>Ga0181579_10000892_pt1 | contig 24681 bp, 17 predicted proteins | sample 071ome_24_FD_132996 | JGI IMG/M metagenome (GOLD analysis project Ga0181579, IMG submission 132996) | Coastal salt marsh microbial communities from the Groves Creek Marsh, Skidaway Island, Georgia - 071402CT metaG (megahit assembly) | ecosystem: Environmental > Aquatic > Marine > Intertidal... | reverse complement strand
CCTCATCGCCATCGGCCTCTGCCTCAGGGCTTGCGGGCTTGTCCAATACCGGCAGGCCAGAGGCGTAATGTTCCATAATCGCTGCCAGAACAGACGGTTTCAGGGCGAACCATTCAGCAGTTTCCTGCTTGGTCACGGCGATAAAATCACCGCCCAGAAAAACTGAGACAACCCCATCCACACCAAACAGGCGGCGGCCAAGCGGAGAGGTTTCAGCTGCCTCGGCACTGGCCAACTCAACACTGCCCTGACCCAGAACTTCGGTGCCGGGAATAAATTTCAGCGTTGCCGGATTCGGCGTTTCTTCGGTTTGAATAAACATTATGTGCACCACCTTTTGGCAGACTGGAAAGGGCTGACTACCCTACCATAGCCCTTCAGTCTTCAGATGGGAAGCCGCCGCCGGTTTTTCAAGCCCGAAAAAGCAGGAGAGGCAAAAAATCAGCGCACAAAACCGACGATCTGCTTGACCTCATCCAGCACCGGAGCGGCAATGGCGGCGGCCTGTTCTGCCCCATGATCGAGCAACCTGTCCAATTCAGCCCGGTCTTCCAGCAATTCGGTCATGCGCGCCCCGATTGGCGCGATAACCTCAATCGCCAGATCAGCCAGAGCCAGCTTGAACTTGCCAAATCCCTGGCCAGCAAAATCTGCCAGCACCGCAGCTTCCTCACGCCCGGACAGGCCGGCATAAATCCCGATCAGATTGCGCGCTTCCGGCCGCTCAGCCAGACCGGCCATCTCAGCTGGCAGCGGTTCTGGATCCGTTTTTGCCTTTTTGATTTTCTGGGCAATCATCTCGCTTGAGTCGGTCAGGTTGATGCGGGTGAAATCAGAATCATCTGATTTGCTCATCTTTGAGCTGCCATCGCGCAAATTCATCACCCGCGCCGCAGTTTTGTAAATCAACGGCTCCGGGGTCGGGAAAAAATCCACCCCGAACATGGAATTAAACGCCAGCGCGATATCGCGGGTCAATTCCAGATGCTGTTTTTGATCCTCGCCAACCGGCACATGAGTAGCCAGATAAACCAGAATATCAGCCGCCATCAGAGTCGGATAGGCATACAGGCCGACAGTCGCATTTTCCCGGTTCTTGCCTGCCTTTTCCTTGAACTGGGTCATCCGGTTCAGCCAGCCAAGCCGCGCCACACAATTAAAAACCCAGGCCAGCTCAGCGTGCTGCGGCACCCGCGATTGATTGAACAGGATCGATTTTTGCGGATCAATCCCAGAGGCAATAAGGCAGGCCGCCACCTCTCTTGTTGCCTGCTGCAGGCGCGCCGGGTCTTGCGGCACCGTTATCGCGTGTAAATCAACCACACAATAAATCGTCTCAAAATCAGCCTGCAAGGCCACCCAGTTGCGAATCGCCCCCAGATAATTGCCCAGATGCAAATTGCCGGTTGGTTGCACACCAGAAAAAATGCGTCCCTTGGTCATGATCTTGGTTTAACCTTCTTTTTTGGCCGATTCCAATGCGGGTTTATCCGCTGTTCTGCCAGACCGGTCAAGCTCTTTGCCGTTATTTGGCCCGGCTTTTTTTGGCCGCAGATTTTTTAGCCGCAGATTTTTCAGATGATCTGTTTGCCAGGCGCGGCAGCAGGGAAAACAGCTCTGGCGGAATAATCCCGGCCAGTCTCGCCAGCACAAACCAGCCCAGCAGCCCGGCCAGCACCAGCACCAGCATCCCGGCAATCGCCCCCAGCCCGGCAATCGCCTCCAGCCCGGCCAGCAACCAGAGCCCACCAGCCAGCACCAATGCCGCCAGCACGCCGCGCAGCAGGACCGGCAGGCTGGACGCATCCAGCCGCCGTTGCCGCACCAGCCAGCCAGCCTGGGCCAGCATCACCAGCCAGCCAGCAAGGGCAGTCGCAAGAGCCAGGCCAACATGGCCAAAAAACTGCATCAAAATCAGGCTGGCGATAATATTCAACACCACCGCAGCCAGCGCGATAAACAGCGCCTCACGGCCGCGGTCGGCAGCATAAAAGGCAGGCTGCAAAATCTTGGAAAAAATATAGGCAGGCAGGCCGCACCCATAGGCCATTAAGGCAGCTGCTGCTGCGATAACATCGCTGTCATCAAACGCCCCGCGGCCAAACAGGCCACTGATCAGCTGCGGGGCCAGCACCAGCAGGGCCGCCATGCTGGGGAAGGCAAAAAATCCGGCCAGCCGCAACCCGCGGGCCAAAAGCGGGGCTATCTGGGCCGGTTTTTTCGCGGCCTCCAGCGCCGAGAGCTGGGGCAACAGGGCGGTGCCCAGCGCGATACCCACCACCCCCAAAGGCAATTGCGCCAGCCGATCCGAATAATACAGCCAGCTAATCGCCCCGGTCGGCAACAGGGAAGCGAGCACCATATCAACCAGCAAATTGATTTGCAGCGTTCCAGCCCCCAGCGCAGCAGGCACAAAAGACCGCCACATCCGGCGTCCGGCCGGGCTGACCGAAAACCAGACCGAAAACCCGGCCAGTTTCGGCCGCGCCGCCAGCTGGCCCAGCGCCTGCCATAACAGCAGCATCTGGCACAGCCCGGCCAGAATCAGGCCAATCGCCAGTGGCAAGGCCAGCTGAAACAGGCTGCTTCCCGGCCCGTTCAGCCCCAGCAACGGTATCGCCAGCGCCCCGCCAATCAGAAAAATATTCAAAATCACGGGTGCTGCCGCCCCGCCAAAAAACCGATCATGGGCATTGCTGATCGCCGCCCAGAGCGCGACAGCTGATATCATCGGCAAATAGGGAATGGTGATCCGCGCCAGATCAATCGCCGCCTGCCGCCTGTCCGGCGTTTCGGCAAAACCGGGGGCCAACAGGTCAATAACCAGCGGCATGAAAAGCTCAGCCAGCACAACCAGCCCGCACAGGGCCAGCAACAGCCAGACCTGAATCTCTGCCGCCAGCAGCAGCGCGGCTTTTTTGCCCTGCTGGCTTTTCAGCGCGGAATAGGCCGGCAAAAACGCATTGGTCATCGCCCCGTCTGCGGTCAGACGGCGAAACAGGTTCGGCAATTTCAGAGCAACCAGAAACGCATCACTGGCAGGCCCGGCCCCCAGAAAGGCAGCAAAGGCGATATCACGCAAAAAACCCAGCACCCGGCTGGCAGCTGTCAATCCAACAATCTGGCGGAAGGCACCAGTTAATTTATCGCCGGTTAGTTTATCCCCGGTTAATTTATTACCGGTTAATTTATCCCCGCTTGCCCGGTCCTCAGCCATTTTTGCGTTCCGGTTTTTTGGGCGGCTGGCCAGCCAGCACTTCACTCAGCTTTTCGCGGATTTGTTCCATGCGGGTCTCACTGGCCAGTTTCAGCCCGAACAGATCCTTAACATAAAAAACATCCACTGCCTTTTCGCCATAAGTTGATACCGAGGCTGAATTGACCTGCAACCCCAGCTGCACCAGCGCACCGGTAATATCATAAAGCAGGCCCGGCCGGTCTTTTCCATTCACCTCTATCACCGTATGCGTCTTGCTCATCTTGTTGGTTACAATCACCCGCGGGGCCAGCTTCATCGCTTTTACCCCCCGCGGCATGGCCTCAGTTTTTTGCCGCAACCGATCGGTCAGCAAGAAACGGCCGGCCAACGCCTCTTGCACCAGCTCTTGCAGGCGGCCCAGCTGGGCCGGGTCTGCCGGGGCCTGCAGCTGGCTGTCTTGCAGGCGAAACACATCCAATATCGTGCCATCCTGACGGGTGTTGATGCGGGCCGAAACAATCGAACAGCCGGCCATCGCCACGGCCCCGGCAATGCGGCTGAACAGGCCGGGATGATCCTGGGCGATGATGGTCAGCAGCGTTGTCCGGCTGGCCGCATCCGGGCGCAGATCAAGGCATAAGGGCTGGCCGGTCTTTTCAAATTCGACAAACAAACGGGCATGGGCGAGCAGCTCATCAGGCTCAAAACTGGCCCAGTAGGAGGGGTAGAAGGACTGCATCCAGCGATCAATCTGCCCGTCATCCCAGTCTTTTTCCGCCGCCAGTTGCTCAGCTGTTTCCTGCATCGCCTCTGCGGCAGCTTCTGCTGCGACCTCAGACGGGGCGGCCCCGCCCAGCACCGCTGCTGCCCGGTGAAACAATGTGCGCATCAAGCTGGCCTTCCAGCCATTCCAGACCCCGGGCCCGACCCCGCGAATATCAGCAACAGTCAAAATCAGCAACAGCTTCAGCCGCTCCGGCGATTGCACCTTTTCGGCAAATTCAGAAATCGTTTGCGGATCATTCAGATCATAACGAAAGGCAGTCTTGGAAAACAGCAAATGCCAGCGCACCAACCAGATAACCGTTTCGGTTTCTTCCTCATCCAGCCCAAAGAGCGGGCACAGGCGGCGCGCCACTTCAGCCCCCAGCACCGAGTGATCACCGCCCCGCCCCTTGGCAATATCATGCAGGAAAGTCGCCATATAGAGCGCCCTCCTGGAATGGGTTTCATGAATCATCTGGCTGGCCAGCGGGGCTTCTTCTTTCAGATCGCCCGCTTCGATAGCGTGCATCATGCCAACCACCTGAATGGTGTGCTCATCCACCGTGTAGCTGTGATACATATCAAACTGCATCATCCCGACAATGCGCCCGAAATCCGGCAATAGCTTGCCCAGATAGCCGGATTCATTCATCAGGCGGAGCACCCGCACCGGGCTGGAAGGGCTGGTCAGAATCTCCAGCAGCCGCGCCCGCACCGGGGCGGTGTTCATCTGGCCGGACGTGCGCGAGCGAATCGCCCGTGTCATGCGCCGGAAAGTATCGGGGTGAATATCAGCCCCCTGTTGCTGGGCATGGCAAAACAGATCCATAATCAAGGCCGGATTGTCCCGGAAACGCAGCGGCAAGGGCAAAACCAACCGCCCCTTTTCCAAAGTGAAAGGCAGCAGGCTATCCGCCCGCCGGAACGGATTCATGTCCAGCACCCGCCCCAGCCCGAACCAGCTGGTTTTCTGGAAATCGCTCTCAATCGCGGCACAGAATATCCGCGTCAGATTACCAACCTGGCGGGCCGCCAGATAATAGCGTTTCATAAACCGTTCCACGCCGCGCATACCACCGCGATCATGAAAGCCCATTTGCGGGGCAATCTCTATCTGGGCATCAAAGGCAAGGTGATCATCCGCCCGCCCGGCCCGCAAATGCAAAAAGCTGCGAACCGTCCACAAAAAACGCTGGCTGGCGGCAAAGCTGCGGGCTTCTGAATCCCGCAAGATGCCCAGCGCGACAATATCCTCAACGCGGCGGACCCGATAGGCAAATTTGGCAATCCAGAACAGCGTGTGCAAATCGCGCAAGCCGCCCTTGCCCTCTTTTATATGCGGCTCCACCAGATAACGGCTGGCCCCGTGCGCGCTGTGCCGGGCATCACGTTCGGCCAGCTTGGCCACCACAAAATCAAGCGGGGTCTGGCTGGCGATCCAGCCTTGCAAGGCTGCTGAAAACCTGTCAGCCAGTGCCTTGTGACCAGCAATAAAACGCGTTTCCAGAAGGCTGGTGGAAATCGTAATATCCTCTGCGGCGACGCTAAGACATTCATCGATTGTCCGCATCGCATGGCCAACTTTCAGCCCGGCATCCCAAAGCATATACAAGATAGTTTCAATAATGACAGTCTGGCGAGGGCCGCTGTTTTTCGGCACCACAAACAACAGGTCAATATCGCTGAACGGGGCCAGCTCGCCGCGCCCATAGCCGCCGATGGCAAAAACTGCCAGCTGCGGCTGACGGCCTGCTTCAGTCTGGCTGTCCATCACCTGCCGGAAAATTTCCTGTAACAGCAAATCCATCAGCCAGGCATGGCAACCCACATAGATAACCCCGTCCCGGTGCTGGGCAAAATCTTCGGCCAGCTGGGCGCGCCCCTCCTGCAGGGCCTGTTTGACCACAGCCAGAAAGCCGACCTGCCATTTTTTCTGATTCTTAGCCCGCGGCGGCAGGCTGGCCAGCTGGGCGGCCAGCGCCTGCCGATCCAGCGGCGGCGAGCGGGTCTCCATCATGGTGGTGACCGGCTCCAGCCAGCCAGCCCACATAGCCCGGCGTGCCGCACTGGCCGGATTAGATGGTTTGGCCGGATTAGATGTTTTGACAGGGCCGGGCGTCTGCGTCTTGGATGGGCTGGCAGGGGCTGACATGATTGGCAATCCTCAACTATTCTTGCGAGCCATGCGGGCTTGCTTGATTTGATAGAGCAAGTCAAGCGCCTGTTTTGGGCTCAGCGCGTCCGGGTCCAGATCATCGAGCAAGACATCCAGCGCGTCCGGCTCGGCCGGCACGGCTTTTGCCGCAGCTGGAGGGGCTGCCTGAAACAGTGGCAGCGAGGCCGCGAGATCAGCCATTTCCAGCTGATCCTGCTTGCCAGCTTCCAACAGCTCCAGCAGCTGGCTGGCGCGGGCTATCACCTGTTCGGGCAAGCCAGCCAGCCTTGCGACATGAACACCGTAAGAGCGGTCCGCCACCCCCGGCCCCAGCTGGTGCAAAAAGACAATCTGCCCGTCCCATTCACGCACCAGCATTGTATGCGTGCGCAGCCTCTGCAGGGAAGATTGCATGGCGGTCAGCTCATGGTAATGGGTGGCAAACAAGGTGCGGCAGCCATTTTCATTATGCAGCCATTCCAGCGTCGCACAGGCAATGGCCAGCCCGTCATAGGTCGCGGTTCCGCGGCCAATCTCATCCAGTATGACCAGCGATTTCCGGGTCGCCTGATTGAGGATGGCTGCTGTCTCCACCATCTCAACCATGAAGGTGGATTGCCCGCGCGCCAGGTCATCCGAGGCCCCGACCCGGCTGAACAGCCTGTCTGCGATACCGATAATTGCCCGCTCTGCCGGCACAAACAGACCGGCCTGGGCCAAAATCACAATATGGGCATTTTGCCGCAAAAAGGTGGATTTGCCGGCCATGTTCGGGCCGGTCAAAAGCCAGAGATTCGCCTCTTCTGGCAGCTGGCAGTCATTGGCAATAAAGGACTGGTCCGCGCTGAGTGCCCGTTCCACAACCAGATGGCGCCCGGAGGCAATATCAAAATCCAGCCCATCTGTGATCTGCGGGCGCTGGCAATTATGGCGGCGGGCCAGACTGGCGGTGGCCACGGCAATATCCAGCTGGGCCAGCGCCTGCGAACAGCTGGCCAGCGCCTCTGCCTGCTCCAGAATAATGGCTCGCAACCGCTCAAAAATTTCTGCTTCAACGGCCAGGGCGCGCTGCGCGGCTGAGGAGAGATCCCGCTCCATCTCAGACAGGTCCGGCGTGGTGAAACGCACCGCCTGCGCGGTTGTCTGACGGTGGATAAACCGGTCATCTGAAAACAGCTTGTCGCCATGATTGGCGCGCACCTCTATATGATAGCCCAGCACATTATTATGTTTGATTTTCAGCGAGCTGATACCGGTCAGGTCACAATATTGGCCCTGCAAGCCTGCGATCAGGCGGCGGCTCTCATCGCGCAAGGTGCGCAGCTTGTCCAGCTGGGCATCATAGCCCGGCCGCACAAAGCCGCCATCGCGGGCCAGCAGCGGCAATTCATCAGCCAGCGCAGGCTCCAGCAGCTCTATCAGATCAGCTGGCAAGAGAAGATTGGCTGTCAGGCGGGCCAGCCCGTCAGGCAGGTCCAGCTGATCGGCCATATCCAGAATCGCCGCCATCTGGCGGGCCACGGACAGGGCCTGCAGCAAAGCTGCCATATCCCGCGGGCCGCCGCGATTTTGGGCAAGACGGCCCAGGCTGCGCTCCATATCCGGCAAGCTGGCCAGCTTCCCCAGCACTGTTTCAGAAGCGGCTTCTTGCTGGGTGAACCAGCTGGCCAGATCAAGCCGGGCCTCTATCGCCTCTTTGTCACACAAAGGGGCCGAGAGCCGGTCGGCCAGTAACCGCGCGCCGCTGGCGGTGGCAGTGAAATCCACAGCAGCCAACAAACTGCCTGCCCGGCTGCCATCCAGCGTGCGGGTAATTTCCAGCGAGCGCCGGGTTGCCGGATCAATCTCCATAATCTGGCCAGCTGACAAAGCGCGCAGCGGGGCGAGGCGCGGCATCGCCTCTAGCTGGGTGCGCTCCAGATAGGCCAAAAGCCCGCCAGCCGCCGACAGCATCGCCCGGCTGAACTGGCCGAGCCCGGACAGGGATTGCAGCTGATAAAAACGCAGCAGCCTTGCTTCGGCCTGCTGGCTGTCAAAATCGCGGGCTGGCAGGGCGAGCAACGGGCTGTCTTGTTCCTGGCCCGCCCGCTGAACCGCCTCTTGCGAGAGCAGGGTATCTGGCAGGATAATCTCAGCCGCCCCCAGCCGTGCCAGCAAGGCCGACAGGTTTTCGGGTGTTGTCTGCTCAACAAAAAACGCCGCTGTGGACATATCTGCCCAGGCAATGGCCAGCCCGTCACCTGCCCGGCCTATCGCCGCCAGATAATTATGCTGTTGCGGGTTGAGCAGCCCTTCCTCATTCAGCGTCCCGGCGGTCACCACCCGCACCACGGCGCGCGGCAGCGGCCCCTTGCCGCCCTGTTTCTTGAAGCTCTCCGGGTCGATGGATTGCTCACAAATCGCAACCCGAAACCCCTGTTTGATGAGACGCGGCAAATAGCTGTCCAGCGCGTGCACCGGAACCCCGCACATGGGCACATCGCGGCCCTCTATCTGGCCCCGTTTGGTGAGGGCGATACCCAGAGCCGCCGCAGCCTGTTCAGCATCATCAAAGAACATTTCATAGAAATCACCCATCCGGTAAAATAACAGCGCATCCGGATAGTCAGATTTGACCGCCAGAAATTGCGCCATCATCGGGGTCAGCTTGCTGCCGGTTGTTTCTCCAACATTTTTCCCGGATTTGCTCCCGGCATTTTCCCCGGATTTGCTCCTGGCATTTCCCCCGGCATTTCCCCCAGATTGAGGCCCAGATTGAGACCCGGTTTGAGGCCCGGTTTGAGGCGAGCTGGCCGCCGTGTCCGGCCGGGCGGCAACGGCATTTTCAGGATGCGTTTTCATGGCTCCCAGACTGCCAGTTTGCCCGCCACAGGACAAGTCAGGAGTTTGCCTGGCCTGTCCGGCAAAACAGCGCCAGTTAGCCTGTTGCAAATAAACCACAACCGTCCTAATACTTAACTCTCTGGACGGCATGGGCGCGGGGGACTGAAATGAGCAAAAAAGCAACAACGATGCGGCGGGATGCGCTGGAATTTCACAGCATGGGGCGACCCGGCAAGCTGGAAATCACCCCCACCAAGCCGCTATCCTCACAGCGCGATCTCTCGCTGGCCTATTCGCCCGGGGTTGCCGAACCCTGTCTGGAAATAGAAAAAAACCCGGATGCCGCCTATGACTATACCGCCAAGAGCAATCTGGTTGCGGTTATTTCCAACGGCACAGCGGTGCTGGGGCTGGGCAATATCGGGGCGGCGGCAGCCAAGCCGGTGATGGAAGGCAAGGCGGGCCGGGTCAAGAAATTTGCTGATATTGACGGGGTCGATCTGGAAGTCGCGACTGAGGATGTGGACCGGTTTGTCGATGCGGTCAGCCTGCTGGGCCCGTCTTTTGGCGGCATTAATCTCGAAGACATAAAATCGCCTGAATGTTTTATTATTGAACAGCGGCTGCGCGAGATTATGGATATTCCTGTCTTTCATGATGACCAGCATGGAACGGCCATTATCGCAGCTGCCGGGCTGATTAACGCGCTGCATCTGACCGGCCGCCAGATGCCGGATATCAAGGTTGTGTCCAACGGTGCCGGGGCGGCTTCCATCGCCTGTGTTGAGCTGATAAAGGCCATGGGTGTCAAGCATCAGAATGTGATTCTGGTGGATCGTGAAGGGGTCATCTATCAGGGCCGGAAAGACGGGATGAACCAGTGGAAATCAGCACATGCCGTGAAAACCGAAGCGCGCTCTCTGGAAGAAGCGCTGGACGGGGCAGATGTGTTTCTGGGCCTGTCTGTAGCTGGCGCGCTAACGCAAAAAATGATTCAGAAAATGGCACCGAAGCCGATCATTTTTGCCATGGCCAATCCGGAGCCTGAAATTATGCCAGCTGAGGCGAAAAAAGCCCGCCCGGATGCGATCATCGCAACTGGCCGGTCTGATTTCCCCAATCAGGTGAATAATGTGCTGGGCTTTCCCTATATTTTCCGCGGCGCGCTGGATGTGCGGGCCATCGCGATTAATGAGGAAATGAAAATCGCCGCCGCCAACGCCATCGCCATGCTGGCCCGGGAAGATGTGCCGGATGAGGTGAGCAATGCCTATGCCGGAGAAAATCTGAAATATGGCGAGGACTATATTATCCCGGCACCGTTTGATCCGCGACTTATCTCTGCTGTATCGTCAGCGGTTGCTGAGGCAGCCATGCAGAGCGGGGTTGCCAAACGGCCGATTGAGGATATGCAGGCCTATCGCCGCACCCTGTCCGGCAGGCTCAATCCGGCAGCGAATTTCCTGCAAGGTGTTTTTGACCGGATCAGCCCGCATCAAAAACAGGTGGTTTTTGCCGAAGGTGAGGAAGAGGTTGTGATCCGGGCGGCGCTGGCTTTTCGCAATGCCGGCTATGGCCAGCCGATTCTGGTCGGGCGCGAGCGGCGTATTCTGGAAACCATCGAGGCGTTGGGGCTGGATGGGGCTGAAACCCTGCCGATCACCAATGCCAAGATGTCCGATCATAATACAGATTACATCCAGTTTCTCTATGAGCGCTTGCAACGCACCGGCAACCTGTATCGAGACTGCCAGCGCATGGTCAATCTGGATCGCAATGTGTTTGCCGCCTGCATGGTTGCCAATGGCCATGCAGATGCGCTGGTGACCGGCGTTACCCGATCCTTTCAGGCCAGTTTTGATCATGTGACGCGGGTCATTGATGCTGCCGAAGAGCAGATGTTTGTCAGCACCTCGATGCTGGTGTCCAAGGGGCGAACGGTCTTTTTGGGAGACACCTCCATCTATGAGCGCCCCAATGCCCGCCAGCTGGCCAATATCGCAGTCGCGCTGGCCGCCGAAGCGCGGCTGATGGGCCATGTGCCGCGGGTGGCTATCCTGTCCTTTTCCAATTTCGGCAGCCCGGCGGGCACCACCTCTACGCAAAACCCGCGTGAGGCTGTCGCGCTGCTTGATGAGATGGGCGTTGATTTTGAATATGATGGAGAGATGAGCGTGGATATCGCGCTGGATTATCAGCTGATGAAATCACGCTATCCTTTCTGCCGGTTGAGCGGCCCAGCCAATATCCTGATTCTGCCGGGGCTGCATTCTGCCAATATTTCCTTCAAGCTGATGCAACAGCTGGGGGGTGGCACGGTGATTGGCCCGATGATTTTGGGAACAACCCATCCCTTCCAGATTGTGCATATGGGGGCCAGTGTCACAGATATTGTCAATGCCGCCGCGCTGGCTGCCTATGATACACTCTAGAGGCGGTGTTCTGTTTGCAGCACTGCTGCTGGGGGCCTGTCAGCAAGGGGCGGGCCTGACCAATATCGTCTCTGGCGGCCTCTTTGCCAGCGCGCCACCAGCACCAGAAGCAGCTGAAATCACCGCCGCCCGGACACAAGGCGCAGCCGAAAAACCAGCTGCGGAAACTCTCCCGGCCCCGAAAGAGGTGCCAGAAAAACCGCTGGTAAAAAAACCACTGGCAGAAGCCCTAACAGACAGAGCAGCAAAGACGGCGGAACCAGCAACAGAACCCGCTGCCCGGGACCTGGCCATGCTGACACCGCCGCCGCGGCTGGCTGTTCCCCAGCCCCTGCCAGAGCCGCAACCAGACAGCCAACAGGCCGCAGAACCGGCCCGCCCTGATAAGCCGGAACTTGCCAAACCAGCCCGGCAAGAGACATCTCCTGAACAGCCTGTCCCCACAGAACCTGCTGGCAAAAAGCCGGACCAACAGTTAGCAGCAGAGCAGACCCAGATAGCAACAGCAAAGCCGGTCCCGCCGCCGCCACCACCACCGCCGCCCCCGCCGCCGCCTTTATTTAATCCGGATCGAGCCGTTGGCTGGTCAGCAGAGGGGCTGATAGCCGAGATCGGCGCGGCAGATTTTATCCGCGCTGAAGGGGCGATGCGGGTCTGGCAGTATCGCAGCTCTTATTGTGTGGCCGATTTCTTTTTCTATCCGCAAGCTGGTCAGGTTGAGCTGCTGATTCTGCGCGGCTGGCATATCCGGCCTACCGATGTCGGGGCAGCTTTGTCTGAAAAAACCTGTTTTGAGGAGCTGGGCCGCCGCCTCTAAACCGATTTCTGCTTGAATCGGCACAGATGCGCGATGCGGCAGGCCGGGCAATCCGGCTTTCTGGCCTTGCAGACATAACGGCCATGCAAAATAAGCCAATGATGGGCACCCTGTTTGAAAGCATCTGGAATACGGCGCAGCAAAAGCTGTTCCACCGCATCAGGTGTTTTGCCTATCGCCATGCCGGTGCGGTTGCCCAGCCGGAAAATATGCGTATCCACCGCGATGGTTGGCTCACCAAAGGCTTCATTCAAGATCACATTGGCTGTTTTGCGGCCAACACCCGGCAGGGCCTCCAGTGCCGCCCGATCCGCTGGCACCTGACTGGCATGCTGATCGATCAGGATTCTTGACAGTTTCAGCACATTCTCTGCCTTGGCATTGAACAGGCCTATGGTTTTGATATGCTGGCGGATGCCCTCCAGTCCAAGGGCCAGCATTTTTTCCGGTGTGTCAGCTGCCGCGAACAGGCCCTTGGTTGCCTTGTTCACCCCGACATCCGTGGCCTGGGCAGACAGCACCACCGCCACCAGCAGCGTATAGGGGCTGGTATAGACCAGTTCGGTGCGGGGATCAGGCCGGTCCGCCGCCAGAATCTCAAAAACAGCTGCAATATCGCTAAGCGGCATACGCGCCGCGACTGGTTTTTCCCTTGCCGGTTTTGCTTTAACAGTCTTTGCTGGGCCCTGTCGTCCGGTTTTTGCAGATTTTTTTTCCACCATGTGATCGTGTGCCACCCGCAGAGCTTCTTGTCTGTTTGCTTTTCCGGACTATGATAAGACTATCTGGCAGATACGCAACCGGAGCTGTCTTGTGACCGATAAAAACACCTCTCCCCCAGCCATGCGCGGCTTTTGGGATCAGCAACAGCCTGCTGACGACAAGGCGGTCATTCGGATCACTTTTTGGCCGCATCGCTCGCTTGGCCCGCGCGGCTTTCTGTTTTTGATGGCTGGTTTCGGGTTTTTGACCTTTTTGCTGGGCTGTCTGTTTTTCTATCTGGGGGCCTGGCCAGTCATTGGTTTTATGGGGCTGGAAATCGGGCTGGTCTGGCTGGCTTTTCGGATGAATTACCGGGCCGGCCAGCATTATGAGGAATTGCTGATCAGCCGTCAGGGCAGCTGGCTTTCATGCTATGATGCGAGAGGACGGGCGCGCCGAACCGCAATGGACAGCCCCTGGCTGAAGGCCGAGATCACAGCTGACAGGCATGGCCGGCCAGCCCTTTATCTGCGCTGGCACGCCAAAAAAATAGAGATCGGCAAATTCCTGCCACCGGATGAGAAACCGGCTCTGGCCAAGGCCATTAATCAGGGCTTTGCCAAGGCCCACACTCTGGCCAGCTGATTGGCCAGATGATTGGCCAGCCTGAGCCGGGCCTGGTTTGTCAGGACAGAACATCATCCATGCTGTAGAGACCGGCAGGCTGGCCCGCCAGCCAGCTGGCCGCCCGCAAGGCTCCGCGCGCGAAAATAACCCGGCTGGTTGCCTTATGGGTCAGCTCCAGCCGTTCCTGGGCCCCATAGAAAATGACCGAATGTTCGCCGGCCACATCCCCGCCGCGCAGCACGGCAAAGCCAATATCGCCGGCCCGCCGTGCTCCGGTCTCGCCATCGCGTCCTGAATCGCGCACCGCATCCAGAGATACGCCGCGCCCCTCAGCAGCTGCCCGGCCCAGCGCCAGTGCAGTTCCAGACGGCGCATCAATCTTTCGGTTATGGTGGGTTTCCACAATTTCAATATCCCAATCCGCAGCCAAGCTGGCGGCGACCTGACGCACCAGCTGGCTGAGCAGGGTGACCCCCACCGAAGTATTGGCACAGTAGAGGACCGGGATTTTGCGCGCCGCGGCGGCCAGCCTTGCCTCATCTTCCTCGCTCAGCCCGGTGGTGCCGATTACCAGCGCGGTGCCAGTCGCCTCAGCAATTTGCAGATGCGCCATGCTGGCCTGCGGGCGGGTAAAATCCACAATCACATCAGCCTGTCCCAGCTCTGCCGGATCGCTGGAAATGGCAACACCGCTGCCCGGCTGGCCCAGCAGATCGCCAGTCACTTGGCCGATATGGGCGCTGGTTTCGGTCTCGGTTGCCGCAACCAGCTGAAATTCTGTGCTCTCAGCGATCAGCCCGGCCAGCATCCGGCCCATACGGCCCGCCACACCGGGCAGGGCAAGGGCGATCGGGGTATCGGTGCTGGCCATACTCATCTCCTGTCAGCTAATCCGGGTGCTGTCTGTCCCAGCGCGCAGCTGCCCGATCTATAGCATTGCTGGGGCGGGCTGGCCAGCTAGCTATTATCCCAGATGCGCCGGACCCGCTCCATAAAGCTGGCTGATTGCGGGCTGGAATCGCCGGCAGCCGCAAATTGTTTCAGCAATTTTTCCTGTTCTGCTGTCAGATTGGTCGGGGTTTCTACCTGAATATCGACAATCTGATCGCCGCGCCCGGCCCCGCGCAGTGCTGGCATACCCTTGCCCCGCATTCGGAAGCGGCGGCCATTTTGCGTGCCGGGTTCAATCTTCAGCTTGGCCATTGTTCCGCCCAGAGTTGGCACCTCTATGGAACCGCCCAGCGTTGCCACCGTCATCGGCACCGGCACCCGCGCCAATATGGTGTTGCCATCACGCTGGAAAATCGGATGATCGCGCACCGAGACAAAAATATACAAATCACCAGCCGCACCGCCCCGCAAGCCCGCCTCGCCCTTGCCGGAGAGGCGAATACGGGTGCCGGTATCCACCCCGGCAGGCACCTGAACGGACAGGCTTTCGGTTTTCTGAACCCGCCCCTGGCCGCGGCAATTCCCGCACGGATCAGAGATGGTCTGGCCCATCCCCTGACAGGTAGGACAGGTGCGCTCAATGGTAAAGAAACCTTGCTGGGCCCGCACCTTGCCGCGCCCGCCGCAGCTGCCACAATTCACCGGCTGGCTGCCCTTGGCCGCGCCGCTGCCGCCGCAGCTGTCACAGGCCGCATTCAGATTGACGGTGATGTCGCGGGCACAGCCCTCAAATGCCTCTTCCAGTGAGACATCGAGATCATAACGCAGATCAGCCCCCTGGCGTGCCGCATCACCGCCGCCGCCACGGCCAGAAAATTCCGAAAACATCTGATCAAAAATATCTGAAAAGCCGCCGCCAAACGGATTGCCGCCAGCCCCGAACGGATTGCCGCCCCCCATGCCGCCCTGTTCAAAGGCCGCATGGCCCAGCCGATCATAGGCAGCCCGCTTCTGCTCATCCTTCAGCACTTCATAGGCTTCTGAGGCTTGCCGGAACCGTTCGGCAGCTGCCTCATCATCCGGGTTGCGGTCTGGATGGTTAGCCATGGCCAGCTTGCGATAGGCAGATTTTATCGTTTTTTCGTCTGCATCGCGGGCTATGCCCAATATCTCATAATAATCCCGCTTGGCCATTTTCGCTCAAAAACTCCTGTCCGCGGCGCAGCTGCCGGGACAGCTTGCAACGAAAACAAGGACTGCACACCTTGCCTCAGCGTGCAGCCCTTTTATGCTTTGCAGGGACGATCCGAACCGGCCCCTTGTCAGGACGCATCTTTTTTGGACTCGTCCACTTCCTCAAATTCAGCATCCACAACACCGTCATCAGCCGCGCTGTCCGCGCCGCCGCCTGCCGCAGCGCCAGCAGCTTCTTGTTCACCCTGATAGGCGGCCTCACCCATTTTCATCAGCGCTTGCGAGAGTGCTTCGGATTTTGCCGTGATCTCAGCATCCTCCTCACCCTCCAATGCTGTCTTCAGCTCAGCCACCGCGCCCTCAACCTCTGATTTCAGGGCCGGGTCTGCCTTCTCGCCCAGATCGAAGAGGGATTTTTCAGCCGCATGAACCAGCGCTTCGGCCTGATTGCGGGCCTCTACCTTTTCGCGGCGCGCCTTGTCCTCTTCAGCATGGGCTTCGGCATTTTTGATCATGTCTTCAATGTCAGTATCTTCCAGCCCGCCATTCGCCTTGATGGAGATAGCCTGTTCCTTGCCGGTGGCCTTGTCCTTGGCGCTAACCTTGACAATGCCATTGGCATCAATGTCAAAGGTCACCTCAATTTGCGGCACACCACGCGGAGCCGCCGGGATGCCTTCCAGATTGAACTGGCCCAGCTGCTTGTTATCAGCTGCCATTTCCCGCTCGCCCTGATAGACCGAGATGGTCACCGCAGACTGGTTGTCATCAGCGGTGGAAAAGACTTGGCTTTTCTTGGTCGGGATAGTGGTATTGCGATCAATCAGCCGGGTAAAGACCCCGCCCAGCGTTTCAATGCCGAGCGACAGCGGCGTCACATCCAGCAACAGCACATCTTTCACATCCCCAGTCAGAACGCCAGCCTGAATCGCCGCCCCAGAGGCCACCACCTCATCCGGGTTAACGCCGCGATGCGGCTCACGGCCAAAGAATTTCTCGACCGTTTCAACGATTTTCGGCATACGGGTCATACCGCCGACCAGAACCACCTCATCAATATCACTTGCCTTAACACCGGCATCTTTCAGCGCCTTGCGGCACGGCTCCAGAGAGCGTTCGACCAGCTCCTCCACCAGGCTTTCCAGCTTCGCACGGGTCAGCTTGACCGCCAGATGTTTCGGGCCGGACTGATCTGCTGTGATAAAGGGCAGATTGACCTCTGTCTGGGTGGCACTGGACAGCTCTATCTTGGCCTTTTCAGCTGCTTCTTTGAGCCGCTGCAGGGCCATCCGGTCACCGCGCAAATCGATCCCGCTGTCAGATTTGAACTGGTCAGCCAGATAGTCGATGATTTTCTGGTCAAAATCCTCACCGCCAAGGAAAGTATCCCCATTGGTGGATTTCACCTCAAACACACCATCGCCGATTTCCAGCACCGACACATCAAAAGTGCCGCCGCCCAAATCAAACACGGCCACAGTGCCGGTTTCCTTTTCATCCAGCCCATAGGCCAGCGCAGCAGCAGTCGGCTCATTGATAATCCGCAGCACTTCCAGCCCGGCGATCTTGCCAGCATCCTTGGTTGCCTGACGCTGGGCATCATTGAAATAGGCCGGCACGGTAATCACCGCCTGATCAACCGTTTCACCCAGATAGGCCTCCGCATCCTCTTTCAGCTTGCGCAGGATAAAGCTGGACATTTCAGACGGGGAATAATCCTTTTCATCCACGCTGATCCAGGCATCCCCATTTTTCGCAGCTGTAACCTTATAGGGAACCAGCTGAGAGAAAGCCTTGGTTGCCTTGTCATCTGCGCGGCGGCCAATCAGCCGCTTTACGGCAAAAATGGTTTTTTCCGGATTGGTAACGGCTTGCCGTTTGGCAGGCTGGCCCACCAGCCGCTCGCCATCATCGGCAAAGGCGATCATGGACGGGGTTGTGCGCGCCCCTTCTGCATTCTCAATTACTTTGGCAGATTTGCCATCCATAATGGCTACACAGGAATTTGTAGTTCCAAGATCAATTCCAATTACGCGTCCCATCTTATTCATCCTTCCTGACAAGACTGTGTGTTCTTTTGGTCATATAGGCATTGGTTTTCCAGATGCAAGAGGCAGGCCCACCAACCGGGCCAACCTCTGCCCATGGCGTTTATTTTTCACCTTCTGCCGCTTTCGCCACCCCAACCATCGCCGGGCGCAGCAAGCGGTCATCCAGCATATAGCCGGGCTGGGCAACTTGCAGAACCGTGCCGGGAGGCGCTTCATCCGTGGCAATCTCAAACATCGCCTGATGCACATTATAGTCAAATTTCTCACCCAGCGGATTAATCGGCCTTATCTGATGCTTTTCCAGCACCGAATCTATCTCGCGCACGACCATTTCCAGCCCGACCAGCAGATTGACCAGCCCCTCATCCAGCCCGTCCCGTTCCTGCGGAGCGGCGGCGACCGCCTGGCCCAGATTGTCAATGCTGGCCAGCAGATCGCGGGCAAAGGACACATGGCCATATTTGCGCGCCGCTTGCAGATCCCGTTCAGAGCGGCGGCGCAGATTTTCCAGATCGGCCAATGCCCGCAACAGCTGATCCTTTAGCGAATCGCGCTCCTCCAGCAGCTTTTCCGTCACCTGATCAGCTGACCCGATCTCTTGTTCGGCCAGCTCTTGGTCGGCCTGCAAATCTGTCTCCTCACCAAAGGCATCCTGCGGCGGCTGCAAATCATCTAAATCTGGCAAATCTGGCTTCCCCTGCGCGCTGCCAGCCAGGCTGTCTGTCTGTTGCAAATCAGGATTATCCGCACCGCTGGCGGCGGCCGTGGCGGTTTCTGGCTGTGGCTGATTTTTCTTTCCTGCCATGATTCATCTTCCCTGATTTATTCTCTATGACTGCTTCTCGGCTCACCGAGGCGTTTTTCCGCCTCAGCCAGTCATGTGGGAAGGGATCGGCGGATATAAAAGGGTTCGGGCCTGTTTTTTTGCAAAAAATGCCTTTTTTCAGGAAAGCAGCCGGGCAATCGTTGCCGAGGTATAATCCACCATCGGAATGATGCGGGCATAATTCATGTGTCGCGGCCCGATAACCCCTATCGCGCCGACAACCCTCTGCTGGCCATCACGATAGGGGGAGAGCACCATCGAAAAGCCGGTCCGGTCGAACAGCGGATGCTCTGATCCGATATAGATTTGCAGACCATCGGCAGCCGCCACCTTTTCCAGCAGGGTTTGGGCGTGCTTGCGCATTTCTATCATGTCAAACAGGCCGCGCAGCTCACCCATATTTTCCTCGCCGCCCAGACCTTCGAGCAAATGTGTCTGGCCATTGAAAATAAGGGCCGCATCAGCAGACCCGGACCCGTCAGACCACACCGCCAGCCCGCGCGCTATCAGATCTGCGCTCAAATCATCCAGCGCGGCGCGATTGGCGGTCAAATCCGCATCCAGCCGCGCCCCGATTGTGCCGATGGTCATGCCGGTATAATGATAATTCATGAAATTGGCCGCTTCGCTCAGGGCCGAGGCAGGCAGCCCGGCAGGCAGGCTGATCAACCGGTTTTCCACCTGTCCGCCCTCAAACACCAAAATCACCAGCAAGCGGCGGTCAGCAACCGGCACAAATTCAATATGCCGGATAGCCAGATCCTCAGTCGGGGCCATAACCAGAGAGGCACATCGTGACAGGCCGGAAAGGGCCTGACTGGCCTTGTCCAGCAGCTGATTGACACTCAACCCCTGCAAGCCCGCCAGATGGTCAATAGAGGCTTGCTCCTCAGCTGGCAACTCGCTGCCAATCTGCATCAGCCCATCGACAAACAGCCGCAGCCCGGCATGGGTCGGCACCCGGCCTGCCGAAACATGCGGCGAGAATAACAGCCCGGCATTTTCCAGCTCCGACATGATCGCCCGCACGGTGGCTGGCGAATAACCAATCGTTTCAGCCTGAGCCAAAAGGGCCGAGGGCACCGGCTGGCCGGTTTCCAGATAATTCTGCACCAGCTGTTCAAAAACGCGGCGGCTGCGCTGATCAAGCATGGAGAGGTCAGGGGTCTGCATCATCTGGTAACGATGATATCTGCAGGCGGTTCCGTCAATCGCCGATTTTCTCTTGTAGCAGACCCGAATGCGGCCTATTTTGGCGAACATGAGATCAGCAAGCCAACAGAGCAAAGGCTTTTCAGATGAGTTTTTCCCGCCCCTCAGGCCGCCCGGCGGATGCGCTGCGTTCGGTAACCCTCACCCCCCATTATGCGCGCCATGCCGAAGGGTCTTGCCTGACCTGCTTTGGGGATACGATGGTTTTGTGCACAGCCAGCATTGATGAGCGGGTGCCGCCGTTCCTGCGCGGCAGCGGGCGCGGCTGGGTCACAGCTGAATATGGGATGCTGCCCCGCTCTACCCATTCGCGCATGGATCGCGAGGCTGCCAGAGGCAAGCAATCCGGCAGAACCCAGGAAATCCAGCGGCTGATCGGGCGGGCCTTGCGGGCGATAACCGATCTGGAAGGGCTGGGAGAGCGGCAGATTAAAATTGATTGCGATGTGCTGCAGGCAGATGGCGGCACCCGCACCGCGGCGATTACCGGGGCCTGGGTAGCGCTCGCCGGGGCGGTAGATTGGCTGATGCTGCAGGGCCAGCTGACCCGGTCACCCTTGCGTGATCAGGTGGCAGCTATTTCCTGTGGTATCTGGCAAGAAGTGCCGGTTCTGGATCTGGATTATGATGAGGATAGCGAGGCCGAGACAGATGCCAATTTTGTGCTGACCCGTTCCGGCGGGCTGGTAGAGGTGCAGGGAACAGCAGAAAAAAACCCGTTCAGCCGTGATGATCTGACCGCCATGCTGGATTTGGCAGAGACTGGTTGCGAGCAGCTGTTTGATCTGCAAGAGCACGCCGCAAGAACCGAAAGGCCCGCCCGGTGACCGATACGGGCAGTCGCGTTTTTTCCGATGCCAAACTGGTTGTGGCCAGCCATAATCAGGGCAAGGTTACAGAAATCTGTGATTTGCTGGAACCGCTGGGAATCACCGCCATTTCAGCAGCTGAGCTGGGCCTGCCAGAGCCTGAGGAAACCGGCTCCAGCTTTATCGAAAATGCTGAGCTGAAAGCCCGCGCCGCCGCAACTGCCAGCAATTTGCCTGCCCTGTCCGATGACAGTGGCCTGTGTGTCGCGGCTCTGGGCAATGCGCCGGGGATTTATTCAGCCCGCTGGGCCGGGCCGGATCGCGATTTTGCCATAGCCATGCAACGGGTGGCAGATGCGTTGCTGCTGTCTGGAACAAAAGACAGGTCTGCTTTTTTTGTCTGCGCCCTGTCGCTGGCCTGGCCGGATGGTCATATAGAGAGTTTTGAGGGCCGGGTTCACGGAGATATTCTCTGGCCGCCCCGCGGGGATAAGGGCTTTGGCTATGACCCGATCTTCCGGGCACAGGGCCATGCGCTCAGCTTTGGTGAAATGGAGCCGCAGGACAAACACGCGATCAGCCACCGCGCAGATGCGTTTGCCCAGCTTTTGACAGCATGCTTTCCGGTGCCGAGTTAAACAGGCCGGCAGGCCAGCAGGCGGCCTGCACCGACAGAAAGCCGGGCCTTTATGTGCATTGGCCCTTTTGCGAATCGAAATGCCCCTATTGTGATTTCAATTCACATCTGGCTGGCGCGCTGGATAACGAACTCTGGAAACGCGCCTTGCTGGCTGAGCTGGACTGGATGCTGGCAAGGGCCGAGACGCTGATCAGCCGCCAGCAGCCTTTTGCAACTGTCTTTTTTGGCGGCGGCACCCCATCCTTGATGCCGCCTGATATTATTGCCGCCTTGCTGGGGCGGCTGGATCAGCAAGGCTTGCTGGCCAGCGGCGCAGAAATAACTGCTGAAGCCAATCCCGGCTCTGCTGACCGGGCCCAGCTGGCCGCCATGCAGGCCGCTGGAATCAACCGGCTCTCGCTGGGCTTGCAGGCCCTGCAACCCGAAGGTTTGACGCAGCTGGGCCGCATCCATTCTGTTGCCGACGGGTGGGCCGCGCTGGAGACAGCACAAAAGCTGTTCGGTGCCGTTTCAGCTGATCTGATCTATGGCTGGCGCGGGCAATCGCTAGCTGGCTGGCAGGATGATCTGGCGCGGATTGGCCAGCTGGGCTTAACCCATTTATCCGCCTATCAGCTGACGATAGAGCCCGGAACGGTTTTTGCGACCCGCACCAGACAGGGCGAGGTGCTGGCTGCTGAAGAGGATTTGATGGCTGATTTCTATGAGCTGACACAAGCCTGTCTGGCAGCAGCCGGGCTGCCCGCCTATGAGATTTCCAACCATGCCGCGGCAGGGGCGGAATGCCGACATAATCTGAATTACTGGCGCTGCGGGGACTGGCTGGGGATTGGGCCTGGGGCGGTCGGGCGGATCAGTCTGGCAGGCCAGCGTCTGGAGATGAAAACGCGCCGCAGCCCGCAGGGCTGGCTGGATGCGGTGGCCCGGCACGGCCATGGGCTGGATACGCAAACCATCCAGCAGCCGGAAGAGGATCTGACAGAAAGGCTGATGATGGGTTTGCGGCTGGCAGAGGGTGTTCAGCTATCGCCGCAACAGGCCGCCCAACTCGATCAGCAGCAGCTGGCCAGTTTCCTGACTGAGGGCTGGCTGACCGAGGCAGCGGGGCAGCTGACCGCCAGTCAGGCGGGCTGGCTGAGGCTGGATCATTTATTGGCCAGATTATTGCCCTAGCCCATCTTGCAACTTGACCAGCTGGCCGTCTTGCAGCTGGTGCAGTGCATAGCGGCGCTGATTGACCCCTTCGGGCAACAGGCGGAACGGGCCGCTGAAACCGTTAAAGCCCTTTGGCCGGGTCAGCTTGCGGGACCAGCTGACAATATCCTCCGGTTTGCTGTCGGCATCCGCAAAGGCGGCGATCATGGCCATCGCATCAAAGCCGGTCTTGGCCAGTGATTCAGCCGGTTCAGCAAAGCTGTTTTGCCAGATTTTCTGCAATCTGGCATCATCTGGCAGATCGGGCAGGGCGATCACACTGCCTTGCAAGGACGGCTCATCGCGCAAGCTGTCACGGGCCCATAAATCAGTTCCCAGATACAACACCCGGTCCGGCCCCAGATCATAATAGGCCAGCACCGGAGCGGTGCGCAGGACAAAATCCTCACCACCTGTCAGCAGGATCGCATCAAAGGCAGGCGGCGGCAGGTCTAGCTGGCCTTCAACGGGCGGTATATATCTGGCAAAGGCGCGCACCTCATCAGCGAGGGCCTGCTGGTCATCCAGAATATCCTCTTCCAGCAAGCGCAAATCAGCCAGCCCAATGCCCAGCTCCTGCAGGCGCCGCAGCGCATGATCACGCAGCTTTGTGCCAAAGATATCTGTTGCAGACAGGATGGCGATACGCTCTTTACCTGTGCTGAACGCATGGCCGAGCAGCATATCAAGCTGTTGTTCTGGCAGATAACCCATCACCCAGCGCCCGGGGCGCGCCACCTGCTGATTGTTGGAAAGCGAGAGCGCAGGCAGGCGGGCTGGCATCCCGCTGCTGTCCATTGCCTCAGCTGAGGCGGTAAAGAGCGGGCCGATCAGGATATCGGTTTCTGCCTTGATGGCTTCCCGCGCTGCCAGGGCGGCCCGCGGCCCGCCAGCAGTATCCAGATAGACCAGCTCCAGCCCTTGCTTGCCGGACTGGAACAGGGCCAATTCTGCCCCGGCTGCTATTTGTCCGCCAAGCCCCGCCCATTCACCGCTGAAGGGCAACAACAGACCAACCCGCAGATTATCTGCCGGTTTGGTGGGCAGCTGAAAATCACTTTCCAGCGAATCACGCGGTGATTTTTCTGCCAGCAGGGCCATGGCAGCCTCTATCGCCTGTTCTGCCAGAGCTGCTGTATTCTCCTGATCGGCAGGCGGGGTGGCCAGCTCGCCCTGACTGTCAGATGAGGGCGGGACCGGCTGCATCGGGGCCAGCAGCAGTCCGGGATCACGCTGTTCTTCAAAAACATCCTCTTGTGGGCGCGGGCTGGTCAGGCTGGCGATCAGATTGCCAACCATATCTTCTGGCAAATCCTCACCAGCCGGGCTGGTCGGCGATGTGTTTTCTGCCAATGTGTCGGTTTTGGCTTCTGGCTTTTCTGATGACCCCGGCTCGGCAGGCAGGGGCGGGGTTGGCTGCTCGGTGCGCGGCGCAATGACTTTTTCTTCATTGATCACCGGTTTTTTCATAAGGCTGACTGTCGGGCTTGTGCCAATGCCGCGTGCCTGGGCAGTTCTGCGTGCGGGTGCCTGTTGCCCCTTGGTCTCTGGTCCAGTCTGTTGTGGCCCAGTCATTTGTGGCCCATTGTTCTCTGGCCCAGCGGCAATTTGCGGGACAACCCCTTGCCCGTTGGCCGCCCCCTGCTGTTTGGGCGAGACAACCGGCACCGGGGCGCGCAGTTCCGGCGGCGGATGCTGACAGGCTGCCAGCAAAAACAAAATCGCGGCTGCCCAGCGGCAGCTTTTATTTGGCAAAGACCCTTTGGCCAACCCTCTCTCCTGACTGGCTTTTATGCTGTAACCCTCTATAGTGATGACATGAAACCGGGGATGATTCAACAGAGGCCGCCTGAGAAGTCTTATAAAGCGGGATTGCTGAAGATTGTGGCCACACCGGTCGGCAATCTGGGCGATCTGAGTCCGCGGGCCGCAGACGCGCTGGCCAAGGCGGATATTATCGCCTGTGAAGATACCCGCCAGACACGCAAGCTCCTGCAACTCTGCCAGATTGACAGCCGCGCCAGATTACTGGCCTATCATGACCATAACGGGGCGCAAATGCGGCCAAAATTGCTCACCGCCCTGCAACGGGGCCAGCAAGTTGCGCTGGTCAGCGATGCCGGCACGCCGCTGATTTCGGATCCCGGCTACAAGCTGGTGGCCGCCTGTCATGAGGCCGGGATAGCGGTAACCAGCCTGCCGGGACCCGCCGCACCGATCCTCGCTCTCAGCATGGCGGGGCTTCCCTCTGACCGATTTGTCTTTCAGGGCTTTGTGCCAGACCAGACCGGACGGGCAAAAAGCCGCATCGCCGAAACAGCAGACTGGCCGGTAACCCAGATCT
>Ga0181579_10000890_pt1 | contig 24766 bp, 24 predicted proteins | sample 071ome_24_FD_132996 | JGI IMG/M metagenome (GOLD analysis project Ga0181579, IMG submission 132996) | Coastal salt marsh microbial communities from the Groves Creek Marsh, Skidaway Island, Georgia - 071402CT metaG (megahit assembly) | ecosystem: Environmental > Aquatic > Marine > Intertidal... | reverse complement strand
CAGCGTGATTACGTCATCAAAACGATCGCCGACTATGCCGGTTCCGACATGCTTTGTTACCGGGCGGAGGAGCCGGCGGATCTCGTGCTGCGGCAAGTCGAGTCCTGGGACCCTCTGCTTGACTGGGCGGCCGATGCGTTGGGCGCGCGATTGCGGGTCACCACTGGGATCATGCCGATCCAACAGGATGGGGCGGCTCTTGGCGCGATCAAGGGCGTGGTCGCCGGCTATGAGGCGTTGGCGATGACGGCACTGCATGAGATGACCGCGATTTCCGGGTCGGTGGTGATTGGTTTGGCCATCGCCGAGGGGCATATCGGCGCCGAGGCGGGCGTCGACGCCGCTCAGTTGGACGAGACCTTTCAAATTGAACAAAACGGCGAGGACGAGGAAGCGATGGAACGCTTGGCGGGATTGCGGACGGACCTTCTGGTCGCCGCCGAGTTTCTTCGTCTCGGCCGTGCCTGGAATTAGCGGGCTGGAAATCAACACTGAAAAGTGGTTGGTGGAACTGGCCGGTTCGCTCGTGTGCCGCTAAAACCATATCCGATGACTATCGCCCTGGCGAAGAGGGAAGAGGACCATGCAGGACATCATCCAACGGCTCGAGGAAATGCGTGGCGCCGCGCGTCAGGGCGGGGGGCAGCGCCGGGTCGACGCGCAGCACGGTAAGGGCAAGCTGACGGCGCGGGAGCGGATCGAGATCTTGTTCGATCCGGATTCCTTCGAGGAATGGGACATGTTCGTCGAACATCGATGCGTCGATTTCGGCATGCAGGAGACCAAGGTGCCCGGCGACGGCGTGGTGACGGGTTTCGGAACCATTAACGGGCGCTTGGTGTTTGTGTTCAGCCAGGATTTCACGGTTTTCGGCGGTGCTCTCTCGGAGGCTCACGCGGAGAAGATCTGCAAGATCATGGACCAGGCGATGAAGGTCGGCGCGCCGGTGATCGGGATCAATGATTCCGGCGGCGCGCGGATCCAGGAAGGCGTTGCCTCGCTTGGCGGTTATGCCGAAGTGTTTCAGCGCAATGTCCTGGCGTCCGGTGTTGTGCCGCAGATCTCAATGGTTATGGGACCATGCGCCGGCGGCGCCGTTTACTCTCCCGCGATGACCGACTTCATCTTCATGGTGAAGGACAGCTCCTACATGTTCGTTACGGGACCGGACGTGGTGAAGACCGTGACCCACGAGACGGTAACGCAAGAGGAACTGGGCGGGGCGGTAACCCATTCCTCGCGCTCGGGCGTGGCGGACAATGCCTATGAGAACGACGTCGAGGCTTTGCTGCAGCTTCGGCGGATGATGGACTTTCTTCCCGCCTCCAACCGCGAGAAGCCGCCGGTGCGACCCACCGCCGACCCCGCCGATAGGCCAGAGCCGTCACTCGACACGCTGATCCCGGACAATCCGAACAAGCCCTATGACATGAAGGAACTGATCCTCAAGGTCGTGGACGAGGAGGATTTCTTCGAGATTCAACCGGATTTCGCGGGAAACATCGTAATCGGATTTGGCCGTATACAGGGCGCGACGATGGGGATCGTCGCGAACCAGCCGATGGTGCTGGCCGGCTGTCTGGATATCGACACCTCGCGCAAGGCGGCGCGGTTCGTGCGGTTCTGTGACTGTTTCAACATCCCGATCGTTACCTTCGTCGACGTGCCCGGTTTTCTGCCCGGCACCTCGCAGGAATACGGCGGGATCATCAAGCATGGCGCCAAGCTGCTCTATGCCTATGCCGAGGCGACGGTGCCCAAGGTCACGGTGATTACCCGCAAGGCCTATGGCGGCGCCTATGACGTGATGAGCTCAAAGCATTTGCGCGGCGATGTGAATTTCGCGTGGCCGACCGCCGAGATCGCGGTGATGGGCCCCAAGGGCGCGGTCGAGATCATCTTCCGAGGGGATCTGGGGGACGAGGAAAAGATCGCGCAGCGGACCGAGGAATACCGCGAGAAGTTCGCCAATCCCTTCGTCGCCGGCGCGCGAGGCTATATCGACGATGTCATCATGCCGCGCAACACGCGCCGCCGGATCGCTCGCGCGCTGGTCATGCTGCGGAACAAGCAGCTCGAAAACCCTTGGAAGAAGCACGACAACATCCCACTTTAGCCGGTAGGGTTGGCCATGGTGGCCAGCTAAACCGACGTAGATATCATGTCCGGCTCCGATCCCGTTCAAGTCGCGTTCGCCTAGGAGCAGCGACGAGGCCTAACTCTTGCGCTGCAGGGGCGTTTGGTGATTTTGGCCGCGATCGCCATATGGATTTGGGCCACCCGGTTCCCGCCCACGCTTTACATGATCCTGGCGCTGATCGGCCTGTTCGCGGCCCTGGGCGGCGCGCAGCTTTGGCTGGTGAGAAAACGGGGTGTCGAGGCGTGGCCGATCTATTGCCTGGTGTTTGGTGAAGCGGCGATCCTGGTCACGGCGATGATCCTGTCCGGTCCGGCGACGCGTGATCTGCCCATCCCATTAAGCTATCGTTTTGACCATTTCGCCTATTTTTTCCTGCTGCTCGCGAGCGCGGCCTTCAGTTACTCGCCGCGGCTGGTGCTGTGGAGCGGGCTTTCAATCGCGATAACCTGGGCCATTGGGGGATTCGTTGTTCAGTTCAGTCATGAAGGCCTCGTGACATGGAGTGATATTCCCGGCGATGCCTCCGGCGCGATGTATATGGAGACGTTTCTTAGTCCCAACTTCTTCGCCATCGGCAGCCGGTTTCAGGAGATCCTTATTGTCCTATCCGTCGCGGGTCTGCTGGCGTTGGTTGCCTGGCGGGCCCGACGGGTTGTTGTTCGCCAGGCCGAGGCGGAACGAGAGCGCGCCTCGATCGCCGAGACCTTCGGCAAATATGTCCCGGAGGAGATCGCCCGAGGATTGATCGCCGAGCAAGGCGCCTTCAAGCCCGAACAGCGAACGGCGACGGTCATGTTCACGGATATCGAGGGTTTTACCGCCTTGGCCGAGACCATGGAGCCGGCGGAAGTCCTGCTCACGCTGGACGACTATTTCGAGGAGCTGGGAACTCGGATCTCCGCCGAGGGCGGCGTGGTCGGACAGTTCCAGGGTGATGCCCTGATCGCGACCTTCAACGTGCCGGTTCCCAATCCTGATCACGCGGCGGCGGCCCTGCGCGCGGCCTTGGCAATTCAACGAGGCATGGGTGAGATGACTTTTCGGGGCAAGACCTTGCGAACCCGCATCGGCCTCAACACCGGCCGCGTGGTGTCCGGCAGCGTGGGAAGCCGCGGACGACGCAGCTATACGGTGTACGGGGACGTGGTGAACGCCGCCGCGCGGATCGAGGCGCTCAACAAGGAGTTTGGAACCACGATCCTCGTGGCGGAATCAACGGTGGAGGCCGCGGGTAACGCCTTCACCACCACCGAGGTGGCCAGTCGAACCATGCGCGGGCGATCCGAGCCGACGGTTCTGTTCTCGGTGACCGGCACGCCATCGGTCAGTGTCGAGCCACCGGCGCCTGGTTCGACATCGACCCCATGATCACGCGCTTGCCGCAAATCGCTCCCCACGTGGTGACGCAGTACGGCACGCAGTAGGTAAGCAAGACCTTCCACAGCGGCGGCAATGCGCCGGCGAGCAGGACATCGCCGTGATTGATCATGGTCAGAATGCTGCCCACGACCAGGGCGGTCAGGAACGCCCTCTTGGGGGTGCCGCCGCCGAATGCCATCTCGCTCAGGCTCATGGGCATGCTGCTGTCGCTAGGCGAGGTCATGGTGTTACTCCGGCGCGCCCATCGCGGAAACCTGAAATGAGCGGCAAGGTTGCGGGTCCGGAAACGATTGGTCAACCGGTGCCGGTATCTCCCGGCGCCGATCAGCACACGTTTGCGCGATCAGGAGGCCCGATCAAGGGGCCCGTCGGCGCGACGGAGCAGGGTGGATGCCAGGACGACGCCGAAGCCGCCGAATAGGAACATGACCCAATAGCCCCGGTCCCACCCGCCCAGCAAGGTGACGGCGAATGCCATGACCGGCGCGCCCAACAGGCTGCCGGTATTGGCGCCCTGAACGATGATACCGCTCATCGTTGCGACTTCGGCGTTGGTCCTCGCATGCGCCGCGCCGCCGGCCATGCAGGCCGCCGGCAGCAGGCCGCCGATCAGCGTGAAAAGCATGGCCGCCGGCAAACGGGTGAAGTCGGGCGCTAGATCGGCGAAAATGAACCACGAAAAGACGATGTATCCCGCATAGGCCGCGAGCAGGAGCTTCCAGCGTTGCACGCCGCGATGCATCAGCGCCGCGGATATCAGATTTCCGGCGATGTTCGCGATCACCACCAGGGCAACGCCAAGCGCCGCTTCGCCAAGGCTCCAACCCATGGTCTCGATCAGGAAGCTCGGAAGCCAAACCGTCACGGCGAAGAACATCAGCGCATAGACGCAAAAGCAGGTGCCGAACAACCAGGGGCCGGCACGACCAAGCGTGGCGAGAACCTTCGGGCGCTCGGTTTGCACGGCGGCGGCCGTCATCGGCCAAAAACGCGAGGAAAGGCCAATCGCCGCGATCGCGGTGAACCCAAGGACGAGCAAAACATTTCCCCACCAGAACCCTCGCCAGCCGAATGCCTCGATCATGGCGGGGGCCGCGAGCAAGGCGAGAGCCACACCGCCTGGCATATAGGCTCCCCATAGACCGAGGACGAGATTGCGGTCGCCGGGCCGACAGGCGGCGCGGACGATCGCGGGCGCGGTAACCGCGGCGCCCACCAGCCCCAAGCCCTCGAGGAAACGGGAGGCCAGGAGCATGGCGCCGGACACGGCCATCGCGCCGACCCATCCGCCCAATCCCAGGATCAACAGGGAAACAAGCATCAATCGACGTGGCCCGGCCCGATCGATCAGCAAACCCGAAGCGACCCCCAGGGTCGCGCCGCAGATATTGACCAGGGAGGCAACCCATCCCGCGGTGATCAGGCCGATACCCAATTCCTCGCGCAGGATCGGTAGCGCGGGGGGGACCTTTCCGACCTGGGCCGCCGCGACCACGCCGGCAAGGATAGCCAGGATCACGACATCCCAGCGGGTTCGGGTGTCGGCGGGCTCGTTGACCATGGCTGTATCGCGATCCTGTCTTGCGGTATCCACGCCAAAGCCCCTAACGTTCGGATGGGTTTGTCGAGATGGGTGGAGGACAGGATATGCCCGAAGTACGGGTCGATGGCCAGACCGTCGCGTATGACCGGATTGACGCGACCGCGCCTTGGCGCCGTAGCGAAACCGCGATTCTGTTCATCCACGGGGTCGGGGCCGACCGAGATATCTGGAGCGATTGGCTGCCGTCTCTGTCGGATCGGTATTCGATTCTTCGGCTTGACCTGCCGGGCCATGGCGCCTCGGCGCCGTGGAACCCCGCCGTTCCATTGAATTACGCGTTCTACATGCGCCTCATTCAAGCGGTTATCGAGCGGGAGGCGATGGAGAGCCTGATTCTGGTCGGCGAGTCCATGGGGGGCACGATCGCCCTTCACGCGGCGAGCGAAATGCCCGAGATGGTCAAGGCGGTCGCGACCTGTTCCACCGCGCATCGTGGCGGCACCTTGCGTAACATCCGGCCCTGGCGCGAAGTCATGGAGACAGAGGGCATGGAAGGCTGGTCGCGGGAAATGCTGGAAAACCGTTTCCTGCCGGGCGCGGTCGAAGGGGCGGTATGGCAATGGTTTCATGACGCGCAATGCCGCGCCGACGGCGAGACCATTCTGGCGATGGCCGACGTGCTGGTGGCCAGCGACCTGACCGAAAAGGTCAAGCGGATAGCCGCGCCGGTATTGTTGATGCAGCCGGATTCCAGCCCGTTTATCCCGCTGGAGGTGCCGGTTGAGCTGAAGGATCTACTCGCCGATGGGCGCCTAAAGGTGATCCCTTCGGCCCGTCATGGCATCGCTTGCTCGCACGCTCAAGAATGCGCTCTGGAGGCCCGCGCGTTTTTCGAGGAGAAGACCAGCGTTTGACCAGCACACCGGCGCTCGTCGAAATTGTCAAGATCCGCGAATGTATTTTGCCATTTTACTTGAAGTTTCAGGCGCTCGTTACGAAATATAGGATGTAGGGAACGTAATCGACGGCATGTTGATTGGGGGCTGGAAAAATGACGCCACCGTACGAGACTACCTGACATACGAAAATCCCAAGAATTGGCTCGGTCTTTGATAGGGCGGTCAATGTGACCCTTCTGATAAAGGCCTTGTCTTCGAGACGGGGCCTTTTGGTTTTGAACGCGACTTTGCGAAACGCGGGGTTTCGATGATTTCCCGAGGCGGTCGGTTTGCCGGATGGCGGATCTCGACGTCTGGTTGGGACGAACACGGAAGGCGTCCGGACAATGTATGGCTCTGGAGGGCTTGATATGGCAATTCGCAATAGGTTGGTGATGGTTACGGGTGATCAGGCGGGTTCCGCGGTGGAAGCGGCGTTCGTCTTGGCTGAACAGTCGCGTGGTCACGTCACGGGCCTGCATGTCACGGGCGACGTGGTGACGAATATGCCGCCGATTATCGAAGGGATGACCGAGCGCCAGATCGTGCGGGAGTTCGAATCAATGCGCGAACGCCTCGGGCTCGGCGAGAAAACGGCGCGTGAGATGTTTGAGGCGGCCTGCGCGAGGCATGGCGGGGAACTCGTGGATAAGCCGGTTCCGAACGATGGTATAACGGCGAGCTGGCAGGTCGCCGCCGGGCGTCCGGAGAAGGTTCTGGCGGAAAAGGCGCGGGTTTACGATCTGGTGATCAGCGGCGTGGGTGGACGGGTTGGAGCCTCCCCGGCGACCGGCGCCGACGCGGTGTTGGAGGCGGTGGAAACGGCGCTTTTCGATGCCGGAAGACCGGTCCTGGTGGTTCCTCGCCAGACTCCCAAAACCATCGGCCGGAATATCCTGATCGGTTGGTATCGAACCGCCAACGCGGCGCGGGCCGTCATGGCCGCGATGCCGTTGATTGAAGTGGCGGATAAGGTGACGATTTGTCACGTCAATACCGGCGCGAAACCAGGGCCGACGCCGGAGGAACTGGTGGCGAGCTTGGCTTGGCACGGGGTGGACGCGAAGGTCCGGCATATTCCCGCCGGCGGGGTGGGGGTCTCGGATCTGCTGATGACCGAGGCGGCCAATATAGGCGGTGATCTGGTGATCATGGGGGCCTATTCACACAGCCGGATGCGGGAGTTCGTGCTTGGCGGCGTGACGCGACACGCCTTGCGTCATGTGGTAACGCCGCTAATGATGATGCACTGATCGAAAGACGGGCGCGCCCGGGAAACGAGACCGGAAAAGGTCTACCCTCCGGGCACCGCCAACCGCGCCAGTTCGTCGGCGCGTTCATTCTCCGGATGTCCGGCATGGCCCTTTACCCAGTGCCAGTCGACTTGGTGGCGGGCGACGGCTTCGTCGAGGCGCTGCCATAGATCGACATTCTTCACCGGCTTCTTGTCGGCGGTGCGCCAGTCGCGTTTCTTCCAGCCGTGGATCCACTTCGTGATCCCGTCGCGGACATAGGTGCTGTCCGTGTGAATATCCACGGTGACCGGGCGCTTTAACGCCTCCAGCGCCGAGATCGCGGCCATGAGTTCCATGCGATTATTGGTCGTCTCGGTCTCGCCGCCGGAAAGTTCCTTCTCGACCGCGCCGTATCTCAGAATCGCGCCCCAGCCTCCAGGACCCGGGTTGCCTCGGCATGCGCCGTCGGTGAAGATCTCGACCTTGGCGCTCATTCGAGACCATAGGCGTTTGGCCCCGAGACTTTTTGGTGAAAGCGGAGCTTCCTCAAGTATTCCATCGGGTCCTTGGGTTTCACCAGCGCGCCCTCCGGCTGATTCAGCCAATCGTACAGTCGGGTCAGCAGAAACCGCATGGCGCTGCCGCGCGCCAGGATCGGCAACGCGGCCAATTCCTCGGGCGATAGCCGGCGGACTTTTTGATACGAGGAGATCATCAACCGCGCCTTGGTCACATTGAACGAGCCATCGTTCTCGAAACACCAGGCATTCAGGCAAATCGCCAAATCGTAGGCCAGGATATCGGTGCAGGCGAAATAGAAGTCGATGATGCCCGAGACATCCTCGTTTAGGAAAAACACGTTGTCGGGGAACATGTCGGCGTGAATGACGCCGCTTGGAAGGTCGGTGGGCCAGTCACTCTCCAGCCTGCCGAGTTCGACATTAAGCTCGTTGTATAGCGCATGGTAAATCTCATGGCCCGGCAATCCGCAGGAGGATAGCAGCGGGCGCCAACTTTCGACCGAAAGGGCGTTTACCCGGCGCATCTCGAAGTTTTCGCCGGCCAGATGCATGGCCGCCATGGCGCCGCCGAGAGACCGGCAATGCCCGGGTTGGATGCGCCGCGGCCAAACGCCCTCGAGAAAGGTTACGATCGCCGCGGGACGGTCGTTCAGTTCCTTCAGGGCCTTGCCGTCGCGGGCCGAGACCGGGGTCGGGCAGGACATGCCCCCGGCTGATAAATGCCCCATCAGGCCGAGAAAGAACGGTAGATCGTTGGGATCCACTCGCTTTTCATAGAGGGTGAGAATGTAGGTCCCGGTTGTCGTCCGCACGAGAAAATTGGAGTTTTCCACGCCCTCGGCGATACCGGAAAAAGAGGTGAGTTCCCCGATATCATATTCCTCGAGAAAGGCGGACAGATCGTCGTCCGTGATATGGGTGTAAACCGCCATCGTCGGCGCGCTAGGCCACAAGCCCTGAAGGGAGTTTGAACCGCACGTCCTCGCGCGCGATTTCAACTTCCTCTAGAACCACGCTGAACCGCCGGTGGCAGGCGTCAATCACTTCTTCGACCAGCACTTCCGGGGCCGACGCGCCGGCGGTGATGCCGAGTACTTTTTTGCCCGCCAGCCAATCCCAATCGACCTCGTCGACATTTTGGATCAATCGGGAATCCGGGCAACCGTTCAGCGCCGCCACCTCGACCAAGCGTTTGGAATTGGAGGAGTTCGGCGCGCCGAGAACCAAAACCGCGTCGCACTTCTCGGCGATGGCCTTCACCGCGTTTTGGCGATTGGTGGTGGCGTAGCAGATATCTTCCTTGGTCGGGCCCTTCAACTTCGGAAACCGTTGGCGCAAGACCGCGATGATTTCCGCCGTGTCGTCCACGGACAAGGTTGTCTGGGTGATATAGGCCAAGGGCATATCGGCCGGAATATCCAAGTCTCGCGCCTGCTCGACCGTCTCGACCAGGGTAATGGCGCCCTCGTTCAATTGACCCATGGTGCCGATCACCTCGGGATGTCCTTCATGGCCGATCAGCAGGACGTGGCGCCCGGACTTGTATTGGCGACCGGCACCGAGGTGGACCTTGCTGACCAGAGGACAGGTCGCGTCCACGAAGGTCATTTTTCGACGACTGGCCTCCGCCGGTACCGACTTGGGAACGCCATGCGCCGAGAAGACCACCGGCGCGTCGTCCGGTACCTCGTCCAGTTCCTCGACGAAAATCGCGCCCTTCGCCTCAAGTCCTTCGACAACGTGACGGTTGTGAACGATCTCATGCCGGACATAAACCGGCGCGCCGTGTTTCTCGAGGCACTTCTCGACAATCTGGATCGCGCGATCGACGCCGGCGCAAAAACCCCTGGGCGCGGCTAGACGGATGGTGAGGTTCGGCATGTTCATGGGGTCGGTTTTGTCGTGATTCCTCCAGCTTGTCCATAGTCGAACGTACCGCTTTCGGTCGTGGCGCGCGATTGCGAGGTGGAAGCCGCCGGGATATGGTTGCCGCCTTGACTTGAATTGGGAATCAGCCATGCGCGGCATCGCCATCGTAACCACACTTCTCGCCGGCCTCGTTGTCGCGTCCTGCTCGTCCGCGCCGCCGCGGGCAGAGGTTTGCCCGGTGGTGAGTTTCATTGGTGGTTTGGACAAGGTGACGGTGCTTGGCGAGCAAGGCGGCGCCGATCTCGCCAATGTCTTGTACAGCGCCGAGTTGACCCAATTGGAAGCGGTTTGCACCTTCAAACGCAAGGGCGCCGAGGTTTCCGCCGAGTTTCTGCTTATCGCCGACCGCGGGCTCGGGGACCGGGAGCGGGTTGCGCGCCCGACCTACTTTGTCGCGATCACCGACCCCCAGGGTAACGTGATGGCCAAGGAGATTTTCCAGGCGGAGATTCCGTTCAACGACAATCGCCGGCGTGTCGGCCGCAAGGAGGAAATCGAACCGTTCATCCCCTATCAGGGATCGGACGGTGATTTCACGGGCTATCGGGTGCTGATTGGCTTCCAGCTTACTCCCGAACAAGTCGAGTTCAACAAACGTTATCGGCGATAGGCCCAGGATTTGGAGCATGGGACAGGTCGTTGAAAGCGGGATGGCGTGGTTGCGAAGCCGGAGCCCCGGTCAATCGTTCTGGTCCGGTCCCACGGTTGGCGATGCTGGAGCCAAAGGAAAATGATACCTAAGGATCTGCCTGATCTACGGGCTCTGAGATATGCCCGGAGCTATCAACGCATCGAATATAATCCAAAAGCGCATGAGATTGAGACGCAGCAACCCTTCGTCATCTTCGCGTTGCTTTTGGATAGAACGCTCGGCGACTTCATCTTTCGCAATCTGTTCGCCGCGACGGTCAAGACGCGGTTTCTGGATGCTCGGCTGATTGCCTATTATCGGCCCGACCGGCCGTATAAGGAGGCCGTGGTCAAGCTAAATCCTCACATCACGACAACCTGGCGCCTGACCGGTTCCAGGCCCTTGCCGATGGATTATTTCGATGTAATGGGCTCGCCCCCGATCAAGGCGGATACAAAACGTTGGTATGACAGCCAGTCGGCGGAGCCGGACCTGGTCCTGACGCCGTCGATGATGAATTTCGAGTTTCTAAGGTCCCTTGGGCCGATCGCGCGGTTCAAGGTTCCCGAGCCGCTTATCGACCCCTTGCACGCGCGGCTGGTCGAGGCCGGGCTACGGGAAGATCAATGGTTCTGTGTCCTGCATTACCGCGAACGTGGATATCAGGACGATCGTTCCAGGCCGCACCGCGATATGCGCGGTTCCGAAGCGGTTGATGTGATCGACTACGTAACCCGTGAGCTGGGAGGCCAAGTCGTCAGGATTGGACATCCGAAGATGGAGGCGATTGCGCCGCGGCCCGGATTCGTCGATCTCAGCCGCGCCGACGATGCGTTGTTGCTCCATGCCTACGCGGTGAGCCGCGCCCGATTTTTCCTCGAATTGTCGCCGTCCGGGCCAATGGCCTTGGCCGGTGCTTTCGGCGTGCCGCTGGCCCGCTGCAACGCGGTATCCTTTTTAGGGCCCTTGGAAGCGCCGAGTTTCGCGTTGATGCAGCACCTCGTGGGGCCGAAAGGCGAGCGGGTCCCAAAAGACGTGGCGATCTCCAAGGGCTTGTATTTGGAAATGGCGGTAAAGGACGTAATCAAGCGCTACGGTTATCGGTTTGAACGAAACAGCTTGGCCGAGCTGCGCGCGGCGGCATTCGACATCGCGGAACGGAGCGCGGACTGCCAAGGCTGGAGAGAGCCTTCCTCCGCCGTTCCTGGCCCGCGGGCCGACGGGTTTACCCTGCCACTCGAAAAGCCTCCGGAGATTGAGATCGTCGAGTATCCCGATGCCATCCCGAAGTTCGATTGAATCTGTCTAGCCTCCCAGGCGTCGTTTTCCGGCGATGAGATTCGGAATCATGCCCTCGGCCCGCTCGACCCAGTCGCACAGCGCCGGGCGCGTCTCGCGCGGGTCTATGAGGTCATGGATCGCCAGGGATTCGGCCCTTGGAATAGCGGAATAGCGATGCGCCATCGCCGCTTCCAGTTCCGCCCGCCGGGCTTCGGGGTCGGGATGCGCCGCGATTTCACGACCGAAAGCCACCGCGACACCGCCTTCCACCGGAACCGCGCCCATCTCCGCCGACGGCCAGGCCAGTACATAGGCCCCGGGCCCGTAATGGGCCACCGCCGCTACCCCGAAATTGCGCCGAACAACCACGGTCGCCCAAGGCACCTTGCAGTCCGCCGCCGCCAGGACCGCCTCGGCGCCATAGCGGATGGTCGCGGCCTTTTCCGCCTCCGGACCGATCATGAATCCGGGTTCGTCGACAAAGGTAACGATGGGGATATTGAAGGTCTCGCAGGTGGTGATGAAGCGTTTGACCTTTTGCGCGCCTTCCGCCGTCATCGCGCCGGCGTAGTGCTTGCAATCATTGGCGAAAATCCCGACAACTCGGCCGTTCAGGCGGGCGAGGCAGATGATGATCCCCTTGGCATAACCCTTGGCCATTTCGAACACCGATCCTTCATCGGCGACCATCGCGATGATCTTGCGCATGTCATAGATCTTGCGCCGGTCCTCGGGAACGATGGAGAGCAGGGCTTCCTCGCGTCGGTCGACGGGGTCATCGCACGCGATTGCCGGCGGCGTCTCCCAAGCGTTGCGTGGCATGTAGGAAAGGAAACGTCGGATCTGTCGGAAGGCGTCGGCCTCGTCCTCGGCGAGATTGTCGGCCACGCCGTTCTTGGCGTGGATATGGGCGCCGCCCATCTCCTCCTTGGTGATTGATTGGCGCAGCGCGCGCTCCACCACTTTCGGGCCGGCGATCAGCACCTGGCTGTCATCCTTGGTCATGACCGAGAAATGCGAGGCCACCAACCGCGCCGCCGGCAGGCCCGCGACCGCGCCGAGGGCGGCGGTCGCCACGGGGACCGACCACATGGTGCGAGCCACGGACTGAAAGCGGGGGGCGTGGAAAACCGGGCTTCCCACCGGCGCGCCGCCCTTGCCGCCGGCGCCGGTGACGCTGCCGCCGCCACCCTCGTGGAGCCGGACGAGGGGCATCAGATATTGCAACGCCAGTTCCTCGGTATAGACGCTTTTGCGCAACCCCGCCTCGTTCGGAGAGCCTCCCCGCAAGGTGAAATCCTCGCCGCCGACGATCACTTGCCGACCGTCGATCCTGCCGAAACCGAGCACGAAGTTGGCCGGAGAGAAGCTTTTCAGGCTTCCGTCCTCGCCGCGTTCGGCGCCGCCGGCGGCCGGCCCGACTTCACGAAAGCTTGAGCCGTCCAGCACCGTGTCGATGCGTTCGCGGATGGTCATCCGGCCCCGCGCGTGGTGTCTGGCGACATTCTCCGCCCCGCCCTGTTCCTTCGCGAGCGCGCGTTTCAGCTGGATCTCCTCGATCTGCTTTTCCCAGGGCATGACGGTCTCCGAGCTTGTCATTCGTGATCCCGTGACTTTACGCGGCGACGGGGGAGGGGGATCAAGTCTCAATCACCCCTTCCCCTTGGTGACGTCACCGACTAAGCTCTCGGAACAGACCGACGACCCTTGAGGAAGAGAGCGGCGGGCCCGGTAGGGTCGCGGCCGGCGCCGAAGGAGCAACCGCCCCGGAAACTCTCAGGCAAACGGACCTTAAGGCGAGGAACCTCTGGAAAGCGGACCGCGGCGAGCCCGTGGTCTCACCGAAGGGGAAAGCCGGCCCATTCGCATGGTGGGCTGGTGAATCTCTCAGGTTTTCGACAGAGGGGGCGTCCGTCCGGGCAAGTGCCGGGACGGCCCGTATACGTGTCGGAGGGTCTGATGTCCGAAGCCGATTTGAAGAAGACACCGCTGCATGGTTTGCATGTCGGGCTGGGGGCGAAGATGGTGCCCTTCGCCGGTTACGACATGCCGGTGCAATATCCCGCCGGCGTCAAGACCGAGCATCTGCTTACCCGCGCCAAGGCCGGACTGTTCGATGTTTCGCATATGGGCCAGGTGAGGCTCGCGGGCGATGACGTGGCGGGCAAGCTCGAGGCGTTGGTTCCGGGAAACCTGCGGGCTCTGAAACCCGGCGCCATGCGGTATACGCTGTTCACCAACGAGGCTGGCGGCATCCTGGATGACCTGATCGTCACCAATGCCGGCGACAGTCTGTTCGTCGTGGTCAACGCGGCCTGCAAGGATCAGGACATCGCGCATATGCGGGACAATCTCGATTGCGATATCGAGGTTTTGGATGACCGCGCTCTACTTGCGTTGCAGGGACCGAGCGCGGAAAGCGCGCTTGAAGCCATCGCGCCGGGGGTGGCGGGCTTGTCCTTCATGACCATGGGAAACTTCGACATCCTCGGAGCGGAATGCTTTGTCACTCGGTCTGGCTATACCGGCGAGGACGGCTACGAGATCTCGATGCCCGAGGCCAAGGCGGTTGAAATCGCCGAGGCGTTGCTGGCGCGCGAGGACGTGGCGCCGATCGGCCTGGGCGCGCGGGATTCCCTGCGTCTGGAGGCCGGTCTTTGTCTTTACGGTCATGATCTTGGGCCCGACACAACACCGGTCGAGGCCGCGTTGGAATGGGCGATTGGCAAGCGTCGCCGGGAGGAGGGAGGCTTTCCGGGCGCCGACGTGATTCTGAAGCAACTCGCCGAGGGCGCGCCGCGGCGTCGGGTCGGCATTCGACCGGACGGTCGCGCGCCGGCCCGCGACGGCACCGAGATCGTCGACGCGGATGGCAACAGGTTGGGAGAGATCACCAGCGGTAGTTTCGGGCCTAGCATCGAGGGGCCCGTCGCCATGGGATATGTGGCGACCGGATCCAGCGCGGTCGGCACATCGGTCGATGTCGTCGTTCGGGGGAAATCCATGCCGGCGAAAGTGGCGGCGCTGCCGTTTGTCCCGGCTAATTACAAGCGTGGCTGAGCGTCACGTGGCTACCGTTTATTTGGGGAGGAAACAATGAGCACGACCTATTATTCCGAGGAACATGAATGGATCACGGTTGATGGCGACACGGGCACCGTCGGCATCACGGACTACGCCCAGGAACAGCTGGGCGACGTGGTTTTCGTTGATATCGCCAAGGTCGGCGAGGAAGTCGCCAAGGGCGACGATGTCGGGGTGGTTGAATCCGTCAAGGCGGCGAGCGACATCTACAGCCCTGTATCCGGCACCATTACCGAAGCCAATGCGGCCCTCGACGACGCGCCGGAAACCGTGAACGCCGAAGCTCAGGGAGGCGGTTGGATGTTCAAGATCACCTTGTCGGACCCGGGCGAGCTGGACGGGTTGATGGACGCGGACGGCTACAAGAAATTCGCCGATAGTTTGTAGGAAGAGGCTTTTCGGGCTCGGTGGACTAGATCAAGGAGACGGCGGATGAGCGCCAATCGCATGCCATATTCGGCTCTGGATAACAGTAGCGAGTTTATCGCTCGGCACATCGGCCCCTCGGCCATGGACAAGGAGGCGATGCTCGAGGCGATTGGCGCGAAATCGCTGGATGCGCTGATTGACAAGACCGTACCGACATCCATCCGCTCCGCCGAGGCGCTCTCGCTGGACCGGCCGATCAGCGAGAACGCGACCTTGACCCGGCTGCGCGCGAAGGCCGACCGGATAAAGGTCGCGCGCTCGATGATCGGCATGGGCTACTACCCGACGCGGGTGCCCGGCGTGATTCAGCGAAACATCCTTGAAAATCCGGCTTGGTACACCGCCTACACGCCCTATCAGCCGGAGATCAGCCAGGGCAGGCTCGAGGCTTTGCTCAACTTCCAAACCATGGTCTGCGACCTGACGGGCATGGAGATCGCCAATGCCTCGTTGCTTGACGAGGGAACGGCCGCCGCCGAAGCCATGGCGTTTTGCCGCAAGGCGGCCAAGGCCAAGGGCGATGTCTTGTTCGTCTCCAGCGCCTGTCATCCGCAGACCATTGATGTCCTGCAAACCCGCGCCGATCCCGTCGGGGTCCAAGTCGTCGTCGGCGATGAGAGCGAGGGTATCGGCGATCAGGCCTTCGCCGTGGTGTTGCAATACCCGGATACGAACGGCGAGATCGGAGATTACGCCGCGTTGTGCGAGGCCGCCCACGCCCAAGGCGCCATGGTCATCGTCGCCGCCGACCTCCTGGCCTTGACGGTGCTGACGCCGCCGGGCGAGTGGGGCGCCGATGTCGTGGTCGGATCGAGCCAGCGGTTCGGCGTGCCCATGGGCTTCGGCGGTCCGCACGCCGCGTTCTTCGCGACCCGCGACTCCTTCAAACGGACCATCCCGGGACGCCTGGTCGGCGTGTCCATCGACAGCGTGGGCAACCCCGCCTATCGATTGGCGCTGCAAACCCGCGAACAGCATATTCGCCGCGAGAAGGCGACCAGCAATATCTGCACCGCCCAGGTCCTGCTCGCGGTTATGGCCTCCATGTACGCGGTTTATCATGGCCCGGACGGGCTGGAGAGTATCGCGCGGCGGGTTCACCGGCTAACGGTCATTCTGGCGCAAGGTCTACGTGAGCTCGGCTACGAAGTTGAAACCAACAACTACTTCGACACGATCGTGGTGCGCACCGATGATTGGACCGGCTCGGTCGTCGAGGCGGCGCGGGTCGAGGGCATCAATTTCCGAATCTTCGACGACAAGGTCGGCATCTCCCTGGACGAGACCTGCACGCGGGAACTGGTGGAGCATTTGTGGTCGTGGATGGCGTTCGACTCGATGAAACAGCTTTCCTTCGAGGCGATCGACGCGGCTTGTGATGACGCGCTGCCCGAGAACTTGCGGCGACAGTCGGCCTTTCTGACGCATCCGGTGTTCAACTCGCATCATTCCGAAACGCAGATGCTGCGCTATATCCGCCGGCTTTCGGACAAGGATATCGCGCTGGATCGCTCGATGATCCCGCTCGGCTCTTGCACCATGAAACTCAACGCCACGACCGAGATGGTGCCGGTCACCTGGCCCGAGTTTTCCGAGGTCCATCCCTTCGCGCCCAAGGATCAGGTCGAGGGTTACATCGAAATGATCCGTGAGTTGGAGGAGATGCTCTGCGCCTGCACGGGCTACGCGGCGGTCTCGCTTCAGCCCAATGCCGGAAGCCAGGGCGAATATGCCGGACTCCTGATGATCCGCGCCTTTCATCGCTCGCGCGGCGAGGGACAACGCGATGTCTGCCTGATCCCAAGCTCGGCGCATGGCACCAACCCGGCCTCCGCCGCGATGGCGGGCATGCGCGTGGTCGTGGTGAAATGCGACGATGACGGCAATGTCGATGTCGAGGACCTGAAGGCCAAGGCGGCGGAGCATGCCGGTACCTTGGCGGCGCTGATGGTCACCTATCCTTCGACCCACGGGGTTTTCGAGGAAGCGATCCGCGAGATCTGCGGCATCGTTCATGACCATGGCGGCCAAGTCTACATGGACGGCGCCAATCTCAACGCCATGGTCGGTCTTTGCCAGCCCGGGCATTTTGGCTCGGATGTCAGCCATCTCAACCTGCACAAGACCTTCTGCATCCCGCATGGCGGCGGTGGACCCGGTGTGGGGCCGGTCGGTGTCGCGGCGCATCTGGCGCCGTTCCTGCCGGGACATCGGTTCGGGCAGTCATTGGAGACCTCCATCGGTCCGGTAAGCGCGGCCCCCTGGGGAAGCGCGGGCATTCTGCCGATCTCCTGGGCCTATGTGACGATGATGGGCGCCCGGGGCATGCGGGACGCCACCGAGGCCGCGATCCTGAGCGCCAACTATCTGGCCAAGCGTCTCGAGGAGCACTACCCGGTGCTCTATACCGGCGCCAATGACACGGTCGCGCATGAATGCATCATTGATCTGCGCCCGATCAAGGACGCGACCGGGGTGAGCGTCGATGACGTGGCCAAGCGGCTCGTGGATTTCGGCTTTCACGCCCCGACCATGTCCTTCCCGGTCGCCGGCACCCTGATGATCGAGCCCACCGAGAGCGAACCCAAGGAAGAGCTCGACCGGTTCGTCGACGCGATGGTGGCCATCCGCGAGGAGATCAGGGCGATTGAGCGCGGCGACATTGCCCATGGCGATAGCCCGCTCGCTCACGCGCCGCACACCGCGGCCGTGCTTGCGGGAGACGATTGGGATCGGGCCTATAGTCGCGAGCAAGCCGCTTTCCCGGCGGGTGTTTCTCCGGCGGAAAAGTATTGGCCGCCGGTCGCCCGCATCGACAACGTGCATGGCGACAGAAATCTGGTCTGCTCCTGTCCGCCGATCTCGGACTACGAGGACGCGGCGGACTGATCCGCTTGGTCTCGCCGCTGGACGCACGGAAGCGCGAGCATGGCTGACGGCGGCCCCCTACGCCTGGCCTCGATCGCCACGGCCGTGCCGCCAAATCGGGCCGGTCAGGCGGAGGTCCGGGAGAAGGCGCGTCGGGCATTCGGCGGTGACGCCGCGTTGTTTCAGCGCCTCGAGCCCGTCTACGACAATGCCGGCGTGGAAACCCGTTATTTCTCGCGACCGTTGGACTGGTTCCTGGAGCCGAGAGGCTGGACCGTGTCCAACGCGGCCTATCTGGAAGTCGCCGAGGCGCTGCTGGTCCGCGCCGCCGGGGAGGCGCTGGAGAAAGCCGGTCTCGAGGCCGCCGCCGTCGACACCATCGTCACCGTTTCCAGTACAGGCGTGGCGACACCCAGCCTGGAAGCGCGATTGCTGAACCGCATGGGGTTTCGCGCCGGTGTGAAGCGTCTGCCGGTCTTCGGGCTTGGATGTGGCGGCGGCGTCTTGGGACTGGCGCGCGCGGCGCAGATGGGCGCCGGCGGCGGCGAGACGGTTCTGCTTCTGGTGGTGGAATTGTGCAGCCTCACCTTTCGGCTCGACGATCTCGTCAAGAGCAACCTCGTGGCAACCGCGCTGTTCGGCGACGGCGCGGCGGCCTTGGTGCTTCACCCCCGCGGGAAGGGGCCGGCGATCCGCGCCTGGGGCGAGCATACCTGGCCCGATACCCTCGACGTCATGGGATGGCGGGTCGAGGACCCCGGTCTCGGCGTGATCTTTCAACGCTCCATCCCGGATATCGTTCGCGACCGGTTTCGTGACGCCGCCGATGGATTCCTGGCGCGACACGGGCTTTCGGTCTCGCGGATCGATCACTTCGTCTGCCACCCCGGCGGCGCGAAGGTCATAGACGCGCTGGAAGAGGCCTTGTCATGTCCTCGGGGCTCCTTGACCGCGACCCGCGAGGCGCTCAGGGATTACGGAAACATGTCCGCCGCCAGCGTGCTGTTCGCCCTGGAAAGGGCGTTGGAGGAAGAGCCTCGGGGAAAGATGCTTCTGACCGCCCTCGGACCGGGCTTCTCCGCCGGCTTTTGTTTGCTGGAGGCGTGAAGCGATGGGTCCGTTCTCCGCCCCATGGATCGTGCTTGTCATCCTCTGCCTCGTCGCGTGTCAGAGGCTCGGTGAACTCTGGCTGGCCAATCGTAACACCAAGGCCTTGCTGCCGATGGGGGGCGAGGAACATGGCGCCGCGCATTACCCGCTTTTCGTGCTTCTGCATGGCGGATGGCTGATAGCCTTGTTCCTAGCGATCTCGAACGAGACGGTCTTGAACTGGCCCCTGATCGGGGTGTTCCTGGTTCTCCAACTGGCCAGGCTCTGGGTGATCCGGACCTTGGGGCGGTTCTGGACGACCCGGGTGATCACGGTGCCCGACGCGCCGCTGGTGACGCACGGACCCTATCGTTGGATACGGCACCCGAACTATCTGGTGGTGGCCCTGGAGATCCCGGTCTTGCCTCTCGCCCTGGGGCTTTGGGAGATCGCCGCCGTTTTTACCATGCTTAACCTGGCGCTTTTGAGCTATCGCATCCGGTTCGAGGACCGGGTACTGAAGGGGCGTCGATAGACCCGACCTCGGGGGATGCTCCGGCGCGCGGGGAAGGTTATGATGCACGCGACGAAAGACGAGCCCTATAAGAGAGAGAACCATGGCGGATAGCGCGGCGCGGGACCTAGGAAGTTTTGACTATGTGGTCGTCGGGGCGGGAACCGCGGGATGCCTGCTGGCCAACAGGCTGTCCTCGGATCCGAAGAACCGGGTTCTGTTGCTGGAGGCCGGCGGCAAGGACGACTATTTCTGGATCCGCGTGCCGGTCGGCTATCTCTTCACGATGAACAACCCGCGCACCGACTGGTGTTTCGAGACGGAGCCGTCGGAAGGGCTGAACGGTCGCTCGCTCGGCTATCCCCGCGGCAAGACACTGGGCGGGTGTTCGTCGATCAACGGCATGATCTACATGCGCGGTCAGGCGCGGGATTATGACCATTGGCGCCAGCTCGGTAACACCGGCTGGGGTTGGGACGATGTTCTGCCGTATTTCAAGAAGACCGAGAACCGGGTCGCCGGCGCCGACGAGATGCATGGGGATCAGGGTGAATGGCGCGTCGAGGACCCGCGCATCACCTGGGAGATCCTGGATGCCTTCCGCGCGGCGGCGGCGGAGACCGGCATCCCCAATACCAATGACTTCAATCGCGGCAACAACGAGGGCTGCGGTTACTTCGAGGTCAACCAGAAACGCGGCGTTAGGTGGAGTGCCGCGGATGCCTTTCTGCACCCCGTCACCGACCGCGCCAACCTGACCGTCCTGACCAAGGCGCATGTGCGCCAGATCCGTTTCGACGGGCGCAAGGTGACCGGTCTCGCCCTCTGGCACGAGGACCAGCCCGCCGAAGCGACGGTCAAGGGCGAACTCGTGCTCGCCTCGGGAGCCATCGGCTCGCCGCAACTGCTGCAACTGTCCGGCGTGGGGCCGGGCGATCTGCTTCAGGAACACGGAATACCCCTGGTGGCCGATGTGCCTGGCGTTGGTGAGAACCTGCAGGACCATTTGCAAATGCGGTTGGTGTTCAAGGTCAAGAACACCAAGACCCTTAACCTTCGAGCCAATAGCCTGATCGGTCGCGTGGGGATGGGGTTGGAGTATTTCCTGTTCAAGCGCGGGCCGATGACCATGGCGCCCAGTCAACTCGGCGCCTTCGCCAAGTCCGACGAGTCTCGCGAGACGCCGAACCTGCAATATCACATTCAGCCGCTATCGACGCCGAAGCTCGGCGACCCCTTGCATCCCTTCGAGGCCTTTACCGCGTCGGTCTGCAACCTGCGTCCCGAGAGCCGGGGCTATGTGCGGATCAAGAGCCCGCATCCCCGGGGACAGCCCGCCATTCAACCGAACTATCTCTCCGATCCGGCCGATCGCAAGGTCGCGGCGGACGCGATACAACTGACCCGCAAGATCGTCTCGGCGCCCGCGATGGCGCGGTTCGAGCCCGAGGAGTTTCTGCCGGGCCTCCAATTCGAGAGCGACGAGGATCTGGCGCGGGAAGCCGGCAATATCGGCACCACCATCTTCCACCCCGTGGGCACCTGCAAGATGGGCCCGGCCTCTGATACGGGCGCGGTCGTTGACGACCGTCTGCGCGTGCACGGCATCGAGGGGCTGCGGGTGATCGATGCCTCGGTAATGCCGACGATCACGTCCGGCAACACCAACTCACCGACATTGGTCATCGCCGAGAAGGCGGCGGAGATGATGCTCGCCGACGCGCGCGGAGCCTAGACCCGATGCAAGAAGCCGAGAAAACCAATAAAATTCGTGGCCCAGAGTTCATCGAAACCTACTTCTCCGGACGGGTTATCGATATCGGCTCCGGCTCTTCGCTGGTCGTGCCGGACGCCGAGCCGTTCGATGTCCCGCAGGGCGACGCGAACCGTATCGACGAGGTGCGCCCGGTTGCGTCCTACGACTGTGTGCATTCGAGCCATAGCCTGGAGCATATGATCGATCCGGTTGACGCGCTGGGTTGATGGTGGCGGCTGGTTAAGCCCGGCGGATACATGGTGTTGGTTGTGCCGGAGGAAGATCTTTTCGAGCAGGGCATCTGGCCGAGCGTCTTCTCGGACCATCGCTCGACATTCCGCTTGGATCGCGAGACGACATGGTCGCCGGTGTCGCATGAGATCCGTGGCCTGGTATCAAGCCTTCCGGGCGCCGAGGTGATTAGCGCCGAAATTCAGGACGAAGGCTATGATCACGCGCTCAAGCGGCTGGGGGCGGAAACCGATGAAAGCCGTCGGCTCCGGCTCCGGCATCGTCAGTTCCTGTTGGAGATAGGGCCGAAGAGGCTCTTGAGCATCCCCTTGTTGGATGAATTGAATCGGCTGTTCCATGATCTTGGCGCCACGGTGGACCAGACGGCGGGCTCGGCCTTGGCACAGATACAGATTATCGCGCGCAAGGTCTCGAATTGACGAGACGCGGCGGTATGCGCAAACTTGGGGCTCTTGCGTCGACGCTCCGTCACTTTCCATCGGGAATCCATAGATGTCGCTGTATCCTCCTCCGAAGGACGTTCAAACCGAGGTTTATGCCAGGTTGCCCGACAAGTTACGCCGGCCCGGCTCGTACCCCGCTTGGGGCGGCGCCAACGCGCCTGGACGCGATATCGATTCCTTTCTCGAGGGACCGGCTTTTGATCGGGACGGCAATCTCTATGTCGTCAACATCCCCTTCGGCGAGATATTGCGCGTGACCCCGTCGGGGGATTGGGACGTTGTCACGCAATATGACGGCTGGCCGAACGGCATGAAGATGCACAAGGACGGCTCGCTCTATGTCGCTGACTACAAGATCGGCATCCTCAGGATCGACCCGGCGACGGGGGCGCGTGAAACCGTGGTGGATCATCGCTGGTCCGAGAGTTTCCACGGCTGCAACGATCTGCATTTCGCCTCGAACGGTGACATTTATTTTACCGACCAAGGCCAAAGCGGCATGCATGAGCCGACTGGCCGGGTCTATCGATACACGACCGACGGCAAGCTCGATCGGTTAATCGGCAACGGGCCGAGCCCGAACGGTCTGGTGCTCAATCTCGACGAAAAAATGCTCTATGTCGGGATGACAAGGGGCAACGCGGCGTGGCGCCTTCCCTTGCTGCCGGACGGAACGACGACCAAGGTCGGTATCTTCATCCAGTTGTCGGGCGGCCATGGCGGGCCCGACGGCTTGGCGTTGGACGCCAAGGGTGGCCTGCTTATCTGCCACGCGGGATTGGGGACGGTTTGGCATTTCGACCATCTGGGTCAGCCGTTGCATCGGATCCGTTCTTGCGAGGGCCTGATGACCACGAACATGGCGTTCGGCGGACCCGATAACAAATCGGTTTTCATCACCGAATCCGGCTCCGGCACGATCCTGCGCGCCGAGCTTCCGGTCGTGGGACAGCCGATGTTCTCGCATCAGGACTAAAAACCGTATCGGCTCACGGAATAGGCACGATCATGCAGGTCGTGTTGGCGTGGGCGTATAGTTTTCCCGCTGCATCGACGATCCGACCGTCGGCGGTGGCGATCCTGCGTCCCTGGTGGATGATCGACCCTTCCGCCGTCAGCTCGCCGACATCGGCGGTGATGGCGCGGACCAGATTGACCTTCAACTCCAGGGTCAGATTGCCGGTCCCGGGTTTGCAAATCGTGTGTATGGCGCATCCCATGGCGCTGTCGAGCAAGGTTGACGCATAGCCGCCATGGGCCACGCCCATCGGGTTGTAATGTTGCGGTCCCGGCGTGCTTTTGTAGACCACGCGGCCTTCGGAAACCTCCGAGATCCGCGCGCCGATCAAGTCCAGAAAGGGGGCGTTCGGCGCCTCGCCGTTCAGGATCCGCTGGAACAGTTCCAGCCCGCTGAGCGAGCGGAGGGTGTCCCGTTCTAGAAGTGGGAAGTCTTGCTTGGTCATCGCGGCATTCCGTAGGTGGCGTGTGTTGCGGAGAAGTGACGACTCACGCCAGGTGCGTCAAGGCTTTCTTGATCAATCACCTAAATAGGTATTGTGTGTGCTTAAAATATCTCATACTATATATAGCGATTCGGCATGTTGATCACATCCCCTTTCGAGATGCCGGGTCGATGTTTCGGTCGTCTGGCCGATGGTCGAAGCGTGCGGTGACGCGCCACGGCGCTCACCGGGAGCGGTACTCTCCCATCCCCGCTCCCAAACCCTGTGAAGCTCCTGAGGACGAATCCTCTTTCGTCCGAACCTGGGGTGCGCCGCGGATCGGCGCACCCTTTTTTCGCGGTCGGATTTGCGCCGATTGGGCGCATCGCGCTATGGCCCCTCCCGCGGCGACTGGCTATGCTGAGGGCAGTGAAATCTTCAACGGAGACCCTGACCATGGCCGGAACGATCGACACGCGTCTCGCGGAACTTGGCATCGAACTTCCCGAGGCGGCGGCGCCGGCGGCGAATTACATTCCCTATGTCGTCACTGGAAATCTGATCATGGTTTCCGGCCAAATTCCCATGGTCGGCGGCAAGATCGAGGGAGTCGGCAAGGTCGGGCAGGATGTATCGACCGAGGACGCCGCGGGGATCGCGCGCATCTGCGCCCTTAACCTGATCGCCCAGGCGAAAGCGGCCTGTGGCGGGGATCTCGACAGGATCGCCCGAGTGGTCAAGCTCGGCGGTTTCGTGAACTGCGTCGACGGGTACACCGAACAACCCGAAGTGGTGAACGGCGCGTCAAATCTCATGGTCGAGGTGTTTGGCGATGCCGGTCGTCACTCTCGTTTCGCGGTTGGGACCAACGCGCTGCCGCGGGGCGTCGCCGTCGAGGTCGAAGGGGTCTTCGAACTCAAATAGCGTTGCCATGCGGGAATTTTGGACGAAGACGCATGCCCGACGGAAGTGAGCAAGCCGAGGCGACGGTTCGGTTGGCGAAGTCGATCAGCGATGTGCCGGCCGAGCACTGGGATGCCTGCGCGGGACCGGGAAATCCGTTCCTGTCGCACGCATTCTTGCTTTCCTTGGAGGAGTCCGAGTCGGTATGCTCACGAACCGGGTGGCTACCGCAACATCTGCTTTACGAGAACGAACAGGGCGAATTGCTCGGGGCCGCCCCGCTCTATCTGAAGGGGCATTCCCATGGAGAGTATGTTTTCGATTGGGGATGGGCGGACGCCTATGAACGGGCCGGCGGGAAATACTATCCCAAACTTCTCTCGGCGGT
>Ga0181579_10000889_pt1 | contig 24781 bp, 18 predicted proteins | sample 071ome_24_FD_132996 | JGI IMG/M metagenome (GOLD analysis project Ga0181579, IMG submission 132996) | Coastal salt marsh microbial communities from the Groves Creek Marsh, Skidaway Island, Georgia - 071402CT metaG (megahit assembly) | ecosystem: Environmental > Aquatic > Marine > Intertidal... | reverse complement strand
GTCGGCGCTGGTGGGCCCGGAGCGATTTCCGGTGACGGCGCCATCATGGCCCGGGGCGACGGCACGATAACCGGAACCGGTGCGTCCCAGGGGACACTGACAAGTGATCCGGCGAGTCGCGCCGCCCAGGCCAGCACGTCGCATCCGGGCAGAAACGCCCCCGCCACCGATCAAGTTTCGGTAAGCCTCAAGAAGGCGGTTGAAAACGGAGACAGCAAACTTCGGATTCAACTCCGCCCGCATGAGCTCGGCAGGGTCGAGGTGAAGCTTGATATAGCCGGAGACGGTCGGGCCAAGGCGATGGTCCTGGCCGAACGTCCCGAAACACTCGAGCTATTGCAACGTGACTCCCGTGTGCTCGAACGCGCGTTGCAGGATGCCGGGCTGAAAACCGATCACAACTCCCTTTCCTTCGATCTTCAAGGTCGCGACGGCGAGGATCGCGCTCAGCACGCCCAACGCGAAGATGCGGAGGACAAGGGCACGTCCACTGAAAACGCCGATGATGGCGACGTTATCGACAACACCGAACAACCGATCCCGGCGACGGCCATTGGCTTGGCCCCCGACGGATCAGTCAACTTCCTGGCCTAGGAGAGCCACGTCATGGACTTCAGCTCAATTACATCCAGCACGACTGGCGCCGATAAAACCGGCGGTGCTTCCGGAACCGCGCTCTCGGCCCTGAACTCGGATTTCGACACGTTTCTGACGCTGTTGACGACTCAGTTGCAGAACCAGGACCCGACCAGTCCGATGGACACCAACGAGATGACCCAGCAGCTGGTTCAGTTCGCCAATGTCGAACAGCAAATCGCCCAGAACAAGAACCTGGAGCAGTTGGTCGGCCTTCAGAACGCCAACGCCAACTCCGCCGCCGTTGCCTATATCGGCCATCAGGTGCAGGTCGAGGGCAATACAACCGATGTGACCAACGAGGGCACGAGCTGGGGCTACCAGTTCGAGACCGCGCCGGACTCTGTGACCTTGAACGTCCTGAACGAGGCCGGCGCCTTGGTGTACTCGGCCGAGGGCGAGACGACGGCCGGAACCCGGCACACCCTCGATTGGAACCCCGTGGACTCGAGCGGCGGAAGCCTCTCGCCGGGCTCCTACACGATGGATGTCAGCGCGCTCGACGCCGCCGGCGAGCCGATCGAGGCCTCGGTTGACAGTACCGGACTGGTCAGCGCCGTTCAGACGACGCCGGATGGTCCCGAGCTCCTGATCGGCGACGATATCACCGTCGCGCTGGCCAAGATCATGAAGATTTTGTAGGGCCGCGCGCCCTGCCCCGACGGCTCCCGATAGCGGAGCCGAACAAGACCCAAACCAAGCAGAACGCCAACAACCGCGAGAACGCATAACAATAAACCGAAGCGGTGCGCCCGGACCCCTGTCCACTGGCGCGAAGGAGAACGACAATGAGTATCAATTCAGGCCTATTCGCGGGCGTCGCGGCCGTTGCCGCCCAATCCACGAACTTCGCGGTGATCTCCGACAATATCGCGAACTCCAATACCGTCGGCTACAAGGAGACCGAGGGTCGGTTCCGCACCCTGGTCACGGGCAGACCCTCGGCGACGAGCTTTACCGCCGGCGGCGTGGTCGCGCAGCCCCTCACCGATCCCCAGCAGCAAGGCCTGCTCCAGGGCACGACATCGGCGACCGACCTCTCGATCGACGGCAATGGCTTCTTCATCACCAACGCCGCGCAAACGCCAGGCGCGAATGATGAGTACTTCATGACGCGGGCCGGCAACTTCGTGCCGAACGAGAACGGACGCCTCCAGAATATCGCGGGCTACTTCCTGCAGGGCTGGCTGACCGACACCGACGGCAACATCGTGAACAACGCGACCCGTGACCTTTTGACCAGCCTGGAGAGCGTGAACCTCTCGCAGTTCGGCCAGGTCGCCAACCCGACATCGACCGCGAACATCAACGTGAACCTGAACTCCAACCGCACGGTTGGTCAGGCGGACACCACGAACATCACGGTCTTCGATAGCGAGGGCAACGACTACCTCATGTCGATCCAGTTCTCTCGGACCGCGGCGAACACCTTCAACTACACCTACACCCTGACGGACGTGGGGAGTAACACCGCGCTGGCCGCCGGTATTGGCCCCCGGGTCATGGGCTTTAACCCGGATGGTAGCTTGAACTCGTTGAACGGTACCGCCGGCGCGACCAACGCGGCGGCGAACGATACCACCGTGACATTTACCGCGGCCGCGATTACCGCCGCCGTCCCGGGCCGCGCCGTCAACGACCTCAGCATCGTCGTGAACTTCGGTAACTTCGACCAATCGACCGGCACCAGCCAGTTCGACGCGCCTTTCGCGCCGTCGTTGCTGAACCAGGACGGCTCCGGCCCCTCGGCACTGACCTCGGTGAATATCGACGACACCGGATTGCTGACGGCGCAGTTCGCCAATGGTCAGAACCGGGCGATCTACCGCATCCCGATCGGAACGATCCCCGCGCCGACCCAGCTTCAGAGCGTCTCTGGTAACGCCTATCGAACCACCGCGACATCCGGTGACTTGGTCTTGAACATCGCGCAGCAAGGCGGCTCCGGGCGGATGCAGTCTTCGTCGCTGGAAAACTCGACGGTCGATATCGCCAAGGAATTCACCGACCTGATCATCACCCAGCGGGCCTATTCCGCGGCGACCAAGATCATCACCACCGGTGACGAACTTCTGGAGGAGATCATTCGAGTGAAGCGGTAATTATCTAACCCGCACCTGTTACCGCTTCAGACTTGCCCCGGGGTTCGTCCCCGGGGCCCTTTTCCCCTCCCCGCCTCCGACGCGTCGCGAGCGCGCCGCGCGTGGGTATTCGTTATGTCATGTTCGCCAGTTCCGACGCGATGCGCCGGAAAACCGTCGACCACGGGTCGGCGGCTTTTTTGTGGATATATCTCAAGCTGGGAAACCAGGGACAGGCTCCGTCGATCAGAAACCCTTCAGCGACCGGCGTCGGGCGAAACTCCAGGGTCGGCACGCCCAAGGCGCCGCCCATGCAAGACACCGACGTCGCGGCGCTGACGACCATGTCGAGAGATGCCGTAAGCGCCGCCGCGCCATCCAGATCGTCTTTCAGATTAAGCCCTTCAAGGCTATGCAGATCGACCCCGAAACGGCTCTTGGCTTCCTGAATCTCCTCATCCCGCACATCATATTGCAGGTTCACGAAGGTAATCCCGGGAATCTTGAGCATCGGGCCCAATTCTCGAATGCTGGTGTAGTAGTCGTTGCGGAAAGCGCCCGCCAAGCCGCTACGCCAGCAGATTCCGACCTTCGGTCCCTCTCCCAAGGATTGTACGCGACCGGCGAAGTGACTTCTTCGGTCTGGATCGGGGATGAGATAGCCCGGTATTCTCGGAAACTTCTCCGGCGCGTCTCGATAGATACTTCCGAGCGAGCCCATGGGGAGCTGTCCATCGAACGCGACCTCGCCGCTTTCGCCGCCGGCGAAGGGCGCGGCCTCGATTGTCGCGCCGGGAAAAGATCGCGCGAACAGCGGAGCGAGCTTGGGCGCGCATTCGACGGTAACCAAGGCGCCCTGGTCGATGACATCGGGAATCATGCTGGCGAAACGGATCTCATCGCCGATCCCCTGTTCCCCCCAGAGCAACAGCGATTTGCCGACCGCCGCCGCGCCATTCCAGACTGGCTGCGGGAAGTAACGTTGCCGCACGCTCCACGTGGATTTCAGGAATCGGCGTTCATAGAAATGCCACCCCTCCTTCCAACGCCCCTGCTTTTGTAGTTGCGCGCCATAGGCGAATTGAAGCGCCGACGGCGTCGGGTCGCGTTCCAGCGCGCGCTTGAAATAGGGCTCGGCCTTCTCGAAATGTCCGGTATCGGCAAGCGTCGCCGCGTAGTTCGTCAGCAGCTCGGCGGTATCACCGCCAAATCTCAGCGCCTTCTCGAACGCCTGGATCGCCAAGGCGCGACAGCCCATGCGGGCATAGCAACTGCCGAGATTGTTCTGCAGGATCCAATCGCGGGCCGACAGCTTGATTCCCGCCTTGTAGACCGTGACCGCCTCGTCCAGGCGTCCCCATTGCTCCAATGTCGTACCCAGATTGCTATGGATCGCTGGACTGCGAGGATCGCCTAACAGGGCGCGACGCATAAGCTCGGCGCCGACTTCATAGCGTTCCATGTCGCGGGCTAGAACACCCATCCCGTGAAGCGCGCCGGAATGCTCCAGATCCTCGTCCAGTACCGCGCGCCAGATGGCGTTCGCCGCTTCCAGATCGCCCACCTGGTATTTGCGATAGCCCTCCTCGACCATCGACGCCAAACGTTCCTTGTTCGGGTCGAAAACCGGCGCCCTTTCCGTTCTCCCCTTGGCGGGAGCCCGCTGCTTCATTTGCCGGCGCCTTTCAGCACGCGTCATTGCATCTCCCTTCGCCCTTCGGCGGTCACGCCCGAGCGATGAACCGTTCCGCCACCCGATTGTGCCACGTCCCCTCGGCGTCATGAAATCCGACATGCCCGCCGCGCTCCGTCAGCAACGGCGTAAGATTGGGCATATCCCGCCAGGGCACGCCCAGATAACCGCCGGCGGGTATCCAGGGGTCGTCCAAGGCGTGAATAACCAATGTCGGCGTGGAGATGTCAGCCAGATACCCGGTGGCCGAACATCGCCGATAATAGTCCTGAGCGCTGACGAATCCGTTATTCGGCGCCACCACCCGGTCATCGAATTCATAGATCGTGCGAGCCCCCCTGATCGCCCTGGCCACCCGCTCATCGAGATCGCGCGCCGCAAGCGCGTCGCGTTTCATGTGGCGCAGTATCCAGGTGTGATAGAAGCGGTTTCGAGGTTGCAGGAAACGCTCCGCCGCCCCGGCGAGATCGATCGGTGCGGAAACCGAAACCGCCGCCGTGATCGGAAACCCCGAGCCATGGCGGGCCAGAAACCCAAGCAACATGTTACCGCCAAGAGAAAACCCAATCGGCACGATACCCGCCGCCGCTTCCTCCCGGTGTCCGATGACGTCCAGCACCGCCGCCAGATCCTCGTCGCGGCCGGCGTGGTAATGCTCGCGGCACCAAGGCTGCGTCGGTACCGAGCCACGGAGATTGAGCCGCAACACCGGATAGCCGGCCGACACGAAATACCGCATACTCGCCAGCATGTAGGCGCTTTCCTCGCACCCGGACAACCCATGGATCAGTACAATCAACGGGCGCCCGCCACCGCGGGCAGGCGGTTTTGAAAGAATGCCACAAAGACGGTCCCCGGAACCGTCGGGCATATCGAAGTCCAGCCGCTCCCCCTCCCGGTCGCCGGGGGTGACGCGCGGGCCCATCAGAAAATTGCGGAGGGTCTGGGCATCGCGGCCCCGCCAGGGAAAGCGGGGAGAGAAAGGCGCGAATTCAGCCGCGCGCGGAGGCATCTTCGGCGTCGCCCTCTTCGTCTTCGATCCCTAGGGCCAGCCAATCATGGACGACCTTGATCTGTCCTTCGTCCATTAAGGCCGGCGCATGCCCGCAGCCACTGAATTCGACAAGATCCGCCCGCGGCCCCCGGCGCGTCATCTCGCGCGCCGTCTCGGCGTCCAAAACCTCGGACGCCGCGCCCCGCAAGACCAACACCGGACACTTGATCCGTTCATAGACGGCCCAGAGGTCGACATCGCCGACCGCCTGCTTGAACGGATCACCGATCGCCGGATCGTAATGTAGAACGTAGGCGCCATCGGCCTCGCGGGTGACGCTGTGGGTCGTCATATCGGACCAATCCGCGTCCGTCAGTTCCCCAAAACCGGCATATACCTTCCGTAGATAGTCACAAGCCGCTTGCAGATTGGCAAACCGGGGATTGGCGCCGATATACTCTCCGATACCCGCCAAGGCGGCGTCGGAAATGAACGGCCCCACATCGTTGAGCACCAAACGCTTGATCGGCGTATCTTCCTCCGCGGCCAGCAGCAATCCCATGATGCCACCCATCGATGTCCCGACCCAATCCATCGCCGAGATGCCGCGATAGTCCATTAACCCATGCACATGCCGCAGATAGGTTTCGAAGGTATAGGCGGTCTTGTCGGCAAGCCAGCCACTGCGTCCGCGGCCGGCCACATCGATCTGGATGGTTTGAAAATCCGCCGAAAGAGACCTGGCCAAGGCGTCGAAGTCGCGGCCCTGGCGAGTAATCCCATGGGCGCAGACGACCACGCGGCCTCGCTTGCGAACTCCCCAGTCCACGAAGGCCAGCCAGACCGTTCCGTTCTCGTCGGTGAACGGGAAACTGCCGAAATTCGGGCGCATCGTGTTACGGCGCCTCGGTCCAGCTTTCCGAGAAGGCCAGACAGGAAGTGCTGAAGGGTCGGCCCTCGCGCTCCCGCGGCCAGGCTTGCCCCTTGGCTTGGATGCCATTGATGGTCAGACGCGCGCCCGCCGCCGGGATCAGCACCGTGCAAACACCCGCCGGTCGCTTGGGATCGGTCTTCGGGTTGGTGTGAACCAGTAGCGGCTCACCGATATCGTACCAGGTCATCGATATCTCATCGTCCGCCGACGAGATGCTTTCCGTCCAGAAATCCCTGATATCGCCGGATTGCGCGAACTCGGCCTCAATGACCGAAATCGACGTATCGCCAGTCTCCGGGTTGAGCATGCCTTGGATACTGCCCTGAAGCCACCGGGCCATGGCGATATTGTCGGAATAGATCCGCCACGCGTCCTCGGTAAGTTCGCTTTTGATGTAAAGCACGTGGCCGGGCCCGGCGGGGCTGAACAGAATGCGCCAGAAACTCGCGTCCGTTGAGAGAGGATCGCCGTCCTTCTCGCTGATCTTAATGAACGGGTTCTCGCCGGTAAGAATAACGCGGTTGGGATCGACGGTGCTCATGATGTTCTCCGAACGCTGGGTTCATTCCAGCGCTCAGGATAGCGTCCTCAAACCGGTTTGGCGACGGTCAGGCGCGGCTCGATTTATCGCAAGCCGGCGTTGATTTTATCCAAGGTCGCCATGCTCGGGCGTAGCTCGGCGGCGCCAAGGGAATTCAACGGCGCCGAGGTCATGTCCATTTTTTCCTTCAACTCGTTGTCACCGGTATTGAGATATAGCAGTCCGGTGACAACCTCGTCCTTCGCCTGATGCTCCATCATGTATTGCAGCGCCGCCGCTCGATCCGACGGATCATAAGTGGCGTCGAGCTTGCGAAGCCGGACCCAGCTTGCGTCATGCAGGGTTACGTCGATGACCGAGCCCTCGGCATATTCGGCGGTGATCTCGTCTCGGTGGGGGACGTAATCCGCGCCAGTGACCGTGTGCTCGTGGTCACGCACGAACTCAAAGCTCTTGGTCGAGCCGCCATGGTTGTTGAAGGTCACGCAGGGCGAGATCACGTCGATGAAGGCAAAGCCCTTGTGCGACAGGGCCGCCTTCATGAGCGGTACCAGCTGATCCTTGTCACCGGAGAACCCACGGGCCACGAAACTCGCGCCCAATTGGATCGCGATCGATACCAGATCGATCGACTCAAACGCATTAACCTGTCCCTTGCGGCCGACGGAGACCCGGTCATTGGTGGCCGAGAACTGTCCCTTTGTCAGCCCGTAGGTGCCGTTGTTCTCCACCACGTAGAGCATATCCACCTGGCGACGCACCGCGTGGGCGAACTGCCCGAAACCGATCGATGCGGTATCGCCGTCTCCGGAAACACCGATGTATTTCAACTCGTTATTCGCGAGATTAGCGCCGGTGGCCACCGAGGGCATGCGCCCGTGGACCGAGTTGAAGCCATGGCTCTTCGAGAGAAAATATGTCGGCGTCTTGGACGAGCAACCGATGCCCGACATCTTGGCGACCTTGTGGGCCGGCAGGTTCAGCTCGAAGCAAGCCTCGACAATCGCCGCCGTCACCGAGTCATGGCCGCATCCGGCGCAAAGCGTCGACATGCTGCCCTCGTAATCCCGGCGCGTCAGGCCAAGCTCATTACGCGGCAGGTTCGGGTGGTGAAACTTGGGTTTCGCGATATAGGTCATGTCCGTGATCCCGGAACGTCGTGCTTTGTTATTCTTCTCGGCCGCGAAGCCGCCTTGGGGTTGTTCTTATTCGGCCGCGAAGCCGCCTTGGGCTTGATCGTCCGCGCCTTGGCCGAGATGCTCGGAAACCATGTCGGCGATCGCGACGGCGGTGATCGGGAAGCCGTCGAAATTCAACACCGGTACCAGCCTAGCCGGATCGATCCCACATTCATTCACCAGCAACGAGCGCATCTGCGCGTCGCGGTTCTGCTCGACGACGAAAACTTTTTCGTGGCTATTGATGAAGTCCTCGGCCTCTTGCGAGAACGGGAAGGCCCGCAAACGCATCGTATCCAGATGAATTTGTCGGTCGGCCAGCAGTTCCATCGCCTCGGGCACCGCGATCGCGGTGGTTCCGAAATGGATCAACCCCATGGTCGCGCCCTGTTCGGCCTGGCCGAATTCCGGCGCCGGCACCAGGGTCTTGGCGGTTTCGAACTTGTGGGCCAACCGCCGCATCACCCGCGCGTTGACCTTGCCGTCTTCCGTGTAGACGGCGTACTCGTCATGGGAGGTACCACGGGTAAAGAACGCGCCCTTCTCCGGATGCGTGCCCGGATAGGTCCGATAGGGAATGCCGTCACCATCGACATCCAGATAGCGTCCGAACCGCCCGATTTCGTCCAACTGCTCAGCGTTGAGCACCTTGCCGCGATTGAGATCGGCGGTCTCGTCGATCTTGAACGGCGCGGTGGTCCAGTCATTCATCCCGAGATCCAGATCGCTCATCACGATCACCGGGGTTTGCAGCCCGTCGGACAGCTCGAAGCCCGTGATCGCGAAATCGAAACACTCGGTCGGATCAGACGGGAACAGCAGCACGTGCTTCGTATCGCCATGGCTGGCATAGGCGCAGGAGATGATATCGGATTGCTGGGTGCGCGTCGGCATGCCGGTCGAGGGACCACCACGCTGAATGTTGAAAAGCAACACCGGAACCTCGGCGAAATAGGCGAGACCTAGGAATTCGCTCATCAACGAGATGCCCGGACCGCTGGTGGCGGTGAAGGCCCGCGCGCCGTTCCAGTTGGCGCCGATCGCCATGCCGATCGCGGCAAGCTCATCCTCGGCCTGAACGATCGCGAACTTCTTCTTTCCTGTGTCGGGCTCGATCCGAAGCTGATGGCAGTATTTCTCGAAGGCCTCGGCAACCGAGGTGGAGGGCGTGATCGGATACCAGGCGGCGACCGTCGCGCCGGCGAAAACACAGCCAAGCCCAGCCGCGGCGTTGCCTTCGATCAGGATCTGGTCGCCCACCGCGTCGGAGGTCGCGACCCGGATATCCAAGGGGCAGTCGAAGTATTTCAGCGCATATTCACGCCCCAGATTGAGCGCGTCGATATTCGGCGCTATCAGCTTGTCCTTGCCCTTGAATTGCTCGGAGATCATGCCCCTCACAACCTCGAAATCCATGTCGAGCAGGGCCGTCAACGCACCGACATAGGCGACGTTCTTGAACAATTGACGCTCGCGCGGGATCGTGAACCGCTCGTTGACGAGCTTGGTCAGCGGCACCCCGATGGTCTTGATATCGTCGCGGTCGATCTCGCGGATAAAGGTGCTGTCATACAGCAGATAGCCGCCGGGAAGGATCGCCGCCACGTCGGCGTCCCAGCTCTGCGGGTTCATCGCCACCATCATATCGATGCCGTCGCGGCGACCGAGATGGCCCTTGTCATTCACCCGCACCTCGAACCAGGTCGGCAGGCCCTGGATGTTCGAGGGGAAGATATTTTTCGGCGCCACCGGCACGCCCATGCGGAAGATCGCCTTGGCGAAGAGCGCGTTGGCGCTGGCCGACCCGGAGCCGTTCACATTGGCGAACTTGATGACGAAATCATTGGTCTTCATCGCGCCAGCTCCCGGCTCTTGGCCTGCGCTTCATTGTGCAGAAGCTGCTGCATATCCCAAGCGGCGGTCGGACAGCGCTCGGCGCACAAACCGCAATGCAAACAAACATCCTCGTCCTTGATCATCACCCGCCCCGTGGGCAGCACCTCGGACACGTATAGATCCTGTTCGGTATTGGTCGCCGGCACCCGCAGACGCTGACGAACCTCGGCTTCCTCGCCATTCATGGTGAAGTTGATGCAATCGACCGGACAGATATCGAGACAGGCGTCGCATTCGATGCAGCGGCCCGCCTCGAATACCGTTTGAACGTCGCAGTTAAGGCACCGCATCGCCTCGTCGAAGGCGAGCTTCTCGTCGAAGCCGAGCTCGACCTCCAGCTTGATGTCGCGCAGCGCCAGTTTCTTTTCCGCATGCGGCACCAGAAAGCGCTCATCGTTGGAAATGTCGTTGTGGTAGGACCACTCGTGCATTCCCATTTTCTGGCTGATCAAGGTCACCTTGGGATCGGGGCGATCCTCCAGGTCGATATCCTCGCACATCTGATGGATCGAGATCGCGGCCTGATGGCCATGCGCCACGGCCCATATGATGTTTTCCGGCCCGAACGCGGCGTCACCGCCGAAGAAGACCTTGGGATGGGTCGAGCGAAACGTCACTTCGTCGACGACCGGCATGTCCCATTCGCCGAATTCCAAGCCGATATCGCGTTCGATCCAGGGGAAATGGTTTTCCTGGCCGATCGCGCAGAGCACGTCATCGCACGGAAAGAACAACGGCTCCTCGCCGGTGGAAACCAGCTTGCGTCGTCCGTTCTCGTCAAAAACCGGCTCAACCCGGTCGAACTTCATGCCGACCAGCTTGCCGTCCTCAATCACGAATTCCAGCGGCACGTGGTTATTCAGGATCTCCACGTCCTCGCGCTGGGCATCCTCGATTTCCCAAGGGCTGGCCTTCATGGTCTCGAACGGGCTGCGGACGATCACCTTGACATCGTCGCCGCCGAGCCGCTTGGAGGTCCGGCAGCAATCCATCGCCGTGTTTCCGCCGCCGAGCACGATCACCTTCTTGCCGATCTTCGAGGTGTGCCCGAAGGCCACGCTCATCAGCCAGTCGATGCCGATATGAAAATGGTCACCGACCTGGTCGCGCCCAGGAATATCGAGGTCGCGTCCACGCGGCGCGCCGGTGCCGACGAATACCGCGTCATAGTCTTCGTCCAGAACGCTTTTCAGACTTTCGATATTCTGGTTGAAGCGGGTCTCGATCCCGAAATCCAGGATCCGGTCGACCTCTTCGTTCAGAACCGATTCCGGCAGACGAAAGGCGGGGATCTGACTGCGCATCATGCCACCGCCCGAGGCGTCACGGTCATAAACGACGACGTGATAGCCGAGCGGCGCCAAATCGCGCGCCACGGTGAGCGAGGCCGGCCCCGCCCCGATGCAGGCGACGCGCTTGCCGTTTTTCGGCGCGATCTCCGGCATGAGATGCTCGATATCGCCCCGATAGTCGGCGGCCACGCGCTTGAGACGACAGATCGCGACGGGCTTTTCCTCGATCCGTCCCCGCCGGCACGCCGGCTCGCAAGGACGGTCGCAGGTGCGCCCGAGGACGCCTGGAAACACGTTCGATTCCCAGTTAACCATATAAGCGTCGGTATATCGGCGCTGGGCGATCATCCGGATATACTCCGGGACCGGCGTGTGCGCCGGACACGCCCACTGACAATCCACGACCTTGTGGAAGAAGTTCGGGTCGGTGATATCCGTCGGCTTCATATATGGAGCCCTGGGGCGGCTCTCATCGGCTGGTCTATGTTCGTCGAGGCTCATGATTACGTTCGGGCTTCCCGGTAATTTTCGAGCAAGTTGGCGTGACTGACGGCCCATTCGCCGCCTGGTCGCCAATCTGTAAGAGGTGTCGTCATCCCGCTCGGGGCCTCGTGCGCTTGTGAAACATGTCGAAGTCGAAACGAATTGTGCCGTTTCGGGACGATCGGGATGATACATAGCACGGCTCGCGTGGGCTGCAAGCGACTTTGTATACAAAATCATAACAGTCTGGGTTTTGGCGTTTTTCAACCCCCACTATCGCGAACTTGATCACGTGGATGGAGACAAGCCCACGTTGGCATCCTTGTGAACCGGGCCGGGCATCGATAAAAACGGCGAACGCTCGCTGGCAACGCGCTCGCGCCAGCCTTTCGAACAGGAGAATCGATCCGATGCCAGATACAGCCGCCGCCAACGAGACACGCCAGGGACCGCTGTCTGGCATCACCGTTATCGATCTGTCGAGGATCCTCGCCGGCCCCTACTGCACCATGATGCTGGCCGAGCTCGGCGCGCGGGTGATCAAGGTGGAAACCCCGGGACGCGGCGACGATGCCCGTCATTACGGTCCGTTTGTGAACGGTAAGTCAGCCTATTTCCAGTCGGTCAACCGCGGCAAGGAGAGCATCGCCCTCAACCTCAAGGACGACGGCGACCGCGAGATCTTCGGGAAGCTGCTGGAGACCGCCGACGTGGTGGTCGAGAACTTCCGCCCCGGCGCCATGGACAAGCTCGGCTACGGCTGGGAAGCGTTGCACGCTAAATATCCCAAGCTGATCTACGCCTCGGCCTCCGGCTTCGGCCATTCCGGCCCCGAGATGTATCGCCCGGCCTATGACATGGTGGTTCAGGGGATGGGCGGAATCATGAGCGTGACCGGCCATCCAGGCACCCCGCCGACGCGAATCGGCATGTCGATCGGCGATATCGGCTCCGGCCTCTACGCCACCATCGGCGTTCAGGCGGCCCTGTTTCACCGTCAGCTTACCGGCGAGGCGACGAAGGTCGATATCGGCATGCTGGACTGTCAGGTGGCGCTGCTGGAAAACGCCGTCATGCGCTACTTCACCAGCGGCACCGCGCCGGGCCCGCTCGGCGCACGCCATCCCTCGATCACGCCGTTTGAAGCCTATGAGACCCAGGACGGCTACATCATCATTTCCGCCGGTAACGATTCGCTGTTCGCGAAGATGGCCGAGGGCATGGGCAAGCCGGAATGGGCCACCGACCCGCGCTACACCACAAATGATCTGCGCAATCAGAATGTCGACGCGATCAAGGACGAGATGGAAGCGGTACTCAAGACCAACACCACCGCGCACTGGATCGCCGTGATGGACAAGGCCGGCGTGCCCTGCGGGCCGATCAACAACGTCGCCCAGGCCGCCGATCATCCGCAGACCCTGGCGCGTAACATGATCGTCGACGTCGAAGACCCGATCACCGGGCCGATGCGCGTCGTCGGCAACCCTGTCAAAATTTCCGGCTTCGAGGATCCCAAGAGCCGCGAGCCCGCCCCCAACCTCGACGAGGACCGCGACGCGATCCTGGCGGAGTTAAAGGCGTAGGTTTGCACCGACTACGATTGACAAAACCCTCCGAGACGCCCCTTCGGGTCTCCTCAGGGTGAGTGCGCGAGTTGGGTCCACTCACCCTGAGGAGCACGCCCTGGCGTGCGTCTCGAAGGGTCCTGTCCACATTCGAGATCACTAACCCTCGACGTCCCAAGGCTACGCGCCGAAAAAGCGCTCCAGGCGGAATGGCGCCAGATCAACCATGGTCGGACGGCCACCGACCATCTCCGCCGCGAGCTTGCCGGCGCCGGGGCCGATGCCAAATCCATGGCCGCTGAATCCCGTCGCGAGGTAGAAACCCGGTATCTTGTCGACCGGCGCGATAACCGGCACGGCGTCCGGCGTGACATCGATCAGTCCCGCCCAGGTCTCGACGATCTCGACATCCTTCAAGGCCGGAAAAAGCCGCCGCAGTTTGGCCGACGCCTCAGCCAGGATCGACTTGCTCGGCATCGGGTCGTTCACCCGAGTTTCCTCGAATGGGCTCGGCCCCTCCAGGTTCCAGCGGCGCTGGGTCATCAACTCGGTATAGAAGCGATGATCCAGCCGTAGGCGCAGGCGGTTCCGCTCGGCCTGGAAGGCGGGCATGAACTTGTGCATCCAGCGCAGCGTGTCCGGCACGATTGGCGCTTCCGTCGCCGCTCCGTGAGCCACGGTGTAGCCGCCATCCTTGCGGCGGCGAAAAGCCACGTCCTTGCTCCAGATCGCATGCTCCGTCACCAGCGGCGCGGGGCCGGTGCGAAACACCGACGAGCGCACCTTGAGCTGCGGCAAGGTGATGCCATGGCGTGCGCAAAACAGCGACGACCAAGCCCCGGCGGCGCAGAGCACCGTGTCGGTCTTGACCCGACCGAGTTCGGTCACGACGCCGGAAACCCGCCCGGCCTGTGTCTCGAGCCCCCGCACGGCGCATTTACCCGCGATTGTCGCGCCGAGACGGGTGGCCGCCCGGGCCAGGGCCGGCGTCGCCAGGCTCGGCTCGGCCCGGCCATCGCTCGGCGTATGCAGCGCCGCGATCCAGCGCCCCGTGGCGCCGGGCAAACGCTCGTCGATATCACGCCGGGTCATGAGTTTCGTGTCGATCTGATACTGCTTGGCGTGCTCCAGCCAATCCTCATAGGCCGCGACCTGCTCCTGGGTATCGGCGAGGTAGAACACTCCCGCCTGTTTGAAGCCCAAATCCTCGCCCGTCTCCTCGGCGAGCCCGCGCCAGATCCTGAGGCTCTCGATGATCAAGGGGATTTCGGCGGGATCACGGCCCTGCTGGCGCACGAAGCCCCAATTGCGCGAGGATTGCTCGCCCGCGACCCGCCCCTTCTCGCACAGCACGACCGACTTGCCGCTTTTCGCCAGATAATAGGCCGCCGCCGTCCCGACGATCCCGGCGCCGATGATCACCACATCGGCTTGCGCCGGCAGGCGGCGCTCCGCCGCGTCATACATGTCAGTCACGCGAATTCCCCGCATAGGATATGGAGCCGGTCCCTGATCGCGAGACCGGACCGAACGAGGATAAACCAACTACGCCGTCTGTTCGCGGGTTTTCAGGAAACGGACGTCCGGCCAGGCTTCACTCGTGTGCTGAAGGTGCCAGGCGTTGCGCGCCAGGAACACCGGAAGCTCGTCATGGTCATGCGCCAGATCACCCTGGTTCTTGTCGACGAAGCGCTTGACCTCCGCCGGGTCATCGGCGTCGATCCAGCGGGCGGTATGCAGCGCCGCCGCCTCGAAGGCGACGGGGATGTCGTATTCCGTGCGAATGCGATCCGCCAACACCTCGAACTGGAGCGTGCCGACAACGCCGACGATCCAGTTGGAGCCGATATTCGTGCGGAACACCCGCGCCACGCCCTCCTCGGCCAATTGCGTGACCGCGCGGCCCAGATGCTTGGCCCGCATCGGGTCCCGGGGGCGAACCCGTTGCAGCATTTCCGGCGCGAAGCTCGGGATGCCGTTGAAGCGCAGCGCCTCGCCCTCGGTCAGCGCGTCGCCGATGCGCAGGTTTCCGTGATTGGGAATGCCGATGATATCGCCGGGATAGGCCTCCTCGGCAAGCTCACGCTCGCGGGCGAGGAACATCACCGCGTTATGAACGTTGATCTGCTTTCCGCTACGAACGTGCTTCAGCTTCATGCCGCGCTTGAAATGCCCGGAACAGAGCCGCGCGAAGGCGATGCGGTCACGATGCTTGGCGTCCATGTTCGCCTGGATCTTGAAAACGAAGGCCGAGACCTTGTTCTCGTCCGGGGCGACCTTGCGCTCCGCGGAGGGCTGCGGGCGCGGCGACGGGGCAAAGCTGGCGAGACCGCGCAGCAGCTCCCGCACGCCGAAATTGTTGATCGCGCTGCCGAAATAGACCGGCGTCCGATTACCTTCCAAGAACGGGCCGACCTCGAATTCCGGGCACAGACCGCGCGCCATCTCGACCTGTTCGCGCAACTCGGCGACCGCGCCCGACGGAAGCAGTTCATCGAGACGCGGATCGTCCAAACCATCACAGGTCAATCCAGGGTCCGGCTCGTCCGCGCTCCCCTTCTCGACCAGCATCAGACGGTCGCCCAGCAGGTCGTAGCAGCCCTTGAACAACTGCCCCATGCCGATCGGCCAACTCGCCGGGGTGACCTCGATCTGCAAGGTCTGCTCAATCTCGTCCAGGAGTTCGAACGGGTCCTGAGCCTCGCGGTCCATCTTGTTGATGAAGGTGACGATCGGCATGTCGCGCAGACGGCACACCTCGAACAGCTTGCGGGTCTGTTCCTGAATGCCACGCGCGGCATCGATCACCATGACCGCCGAATCGACCGCCGTCAGCGTCCGGTAGGTGTCCTCCGAGAAATCCTCGTGCCCCGGCGTATCGAGCAGATTGAAGGCATGGCCGTCATATTCATAGCTCATCACCGAGGAAGCGACGGAGATGCCGCGCTCGCGCTCGACTTTCAGCCAGTCGGAATGCGCGCGCCGACGATCGCCCCGCGCCTTGACCGCCCCGGCCATCTGGATCGCCCCCCCGAACAGCAATAGCTTCTCGGTCAGCGTCGTCTTGCCGGCGTCGGGATGCGAGATGATCGCGAAAGTCCGCCGCCGCGAAATCTCGGTGTCGAGAAGCGCCATGATTGGTCCTGGGTCCGAGTGAACGCCGGTTATATAGGCCGAGACGCGGTGAAAGCCAACCAGGTCCGCGAGGGGTGGATCAGTTCTTGTCCTTGTCCGCCGTCGCTTCCAGGGTGACCTTGCCGCCGACGATGGCGAAGACCACCTTGCCGTCGCTGGCTTCGTAGGTCCATTGCTCCAGCGGCCCTAGCTTGTCGACCTCGTCGGGCTTGCCCAGCGCCGATTCCAACTGCGCCGTGGTATCGGCGCCCTCGGCCTTCTTCAGGATGTCGGCCTTGGAGTCGCCGAAACAACCGGAAAGGAAAGAGACGAACGCCAGGGCCGCGAAAAGCTTGAGAAATTGTCTCATTGTGGAAAGACCTTTCGATACCAGTCGCCGGAATTCACCACCACCGGCTTTGAAGGCCATTATCCCGTGCTTTGTGAGTTTCCGCCACAGAACCCTATTTTTCCTCATCCAACGACACAAGGTCGAGTCGATATGCTCTTGCGTCGTCCCGCGCTTGACGCAGGATGACGAAGGCTGGAGGGACACCCCTACCGTGCTAGGCTACCGCGACGATAACACCCGCGAACCACGGGAAACCCACACCAATGAAACCCGGTCCAACAAACACCATCACCGACGTGCCGGGGATTCTTGTTGGGAACGCCGAGGATCATCGCGCGCGATCCGGGGTGACCGTCGTCTTGCCCGAGGAGCCCGCCATCGCCGCCGTCGACGCCAGGGGCGGCGGCACCGGAAGCCGGGATATCGAGTTGCTTAGCATTGATGGAACGGTGGAGCGGGTGCACGCGATCGTGCTTTCCGGCGGCTCGGCCTTTGGGCTCGACGCGGCGGGCGGCGCGATGTCCTGGCTGGCGGAACGCCGACGCGGTTTCGCCGTCGGCGGCACCATCGTGCCCATCGTTCCGCAGGCCATCCTCTTCGACCTCGCCAATGGCGGCGACAAGGAATGGGGCCCAGAGCCACCGTATTGGAGCCTCGGCCACCGGGCTGTCGAGGCGACCACCCGCGACCTTGCGCTCGGCAACGCGGGCGCCGGTCTCGGCGCGAAGGCCGGCGGGTTAAAGGGCGGGCTCGGAAGCGCGTCGATTTTCGTCGAGGAGCTCAATGTCACCATCGGCGCGCTGGTCGCGGTCAATTGTGTCGGCGACACGCTCCTGCCCGGCACGGATTGCTTCTTCGCCTGGGACATGGAGATCGCCGACGAGTTCGGAGGCCGGCGCCCTCCACCGGATTTCGACGCGGGGGCGGTTCGGCTGCCGAAGCACGCTGGGCCGGCCGAGAATACCACCATCGCCGTCGTCGCCTGCGACGCGATTCTCACCAAGGCCCAGGCACGGCGTCTGGCGATCATGGCCCAAGCCGGTCTCACCCGCGCCATCCGACCGGCCCACACCCCGCTCGATGGGGATACGGTTTTCGCGCTGACCACCGACCGGGTGCCCTTGAAAGACGGCGTTCGGGATCTGGCCCTGCTTGGCGGTCATGCCGCCAATTGCCTCGGGCGGGCTATCGCGCGCGGTGTTTTCGAGGCCGAGAGCCTCGGCGATATGATCGGATATCGTGATCATGCCGCCTGATCATGACGACACCAACGCGAGCCCAAGGTTCCGGGGGTTTTCCATTACCTGGATTCTAATGGGAGGGATCGGCGGTATCGTCGCTGCTTCCCTGGCGGCGACATTGTGGCTCGGTTTCTCGCTGGCCACGGAAAACGCCACTGAGCTGCTCCGCCTGCGGATCACCCGCCTGGTCGACGGCATTACACAGGAAGTCACCCGGCACTTGGAACCGGCCGCCCTCAATTCGCGCTTTACCGCGGATTTCTATGGTCGCCTCGACAGGATGCCCGACGAGCGGGATCTGGGGCACCTAAGAGCGGCCCTCGCCCTTGCGCCACAGATCCAGTTCTCGGCGTTCTTTCACCGGGAGGGAAAAGCCTTCCTGTATCGCCGCGAGGGTCCAAGCCGCGCCCAGGATTGGCGAGCGGACCCGGAGATAACACGGATCGTCAAGGAACTCGAAGGGGTCGAGGAGGTCCAATGGCAGGGCCCGGTCTTCTCAGGCCCACTTAACCAAACCGTGATCCCGGCGACGTTTCCTGTCCACCGAGACGGGCGCTATATCGGTGTCGCCGGCACATCGGTCTCGACCCGCGCCCTCTCCCGCTTCCTTGCCTCCTTGGACGTCTCCGGTGGCGCCGCCTTTATCTTGCGGGGCAAGGATCATGTCATCGCGCATCCGCTCCTGATCGAGGCGTTCCTCGACGGGCTGGTCTCGCACAAGACCCCACTGCTGCGGACCAAACAGACCAACGACCGTGTCCTCACGGCGTTTTAAGACGATCTGGGCGAGGACTTGTTCATCCTCGACGATGTCGAGACCGACATCCGGGGCCAAGCTTTCGTGATCGACGGCGAGGAATACGTGCTGCTTTACCGGGAAATCACCAGCTTCGGCGAGATCCCGTGGCAGATCGGCGCCTATCTCAAAGTTTCCGAGACCGAGGGGGGTGACGTCTACACCAAACTGCTGGTCTCGGTCACGCTTGGGCTCGGCTTGATGGCGGCGACACTGATCGGTCTTGTCCTGGTGGCCCGGGGCATACGCCGTCCGGTCCAGGAACTGGCGCGGGCCTCCACGCGGGTTCGGGATTTGGATTTCAAGGAGTCATCGCCGATTACGCCATCCATCGTCCGCGAGCTAAACCAAGCGGGCGAGGCTTTCGCGAACATGGTCGACGGCCTGCGGATGTTCGAGACCTATGTCCCCAGGAAAATGGTGTCGCGCCTGCTCGGCTCCGGCGGCTCGACGGTTTCCGAGGAGCGGCTGATTACGCTGATGTTCACGGATATCGCCGGCTTCACCTCCTTGGCCGAAAAGATGACGGCCGCGAAAACCGCCGCTGAACTGAACGAGCATTTCACGCTTCTGAATGAGTTCGTCGAAGCCGAGGACGGGACCGTCGACAAGTATATCGGCGACAGTATGATGGCGTTCTGGGGCGCGCCGGATGATCAGGTCGACCATGCCGCTCGCGGATGCAAGGCGATCCTCGCGATCGCCGAAGCGGTAAGGGTCGACAACGCCGCGCGCTCGGCCCGGGGTCTGTCTCCCTTCAGAATTCGCATCGGTCTTCACACCGGCCCGGTCATCGCCGGCAATATCGGCGCGCCCGGTAGGGTCAACTACACCGTGGTCGGCGATACCGTTAACGTGGCGAACCGATTGGAGCAACTGGGCAAGGATATCGCCCCCGAGGACGAGGTTATCCTGCTTGTGAGCCGAGAGGTTGTGCAGCTTGCCGGCGACGCCTTCGTATTCGAGGAAATCGGCGCGTTCGACATTCGCGGCCGCGAGTCTTCGCTCGATGTCTTCCGATTGCGTCCCGGGGGCTGAAGGCGCACGGTTCTAAAGCTCCCGAGCCCTATCCCGTAGCACGAATTTCTGAATCTTGCCGGTCGAGGTCTTGGGCAGCTCGCCGAAGATCACCGTCCGGGGTGCCTTGTAATGGGCCATCATCTCACGACACCAGGAGATCACATCATCCTGGCTCAATCCTTCCTGGCCCGGCGCGATGGTGACGAAGGCGCAGGGCGTCTCGCCCCATTTTTCGTCCGGGCGGGCGACGACGGCGGCTTCCATGATCTTGGGATGCTTGTAGAGCGCCTCCTCGACCTCGAGCGAGGAGATATTCTCGCCGCCGGAGATGATGATGTCCTTGGATCGATCCTTCACCTCGGCATACCCGTCTGGATGCATCACCGCGAGATCGCCGCTATGGAACCAACCATGGGCGAAAACCTCGTTGGAGGCGGCGGGATTCTTCAAGTATCCCTTCATCACCGTGTTGCCGCGGATCCAGATCTCGCCCATGGTCTCGCCGTCGGCAGGCACATCCTCGAGCGTGTCCGGGTTGACCACGCGAAAGCCTTCCAAGGTCGGATAGCCGACACCCTGGCGCGCCATGCGCGAGGCCTTGGCGTCCAGCTCAAGCCCATCCCATTCCGGCGGCCAGGCACAGATCCCGGACGGACCATAGGTCTCGGTCAGCCCGTAGAGATGCAGAACCTTGAAGCCCATGCGTTCCATCGAGGCGATCACCGCGCTGGGCGGCGCGGCGCCGCCGGTGGCGATCTCGACTGAATGCTCGAAAGTCCGCTTGGCTTCCCCCGGCGCGTGGACCAGCATGTTCAGCACGATCGGCGCGCCGCACATGTGGCTGACCTTGTGCTCCTCGATCAGCCTGAAGATCAGCGGCGGGTCCACCGCGCGCAGGCAGACATGGGTGCCGCCGACCGCCGTCACCGCCCAGGTGAAGGTCCAGCCATTGCAATGGAACATCGGCAGGGTCCAGAGATAGCGGCTGTGGGAATCAAGCCCGAAGGCGATGGCGTTGCCCATGGCGTTCAGGAACGCGCCGCGATGATGAAACACAACGCCCTTGGGGTTCCCCGTGGTACCCGACGTATAGTTGAGCGCCATCGACTCCCACTCGTCGCTGGGCCGGGTCCAGGGCGCGTCGGGATCCCCCTCGGCGAGGAAGGACTCATAGTCGGTGTCGCCCAGCATCTCACCGCTGGTCGCGAGCACGTCGTCGATCCCGATCGCCGGCGGCGGCGCGTTCATCTGGCCCAGCGCCTCGACCATCACCGGCGAGAACTCGCGATCGACCAGCACCAGCTTCGAGCCACCGTGCTCAAGAATGAAGGCGATGGTCGGCGCGTCCAGACGATAGTTGAGGGCGTTGAGCACCGCGCCGGCCATGATCACGCCGTAATGCGCCTCCAGCATCGCCGGCGTGTTGGGCGCGATGATCGAGACAACATCGCCCCGTGCAATCCCCCGCCGCGTCAGCGCCGAGGCCATCCGACGCGCCCGCGCCAGCAGCTCGCGATAGGTGACCCTGAGATCGCCATGCACGACCGCCACCTTGTCCGGCCAAGTCGCGGCGGCGCGCTCGAGAAAATCCGCCGGGGTCATCGGCGCGTAGTTGGCGTTGTTGGCGTCGAGGCCGTCCTCGTATATCGTCATCGCGTGCTCTTTCAGATTCCCTGGCCGAGTCCTAGGCCAAGTCCCTGGGGATCGGCTTCCCCGTTCACTTGCCTATGTATACCGAGGCAATCCCCCGGACAAAACACCGAAAGAGCAGGCTCCAGGCTTTGTTGTTCACGGGGCCTTGGCTGTCCATGGGGCGTTTATGGGACGTTGTTAGATCGATGATCCAGATAGATCTGTTTTCCGACTTGGTCTGCCCCTGGTGCTTTATCGGCAAGCGCCGCCTGGAAAAGGCGATTGCCGCGCGTCCGGATAAGGCCGTCGCCATTCAATGGCGGGCCTTTCAATTGAATCCCGACATGCCGCGCGACGGCATGCCGCGCCAACACTATATCGAGGCGAAGTTCGGCGGCCCCGAGCGGGCGCGGCAGATCTACGCCAATATCGCGGAGGCCGGGCGCACCGTCGGCCTCGATTTCGCCTTCGAGAGGATCCAGCGCACCCCGAATACCGTGCGCGCGCACCGATTGATCCATTGGGCGACGGGCCAGGGCAAGGCCGACCCGCTGGTCGAAAACCTGTTCCGCGCCTATTTCTTCGATGGTCGCGATATCGGCCATCCCGAGGTGCTGGTAAAAATCGCGAACGATACCGGCTTGGACGACCGCGCCGCCGCCGAATTCCTAGCCTCGGAGCAAGGCCACGCGGAAGTCGCCGCCGAGAGCCGCTACGCCTACGAGAACGGCATCACCGGCGTGCCCTGCTTCATCTTCAACCGCCGCTTCGCGGTCGCGGGAGCGCAGGAACCGGAGGCCTTCTTCCCACTGTTCGACCTCCAGGCGGGAGAGCAACTCGGCGCGGCGGATTGAGCACGGATTGTTGATAGTCGCGGGTGACAACGCCAACTTCGCTCCAGTTGTTCCGTCGCCCTGGCGCACGGCAGGGCCTCTTTCGGTGGAGCCGAGATATATCTTGTCCAAACCATCGGAGCCGGGGCCCTGCCGTGCGCCAGGGCGACGGAAACGGAGAACGGCCCCGGTTCCCGTCCCTCAAGCCGCCAGCGCCGCGAGATCGGCCATCAGCCTCGATAGCCCCCTCACCCGGTCCTCGGATTTTTGCCAGGCCCGGCGATAGACCAGCTTGTGATCGGTGCGAAGCTGGGCCGAGCCGCGCTGGCGTCCGAGGAAATCCACCAGTCCCGACGGGTTCTTGAAATCGTCGTTGCGGAACGAGACCACCGCGCCCTTGGGCCCGGCGTCGACCTTGTCCACGCCGGCGGCCTTGCAGAGCTGTTTGATGGCAATGACCTTGAGCAGGTTGTCCACTTCAGCCGGAACCGTGCCGAAACGGTCGGTCAGCTCGGCGCCGAAAGCCTCGATCTCGCCCTGGTCGGCGAGCTGCGCCACCCGCCGGTAGATGCCGAGGCGCACGGTCAGATCCGGGACATAAGCCTCGGGGATCAGCACCGGGGTACCGAGCGCGATCTGCGGCGTCCACTGCTCCTCCATCTCGTCGGGGACGAAGCCGTCCTCGCGGGCCGAGCGCACCGCTTCCTGGAGCATATGCTGGTAAAGCTCTATGCCGACTTCCTTGACCTGACCAGATTGTTCCTCGCCAAGCAGGTTGCCAGCACCGCGAATATCCATGTCATGGCTGGCCAGGCTGAAGCCCGCGCCCAGGCTGTCCAGGGTCTGCATGACCTCCAGACGGCGCTTGGCGGTGGGGTTCAGAACCTTGGTCGGATGAGTGGTCAGATACGCATAGGCCCGGGTCTTGGAGCGCCCGACCCGACCGCGTAGCTGATAGAGTTGCGCCAGACCGAACATATCCGCGCGGTGCAGAATGATCGTGTTGGCATTTGGGATGTCGAGCCCCGACTCAACGATATTGGTGCTGAGCAAGACGTCGAAGGAGCCGTCGCAGAACGCCGTCATCACGTCCTCAAGCTCGCTTGCCGCCATGCGGCCATGCGCGGTGGCGATCCGGGCATCCGGCACCAGCTTGCTGACCCGGTCATAGACCCGGGCGAGATCATCGATCCGGGGACAGACATAGAAGGTTTGCCCGCCCCGGTTCCGCTCGCGCTGGATCGCCTCGCGGATCACCATGCCGTCATAGGGCATGACGAAGGTGCGGATCGAGAGCCGGTCGACCGGCGGCGTGGCGATCAGCGACAGGTCCCGAACCCCCGACAGCGCCAGTTGCAGGGTTCGCGGGATCGGCGTCGCGGTCAGGGTCAGCACGTGTATCTCGGAGCGCAGATCCTTCAGGCGCTCCTTCTGGGCCACGCCGAAATGCTGTTCCTCGTCGACGATCAGCAGGCCGAGATTGTCGAAATCGACGGATTTGGAGAGAACCGCATGGGTGCCGATGACGATGTTGCAGTCACCGGCCTTGAGGTCCTTCTTGGTCTCGTTGGCCTCGGCGGTCCCGACCAGCCGCGAGAGTTGCCGGACCTTGACCGGCAGACCGGCGAAGCGCTCGGTGAAGACTTGGTAATGTTGACGGCAGAGCAGGGTCGTCGGGGCCACGACCGCGACCTGAAAGCCCTGCATGGCCACCACCATCGCCGCTCGGAGCGCGACTTCGGTCTTGCCGAAACCAACGTCGCCGCAGATCAGCCGATCCATCGGGCGCCCGCGCGCCACGTCGACCAAAACCTCGTCGATGGCCCGAAGCTGATCATCAGTCTCGTTATAGGGGAATTTGGCGCAAAACTCGTCATAGGCGCCAGGCGGCGGCGTGATGCTTTCGGTGGAACGGATTTCCCGCTCGGCGGCGATGCGGATGAGTTGATCGGCCATGTCGCGTAGCCGCTTCTTGACCCGGGCCTTGCGGGCCTGCCACGCCACCCCGCCGAGCTTGTCGAGCACCGCGTTGGTCTCTTCCGAGCCATAACGCGAGAGCATGTCGATATTCTCGACCGGCAGGAAAAGCTTGTCGCCGCCGGAATAGATCAGGCGCAGGCAATCATGCGGCGCCCCGCCGATCTCCAAGGTCTCCAGCGCGTCATATTGGCCGATCCCATGTTCGGCATGGACGACATAGTCGCCCTCGTTCAAGGCCGAGACTTCCTGCAGAAACTCCTCGCCACGCCGCCGGCGGCGCCCCATGGGCCGGGCCAGGCGTTCGCCCAGAATATCCGGCTCGGCGATCACCAGGACGCCGTCCGCCTTGAAGCCGCGTTCCACCGGCAGCGTCACCGCCGCCACCGCTTCCGGCGGCAATTCAGCCATCGCGCCCCATGTCTCCACGGTCTCGATCGGCTCAACCCCATGCTCGCGCAAAAGCCCGGCAAGCCGGTCGCGCGACCCGTTGGAATAGCCGGAAAGCATGACCCGGGTT
>Ga0181579_10000888_pt1 | contig 24791 bp, 23 predicted proteins | sample 071ome_24_FD_132996 | JGI IMG/M metagenome (GOLD analysis project Ga0181579, IMG submission 132996) | Coastal salt marsh microbial communities from the Groves Creek Marsh, Skidaway Island, Georgia - 071402CT metaG (megahit assembly) | ecosystem: Environmental > Aquatic > Marine > Intertidal... | reverse complement strand
GTGAAGGAGATGGTGGCGGCCACGCTCGCGTGAATCGTCAACGAAGGAGGGCGTAGCGCTTCGAGACCTCGGCCAGGGCGTCGAGCGCGGCACGTCCGGTGCCGAACACGATGCGATCGGGCCGAACGACCACGAAGTCACCGTCGTCGTCGATCACGACTGCGTCGAGACTTCTCAGGAGCCGGTGATCCCCGTCGGTGAGCAAATCCTCGCGTCCGATCACCGCCCATCGCCCGTCGAGAAGTTCGTCGAGAATCCGACCGTCGATCCGCCTATCTCCCACCACGTGGCCGGCACCGTCGGTCACGAGATTCGAGCCGGACAACGACGGCATGGGCGCTCCACCGATGTCGACCGGGTTCGCCTCCCGGGCGGCGATCATCATCTGATCGCGCCCGGCCGCCTCGTCGACGTCGAGGGTGCAGATGATGCGACCGAATCCGACCGCCGATTCGACGATGCGTCGCACGTGTGGTGAACGCTCGGGTTGATATGTGTCGAGTAGCGATTCGTCGGCCCCTCGACACACTGCAGCGAGCTTCCACGCCACGTTGACGGCGTCGCGAATCCCGCTGCACATTCCTTGTCCGAGAAACGGCGGCATCTGATGGGCAGCATCACCGGCGAGAAGCAGTCGACCCCGGCGCCATTCTTCGGCGATCAGACCGTGAAACGTGTAGACCGCCGATCGCTCGATGGTGACCACGGAGGGGTCGAGATAGGGCGACATCCAGTCAGTGATCTTCTCCGACTGATTCACGTCGTCGACCGTCTCGCCGGGTAACAACATGAACTCGAATCGACGTCGCGGCGCGGGCATCGGCACGATGGTGCTCGGACGGCGCGGGTCGCACACCTGCACCGTGCGGGTGGGCGACGGCACCTCGGGATCGTTCACGATCACGTCGACGACGAGCCACGGCTCGTCGAATTGCAGATCGATCTGCGACGTGTTCATGTGGCGTCGCAGGAACGAGCGAGCTCCGCAACAGCCGACGACCCACGACGCGGCGATTTCGACGTCACAGCCGCCAGAGTCACGCGCGGTCAACTTCACGACATCAGGATCCTCATTCACACTCACGACCTCGTGGCCGAGGAGGAGTGTGGCACCGTGATGAATGGCGCGTTCGCGAATCAGCCGATCAAGGGATGGCTGATGGAAGAGGTTCGATTGGGGTGTCGTGTTCTCGGGCGAATCGACCGCGGTCATTCTCAGAAGCAGCTGGCCCTCACCATTGACGAAGTCCATGCCCTCGTTGACGATCGACCATCCGGGCGACTCCGACCAAGCACCGATCTCGCGCAGATTGCGAACCGTCTCGGCGTCGAGATGGGCTGCGCGCGGCAACGGATACACGTCGATATCGCGTTCGAGAACCACGACCGAGAGACCGCGCTTGGCAAGAAGAGCGGCGAGCGTGGCACCGACCGGTCCGGCTCCGATGACCGCGACGTCGTGAACCGGCGAGGTCATGAAATCGCGGCCCAACCAGCTTTCAGGGCGTCGAGGTCGGAGGGGATCACGAACTCGAGCGGCATTCGAGGACCCCACGAATTGCCGATGTGTTCAGGGCCGACCGGCGTGCGACCACGTGTCTCCCACTCGATGTCGTCGGTGATGACGTCCATGTCGGAATAGAACTCGATGAAGGACCCCGATGGCTCGAGCAGATACCAGAAGAAGTTCGAACCCACGAAGTGACGGCCGAATCCCCAACCCTGTTCGGCTAGCTCGGCGTTCAGGAGTGCCGTTGCGTTGTGGCCGACGTGGTCGACGTCGTCGCACTCCCACGAATAGTGCTGAAGGTGCGGAACCTCGGACCCGACCACGGCCACGTTGTGGTGATCGGTGCTGCAACGCAGAAAGGCGATGATCCCCGGGAAGGAATCGCTGACCCGGAAGCCGAGGCCCTCCACGAGGAAGCGAACTGTTCCTTCCCAGTCCGGTGTTCCGATCACGAGATGACCGAGGCGACGCGGGGCCCGAGCTCGCGGAATCACTCCGGCCGCACGGGTGTTCACCCGCTCGTGACGGCCCGGACCGTTGTAGACGGTGGCGATCTCAGCCGGTCGGGCGAGTACGTCCCCCACTCGCACGGTGAAATCGACGCGCGTTGCCGGGTCGACGGCGTGCAGGATCCCGTCACGCATAGCGGAGGTGAGGCCGAGACCGTTCAGACGTGAAGCGATCACCGACAGATCGGACTCGTCAGCCGCCGACAGGTTGACGTCGAGGAGGCGTCGGAAGTCGCCCTGTTCGACGACAACTTGTTCACCTCCATCGGGTGACGAGAAGCGCGAACTGGTCGAGTCGGAGGTGAGGCCGACCGCTCCATAGAAGCTCCTTTGCTTCTCGGCGTCGGCGACGGCGATACGGATGGAGTCGAGACGATGAATGGCCATGGTGAGCTTCGTCCTCAGTGTCCGGTCACGCAGACGTTGCGGAGCGATCCGATCACGTCGGCACCGCTGTCGATCACGTCACCGGGCTTCAAGAATCGACCGCGGGCCGCCCCCACGCCGTCGGGTGTGCCGGTGAAGATCAGATCGCCGGGTTCAAGGGTGCAAATTCCCGACAAGTACTCGATGATGACGGGAATCGAGAAGATGAGATTGGAGGTACGGGACTCTTGCATTCGTTCTCCGGAGACGTCGCACCACAGAGCGATGTCGTCAGGGTCGGCGAAGGCATCGACCGACACGACCGCCGGTCCGATCGGCCCGTATCCATCGAAGCTCTTGCCGAGGCAGAACTGCGGTGGCGTTCCCGTCATCTGCACCCGGCGATCGGAGACGTCCTGACCGAGCGTGAGTCCGGCCACGTGCGACCACGCTTCGGAGGCGGCGATACGACGACCGCCCTTGCCGATCACGGCCACGATTTCGACCTCCCAGTCGACGAGGTCACCCGACAACTCCACGTCGGCGGTCGGACCGGCCAGACACGACGGAAACTTGGTGAAAGTGAGAGGTGCCGGCGGAAGCTCCATGTTCGATTCGGCGGCGTGCGAGGTGTAGTTGAGCCCGATACCGAAAACTTTGGCTGGCTTCGGCACGCAGACACCTGGTCCACCGGTGACTCGTTCGGCCGACGACGCCCGTGCGTACAAGTCGTGAAGCTCGTCGTACCGGGCGACGGCAACCATCGGATCGCTCAGTGATTCGTCACCGGCCAGACGAGCGACGTCGACGTATCCGGCAGGTTCGTCGACGAACTGGAATGCCGAGCGGCCGTCGATATTGGCGAGTCGGTACATGCAATTCCTCCGTGGGTGATCGTCAGCTGAGCGCGTCGAGGGTCGACGCGAGATGGTTGGTGTGGATGGCGATGGTGGTCTCGACGTCACCGGCGATCGCCGAATCACGCAGGCGGCGATGATCGCGTCCGTGACCGCTGTCGGGGTCGGCCGGGGCCGAGAGGATCTGGAAGAGCCGCGAGCGATCGGTGAGCGAGGCGATCTCGTCGAGAAGAGTGCGGTTCGGGCATCTCGACACCAGGGTCATGTGAAAGGTGCGATGACGATCCAGTCGCTCGACGTAGGAGTCAGCCTCGACCATGTCGTCGAATGCCGCCGACACGTCGCGCACGAAGTTTTTGTCGTCGACGGCGGCCTCGAGCGACTGACGAAGGGCGACCGGTTCGAGGAGGAGTCGCACGGCGTAGATCTCGTGGGCGAGATCGGCGTCGACAGTGGCGACCCGGGCTCCTCGCTGGGGAGTGAGGTCGACCAGCCCGTCACCGGCCAGACGGCGGAGCGATTCGCGGATGGGTGTGGCCGACACACCCCAGGCCTCGGCCAGTCGTTCGACCGTAATGCGGGCTCCGGGACGAAGCCGTCCGGTCAGGATCTCGGCCCGCAGGCGCTCATCGGCCCAGTCAGCCCGCGTCACTGGCATGGCCACCGACCTCGACAACATTCCCATAATCTATAAATTCTGGTGTTCTGGTGAGGAATGCCACCGTATGGGTCAAGATCCCGCACCAGATCACCGGGTTACGGTGGGGACATGTCCGAGATCCCCCGATTCGACCGATCGTCGTCGGCCACCGAGATCGTCGAGGCCTTCCGCACCGCCGGCTGCGCCATGATCGAACGACTGGTCGACCCAGAAGTGGTCGACCGGGTTCGCGCCGAGATGGATCCGTACATCGCCGCCACACCCACCGGAGGTGACGACTTTTCGGGCCGTCACACCACTCGGACCGGCGCCCTGCTCGCTCGATCCCGATCGAGTATCGACATGGTGGCCAACCCCCTCGTCCTCGAGGTAGCCGAAAGCGTTCTGTCGCCGTACGCCAGCAGTTTCCAGTTGCACCTCACCCAGATCATCGCCATCGGTCCCGGCTCACCCGAGCAGCCCCTCCACCGCGATCAGTGGTGCTTCGACTTCTTCCCGTTCCCCGAAGACATGGATGTCGAAGTCTCGACGATCTGGGCGCTCGACGACTTCACCGAAGAGAACGGCGCCACCCGCATCATCCCCGGTTCGATGCTCGACCCGAAAGAGGCGTGTGCCGATGTGCACCGGACGCTTCCGGCGACGATGCCGAAAGGTTCAGTCGTGCTGTACAGCGGTCGAACCATCCACGGTGGCGGTGCCAATCGCTCCGACAAGGTTCGACATGCCCTGAACGTCGATTACGTGCTCGGTTGGTTGCGTCAGGAGGAGAACCAATACCTGTCGTGCCCGCCCGAGGTGGCCCGCACCCTGCCCGATCGAGTTCAGAAGCTCGCCGGCTACGCGCTCGGTGCATACGCACTCGGCTACGTCGACGACGTCCGCAATCCGCGCGACTTTCTCGCCGGCGTGTCGGGGAAATCCTCATTCGGTGGAGACACGATGGGCGACGCGCACTACGGCGGTGCTTCGTTCAGCTCACCGAACGATCCTCGCTGACTATCAAGTCAGCAGGACGGCTGAATCGCCGACCGAGAAGGTTCCCGGTTTGGTGATGCGGGCGTAGGCCCCGACGTTCTGATCGAGATCGCGAACGATATGGCGCAGGACGGCTCGATCTTCAGGAACGTCATCGTTCACGGCCCGAGTGACCATCACACATCGTGGGCACGGTCCGATGAACTCGATCTCAGCCGTCCCGATCGCCATACGCCGACCGGTCCAGTCGAACTCGGGATGTCCGACCTCGTCGCCGGTGTCGATCACGAAGTTCGGACGGAAGCGACGCACGTCGATCACCGAGTCGGGCACTGCATTCGCCAGTGAACGCAAGGCAGAGGTGGTCATGATCATGAGCGGCCAGCAGTCGTAGTACGTGCCTGGGGGCGATTCGAACTCCATGATGACCGGCGGAAACTGACCGAGGTCGGGCAGCGGTTCGTCGTCGTCACGACCGAAGATCGACCGCAGTTCGGCCATCACGTCGTCGGAGTCGGGACGACCCCGTCGATAGTGATCGAGATCATCGGCCGGGCGAAGGTGTTGAAGTGTGACACGGCGTCCGAGTTCCTCGCTCAGGGCCGCGTCGATATCGGGATCGTCACTCGTGAATCGCCGACCGTCCGGGAACTCGATCTCGACGACGTCGTCGTACCCGCGGGCCTCGGGATCGAGACGTCGGGCGCCGAGACGCATGAGCCCACCGATCTTCTTCGCACCACGAATGCCACCGCTGTCGAGGTCGCGGACGGCCCAGATCCGGTCGCCCACCGCACCGAGTTCATCGAGAACGACCGACGTCGCAGTTCCACCAACCATCGACTTGACGGGGTGAATCCAGATCTCGGAAACGTTCACGACAACGTTTCCATCAGCGCTGCGTGCCGACCTTCAAGTCCTTGAACGGCATGTCCTTGTCGACCATCGGTTCACGGGGCAGGCCGAGAACTCGGTCGCCGATGATGTTCTTTTGGATCTCGTCGGTTCCGCCAGCGATACCGGACTGGAAGCTGTTGAGGAGTCGCTTGGACCACGCTTCACCACGGCTCGACTCACCTTCCCAGGCATCGGTTTCGGGGCCGACCAGTCGACTGATGAGTGGCCGCATCATCCACGAGATACGCGAACCATGCAGCTTGCCGAGCGACCCTCCTGGACCGGGAACTTTTCCGGCCTTCATCTCGGCCCGGGTACGCATGGCCACGAGCGACTTCGTGGTTTCTTCGCTGTAGAGCTTCATGAGGTCCTGGCGAACGACCGGATCGGAGATCTTGCCGTTCTTCTTGGCCACTTCGATCAAGCCGTCGGCGAGAGTGTGCGTGACACCGCTCGTGGAACCGGTGCCGATGGCCACGCGCTCGAACATGAGCATGGCCGTCGCCTGATTCCAACCATTGTTGAGCTCACCGAGCAACCACGACTTCGGAATGCGAACGTCGGTGAGGAAGATCTCGTTGAAATGTTTACCGCCGTCGATCTGGTGGATGGGGCGAATTTCGACTCCGGGAGCCTTCATGTCGATGATGAACATCGATATACCGGCGTGCTTGGGGGCTTCAGGATTGGTGCGCGCAATGATCACGCCGTACTCGCACACGTGCGCAAGTGTCGTCCACACCTTCTGGCCGTTGAGTACCCACTCGTCGCCGTCGAGTTCGGCCTTGGTCTGCAGACTCGCCACGTCGGATCCAGCACCGGGCTCGGAGAACATCTGACACCACATCGTGCGGCCGGCAATGTTGTCGGGCATGAACTGCCTCTTCTGTTCTTCGGTACCGAACTGATTGAGCACCGGCAGGCACATGCCATGGCTGATGACCAGCTCGTAGGTCATGTCGGGAAACTTGGCGTACTCCTCGCGATAGATGCGCTCGTGGCCCTTGGTGAGTCCAGCACCGCCGTACTCGGTCGCATAGGTGAGTCCGGCCAGTCCGGCCGCCGCGAGCTTCTGCTGGAAGGCACGTCCGGTCTCGATGGAGTTGACCCCGCGATCGCTACCGGTCGCGTTCTGGGCGAGGAACTCACGAACCTTGGTGCGGAAAGCTTCGGCGTCGGCAGGTGAGAGTGTCTCTTCGGTTGCAGTGCTCATGACCGAATTCTGCCACCGGCCGACCCGAGCCGTCCCTATCGGACGCCGTGACGGGGATCTCGCCCGAGGTCAGAAGCGAACCGGCATCGAGTGGATGCCGGCGATGAAGCTCGAATGCATCCGCTCGGCCACACCATTGGGTTCGAGGTGAGGCATTCGGGTCACGATTTCCCGGAACATCACCAGCAACTCCACTCGAGCCACGTGCATCCCGAGACACAGGTGCGGGCCACCGGCACCGAAGGCAACGTGCGGGTTGGGGTCGCGTGCGACGTCGAACTCGTCGGCTCGATCGAAAACGTCCTCGTCACGATTGGCCGATCCGTAGAACATCACCACGCGATCACCCTTCGGGATCTTCTGACCGCGAATTTCGACGTCTTCCATGACCGTGCGCTTGAAATGGGCGACCGGACTGGTGAAGCGCAGCATTTCCTCGATGGCCGTCGGGAGGAGTCCGTCGACGTCGGCCATCAACTTCTGGCGCTGATCGGGATGATCGAACAGGAGCTGCATTCCGGCAGCCAGCAGATTGCGGGTGGTGTCGCCACCGGCGTTCACGAGGAGTAGGAAGAACCACTGGAACTCGGAATCGGTCAGGCGGTCCCCGTCGATCTCGGCTTCGACGAGGAGAGTTGCCAGATCGTCGCTCGGGTTCGATCGCTTGAAGTCGGCGATCGACTGCGCGTAGCCGAGCATCTCCCCGATCGCCGCCATCTTCATCTCGGGTGGGGCGACCGTGTCGTCGTTCGTATGCATGATCTCGGTGAGGTCGTAGAGACGTTCACCGTCGGCACGCGGCATTCCCATGAGCTCGGCGATCAATCCCGATGGAAGACGGCCGGCGATTTCACTGACGAAATCGCATTCACCACGCTCGACGACTGCATCGACGATTTCGCGCGCGAGTTCTTCGATACGCGGGCGCAACAACGGAGCGTTCTTCGGCGTGAATCCGCGGCTGACGAGCAACTTGAACCGATCGTGCTGCGGAGGATCCATGTTGAGCATCATCTGTCGACCGGCGAAGAGGTTGGCCTCGTCGGGATCGGGCAGCATCGACGTCTTTTCGTACGAACTGAAGATCTTCGGCGAGCGACTCACCAATTTCACATCGTCGTACTTGGTCAGAGCCCAGAAACCCGGACCGCTGTCCGGTGGCTCGTGGTGCCAGAACACGGGTGCATTGGCGCGCAACCATGCGTACTGCTCCCACGGATGTCCACGCTCGGCGAACACCTCGGGTGAGATCAGATCGATCTGTTCGGCTGAAGTCACGTCCCCCTCCTGAACGTGTCGACTCGACGTCGGATCAGGGACCGACGACGTCGTTGAACTGGACGCGTAGGTCTTTCTTCAGCGCTTTACCCGAGGGGTTACGCGGCACGACATCGATGAAACGCACCGCGACCGGCTGCTTGAAGCGGGCCAATTTGCCCTCACAGTGCGACAGCACATCGGCTTCGGTGAGATCGGGATCCTTCTTCACCACGATGGCGAGCGGCGACTCACCCCACTTCTGAGACGGGATGCCGATGACCGCAGTTTCGGTGACACCGGGATGGCTCATGATCACATTTTCGATCTCGGCCGGATACACGTTTTCGCCACCCGAGATGATCATGTCCTTGATGCGGTCCTGGATGAACACGTAGCCCTCTTCGTCCATGATTCCACCGTCACCGGTGTGCAGCCAGCCGCCCTTCAGCGCATCGGCGGTGGCATCAGGACGATTCCAGTAGCCGAGCATGATGTGGCCGCCGCGTACGAGAACCTCACCCGATTCGTTCGGGTCACAGTCGCTGCCGTCGGGGCGCACGATCTTCACGTCCGACAAGAAGAAACTCTTCCCGGTCGATCCAGCCTTCTCGAGCGCGTCAGCCGGCATCGTCACGCAGGCGGGACCGCACGTCTCGGTGAGTCCGTACACCTGGCTGATCTCGATACCGATCTTGTAGTACGCCTCGATCAGCGGAACCGGCACGGGTGCGGCACCCGTCAACAACCAGCGCACGTGTTCGTGTTTGTGCTTCGCGGGGTCGTGCACGAGAAGCATGAACTGCAACATGGCCGGAACCAGCAGTCCGTTGTTGATGCGTTCGGAGTCGATGAGCTCCCAGACCTTGGTCGGGTCGAACGCCTTCATGAGAACGTGAGTTCCACCGCTGTAGATCGTGCCGAGAGCCGGTGTGAGCGCGCCGACGTGGAACATGGGCATGGGGTTGATGTACCGATCACCTTGAGCGAGATCGGCCGTGGTGCACATGGTTGCCAGAGCCCAGTACTGCGTGTCGTGGGAATGCATCACTCCCTTCGGCAATCCTGTCGTGCCCGAGGTGTACATGATGTAGAGAAGATCGGCACCCGATGCCGTCACCGGCGGCTCGATGGGTTGTTCCTTGGCCGACTCGGCCACGTAGTCGAGTGCGAAGTCGGGCTTGTTCGTCGCCGATCCGACGTAGAGCCACGAGCTGACATCGGTCTTCGATCCACGCGACTGGAGGTCGACGGCTACCGGCGCAAATTCCTCACCGAACACCAGAGTGGTAGTACCCGAGTCCTTCAGGATGAACTCGAGTTCGTCGGCCACGAGACGCCAGTTCAGTGGAACGATGACCGCGCCGAGTTTGGCGGTGGCGAAGAACGACGTGAGATATTCAGCCGAGTTCATGAGGAGAAGACCAACGCGATCGCCCTTCTTCACCCCGGCACGAACCAGTAGCTGCGCAGCCTTGTTCGTCTCGGCATTGAGTTCGGCGTAGGTGTAGCGGCGATCGGCGGCGACGTCGAACAGCGCCTCCATCTTCGCATTCACGTGAGCACGGCGGGCGAGCAGATTTCCGATGTTGATGTCAGTCGTCATAACGAACATCGTGCCACAGCAACAGCCACCGAGGTAGAGGCGAACCTCGTCTCGTGAAACCTGTCTAAGGCAGTGGGTAGCCCGCTGCCGAGGCCTTCACGGCATCGGCGTCTTCGGGCAAGATCGCACCGCTGGCCACGGCGCTGTCGACCGCCGCATCCCACTTCGTCTGGAAGTCGGCCTTGTCGTCGTAGAGACCCGCCAATTGTTCATCGGTGAACGACGTCGTGGTGCCGAAAAGGCCACAGAAACTTCCTCCCGATTGACCAAGTCCCGACAATGCGGCCACCGGCACGTCGACGTGAGGCGTTCGAATTCCGCCCAGGGCATTTCCGTCGGCGTCGAGCGCGTAGCCGGTCAACTCGGCATCGTTCTCCAGCTTCGGCGTGGGCGGCGGAGCTACGCCGGTGCGAATCCACGTGTCGAGCGCGCGAACGGCGGCGCGAAGTACATACGTGTGTGGACCGGCGTTGATGGGCCTCTCGCACGTGATGATGCCGAAATACACTGCTGTCGGCGCATCGAGCATCGCTGCGAACAGTGCGTCGTCTCCGCCTCCGTCACCCACGTCGGTCTCGCTGATACCGAGGCTGTACGCATCGGCATGGGCGGTTCCGGCAACTTCCCAACTCCGGAAGGTGTCGCTCTCGGGTTGTTCGGCGCGGCGGTATCCAAGGCCCTGACCCACTACATCGGTTTCGGCCGAGAAGACCAGAACCGGTCGTTCGATCGCGCGGATCTGCGCCACTTGCGGTCCGGGAACCGACGGACGAGGTTCGGTCAACAGATCGGCCCCTCGCGCGCCACGACTGTGCACGAGATAACCACTGAAGACGTCATGAATCGGGGCCAGAGCGTTGATGTAACTCGTGAGTCGGAACGCCGACTGCGATTCTCCAGCGGCGATCACGCGCTCGGGGACGAGGCCACCGAGCAAAGTCGTCGACTCGTTCCACACGAGGGCGCCGATCTGGCTGAACATGTCGTAGCTGTAGTCGTCACCAGGATGATTCAACGATCCATAACGTTCGGGATCGGCGATCTTCAGCACTCGTGGCGCACCCGTCGGATTTCCTCCGCCTTCCACGCCCACGCGTTGAGCCGAGACACCGATCCAGACCATGCCCGAGCGCAAGATTTCGTTCTTGGCCAGATCGAACGACGGCGACACGTCGAGGCCAGCCGTTACGTTCAACCATTCGACGATCACCGTCCCGTCGAAGTCGTTCGCGTCCTTCGGAGAACGGACCACGATGCGCGTCGCGAAGTCGGCGGTGTCGTAGGGCGTGACCGTCCATTCGCCATCGATCGAGAGTTCGGTGTCGGAGGCGAAACTCGTCGCCGTACCACGGACGAAATATTCGGTCTCGATGTAGTCCCATGTCGCCACGTCGAACGGACTGACCCCGAGGACGACCTGTCCGAGTCCACCGGTGATCGGTCCTTCGATCGTCGCTGTCGCCACGTCGGTGAGGGAAGGTGGTGTGGGTTCGTACGGAGCCTCGGTCGTCGGGCTCGGAACATCAGAGGTCGGCGGGGCGACCGTGGTCTCGTTGACCGTGGTTGAGGGCTCCGTCTCCGACGACCCCGAGTCGCCACCCCCACAGGCGGCCAGGACCAAGAGAGCGGCGGGAACGAGGCGTCGGATCATGGGTCGGGAACGTATCCCGTCCCAGGTCAACAGGCCCCATCCGAAAGTTGCTATATACCCCTATGGGTATGTAGCGTGGCGGTATGACTCGTCGGCGCACCACCTTGTCGCTCGTCGGACTCGCCCTCGTCCTCTCGCCCATGGTGGGCTGTTCGGGAGACGGTTCGTCCTCGGCCGAACAAGCCCGCGCCGAGACAGCAACCGCCCCCGACGCAGCAAAGGATTCCCGCATGATCATCGACGTTCGAACTCCCGCCGAATTCGCCGGCGGCCACCTCGATGGCGCGGTCAACATCGACATCCAGTCGCCCGACTTCGCCGAAAAGATCGGCCAGCTCGATCGTGCGGGTTCGTACGTCGTGTACTGCCGGAGCGGCAACCGCTCGGGCATGGCCATGGCCCAGATGCTCGACATGGGTTTCACCGACGTGAGCAACGCCGGAAGTGTCGACGAAGCATCGGCCAGCCTCGGAATCTCCGTCGTCAACTGATCGTGTCCGAGCCGCGCATCGTCGTCCAGCGGGCCGATTCCCGACCACACACGAACATTTCGTGGCTCGACAGTCGCCACTCTTTCAGTTTCGGATCACACTGGGACCCGAACAACACCCGACACGGACTCCTTCTCGTCAACAACGACGATGTCGTGCGCGCCGGTAGCGGATTCGATACTCATCCCCATCAGGACATGGAGATCGTCACCTGGGTGCTCGACGGCGAACTCGAGCACAAGGACAGCGAAGGTAACCGCGGACTCCTCTACCCCGGTCTCGCGCAACGCATGTCGGCCGGCACGGGTATCTGGCACTCCGAGATGAACCCGAGTGGCGACACCGACGTGCACTTCGTGCAGATGTGGGTGAGCCCCGATACCGAGCGCATCGATCCGAGTTACCAACAACTCGACATCAACGGCGAACTCGCGAAGGGTGGCCTCGTCCCCATCGCGTCCGGTCAGGGACACGACGCCGCCATCAGCATTCGACAGCGCGACGCCGTGCTGTGGGGAGGCCGTCTTTCGACCGGAGAAAGAGTTCGTGTTCCCGATGATCGACACGTGCACGTGTTCGTCGCTCGCGGCTCGGCCTCGCTCGAACACGCCGGAGAACTCTCGACTGGCGATGCTGCACGACTGTTCTCGGTGGGCGACGTCGAACTCGTGGCCGGAGTCGACGGGGCCGAAGTCCTGGTCTGGGCCACGGCCTGAGAGTCGAACAACGGCCACTACTGTTCGTCCATGGCGACGGCACGAATCAACGGCACCGACATCAACTTCCTCGACACCGGCGGCCCGGGCCCGGTGGTGATTCTCAGCCACGGTTTTCTCATGGACCACACCATGTTCGAGCCACAAGTGGCCGAACTTCGCTCGACTCACCGTGTGATCACATGGGACGAACGCGGTTTCGGGGGCACCAAGGCGACCGGCGAATTCACCTACTGGGACTCGGCCCGCGACGTGCTCGGACTGATGGACCACCTCGGGATCGAATCGGCGATCATCGGAGGCATGTCGCAGGGCGGATTCCTCTCGATGCGGGTCGCGCTGACCGCACCCGAGAGGGTGCGCGCCCTGATCCTCATCGACACGCAGGCCGGCACCGAAGATCCGGCCAATGTCGAGGGGTACGGACAACTCCACTCGGCATGGCTCGCGCACGGATCGTCGGCCGTTCAAGACGTGATCGCCGGCATCATCCTCGGCGCCGGCGATTGGCAGTCGTGGTTCGACAAGTGGGCCGTGTTGCCAAGCGAACAATTCACCTATGCATTCAATTGTTTGATGAACCGTGATGACATCACCGATCGACTTAGTGAAATCTCGGCCCCCGCGCTCATCGTTCACGGTGACGCTGATGCGGCGATTCCGGTGGCCAAGGCCGAAGTGCTCCGCGATCGAATCGCCGGACCCACCGAATTGGTGGTGGTGGCCGGTGGCTCACATGCCGCCAATCTCACCCACCCGGGGCCGACCAACGCCGCTATTCGCGCCTTCGTCGATCGCCTCGGACGATGACTTCCGAGCATCTGGCCGTGACCGCCGTCGAGGCCCACGTCGACACCTGGAACTCGATGGACCGCGACCGGTGGGTCGCTCTCTTCTCACCCGACGTGGTGTTCGAAGACCCCGTCGGAGCACCACCCAAGGTCGGAATCGACGCCGTTCACAAGACCTGGGATCGCTCGTTCACGCCTGGGCGTCGATGGACCTTGTATCCGCGACAGATCGTGGCCGGAGGTGACGCCGAAGCTGCTGTCGTCATGCACAACGTCGGCGAACTCGGCGACAAACGCGTGGAAGTGAACAGCGTCGAGGTCTTCACCGTCGGATACGACGGACGCATCGAACGGGTTCGAGCGTTCTTCGATCAGCCGACCGAGTTCGCTCTCGCCGACTGGTTCACTCCCGAACGCTCGGAATGATCCGACTCAGACGGTGAGCGTGTTGATGAAGATCTGCCACGCCAGAGCCGACTTCGCCGTGAGACTGAGGATCAGGTACACCCGCTCGCCGAAGACGTAGTCGGCCCACTTGCCGATGCGCTTGTACTGGAGCCACTGGTTGAGAGCGAAACAGTTGAAGAACACGAAGATGCTGGCGAAGATCCCGTAGACGAAGGTCGGCATCTCGCTACCCGGTCCGATCAGGTAGATCACGAGGCCGACCCACGGCGCCACTCCGGCGATGCAGCCGAACCAGAACGGCGTCCACCACACCCTCTTGCCTGGCTCATTGACCACTTCCATCAGCCAACCGAACAGGATCATGGCCACATTGGCTCCGGCGATTCCGATGAGCCCGGCCACGTCTCCGATCCCGAAGATCATGGCGATGAGCAGGATCATGAGAGTCGACGACAACGAATACTCGACCCAACGGAAGCGGTTCACTTCTCGTTCGAGCCCGGCCACGTATCGAGTGCGAGCCATCGGAGATGCGACGAGAGCATGAAAGATCGCCGACAGAATCAGAAAACCGAAGACTCCGTAAGCGACGCGCACGTCGAAGAGACGATCGAGTCGTTCGATGTCGAGTCGACCATTGGGCGCGTCATTCCAGAAGAAGCTGGTGACTGGAAGTGTGAAGTCGTTTGCCGCCACGAGTACGACGACGGCCTGTACGGCGTGAAGAATCGACGCTCCCACATTGAGTCGTTGGAGTCGTGACTGCGTCGCCTGATCGATGGTCGACATGAGTACCTCCTCGGTAGTGCGAGCGAGCCTATGAAATTCACGAGGTCGACGGGCTCTGTTACCGTTCGCCCGTGACTCTCGACATCAGCCAGAAGGACGCCACCGTCCATACGTCGTCGTTCAACCGATCACAGGAATTCGATCTCGATCCCGCCGATTTCGATCGAGCCAAACGTGGTTGGATCGCTTCCCTCGAAGATGTACACGTTCGCGACTCACAAGGTCGCACAGCGAGCAACATCGGTCGCTACGACTTCCTCGACGCCGACTGCCCCGACACTGTTCACCCAAGTCTGTGGCGACAGGCTCGGCTCAACGCCCACCACGGACTGTTCGAAGTCGCCGAGGGCGTCTGGCAGGTACGTGGCTACGACATCTCCAACATCACCTTCGTACGCGGCGAGGTGGGATGGATCGTCATCGATCCACTCACTGTTGAGGCCACTGCTCGGGCCGCCTATGAACTCGTGACCGAACATCTCGGCCACCGGCCAGTCACCGCCGTGATCTACACGCATTCGCACGCCGACCATTTCGGCGGAGTACTCGGTGTCACGTCACAGGCCGACGTCGATGCTGGACGGTGCCGAGTGATCGCGCCGGTTGGCTTTCTGCATGAAACAGTCGGCGAGAACGTGATTGCCGGTGTCGCCATGAGCCGCCGGGCCACTTACCAGTTCGGACCGCTCCTGCCGTCAGGCCCGAAAGGACACGTGAACTGCGGACTCGGTCTCTCGATTCCGATCGGACCTCCCGGTCTCATCGCTCCCACCGAGGACATCACCGAGACCGGCGAGATCAAAGTCGTCGACGGCATCCGCATCGAGTTCCAACTCACGCCTGAGACCGAAGCACCGGCCGAGATGAACTTCTTCTTCCCCGACCAGGGTTGGTTGTGCATGGCCGAGAACTGCTCACACACGATGCACAACCTCGTACCGATCCGAGGAGCACTGGTTCGCGACTCGCTGTCGTGGTCGAAATACATCAACGAAGCGATCGAGCTCTTCGGTTCGCGAACCGACGTGATGTTCACATCTCACAACTGGCCCCGTTGGGGGCGCGACGACGTCCACGGCTTCTTGTCGTTACAGCGCGACATGTACCGCTGGATCCACGATCAGACCATGCGTCACGCCAACCTGGGTTTCACGCCGCTCGAAATCGCCGAGCATTTGAATCTTCCCGAGGAATTCCTCGCCGAAACTCACACCCGCGGGTACTACGGCGACCTGGTTCACAACTCGAAGGCCGTCTACCAGCGCTACCTGAGTTGGTACGACGCCAATCCGGCCAACTTGAACAAGCTTCCCCCGACTGAATCGGGGAAGCGATACGTGGAACTGGCCGGCGGGTCAGAGGCGATGCTCGCCGCCGCTCGACGCGCGTTCGACGCTGGCGACTATCGATGGGTGGCCGAGTTGCTCAACCACCTCGTGTTCGCCGATCCGACCAACGAAGCCGCTCGGTCGCTACAGGCCGACACTCTCGAGCAACTCGGCTATCAGAGCGAATCGACCACGTTTCGCAACGCCTATCTGATGGGTGCCCAAGAACTCCGACACGGTCCTCCTCAAGCGGGGAACTCCACCGTTCGCGGGCGCGGCATCCTGGCCGCCATGACGATCGAGCAGATCTTCGACACGCTCGCCGTCCGGTTGAAAGCCGAGGCCGTCGTCGGAGTGAAACTGAGCGTCAACTGGACCTTCCCCGATCTCTCCGGAACCCCGGATGAGAAGTGGCTCCTTGCGGTGTCGAATCGCACGATGTACTCGGTGAGGGGACGTCACGACGACGATGCTGTGGCAACTCTTCGACTCGACCGATCACTACTCATCCGGATCATCACCCAGGAGACGTCGTTCGTCGACGAGATCGGCGCCGGAAATATCTCTCTCGATGGGGATGCCGGGGCACTGTTGACAGTCTTCGGCAATCTCGACGTCTTCATGGGCGGCTTCACCATCGTCGAACCCTGAAAGTGGCGCCCTCTGGTTGAATGGGGCCATGACGTCACTCGCTGAGAACGACACCGTGTCCACACCGACTGCAGTCACTTCCCTCCCAGGTGTCGTAGCCGGGGTTCGCCACACCTTTGGGAGCCGGGTCACCCGACCGCTGTCGTGGCGCAAGAAGCAACTCGAGCGGATGATCGCCATGCTCGAGGAGAACGAAGCTGCTTTTTCTGAGGCCCTCGCCACCGACCTCGGCAAACCTGACATCGAGGGATACATCACCGACATCGCGTTCGTGATCGGTGAAGTGAAGCTCATGTTGAAGAACCTGCGACGCTGGAACCGGCCGGAACGTGTTCGGACTCCGATCGTCGCCATGCCGGCGTCGTCGAAGCGAATTCCCGAACCTCTCGGCGTCGTCCTCGTGATCGCTCCGTGGAACTACCCGGTGCAGCTACTGCTCGTACCGGCGGCTGGTGCGATCGCCGCCGGCAACGCCGTCGTCATGAAGCCATCGGAGGTGTCGTCGGCGACCTCGGCATTGCTCGCTCGATTGGTGCCGAAGTATCTCGACTCCTCGGCCATCGCCCTCGTCGAGGGCGGAGTTCCCGAGACCACGGCCCTGCTCGCCGAACGTTTCGACCACATCTTCTACACCGGCAACGGAACCGTGGGACGGGTGGTCATGCGAGCCGCCGCCGAACACTTGACTCCGGTCACTCTCGAACTCGGTGGCAAGAGTCCGACCATCGTGCATTCGTCGGCCGATCTCGAGGTGACCGCCAAGCGAATCGCCTGGGGCAAGTGGCTGAACGCCGGTCAGACGTGTGTCGCGCCCGACTACGTGCTGGTCGAGAAATCGGTCGAGACCGATTTCGTCGAACACCTGCGCAATGCCATCGCCGAGTTCTACGGTGACGACCCGCGAACGAGCGGCAGCTTCGGACGCATCGTGTCCGATCGACATTTCGATCGACTGAGTGCACTTCTTTCCGGAGGTCGAGTGATCGTCGGTGGTGACACCGATCGCGCCGAGCGCTACATCTCCCCCACCGTGATCACCGATGTCGACCTCACGTCACCTCTGATGAACGAGGAGATCTTCGGTCCTATCCTGCCGATCGTGCCGATCGACTCGATCAGCGACGCCATTTCCTTCGTCAACTCGAGACCGCATCCCCTCGCGCTGTACGTGTTCGCCGAGAAGAAATCGGTCGTCGATCACGTCCTGACGCACACGACCGCAGGTGGAGTCACGGTGAACGGCACTCTCATGCACCTCACGAGTCCTTACCTTCCCTTCGGCGGAGTGGGCGAGAGTGGCATGGGGGCGTATCACGGCGAGACCGGCGTTCGCATCTTCCAGCATCGCAAGCCGGTCCTCTCCCGCAGCACCAAGGTCGATCCGTCACTCGCCTATCCGCCGTACACCGAGCGAAAGGCCAAGATTTTCCGGAAGGTTCTCTGACGTGGGTGTCGCCAACACAGTTCTCAGTGTCGTGCTGGCCTTCTTGTGCGCGACCTCGGCTCTCGCCGATTTTCGAGCGATTCCTCAGATCCTGCAGACGATGGAACGACTGCGTATGCCGGTCCGTATCGTGCCGGCTCTCGGAGTGGCCAAGTCGGCCGCAGCCGGCGGCCTCCTCATCGGACTCGGCATCGATCGGCTCGGCGCTTTCAGTGCGCTCTGCCTGTCGATCTATTTCGTACTCGCTGTTGGTGCCCACATCAGAGTGAAGGACGCCGTCACTGAAACACTTCCGGCGCTGGTGATGCTCGGACTGAGCCTGGCCACATTTGTGACGTCGCTCTGAGGCGAATCAAGCTGACGGGACCTCGGTGGCTCCGCCGCTCATGATGTACTCGATCCACCACGACGGTGCGTTGTCGAGCAGATTGCCGAGATGCGAATAATCGTGCCAGCGACGGATCAGGCCCCCGCGCACTTCCATCACCGATGTGAACGGATGGACGATCACTTCACCGGTTGGAAAGTGCCACTCCTCTTTGTGCTCGGTGATCACCACGTCGCCGTCGGCCAACACGAGTCCGGGGACGTGCACCATCTTGGCGGTCGGACCGAGACCCAATTCGAGACGTTCGGCGATGGCGCGGCCACCCACCACCGGCGGGACGGCTCCGACGTCCATGTACTCGGCGTCGTCGGCGAACTGCGCGGCCACTCCGCTCCAGTCCTTGGCGTACATCATCTCCCAGTGCCGTTCGACGACTTTGCGGTTGGCATCGTTCGAAGCGCTCATGACTTTCCTTTCTTCGGCGACAAAAGATGCCGCAGAGTTTCGATGACGACGTCGACCCAACTGTCGTCGACTCCCGGTTGGTTCACCACGTCGACGAGTATCCGTTCGACCAGAAGCGACTGACCCAAGTAATCGCTACCGACCAGATCCACCGAGCGGACCGACGTCCGTCGGGGAAGTCGAGTTCGGCCACCGACAGCTACTTCTCGGCAGCCTGCACGAGATTGTCGAGGGTGACCTCCATGTTGCGACGATTGTGACTGGCGCGGTCGGCGACGCCACTCACGACCTTTCCGACCTTCGACGAGAAACCACCTCGGTGATCGACCCACGAATGGGTGACGCGACATCCGTTGGCGGTGGGTTCGATCTCGTACACCCAGTCGCCCCAGTTCTTGCCGAACACCATCAGCCCGAACGAGAACTTTCGCGGCGCGTCGACATTATTGACCTCGACAATGGTCGACCATGACCTCTTGCCGTTGGAGTTACGACCCTTGAACTTTGCGCCGACGGCCGGTCCAGTGGCCCCCTTCACCCATTCACCACCCTGATTCTCAGGTGACCATTCACCCATCCGAGGAAGATCGGTGACGAGGGTCCACACCTTGTCGGCCGAGGCGGCGATGTCGCGCGAAACGGATACTGCGTCGCTCATGATGTCACTCACCCACCAATTCTTTACGAAGTTCACGCTTCAAGAACTTGCCGCTCGCATTTCGCGGAATCGGCTCGTCGCGGAACCAGATCTTGGACGGAATCTTGTGCTTGGCGAGTGACGTGGCGAGGAACGAGCGCAAGTCGTCGTCGGACACTGCTTTGCCGGGGGCCAACACGATGCAGGCCGCAACCTCTTCGCCGAGGCGCTCATCGGGAACTCCGAACACCGCCGCCTCAGCGATCGCGTCGTGCCGATAGATGGCGGCTTCGACTTCCGAGCAGTAGACGTTCTCGCCGCCACGGATCACCATGTCCTTGGCGCGGTCGACGATGTACACGAATCCGTCCGGGTCGATACGGGCGATGTCTCCGGTGTTGAGCCAACCGTCCTTGATCGACTCCGCGGTTGCCTCGGGCCGATTGAGATAGCCCTTGATCACGATCGAGCCCTTCACGCACAGAATGCCAGTCAGGTTGGGATCGCGAGGCAGGTCGTTGCCCTCTTCGTCGACCAGTTTGGCGTCGAGAGTGGGAACCACCGGGCCGCACGACGACGGCTTGGTGGTGTACCAGAGTGACGTGTTGGCGGTGATGATGCCGTGGGTCTCGGTCATGCCATAACCCGTCGTGGGCGTGCCCTTCTCGAGTTCCTTGTCGATCTTCTCGACGAGGTCGGGCTGTACAGCCGCACCGCCACCACTGATCGCCCCGATCGACGACACATCACGCTTCTTCCAGTCGGGGTGCATGATGAGTTCGCGGCCCATGGTGGGGACACCCGAGAAGTTGGTGGCCTTCTCACGCTCGATGAGTTCGATGGCGCGACCTGGATCCCACTTGTACATGAGAACGACAGCGCCACCGACCAGGGTGGCCGGGTGAAGAATGCAGTTGCAGGCAGTCACATGGAAGAGCGGTGTGGGCGCCATGAACACCGGCGACAGAGCCGGCGGTGAAGGAGGCGCTTCCGCCAGATCGCCGGCGGCCACTGCTTTGGCGATACCTGCTGTCGCCGCTCCGGTCATGGCCGCGATGTTCATCACGTTGTCGACCGATCCGCGATGGTGCAGTTGAGCACCCTTTGGGAAGCCCGTGGTACCCGAGGTGTAGAAGATGGTGGCATCGTCGTCCGGGTCGATGTCGGCGGGTGGCAACACACCCGGATCGGCCATCGCCATGACATCGGCCCAGCGGAATCCACCGGCCGGAACCGGTCGATCGGTACGGACCGTGACCACCGGTACGTCGAAAGCCTTCGGCATCTGTGTGAAGCGCTCGAGCCGCTCGTCGTCGACGATCAGCATCTTGGGTTGACTGTCGTTGAGTGCATACTCCATCTCGACTGGAGTCCACCAGGCGTTCATACCGACGCACGCCACACCGATCGACACACACGCCCAATAGGTGACGACCCACTCGGGGTAGTTCCGCGTGGAGATGGCTACGCGGTCGCCCCGCTTCACTCCGTTGTCGACGAGGAACTGAGCGAGCTTGCGCACCTGGGCGTGAATCTCGGCGTAGGTGTACGACTCGTCTTCGTACACGACGTACTTCTTGTCGCCGTGGGCAGCGGTCATCTCCCACACCACCCGCATGTTGGGCGGGGCGGCGGCGTAGGTCTTGACCTCGACCCCCCTCACGGTGGTGGTGGTGACGGCGAACGGGGAGCCGAGGCCCTCAAGTTCTTGACGGGCAGCAATGTAATGGTCGATCACGCCTCACATCGTGGCCGATGACCCATGTCTCCAGCAACGTGAGAAGCCCGCCAAGGTCTCAATTCTGGTTCAGGCCCTCGACCGACTCGACTCGCCATCCCCGCCCCGACAGCCCGTCGTCGAGCCAGCGGCGCAGTGCCAGCGTGGCTCGCACGTCGTCGGCGTTGTAGCGCAGAAGTTTGTCAGCCATCGCCTGGTGTTCGGGATGATCGGGGTCGCAGGCGATCCGGTACCAAAGGATCGAGTTGGCCCCTCCGGCGTCGTCGGCATCCCACTCGAAACCGGAGAGCGGTGCCAGATCCTTCAGCCCGAGACGGCGCGTCGGCCAATGGAACCTCTTGGCGAGATCGTGCATGTCGACCCACCAGTCGTGCGAGACCAGAGCGCCGATCTGATCGACGGTCGGGACGTGCGGAGCACCGTTGGCACGGATCGACGCTTCCTTCATCCGTGGAATCTCGGCGAAGCCACCCGAATAGCAATAGACGGCGATGGTCCGTCCCTCGCCCTCGACGCGCTCGACCGTGTGGTGCAACCACGTCCAGAAGTCGGCGAGGAGTCGGGCTTCCACCTGAGGATCGCTTCGGTCGTACGAGTGGAACGAGAGGTACTCGCCGTCGGTCCAGTGGCCGTCGGCGGCTCGCTCGCTGATCCAACAGCCGTACATGTAGACGATGTCGTCGTTCTCGATGTCGAAATCGATCTCGACATCGGCACGTGGAACCACGACCGGCGCCGAGGCACGTTTCATATAGGGACGGCCGTCGTCTCGCAGGAAGACTCGCGCCGTATCGATGTGGGCCGCCAACTGCGAGTACTGGGGAACCGGATTCGATTCGAGGTTCACCGGGTCGAGCGCGGCGAGTTGCGGGATGGTCTCGACACCACCCTCGGCCAGTTTGCGAACGGCTACGACACCAACACCCTGCAAGAGCGATACGTGTTGTTCGGCGACAAGTTCTGACTCGCACACGTCGTGCCAACGACAGGTCTTGCATTCCTCCCGATACACGGGACGTGTGTGAGGCGGTTCTCCGTTACGCATGGCCAAGACAGCCGCCCAGCGCTCCCTCCATTCTCGGCGCGCGATGTCGAGGAGCGAGTCCTTCCCGTCGTCGAGAGAACGCCACGTGATGCCGAGATATCCGCCGTCGGAATCAGGATTGATGGTTCCACCCACGGCGTCGATGTCGGGCGCATGGCCCAGATCGTCGAGTAGCAACCAGTAGTGAGCCAACTGCAACCCGTGATCGGTCTTGGGTTTGCCGGTTCCGAGATCGGTCGGTGCAGCAACGTCGAACCACGGCTCGGCCATGGTCGATACCGGCCATTGCTTTGCCTTGGCCGATCCTTCGAGTGGTTTGGAGTTCTTCACATCGACTGGGAGATAGGCCCACTTGCCGTTGGCCAACTTGTGGTCGCCGAAGCGAACGAGAGCATCAGGACGACCACCTCGATGGTGCACCACCGGCAACGACGCACCGATGATCAGCCGATCCCCACGCGCCATGGCCGCTGCAGTGGCCTCGTCGACGTCGTCGAACAATCGCATCGACGAAACGCCATGGAGTCGCGACAACTCATCGAAGACCTCGGATTCGAAATCGAGACCCTCGTCGAATCGCATCTGCTGCTGGTCGTCCACAGGAAGTAACGCGAGGCCGTCGTAGTGGTCGTTGCGATCGTTGACCTCACGATGGGCGCACCCCACCACGAAACGCGATCCACCGAGGTCGTCCGCCTCGAGCTGCGAGGAATCGAAGTGGTCAGCGGACGACAAGGCCATGGTCTTCGTGATACTTCCAGAATTTGGTGTGCTGAGCGTGACCTCGGCCCACCACGTCGTCGCGACCGAGGGCTTGATCGGCGGCTGGAAGGTGGGTATCGAGAGTGTGACCCACACCGTCTCGGGTCACGAAGAAGCACGCCGATCGATGACGCGACGCCATCACACAGAGTCGGCCGGTCTCCAGATCGAACGAACTCGGAACGAGAACTCCTGACAGCGGATGCACGGCGATCATGACTGGGCGTTGCAGACCCTGCCAGCGCTCGGGTGTGGTCACCCGAATGCCTCCGGACCCCCGAAGGTGAGACGGCAACGCTCGCTCGATGGCCGAATTCATGAGGTTGTGCGTCGAGGTGATACCGATGTCGTCCGGAGTGAGAGATCGTGGATCATCGCGTTCACCGGGCTCGGATGCATACACACATCGCAATTCGATCAACCGCTCGGCGAGGCGAGCCACCAACTCGGCGAGATCGGAATCGGGATCGACCACTGCTCCCGACATGTCGGAGGGATGGGCAAGCACGACCGTGGAAGACCTGTCGATCGCCCGAACAGCGCGATCGACGGGTGACTCGAGATCGAGAGACTTGGTCGGACGAAGGAACCGCTCCCCGGGAGCGGCGACTGGATCGAAGGCGAAGTCGTAGAAGCCACGTACAAGTTCGACCGAATCGTGCGGAAGTCGCCAGCAGGTGTCGAGGAACAACTCGGTCGTGACCGCCTGCAGTTCAGGATTCGAGAGGATCACATCGGGTGCCGGTCGATGCGGTGCCACCGGCGAAACCTCCCATCGATCGACGTCGACCGACACGACCGGCGGAATCTGGCCCGGATCGCCGATGAGAACGAAACGAGCCGCGACGTCGCGCAGAGTGAGCAAGTCGGCCCAGGTCATCTGCCATGCCTCGTCGATGAACACCATGTCGTACGACTGGTCGTCATCGGTGATGGCCCACTTCGACACCGTTCCGACGACGATGGATGCACCATCGGGAAGTGCCGTGCGATCGGAGGTCACGAATACGTTCGGGGGCAGTTCACCCCGGTAGCGCGACGACGAGAACCGTACGATGTCGGCCTGCGGATAGGCAGTAGCGATCTGCTCGCACAGGTCGTCGACCTGGTTGTTGGTCTGAGCAGCCACGACCACACGTAGTTCGGAGTCGACGACGGCGGCCAACGATCGCACGAGGTTGAACGACTTGCCCGAACCAGGTGGCGCCTTCACCACGCACAGACGTCCGTCGGACACGAGGAACGACCGGAGGTCGTCGACGACGCTCACAGATCGGCCTCGACCGACTCGAGAACGACTCCGTCGTCGTCGTAGGCCGCGTGTCGAGACGGCGGCGACAGAAGGAACGAGGTGATATCGCGGTCGACTTGCACTCGAGCCGATCTGATCTTCTTGCGCATCAGGCCGGCCGGAACGTCGGGAAGCAGTACAAGAGTGCAACCAAGCCACTTCGCATCGCCCGACGCCCACTCGTGCTGGGCCGACGACTTGGCTTTCTTCCATTGCGGAACGAGCACCAGACGACGTTCGTCGAGGTCGACGTCGGTCACCTGAAGACACATCTTCGGATGACCGGCAATGGTCAGCGTCCGTCCTGATTCGATCGTGGTGAGGTCGGGGTAGGTGTAGGTGGCTTCCCACTGATCGACTGCAGCCGAGGTCACGTGGGCGATCACGCCCTTTCCGGCCGCC
>Ga0181579_10000885_pt1 | contig 24840 bp, 45 predicted proteins | sample 071ome_24_FD_132996 | JGI IMG/M metagenome (GOLD analysis project Ga0181579, IMG submission 132996) | Coastal salt marsh microbial communities from the Groves Creek Marsh, Skidaway Island, Georgia - 071402CT metaG (megahit assembly) | ecosystem: Environmental > Aquatic > Marine > Intertidal... | reverse complement strand
TGCAATGCTTATACGAAGGTCATAATAAGTCCATTTGGTTTTGTAATCATACATTAACATACCTTTTGTTAGTTTTCTATGTAGGTTATGTAATTTACGATTCCTTACTCGAACAATAGATTTGTCGTTACCAAATACATCTAAGAATCTTAGAAACCATCTTGGACACCATTTTGGTTTGGCTTCATAATCCATAGCAAGAACCAATGGATAGATTGCATTAAACAAAGGACCGCTTTCATCCCATGGTATTGCACCTAAATAACCATACTTTTCGTGAAACCCTTTAGGAAAGAAAATGTAACGAAAATCTTTCCATTCTATGCTTCTAGTATGAATCATACCTTTTCGTCGACCTCTCCAAAATAACATACTCTGGAAAAATGATTTAGCTTTTTCGCTAAATGGTCGATTGTCTTTTATATCAAATTTGCTTTTCATGCTATAAAATTTATGTCGTTGTTTTGATGATCGAAAGTGATAGTATATCCATCACATGTTAATTTGTAATCTTCACCTAATACTGCTGCATTAATGAAATGTGTATGGCCATTAGTTTTGTAACCTGAACCTCCATGAATATGGCCAAAGGTATGAATCTTTGGTTTAATCTTATCAACTCTAACTCTAAGAAGCTCGCATCCGAGATTAGGTTCATTATATGGAGCTCCACTCATATCCAAATAACCTTGTGGTGGTCCGTGTGTAACTAGGATATCAGTATCTTCTGGAATGTTACTCCATTTTTCTTCTAATTCTTTACCACACCTCGGCAAGTTAAAAGCCCAATCATAAAATTCTGGTTGCCACGGACTACCATAAATTTTTACACCATCAATAATGATTTCTTCATCTTCTAAATACGTTACCTCATCGTACTCTGAATCTTTTAGCAAATTCCTTACAAATTCAGGCTTATATTCAAACATACGATCATGATTTCCTGCAATGAAAATTTTATGCGTATATGGCTGTGACGAAAACCAATCTAGAAATGAATAAATATCTCCTTGGTTATATCCACTATTCATCAAATCACCTGCATGAATTAGAATATCACCACCAGGCAAGTTCAATTGCGAATGCTTGGTATGAGTATCGCTAATAAAAGTTATTTTCATCTTTCGTGATTTTCTAATTCGTGAATAAGTTCATCAATTTCTTCTCTTGATTGGTGCCCTACCACATCATCATTATGATCTAGGAAAAAATCTCGAGTAACCCAATTTCGATCACCACTCGCTTCCCAAACAGCGATCTCAAATGAAGCATATTCATTAACAGATTCTAAATCTTCTCGTGGAGTGCAGTAGTTAGCACTACTAGCTTGAACGCTCAAAACAAATCCATTGATTTCGGTATGACTTCCAAAGCCACCACCAAATTGACGAGGTGTAAAAACTAAATCTTTAAATTGCATAATTTGTTTGTATTAGTATATTACTAATATAATAAAAAAACATGGAATAAAAAAATTTTTGTTACATTATTTTTTGTAACACGATCAATTTTATTTTTTCCCATGCAGAAAGGTTTCTGCTCCACATTTGACGATCATCTAGATCTTGGTAATGTTTCCAAAGGAATTGAGAAATGAATAAGATATCCCAACTATCTATTACAAATCTACGTACAGTTGTTTTATTAGGAAATCTACATTCTAGTCTTAGGAGTGAATAGTTCTTGAAGTTTGCTCTAATTTCAAATAGATTGAATCCCCAAGTTTCATTGTGGTCATGTAAATACAAATCAAAAAGATGAAATGAAAAATTCCATCGTCGCGTTAACCAACTTATTCTTTCTAGTAGCTTTTTCATGTTAAAAGATGGGCAACAATTAAAATTACGCTAAACCACGCAATAACTAATGCGATAGGAACGATTTCGTCCTTTACGATTGTGGTCTTTTTAGGATCCTGCTTGTACATATATTGTATTGATTAAATGTTATATGTATTATATGATTAAAGGTATTTAAAGTTTCCTAGCCTAATCTTGTGATTGGTCTCGCATCTTCTGTTTATACACCGCCTTTTGTTTTTGTAAACGTCGTTTAACACTCGGCTTAGTGTATTGCTCTCCATCTCGGATCGCTTTTAATTGTCCAACATTCCTTACCTTTTTCTTATACTTCTTTAAGGCAGCATCGATCTTTCCGTTCTTGACTTCTATTATTAGCATATTTTTTCGTAATCTAATTCCGCTTTGATTTTATTAAATTTACTTCCTAGAGAATCAGCGGATAGAATCTCCATGAATTTATCTTTATCAACGTTTAGATATTTGTATTTAGATCCTGTTTTGAATTCAACAACAAGAACTTTTGAATTTGAATTGTAATCTAATGATTTTAAGATGCTAGATTCACCGTTTTCCAATATTACTTCCATATTTTTATTTTTCTGTATCTATAAAGAATGTTTGAAATAAACGACCATCATGTTTATTTGTACCAAAGTAATCTAATGATACGTGATACATATCTCCACGGTACAAAACAAGACGGTTGTATATGTTACCAACCATATCAGTCATTTCCCATTTAGTGTAATCTTGAGTTTCAGTATTAGCTTTACACGCTTTAGTTTCTTCTTCGGTGTGCTCTCCATAATTCCAGCCTCTCAATCCAGTTTCTTTGTGACGGAATAAACCAGTTCCTGCTGTAATAGGAGCATTTGGTGTTAAATAACAAACTCCGGCCCATTTAGTCGTTCCATCAGAATGAATCCAACTTCGATCGGATGCGGTTACATATTGAAATGCACCAGTGTAATTAACTTCACCTCCACCCCAAAAAGTAACTTTACCGGCATGTGGTGATAGGATAGATTGTATAGAATTCTTTAATCCATCATTCAAAAAGCTTACAGTTCTCTGACCTGGATAATTTCCTCTGACTTTAAATTCTTGTTTCAACGCAAATTCTCTTACTGCGTCTGGGTTTTCGTAGAAATTATCTACTACAATAATGTTAACATTTGATCTCATTAGCTAAGTACTAAGTTTTTTTCGTTTTCAAATTCTTTGTAATATCGAATAACCGATAATTCTTTTGCTTTCGCTTCGACCATTACATCGATTTCGAGGCCGTAGTCTTTAATTTCTTCGTAAACGTAATCTGCATGAGCGACAATTTTAGCGCTTTCATCTTCGTAAACTTGTTTAGCAGATGAATAGTGAGTACATTGACGAATACCTTTTGGCCATGTTGTTGATGCAAGTTTTAAGGCTTCTTCTTCAGAAAGAGTGCCTGGATTACACCAATTATGATGATAGTCGAAAGTTATCGGTGTCTTGATATTAGTATATATTAGTTCGTAAAGTTCTTCGGTCGTAAATAGACTTGGTTTATCGTCGTTTTCGACAACCAAACGAGATTTTACGGATTCATCGAGACGTTGGAAGTTTTTACAAAAGCGTTCGGCCGCTGCTTCCTTACCACCGGTAGCACAACCAACATGAATATTGATCTTTGCTTGGTGTGTTCGAGGTTGTAATAGTAGATCCATCATTTCGCCATGTTGATTAAGATCTTTAATAGTTTTTTGTACAACTCGTTCGTTTACTGAGGCCAATTGATTGAATGGACCGGGATGAACTGTTAGACGTTGACCATATCGATTAGCGAGATGACCAGCACCATTCATTAAAGTTTTGATCTTTTGATAATCTGGTAAATCTTTAATTTCGTATTCGCTTGCCCATGGAAACATTGCAGATGAGAAACGAAATACTTTGATTCCATTTTGATGATTCCATTTAATGATTTCGATTAGATCTCGTACATTTGCGAGAGCCAATTCGCTAGCATATTTAATGCCATGTTGTTTGAATGTTTTTTGTATCATCTTACGATTGGTTCGAATACCTTTTTTCGAACAATGTAAATTAATACATGCATAACCTAGCCTTTTTGCCATAATGTTTTATTGTTTTGTTTAATATTATATGATGATTTGTTGTAATAGTTTCTAAGGATGTACGTTATACTTTTTTATCTTATACTTCTTCATCCATACATCAATAAATCCTTTACCAACTCCTAATTCAAGCATCGGTGCATCATTAGGTATCACTGGTTTTCTGGCTCGTGTAGTGTTTACTTGATCGACTGATGCGGTATTAAAAACAGTCATATAAATTGTTTTTGCTCTTTCTGTTTTTTTCCAAACAGCGACTACCGCCATATTATTTATTGTATCTTTATCCATTTTTGTTCACTGTTTAATTTAAATGATCCTATACATTCTCGATCCCATTGACTAGGTTCAATCAACGATAAAAATACATTACCGTCGTTTCCTACGTACAAATGATATGTTTCTCCTATCACCGGCTCAAAGTTAAATTTAGACGAATATACAAGGTTGTTCCATTGCAATTCTGATATCATCTTTTGATATTCTTCTTTTAGCTCTTCAAACTTAGCCTTTAATTGATGGTTTACTTTGTTTACTCCTCGACTCTTCCACCCAGAAATATCTTCAACTATAATTGCCGGTGCACCGACATTTGTTGCATAAGGTAGAATTGATGCGTTAAAGCCTTTCTCTTCATCATAAACTACCTGATCAGGATATTTCTTTTTCTTCTTCATTTAATTTATTCACATACGTTAATGCGGATGCAATAATTTGATGCATATCATAATACTTATATTCCGCTAGTCTTCCACCAAAGTGGACATTCTTTAATCCATTTGCTAATTTCTTATATTGATTGTATATGTTATTGTTTTCTCTATCGTTAACTGGGTAGAATGGTTCGATTCCACGTTTATAGTCTATTGGATATTCCCAACTCACAAATGTTTTCTTTTGATTTTGGTTATCAAAATGTTTATGCTCTATTACTCTTGTGTATGGGGCTTCGATTGATGTATAATTTATCGCAGCAATTCCTTGCCAATTGTCTGTATCTTTAAGTGCAGATGTCCAACTAACTGATTTGTATTCTAAATCACCATATTGATAATCAAAGTATCGATCAATAGGTCCAGTGTATATAACATTTTTAGCTTTGGATATCCAACTATCCTTATCTTCGAAAAAGTCAATGTTTAATTTAACTTCAATGCCTTCTAAAAGCTTTTCGAATATTTGAGTGTAACCTCCAATTGGTATTCCTTGATACCGATCGTTGTAATAATTGTTATCCCATGTATATCTTACTGGCAGTCGCTTAATAATAGATGCTGGTAATTCTTTAGGATCCTTTTTCCACTGCTTTGTGGTATATCCTTTGATTAGCTTTTCATATACATCTTTACCTACAAGTGAAAGCGCTTGTTCTTCTAAATTTGTTGGATTTCCTTTAAACCTTTGTGAATCAATTTTAGCCTTAGCTTCAGATGGAGTTTTTACACCCCACATCTGATTGAAAGTCCACATACTAAAAGGGAGTGAGTACATTTCGTTGTTGTAATTAGCAACCGGAGTGTATCTAAAATTATTGAACTCTGCAAATTGATTAATCCAATCCCATATTTCTTTATTGTTTGTATGAAATATATGTGGACCGTAAGTATGTACGTGTATATCTTCTATATTTTCTGTATAGCAGTTTCCGCCAATATGATTTCGCTTGTCTATAACTAGGACTTTGTGCCCACGTTTGTTTAATTCGTGAGCACAAATAGATCCATAAAATCCAGATCCTACTATAAGGTAATCATATATCATTTAGAAATAGTTGTAGCAAATATATCAAGAACTTTTGTTATATCGTTATTTACAAACTCTTCTTTCGGAACCTCAATGGTTTGAGTTTGGCTAAGCATATTTTCAAAATGCTTTTTATTTTCGTCTAACCTTTCTCTCATGTGTGCAAAATCAGGATCTTCGTAAATTTCGTTAAGATATCGCATACCTTCCTCAAATCTCCCAGTCCAATAACAAGCAACCGATAAATCATCGTTAATATATTTCTCGTATTGGAATTGTTGGACGAATAAGATATATTTTTGCTTGGCTTTTTCGAGTGAGCATTCTTTACCTTTCTTTAGGTATTGATATGCCAATTCGTTTTTCTTTATTGCATTTAAGTATCTACCAAAACCGAAATAAGGCTCTGCTCTATCTGGTTGTAGTTCAATAGCAGCATCAAAGTATTTTTTAATTTCCTCAAATGGTTTTTCTAATTGTATTAAAATTCGACCAATTCGTAAATTAGCTTCAAATCTTTCTTCTGACCAAGTTCCAGTTAAATTTAGATACAATTTCTTCCACTGTAAAGCTTTCTCAAGATTGCCATGATCTAACCAACTTTGCGCTGCATAAAAACATGAACGAACTAATAATCCATCAGGATCATCTATTAAACATCTAAAGAATTGTTTTTCTAATTTTTCAGCATCTCTCTTATACTTGTCCGGATCGAGTATTCTAGAACCAATCGGTTCAGATTCAATATATCCTCTATCAGTTAAAGTTCCTGTTGAAATTGGTGATTTATCTAAGCATCGAATAATAGTATGTGCAACACCACAAAACTTCCAAGTAATTCTATTATTGTAGAGCAAAGTAGCTATATAATTAGTACCAGTTCTTCTCATTGTCATGAGATATTGATCCATACCGGCATCTTCAAAATTGAAACTAAAATCACCTCGCAAGAAATCATCCGCATCAAAATGCAAAACATAATCAGTTTTATCTTTAACTCGCTCCATCATTAACGTTTTGTTAACGTCGAAAGCTACCCATTCGGATTCAAATACTTCTCCAGGTATTCCTGTTTCTTCTAAAAATTCATTTACAATTTTAATTGTGTTATCCGTGGATCCTGTATCATGCACTAGGATGTAATCTACATAAGGCTTAACAGATTCTAAACATTCTCTTATACAATGCTCTTCATCTTTACACATGGTGGCAAACGCCAAAGTTGGTTTATTATTCATATATGTAATTTAATATTTGTTCGTTTTCTCCATACAATAAATTATGGCTGATGTTTTGTAATTTACTTGAATGGCCTTTTTCTTCTATCCATTCGTTGTCGAATTTGCCTAGTTCTTTGATTCTATTATGAATAGCTAAATCATAATGGTCTTTGATTAATCTTGCTCTACGGTTAATATCTACTGAGTTGTTACCTACCGTAGAATTTCTATTATTGTATTGCAGATAAAGCATTTTGCGAATATGGATCATTCTAGTCTCTAAGAAGGTTTTGATAATTAATTCTAAATCATCCGCCACTGGCATATTTCTAGCATGACCACCAACCTTAGAATAAACATCCTTTCTCCATACTCTCGCATGATTAGGCATGCCTATATTGAATCGAATAGTTTTTGGGTTAATTTCACAGTAATGATGTTTTAGATATTCTTTACCATCAACCGTTACATATTCGTGTCCACCATATGCCCAAACAAAAGGATTATTAAAATTACCATACCACTCTCGATTTGGTGCAATCATTCCATAATATTTCCAGCTTTTATCATCGTCCCACATTTCGCAACAATCTGTATAGATAAATCCAGCATCAGGATATTTTTTAGCAGCGTTTGCACATTCTTCAAATAACTTAGGCATTGGTTCATCATCATGATCTAATTCAAATAACCAATCGCCATTACATAATTGAGCTGCTCGATGCTTTACTTCACCAACGTTACCTCCACTATTAGGGAATATTCGATATGGCTTTACTCGGTAATCTTTAGCCGCTATTTCCTGAAGAACTTCCCACGTTTCATTTTCTTCTGGCGGAGAATCATCAATAGCGACTAGTTCCCAATTAGGATATGTTTGATTTTTTAATCCTTCGTATGCTCGATATATCCTATCTCTACCTGTGTTATAGAATCCACAAAAACAAGAGAAGAATGGTTTTTCTTTATTGCCATACACATCAAAAGGCTGTGCACATGTAGTAAAGACGGATTTGCATACGATATCGTTTGCTAGCATTGTATAATCGGATGGCTTATCCGGATAAACAAACCATCGACTTCTTACATACGTTTCGGTTTTAGGATAATGTTTGTCTAAGATTTGTCGAAGTTTTTCGGTATATTCACCAGTGGTTATGATAACGTCAGGATGGTGTTTACTAAAATGTTCGACGAAATTTTCAGGATCATCATAGCTATAAACGATCACTTTTTCATGTAGCCATTCTTCATGATAAATATCAGAAGTTGGTTGAAAGGTTCCCAGTTTATCTAGTCCATAGACTAGACCTGTAGGTAATTTTGTTTTAATCATATATTAAGTAATTAGATAATATATATTCGTCACTTAATCCACTCATCGTAAGCCATCATAGTAGCTTCAAGTAAAGTAAGATCTGAATCTTTTTCCATAAATCTTTCTGCAAAATCTTGAACTTCCCATCGCAAACCAAATGCGTTAGCCTCTTGTAAAATTGCTTCTACTTGTTCAAGTTCGTTAAATTCAATAGCGTCTTCCATTAGTACTCAATTTCAACGGTTTTAATAACTTCTTCGGTTTTTTCAGGAATTGCGTTAGTTATCAGCTTATCAAAGAATTCCTTAGCTTTTTCCTCATCGTAAGAAAGAGAATTACTAACCATAAAACCATTTTTGCTGGTATACCAGTAAGTTTCAGTTCCATTGATAGTCGGATTAACAACCTTTACGAGTTCAAATTTATGTTTAGTCATGGTTAAAAATTTGATGTTTAATATTATATGAATGATGGATTACAAAGTTTCTCAAATTCAAATATTTCGCTCAATGTATTGACTTGATGTTGAGCGAAAGATTTTCCGGATTCCGTGTAAATTATTTCGGTACCATGAATAATCTCTCGTTCAACCACTAATTCAAGGTCTTTAGTGCCGATTGGTATGATATACTCAGAAATCTCCATCCGCCACTTGGAAGCAAGTTAAGCCATTATCTCTCCACATCTTAACAACTTTATCTCTATCATCGAACACACAAAGAATTCGATTATGATCTTGGATAAGATCGTCTAGCCATGTTTGTTTAAGTTTATCATCAGGCATAAACGCCCATGGATGGCCAGTTGGACGCATCTTAAGAATATCAAATGGTACATTATTACGATTCAACCAGTTTCGAGTAGCATCCTTAGTTGCTTTACTCCTTCCGGAAAAGATGATAATAGTTTTACCAGAATCTTTAAGCAATTGTGCCATTTGAATTACCGGGTCGTTAGGCAAATCTAAATCAATATTTGCAGGATCAAAAAATTTATCCCAATCCATTTTGCCATTGTCTTTTGTTGATAGTTTACGCCTTGCATCGATGTTTGCAAGAGTACCATCGAGATCGAATATTACTAGGTCTTTCATAATTAAGCGATTTGCATCATTGCGATAGGGAGATTGTAAGACTCCCGAGTATTGTTAATGTTTTGGATAGAAGCTCGAGTACGACGCATTGAAGTAACTCGAAACTCCTTTCCACTTGTTTTAGGATGATTGACTATTACGGTTGAACCGACTCCAATGGTTGATTTGTTTTCCATTAGGCGAGAATGCTCTCGGTAGTTAAGTTCGCCAGCGATTTGCTTGCGAAGTTCTTTAAGTTGTTCAACAGAAAGTGAGCGAAGAGGAAGTTTTGTGTATTCCATGATGTATGTATTATGTTTAATTTGTTATTACTAATATAATACTTTTTCTTGGAATAAAAAAATTTTTTGACACTTTTTTTCGAAAAGTTATTAACATTTTTCGGTTAGACTGTTAACAAGCTCTTCGAGTTTATCAGTATCATCTTCGGTTAAACATTTAACGATAGCATCCGTATCGATACCACCTTCAACAATTAACGCATCGGCAGTGAAGTATCGTTTAAGACCTTCAATTCCATCTCTTTCGTATATTGATACGATTGTTTCTTTTCGTATATAACGCTTATTGAATCCCATTGCTTGAAAAATCTAGTTCTAATTGATTAGGATCTACGAATTCCTCGTTGTTTCGCATATCTTCAAGTGAAACATAATCATTGATTGGTTGGAAATTAGTTCCTGCATTTATTACCGCTCGCCCTTCCATAGATTCCCAATCACGCTCTTCACGAACTTCGTCGTTTTTAGTTAACGTAGCAGCTAGCATAACAGGATTAATTCCTAAATCGTATGCCATACGGAATAATGCTTGGGTATCTTTAGGAAAGCAATGACCACCAAAACCTCGATCACCATCCGGACCAGGTACTGACCAGTGTGATTTTCCTAAGCGTTCATCGTGTTGTGCATACTCAATAACCTTATCATAATCAACACCGAGTTTCTGACAAATCTCGTAAATTTCATTTGCGAACGAAACCTTAGTTGCAAGGAAAGTATTAGTTACATACTTAACCAATTCAGCGTACATTGAATCAGTCTTAATTACAGGTACTTTAGGAAAGGCTTTTGAGAAGATTGGTTTAACCTTAGCAGTTACTCTATTAAGACCACCTAAAACGATTCGAGTTTGATTCTTAAAATCCTCAACTGCATTTGCTTCGGTTAAGAATTCAGGATTAAAGATTACATTTACATTACTGAATAAATCATTCATTCGCTTTGTAGTTCCTGGAATGACTGTAGATTTGATAATACAAATACGGTCTTTAATATTGTTTGATATACAAACATCATTAATTTCACCAATAACATCTTCAACGATACCTGTATAGCATTCGCCAGTAGATGTCATAGGAGTAGGTACACAAACAAAGATAAAGTCCGATTCTTTAACCAGAGTTTCCATGTTTGTTGTGCTCTTTTCTGCAATATACTTATCGTAAGTATTTACAGAATAATAGGGACTAAAGCCTTCACGTAAAGCATTACCAACGAAGCCTTGTCCGACGATTCCAATTGTTTTTTGACTCATTTATTATTGATTTTAATTATTATATGTTGTTTATCCGTTAAAGTTTTCAACGATTTGTGCGTATTCATCCATTAAATCATAAATTCTTTGCAAATCATCGGTAGTAACGATCATCTGTACCCAATCCGTTTCCTCATCCTTTTCTTTTATGATTGTTTTGAATTGTGGTGGTAATGCTGGTTCATGTGTTCTCAAGTTCCACATATAATCATTCCACCTCGATATATCTTCAGTTTTGATATAAATGATACACTTATTCATGATAGTTCATTAATTAATTCTTGTACTTCTTTACATTTTTCGTATATCTCTTCTTCTAAATAGAAGTTTAGAGCATTGTTTAAGTTTTCTTCAAACTCAGATCTGTTACATTTAATATCCATCAACTCTCCAGCAATGTATATCTCGGCAAAGTCTGCAGTATCTAGATTTTCAAACATAGCTATTTTAATACAACTAACCATGTTATCGATGATGTACTCTCGTTCTGCGTTCTCACCAAAGAAAAAATCTTTGAATTCTTCTTCCGTTCTAAATTGTCTTTTTAACATTATATATGGAATTCATTTGATAGCCATTTGTGCCAAACGACTGGATTAATTAGACCTAAATGTCTAGTTCTATTTTTCGCCATAACATTATATTCATAGAATTCGTTATCCTTTAATGTTAATCCTGATACATTGTTTCCGAATCTAAGAACACCAACACCCCAATCGGTATCGACTACACATGAATCAATATACTTTTGAGTAGCTCTAGTTTTAAAGAAAGCCTTCCAAACCGTACCATTCCATGGTTCTTGATATCCTTTTTCAAAGTAAGTTTCTCTTGCCATATAAGAATCAGGTGGACTACAATCATGTAAAAATACAAATCCGTTAGGATTCAAATGTTTTAATGAGTTATGAATATCCTTTTCGACTTGTTCTGCCAAGTGCAAACCATCGATGAATATTACATCCCATTTGTAATCAACTGGTTTATCTAATTCGTTGGATTCTAATTTTGAAAAGAATTCATCAGATGTCATTTGATATTTGACCGGATTCGATTCAAATTCGACTCCAGGATCTACACTATCCTTTTCAAGTGTTTGTATTAAATCAAAGCATAAGGATGGATCGCATACTCCAATTTCCAAGTAACGTGGATTTGGTCCAAATTTCCTTATAGCAGAATTAATTAACTCATGTCTAAATTGTGGTATTGTTCTCATATTAACTTGTGTATGTTTGTTCGCTTAAAGGACCTGATACATCTAATCTAGATACGTAAATTCTTCCAGGTTTTCCTTCTTTTACATTGTATCGATTTGTATCAGAGTTCCATACATAGTATTCTCCATCGCTTAGCCTAGCATCCCATTTAAGCTTCATAATATCTTCTTTTGTTATCTTATTATAGAATAATGGGGTGTAGTATTTCTTGAGAATGCCTTCGAATATTGATGAATTTACGTTAACTGGTGAAATGATTCCGCTTCGATTAGCTTTAAAAGCCAATAAGTAATATCCACTACCCGAGTCTCCTCGATACCTTAAATCAACTAATTCTAAGTTGAGATGATTGTAATCTAATGTGTTCGTGTCTAATGATTCCATAATTATTTTTGTGTTCTTGTTCTATGATTTAGTACTGTGTTCGCTGCTAAAAGTAAACTATCGAAAGTTCCTGCATCGATCCAACTACATTCAACTGTTTTGTATCGCATCTCACCCCATTCAATGTATTTGTTGTTTACGTCGGTTATTTCGAGTTCGCCTCTTGCACTCGGTTCAAGTCCTTTAATAATATCAAATACTCGATTATCATATATGTAAAGTCCTGTAACACAATAGTTAGATTTTGGATATAAAGGTTTTTCCTCAATACCAATAACTTTACCATCTTTAACCTCAGCAACACCAAATCTATGTGGATCTGGAACTTCTTTCAAGAAAATAGCACCACCGGTTTCAGGCTTTTTTAATTGAATCTTTTCGTTATCTACATAAATGTTATCACCTAAGATAACAATACAATTATCACCATTGACCCAATCTTCACAAAGACTCAATGCATCTGCGATACCATTTGCCTCATCTTGTATTTCATAGGTAAATTTACAATTCATTTCTTTACCGCTTCCGAGTAATTGAACAACTTGACCAACATGTTCTGATGATGAAACGATCATAATTTCTTCACACCCAAGAGATTTTAAAGTCTCAATAGGATAGTATATCATCGGTTTATCGTAAACCGGTAATAAGCTCTTGTTTGTTACGTTCGTAAGTGGACGTAATCGTGTACCAGCACCACCGGCTAATACGATTCCTTTGTAAGTTTTATTTTCCATTGATTTGTTGATTAAATTTATTTAGATTCATATTTGTATTCTTTGGCATATTTGGAGGCGCCAAGCCTATTTTAACAGTATCTACTGTTTCTTGTGCTAACATATATATTGTTTTGTCTTTAGTTCCTAAATTATAGATACCAGTAGCGTTTGTGTTGATTAACTTAATAATGTTTTCTGCAATAACATCTACATAATCGAAATTACCTCTAACATCAGCAAAGGCAATTTCGTAAGGAAATGGTTTAGGCTTATGACTACATCTAATAATAAGATATTCCTTGCCCTTTAATTCAATATACGAATCCGCTAAAAGCTTAGTAAAGGAATACCAATTATTTGCATGTATTGGAACATCATCTTCACTAGGAGATCTATCATTATTAGCATAAACAAAATCAGTTGAGATATGAACTAACTTCAAACCCTCTTCATTACACCATTCACACAATCTAGATACAGAACGGTAATTTGTTTCCCACATACTTTCTTTATCATTCGAATACGTGTTTGTGTTAGCAATACAATTAATTACCATATTGTAATTGCGAAGATTTGCAAAGAAAGTTGTCGGATCATTAAAGTCTAATCCATCTTTCTTTCGAGAAAGATAATCCCATCCAGTTTGTTTATGTAACTCTGATCCTAATAGACCATCTCCTAGAATTACTACCTTCATTACTCTTGTGTTAAATATGTAACCACATCTTCTTGAATTGATTCATCGACTAAATCTCTCCAATCATCGTTGCCGCTTTCAATTGATTCTCGGATTTTAGTAGCTGATATAAATCCAATATCTTTTGGTGGCTCGAATTCGTTAATTTCGTAACCAACACCTCGACCATAATTTACAGATTCGATGTCTGGAATGTATGCCACCGTAACATCATCGCCCTTAGACGCATGATATTTTTGAATCATATCAATCGTTTGAAAGGTTGTAAATGGATTCTTTTCATCCGGTTCTATATCCCTAACTAAAATTAAAGCAGGAATACCTTGATCTAATTTTTGTTGGATTAGGTTTATGTGACCATAATGATATGGTTGATATCGTCCTATAAAGATAGCATATTTTTTGCTTTCGTTTGATGTAGGATTTCCACCATGATTGGTTTTCTTCCAAGTCTTTGTGTTCATTTTTATTGTTTTCATTTTATTCTTTTGATTATATTTTCTACAGTTGTTTTCCATGAAGGATTGTCTTTATCAAACCAAAATCCTCGATCATCTACATATACAGATGCAGGAAATTTAAAGTTAGATACTTCGGTAATATATTTGTCTAAGCCCCATTTAATAAGCCATTGTTTAATAACATGAGCTGGTCTAGACGACATAATTTTAATAATAGCTCCTTCGTCTTGTAAACGCTGTAATGCATATTTAACATCTTCCATTGGTGGATCGTATGCGTTTTCTAACCCTTGAAATCCTTCAGAATATCGATGAATAACACCATCAAAATCAAGAGAAACTGTTCTACGTTTATCAAGGGTATTAACTTCTTTAATATTTGATAACCATCCTTTAGCTTCCATTGCATTCACCATAAATTCAGATGAGCTTAAAACAGATCCTTCGGATATGATAACTTCAGGATTTTCAGGTTCTTCGTAAGGTGCATCAATTCCAGTAAATCCTTTAATCTCTCCGGCTCTTGCCTTTTTGTAAAGGCCTTTCGGATCGCGATCTTCACAAACTTCTAACGGTGTATTCATATACACTTCTACGAAGTCTTCACCAATAATATCTCTAGCCATTTGGCGATCCTCACGATACGGTGAAATAAAAGCAGTTAAAACGATAGTCCCTGAGTCTGCAAAAAGCTTTGCAACTTCTGCAATTCTACGAATGTTTTCTTTGCGATCTTCTGGACTAAATCCAAGATCTTTATTTAAGCCCATTCGAACGTTATCACCATCAAGGATATATGTTTTTAATCCTCTCCCGTGTAAAATTTCATCTACAGCATTTGCGATTGTAGACTTACCGCTACCGGACAAACCAGTAAACCAGATAACCTTACCCGGATGTCCTGTGTTTTCTTCTCGTTGTTTTCTAGAAATAGTAAAATTGTGTTTAGTTAAATTGTTCATACGGTTATTTTTCTTCACCAAAATCAGTTAATTTGTACCATGCACGTTCATGGAAAAAATAAAGAAGCATCTTAGTAAAGACTTCGATGCCTCCAATAGAAAGACCTATTGTCGGATCTCCAGAAACGAACCAACCAATTAGGATGGTATCGATTGTTCCAATTATCCTCCAAGTAAGAGTCTTTAAAACGTGTCGTTTGTAGTGTATTTTCGGTTTGCTCATACATGTAATATAGAATCAAAATACTTTTGATTATCGATTGGCTTTCTATAATATCGCCAAAAAGGTTTTGTCGATTCGATCTTTTCTTTCAGTCGGCTTTTCAAAATATCAATCGATTCTTGTGTAGGTTCCCAATCATTGTAAAGATAATCAGGTACTCTATCTCGATCAAAGCCGGTATTTACGGAAAAGCCTCTAGCTCTCATTTCATCGCAAATAGCATCGAATCGTTTATGTAAATATTGTAGTTTATCGTAAAAGAATAGGACATGTCCTCCACCTAATTGATATTTTTGTGGAAGGTTTTTGAATGCATCCTTTCCGTATTTTTCGTATCGCCTGACTGCTAAGTTTACAGGTCTACGAATCTCGTTATATTCTCCTAGTAAATGTTGATCGGTTAGTGCTTTAGGAATACATGTATTTATTCTGGTCATTTGTTTTTAATGATTATATGAAATTATTTGTTTTCTGTTTCCCATTCTTCGCCAAAATCTCCAATGGCTGCTCGATGTTCATCGGTAGGATCATATTTTCTAGTTACATAGTATGCTAGTATAGTTCCAGGTTCAAGAGCTTTATATCCATGATAAATTCCTGGAGGAATCTCTAGTACTTGTGGATTTTTGTCTGATAGATACTTAAATTCACAACCACCTTCTTTGGTTGCCCAACCAACTTTAAGACTTCCTTTTAAACAAACCCAATAGTCAGTTTGCTTTTCATGTTTATGCCAAGCTACAATATGCTTGGTTGAATTAATGTAACTGATATTAACTTGTCCTTCCTTAAGCGGAAATACGTCTAGCAATCTTTGTGCTCTGTCGTCTTCGTGAAAATTCATGGCTTATGATTATATTTTTTGCTTGTTTCTAATAATAATTCGTACATATCATCATCGGTAAATTCACCGATGTCTTTTAGATTGTTATGAAATATTCTAATAACGCTTCCTAAATGTTGGTCATTAGGATGTCTTTCGATTACTTCATTAATTGCTTCGATTAAAATGCAATTCCTTCTCCTCTTAAAAAACTTTGTTAGTTTAGTCCATCTCATTTCTCGCCCTTTTTGTTGATTCTAAATAATCCCAAAAAGATCTTTCAAATCCAGCTGAAGAAGCTGGACCGCATTCTTTTACCTTACCATCATATAATGTTGGTGTAAATAATCGTTGAAAATCTTCTTTGGAAATAATGCATTGTCCTCCAGGAGGACCAGGATGTAACAGGTATTTTTCTCTACCATACTTACGATAGAATACACCCATTTCTTGTTCACGTCTATAAAGAATACCCATAGAAATTAACTCATTGGCATATTTCATATTGGTTCTTGCCGAATACCATTTTGCACCGGCTTTGATATTAGGATTATTCTTTTTCCTCTTCGCCATCGTTATATTCGCTGATTTCTTGGTTTATTTGTTCGATGAGTTCTGTGTCTTCAATAATGGCATCCGGATTGTTACCGATTTCTTCTCTGATTTTAGAAAGCAAATCAGTGCTTAGGAAACTATGAGTGATATAACCGGCCTTAAATAAATTCTCACCTAAGAATTTCATATCTTCAATATTTGAAATTTCTCTGTGTGATTCTTCTACTGATTCAAGTTCTTTAATCGCAATCGCCAAAGCTTGGCCTACGATATATTGACCTCTCGGAGTACCGAGTAGTTTAAGTGCATCTTGTTCTTTGCTCATAAGTTTATGTTTTAATATTATATGTATCTCTGTCTAAATAGTTTCTACTCAACAAAAAAAGCCGGTATCTCTACCGGCCTTTTAGAATCATTTAAGTTATTGTAACTTAAACATCGTGATATGATATCCGATTCGGCTATCTCCACGAAATGTAATTTGTGCATCGGTTGATTCATTTCCGATTTGACGCATTAATTCTTTGTACATTACATCTGCAACAAAGAAGCATCCTTTAAAATCAGGCTCCTCTAAGAATAGGATATCAACATTACTGAATCCACGAGGTGCACGACAATTTAATGTAACTTGACCAATCGGACCAACATTACCAGGACCGGTTACCGCTGAAGTACTAGGACCAATTGGAGCAACCGCTGTTTGGTTACTAAATGTTGATGACGATGGTACAACTTGAACGTTTTTAATAGTTACTTTACGTCCGTTAAATCTGGCTTGATTAGATGTGAAAATGGCGCCAGGAATTGCCATTTGAGCGACGCTGCTCGCAATCATTCCGATTGTCATAACAGCTAAAAGTAATAGTTTACGCATTACTAATATTATATGATTATCATATAAATTTGTTTCATGTGTAGGAATGGCGGGACTTGAACCCACGACCTTGACTGTATAAGAGTCCTGCTCTAACCAACTGAGCTACATTCCCATGTTGAAAGCACCTGTAATATATGTAGAGGTGCAAGACTCGAAAGAACCAATAAATAAAGAACGGTTTACCTTTTACGGGCTTTGATAAATTCTCGAACAATTATGATAAGACCAATTGGCCAAAAAAGAATAATTACAATCCTTTCAATATTCGTTAGTTCATTGTTCGGATCATATCCAGGTAATTTTTTTGTAAGATAATGAAACGTATCCATGATAGCGGCAAGAACCGTACCACATAGAAGATATATCATTATTGAATGTAGTATTGACATAATGTTGCTTTTGTACGCCGTTCAGGATTCGAACCTGAGACCGTCTGCTTAGAAGGCAGATGCTCTATCCAGACTGAGCTAACGGCGCATATTGTTAATCTAAAGTACCCTCACTCCATTGTTCGTGAAAAGCTTCATGAATAAGATTATCATAATCGATATCCTCCCATCCACTTTCAGTTAGTACATAGAATTCACAAGATTTTGGTGTTTCGGCTACTCGAAACGAATAATCAACACCATCTACAGATACCTCGTATTGCTTGGTGGTCGCCCACCAAACTTCACGAGAATCTTTAATTTCAAATTCAATTTCACTCATTGTTGTTTGCTTTACGTAATTCATCTAGAATATCCTGTAAACCTGTAAAGATAATTGCAGCGAAGGCGAATGGCCAAAACTTTTCGGTAAAAAGGTTTAAAAGTGCTACAAACCAAAATACATAGGATTGGAAATCTAGTTGTTTGTTTCTTAGATAGTTAAAAAATTTTTTCATGATAGTTATTTAAGGGTTAGGTAGCCGGAGCGGGACTCGAACCCGCAAGCTCAACTGAGCAACAGATTTTAAGTCTGTCGTGTATACCAATTCCACCACCCGGCCATGTTGTTTATGAGAATATATTGATTAGTATAATAGATATGATAATTCCACATAAGCCGAAAAATGCGACTTTATACGAAAATTCTAATTGATCTTTTCTCCTTCCTTGATAGCTCATTGTAGTATTGATTAATAGATTTTATATGATTGGCTTTATTTTTTGTTTCGATTAGCCATCCATCCTGGAACTTTTCTTTCGGTTGGTTCTCGATATGACCATCCTAAAGCTTCGAAGATAGATTCTTCGGTATGACCAGCAACCTGTTCGTTAGTTTCGCGATTGAATAGGCCATATTCGTTTAGTTTGTAACCTTTTTTCTTGGCTAATTGGCGTTTATGTACGTTATACATTGCAGGACCAGTACATTGATAGAGACATGCACCATAGGAATTGGAATCGGTAATGAAGATATTAATTGGACGATCCTTGTACATACCAAAGAGTTTTTTAGTACCGCCATATTCGAATTCGATAATTTGCTTAACGTCTTCGGTAAATTGTTCAATAGGACGATTGGGAATAACGACGATATCTAAATCACCGACCATTTCTTTACCTTGACGGATAGATCCTGCGACGGTTACGGTATCACAAAGTGTTTGTAGTTCGTTAACCAATTGATCGCCAACGACCATTGCTTCGTCTCGAGTTGTTTTTTCAAAATTTGCTTTTGCGGTTGATTTTTTAGTGCTCATATTATTTACTCTCGTTTTCAAGTGTATAGTAACAATACTGGATAAAGATAATGCAAATGAATAAGATAATCATTGTGTATGTGTATTAATTAGTTATTACTAATATAATACTTTTTTGTGGAAAAAAAAAATTTTTGGTCAATTATTTTAGGAAAGTTATTAACATTTTTTCGAATGCATCAACTAAATCATAATTGTTAGAATGATTATTTGATTCTTTGGCCATTTCATTTGCAAGATTACGAATCTCATCTGGATTATTGATGCGAAGATTTCTCCTTAACCTTTGTAATTCTTTTTCTCGCATTTCTTTATCTAATTGTTCTGGTGGTGGCATTGTACCATCTTCGACCATTTCCCAATATTTTGAAATTGTATCGCTCATAATTTAATTTTCATATCGAAGCTCTGCTCCGAGGTTAATTAATTGTTTGATGTTAAATGATTTGTGACCGTTGGTAGATTTTCCACCAGTAGCCTTTTCTTCGATTAGAGGCAGGATCTTATCACTTTGAATAGAGTATATCCATTCGATATCGATACCATTACGTCCTATAAAGTACATATTCAAGGTTTCTCGATATGAGTTCATAACATTATCAGATAACCAATGAAATTGAAAACTTCCTTTACCTGTTGAGCAATCACAGCTCTTGTATTCGGTTGGATATTCTACATCGTCAATATACTCCCAAGCATCAGCACCACCTGGACTTGGATTAACTTTATGTCCTAACTTTTGTGCAGCTAAAACTTCAATAAATTTTTTGTTTCGGAATATATCCTTAATGCCTAGGCTTTTGGAGATTTTTTCGATAGCTTTAAGATGCTTCTCCAGATTTTTTATTTCGCTCATCTCGAATTGATCGTTGAATTGAATGTTTAATGTTTTCTCGTTCGATAAGATATAATTGATATGCCAATGCATCGACTGAAGCAAGTTTATCTAGATATTTAGAAATTCTCGCATCTACAATTCGCATAGAATGCAGGTCCATACCTGGCAGTTCGTCGTCTAATTTGAATAGTTCATCAATTCTACCTTTTAGGTATTGAATCTCTCCGAATTTTTTCCATTGTTCTTCGGACATCTCTGTGTTGTATTTCGCCATTTTAATATTGTTTATTATTATATGATGTACATATCAACAGGTTTCAAAAAAAGTTGACATTTTTTAATGAGTATTTATATGTGTGGCTGTTCGATCCACCAAAGAGCCATCATTTCTGGTGGTGACTTTTTTGATTATTTGAACAACTCTTGTAAATTTTCGTTTTGGATAACTCTTTTGAGACTAGTTACGTAATCTGGTGCTTCTGCATAGTTCTGTGCTAAATATTGAAAGTATTCCGCTTCTGAATCAAGTTTACTAAGGTATCTACATTGATAGAATGCATAATCATATACAGATTCTCTCCACGTTTCATAATATGCATGATTTCTCTCAGTCTTAATTGCAGTATGAATACGAGATCTAGCCTCTTTCATACCAAAAAGGTTGTTATTTTCACGAAAGATCGTAGAAGTCCAATGTCCAGTTTCTATAATTGATTGAGCTAATACAATATGAGGGTACTTAACATTCAATTCCTTTAACATGTGAACCAGCGTATCCTGATGAAATGTGTCAGGATGTTCCCTAATGATGATAAGCTTTTCCTCTGGAGTCAAGGTTCGAATAACCTCCTCTTTGTTTTGATTACCACCTAACATAAAGGCAATAACTACAATAAATACTTGTGATAAAAGTAAAAGGATTAATTTCCGATTAGGAATTCTACGGAAATTCAATTGATGTTTGCAATAAGTGTAGAACATAATATAACGATTTTACTCATTATATTATATGATGTAAATTAACTAAAGTTTCTAGTGTATTGACATAGAAAACTTTTCACAGATTTATTGTATATCGTATCTATTAACACCGATCGCCTCGATTCTAACCTTAATTGTGTCTCTTAAGCTCCTAAATCTAATTACAGTTGGCTCTAGATCATCATAAGAGTGGCCTGGGTAGAGTTCTGATCTAAAGATGGTGTCGACAATTAGATCTGGTGAAGATGAGCTCCAGACTACTGTGTCAATCTTACCTGGACCGTCATGTAGATAGACATTAACGTCAGTTGCGCTAACCTCAACGTAGTCCTGGCAGATTAGATAGTTCTCTGATTGCCAGCTAAAGATACCTAACGTAGTCCAAGTCGCATCTGGCCAATTCAGACCAATGGCGTACATTATTGGCTCACCGTAAACAGTATCACATTGATTAGTTAAGAACTGATCCACGTACCAGTCATATTCTGGTACGGGATCGTTCAAAGTTCCATGTTTAATAGTTTGTTCTTGATACCATTCTGCTTCCGGGTAGATTTCTGGTAATGGTACCTCTTTGTGACAGCCTATCAAGATTATCAAGGCTATTAAAATTAGATTCTTCATTTTGCGTGTTGTTTATTTACAACACGACTCCCTCTTCACCTACTTACGACCTAGTCGTGTTTATTCAGTTGCGTCTTGCTCTTCTACTTCTGAAAGAAATTCTTTAGGGGTTTTAATGCGATCCTTTTTCTCCTTTTGTATTGCATTAACAATATACCCGGAGATTGCAAATTCTACACCAGCCCAAAGTACTATATCAGATGCAGTTAGCGAATCAATATTTTTAATCAAGAAGTATATCATACCCCATTGACCTGTAATAAAAGCTATACTTGATTCTATACGTTTCTTAGAAAAATACGAAGGCTTTCCGCTGTAGATGTTTTGTATCTCGCGAATAAACCATTTGATATTTTCCCAACCAAAAAACCAAGTCTTTTTCATTACAATATATTATTTTATAGACTAACTAACATATCCATCAATTCTTGTTGAGGGAACATGTCAGACTTATCTTTTCTTACGTTTGTGTGAGTCCAAAGACCTTTAACTTCACCATAATAAGCTTTTGCATTGAATTCAAAAGCATCAGCACCATTTTCTTTTATCAATGCAGGAAGGCCTTTGCGAATATCAATACTATCTCTTTCACCGATCCAAAGAATCCATTTTCTTAATTCTTCAATTTGAGCATCTGAATAACGATGCCATGTTTTATGACCTCTAAATGGTTTATCAAGGGTTACGGCTTGTGATTTGTCAACTCGAGCACCTGAGTACGTTTTACCATCTTTAATCCAGCCAAAGTTACAAACCTCAATAGCAGTAGAATGGATATGCATGTAGTGAGAACCATTCTTACCTAAGTGCCAACCATAGTTGCCTTCAGGGAAAGCTTGTACCATAACACCATCATAATCGGTATTGCCATCTGTTATTTTCTGACCTCCTAATACGAATTCGGTTGCGACCCTACCTCGATTATCATTAGCCCAATTAGTAATAGTACGATAAGGATTATTCCAACCAGCGGTATGATGCAAGAATACATACTCGGATCCGCCTTGATTATGACAATATTCATCAACCGGCATATAATGCTTGTTAACTATAAGACCATTTGGTGTAGTAAAAACTTTCTCTGATAAATCAGTAGAAGCGATTCCCATAGCATCCCATGTTTTAGGACCAACAACACCATCTGGAGTTAAGCCTCTAGAAGCTTGCCATTTTTGAACGGCAACTAAAGTTTTAGGACCAAACATTCCATCCGGTTTAATACCTAAAAATTCTTGCAAATTCTTTACCTCTTGGCCTCTTGAACCTTGTCTTAAGACATTCATATTATTATTTGTTTTTAATCTGGATCTGGATCTTTCTCTGATTTTTCTCTATCAGATCTTTCTTGATTATTCTCAGCTCGTTGCGTGAAGATATTATTGAGAATATCTTTGAAGTCATTTGCAACCGGTGTTGTAACAAAAACACTCAAAGAAATAACCAAATCTCCTAAATGTGTAGATATTTCTGTTATGATAGAACCAAATTTTTCTTTGATATGTTCAAGAAATACCTTTTTCTCAGGTGGTTCTAAATTCTTATCAAAGTTGACGATATACAATTTATTCTTAACGCCATTAATTCTAAGCTCGTCTTGACGAACTTCACCCATTGGTATCTTTTGTACCGTTTCGTTAACGAATTCCGTATATGTCTTTACGTTTCTCATAATTTATATATTCGCTTTTTAATATCCGTAATCGTCATCGTATTCGTCCTCAACATACCAAGATTGATTAGGATCAGAATCAGCCTCTTTTGTGAAGTCATGGCGCTTCCAATTGTAACGAGGATCAGTAACTAAAGCAGGAAATAAAACTTTCTTACCGGACTTAGGCTTTAAATTATCGAATGCAAGCGCAATACCAAGTTGTCTAAGCTCTGGTTTGCCTATAACCTTTGCCTTCTTCATTAATTTTTTATCTTCTAAATCCTTTTCGTCATAACCATTCATTGTAGCAACTAAGTCGTAATAATCCATACCACCAAATTCGCCATATCCTTCATAGTCCTTTTCTTCCCAACGATTTCCTTTATCGTCAAACATATATGTATCAACTCTGTTTAAAGGTTCTGATCCAATTTGAGCTCCTGAATCGTGTGCCATCCAACTAAATTGTCCTTCATTTAATGGATTATTCTTTTCTTTAATATAATCAGAAAAAGACTCTGATAAAGCAAAGGCTTTAATTCCTTTAAATGGCTCTTTGGATTCAACCGAATTGCTTTCTTCAACAAATTCAATTTCAACTCCATCCTTTTCTAACTTACCATCAGAATGAAGTTTAGCCATATCTTTTTTTGTAAGTGATACTTTCATTTTTTAGTTTTTTATTTTAGTAAATCTTAATGAATGGTCCAAAATCATCGCCTTTCTTCTGGGCTGCAAAAAACAGCTTTGTTATAGTTTCGTTTGGATTTTTCTGTAAGATTAGGTTGTTTATGTAATTTAATGCAACCGCCTTTTCTGCATATCTTAATGGCACATTCTCGGAATAAAATTCCATACCTGTTGAGAATGTTTTCCAATCTGCATTATTCGAATCAACTCCTCTATATTTACTGACCTTTTTGAACATTTGTTCTAGTGTTCTTTTGTCTTTGTTAAATTTAGTCCAATCATTTTGATTATCTTTAACATTAGGAATCAATTGATTTAGAATATTCTTTGGAACTTTTCCCAATTGAGCAACCGAATTTTTCATAGTACCTTCAAAAACAAATTGGAGTCTTCTAGAATCAGAAGATCTACAAGCAAATTTAGCACCGTTGTTTAGGTATATAGTAGCACCATTATTTTTGAATGTTTTCTTGTCATTATCGAATACCATATCTATGTAAATTCGATCTATCTTAATGATTTGCTTCTTTTGTGCTTCTAAATTAAGTTCTTGTACGGATGCGGTTGATTTGGTTTTCTTAAGTGAAATAGGTATAATGTCTTTGTTTTTAAGACC
>Ga0181579_10000883_pt1 | contig 24859 bp, 14 predicted proteins | sample 071ome_24_FD_132996 | JGI IMG/M metagenome (GOLD analysis project Ga0181579, IMG submission 132996) | Coastal salt marsh microbial communities from the Groves Creek Marsh, Skidaway Island, Georgia - 071402CT metaG (megahit assembly) | ecosystem: Environmental > Aquatic > Marine > Intertidal... | reverse complement strand
GCGTTATTTTGATAAATCTGCAGCCCCATATACTCACCTGTAGCCAATAAATCAGGATCTCCGTCCTCGTCAAAATCATCGAAAACTGCAGCCGTAAACATCCCTGCATTTTGAAGTTCTGGAGCGCTGGTTTTGGTCTGATCTGTAAAAACTCCGGCACCATCGTTATGTAAAATAAAACCAGACCCCAATTGTCCATAAGCACCAATAATCGAACGTTCTCCGATCATAAGGTCTTGGTCGCCATCACCATCGATATCGGCAACGGCAACGGCCATCGTGCTTATTTGATTAAGGGATTGAGGGAGTGCATCTAGTTTTTGGCTAAAAACACCTTTTCCATCATTGATTAGTAAGACGTCTTTGAGATACGATGAATAGATGGATGTTTCGACACCGCCAGAAACAACAAGCAGGTCCAAATCGCCATCATTGTCCGCATCAAAAACGGCAGTATCTATATGCTCAATTTCTTTTAAGGACTCAAAAAGTTTGGTATTTCTTTGATCTTCTATCCACCCCTTCGTGGTTTGCTTCAAGATTTGACTGGCAAAGCCTTTGGCCGCAGGAAAGATCATCTCTTTGGCTCCATCCCCATCGAGATCAGCCAGCTGTATTTTTGGGCCTAGGGTACTCAACATATGGTAACTGAGTCGCTCGCGATGAAAGTCCACAAAATTGTTTTCTTCTTGTAGGGGCATATCGGATTGAGTGATGGGCAAAAAATAATTTTGGTCTTCGGCTTTTTCGGGTTCAGGCATTTGCGCATCGCTTTCTGAAAACGTATAGGACGTATTGGTGGACAGCCTTTGAGCTTCAATTTTTTTTCCTGAAGGGAAAATAATTTCTACATCAACTGTTGCAGCTTGGCCAACACCAATGGTGGCAAGAAGATCCATACTCGATTGAAAGCCCCGTACAGGTTGTACTTCATGCAATAAGGTTTGATCAACGGCTTTTACAAAGATTTTTGCCCCAAGCGCGTTGGGATTTTTAGGGGTGCCTGTTAAGCGAATTTTGACGTAGTTGTTATTGCGATTTTCTGCGGTGTTTTTAAACACAAAAAGTGGCATGTTGACATTATTGACGATCAAGTCAAGGTCTCCGTCATTGTCCAAATCACCATAGGCTGCGCCGTTTGAAAAGCCTGCAACTTGAAGTCCTGAGTCAACAAAATCTTCAAACCCCAACGTTCCTGTATTTCGGTAGGCATGATTGGGCACTTTGTTAGAAGGAATAATGTCAATCAATCTTTTGTAGTCCACCTCGTTATTCTGAACAATTGATTTTATTACTTCATCACTGGCAACATATTGCAAGTAGTCCTGATCGGTCAAATCTTGATAGATCCCGTTGGCGATAAACAGGTCTTTGTAGCCGTCGTTGTCCATGTCAAAGAAGAGGGCTCCCCAACTCCAGTCGGAGGCTTCTACACCCGCCCAACGGCCAATTTCACTAAAGGTATCGTCACCATTATTGAGGTGGAGCATATTTCGAGTAAACTGATGGTGGTAACCATTGTTAACCACGTATTGGTATTTGTTCCAATCTTCAAAAGTGGTGACTGTTTTTAACCGCTGATAATCGGACGGTAACATTTCTGTAACAAAAATATCGTTGTTGCCATCGTTGTTGATGTCAGCCATATCTGCACCCATAGAAGCACCACTTATGGAATGCATTTGATTGACCAGGTCTTCTTTAAACGTGCCATTTTGCTGGTTGATGTACAGATAATCACGTTCAAAAAAATCATTAGAAACAAAGATATCTTCCCAGCCATCGTTGTTAACATCCCCGACGCTTACTCCCAAACCAAAGCCGATTACACTTCCGTAAATTCCTGCTTTTTCACTTACATCAACAAAAAAACCGTTTTGGTTTTCCATTAATTTGTCGCCGCCAGCAGTGTCTCTTTTGGGGCGCTCATTTCTTCTAAGGTCAAAACTGCCAATAGCTTGGTAAGAATTGTTTAAAAGATAGGCGTCAAGATCGCCGTCTTTGTCATAATCAAAAAAGGTAGCATGTGTAGAAAAGCCTTTATCGTCAAGCCCAAAGTCTTCTGATTGTTCGGAAAAAGTTAGATCACCGTTATTGATAAAAAGTTCATTTTGCTTGTTGTCGCCTTTGACATCACCAGAGTTGCAGACATAGATATCCAAAAAACCATCAGCATTGATATCCACCATGGTCACTCCTGTTGACCAGGCCTTTGTACCAGCTACACCAGCAGTTTCGGTAATGTCTTCGAAAGTAAAATTGCCTTTATTGAGAAACAACCGATTGGATTTTTGGTTGGCTGTCAGATAAACGTCTATTAGACCGTCGTTATTGATGTCGCCTAAAGAAACACCACCTCCGTTATAATAGTTTCGGTATTTGTAAACATTAAAATCATTATCAAAGGTCAAATCGTTTGAAAAAGGCATCCCTATCGCTGCTGGATCTACCGCTTCAAATAGTGATTGGGTCTTGGTCGTGCAACCACTTAGGAAGATGAAACTTGAAAAAAGAAGAATGGTGCTGATACGATTTTTTGCAATCATGATTTATAATTTAGGTCTTCGATGATGGCATGGACAAACCGGTTGTCAAAAACAAAAACTGTGATTTGACGGCTTCCGTCAATTTTGACAGCGATCGGATGGTCATTTACTTTTTCGTTCAACTCAAAAAAGGGATTGCCTCCATAGAGCTCCATCATCATTGTTTTGACAGAACGCATGAGGTATTGAGATTGCATATCTTCGATCCAAGGTCCCCAACCTAAATAGGAGATGCGAAAACGCATGCCGCGTATAATGTTGGCCTTATCAAAAAGGCCATAAAAAAGCAGCTCCATATTTTTATCGGGTTGATACAGGGGCGAGTTTTGGTCCAGTACATGACGAACATATTGATTGCTGGGCCCTTGAGCAACGAGTCCTTTTTTGTTGAGCTCCCAGCATTTGCCAAAAAAATCTTTTTGGGTTTGTCCCATTTCGATGTCAAAAATTAATTCTGGATGGTCTTCTTTCAAAGCCAACCCTTCCTTAACCTTTTTATCGTATTCTGAAGTACACCCGACTAGTGCTCCAGCTAAAACAAAAACTTTTAATGTGTTTTTAAAATTATTCCAACTCATAAAACAGCACTTCTTCATCATTTATTGCAAAAATTAAAAACGACTTATTTTCGGTTTTAATACGTTTAATTCCACGGATCTGACCTGAGATGTTTAAAGCCTTTGGGGGGTCAAAATCGATAGAATTATTTTTTGTTTTTTTAAGTCCTAATTCCCAGCCTTTAGAGGCATCATAGCTTCCGTATTGGGGTTTGACAAGATATTGATTTCCACCCAAATAAAACTTTTTTTCTTGAGATTTTAACCCCTGTATTTCTGCAATTTCATAGATTGGAGCATATTGAATTTCTTCGGGCAGTGACTGAGACTCAAAACCGTTTTGGTAATGCAAAAATACGGTGGACTCTAGGCGGTCTATAGACAAGATTTGGGCGCTTTTGATTTGATCTTTTGAAAATAAATCTTCAATGGTTTTGGAGGCGTATTCTTTGTAGTAGGTAAACTTTTTTTTGAGTGATGGCAGTTGGGCAATCAGCTCGTCTTTATCCAAAAAGGGATAGTATTTTCCGGCTCTATTGAGGCACAAAATTTGCTCTTCGGTACCGTTTCCGTCAAAATCGTTTATGTAGAGTCGCATTTGGGGTTCCATAAAGGTATTGGTGCCGTGATTGCCCGCAATAAAATCAATGTGCCCATCTTGATTGAGATCGGTTAGATGTATGGTGTTCCACAGTCCTGAGGTTTTGGATAGCCCGTATTTTTGGGTTTGATTTTCAAAAACCCCCTTATTGTTGATCAATATGGTGATGGGCATCCACTCGCCAACAACAATCAAATCGGGCCAGTTGTCGCTATTGAGATCAAACCAATGTGCGTCGGTGATCATGCCCAATTGTTGTAGCGCAGGCTGTTGATCTATGGCAAATTTTCCTGCACCATTGTTTTGCATCAAAAATCCATCTGCTTTTTTACCAATCGTTTGCAAATCATAGCGTTCGCCAACGAAATAGTCAAGGTGACCATCTTGGTTATAGTCTGCAACGGCGAGGGCTTTGGAAGAAAAAAAGCGTTCATAGTGGATTGCTGTAGGATCTTTTATAAAATTTCCATTTCCATCGTTGAGGTAAAGGCGATCGTTTAGAGAAGTTGAGTATTGTGAAAAAGCTCGGCCTCCACTTGCAACCAACAGGTCTAGATGCTGGTCGGCGTTGGCATCAAAAAAAAGGGCATTGGTATCCTCAGCATCGATATCTTCTTGAAAAGGAGCTTCTATTTTAGTATAACTCCCATTGCCGTCGCTCTTATAAAGGGCGGCGATTTGCCCTTTGGCACCTCCAATAAAAACATCGTCATAGCCGTCTCCATTGAGGTCTGCAACTGCCAGAGCAGGGCCTTCATTGCTTCGCATTTGAGTAATCAAACGCTCTTTGTTGAATTCACTAAAATTATTTTCTGAATGTTTATAAATAAAAGGTCTTGATCGTGGTTTTTGGGATTTAGTTGGGGTGCTAATAGTCCGTCTTTCTCCTTCATTTTCATTGAGAACTACCATTTTGTTGGTTGGTATATTTTGGTACACTTTTGCGACTTGGTTGGGCCAAATCACCTGGACACTATCAATTGTTTTGGTGGTTCCTACGCCAAAATGCAATGGGTATGAGATCGAAGATTGAAAGCCTCTTGAAGGAAATAATTCGCCCATGGCTTTTTGTTTATTGTAGTAAACAAAAACCTTTGCACCAATGGCAAAGTTATTTTTTGATACGCTTTGTAGTTTTAGATTTAGACTTCGGTTTGTCAAGGTATCCGTTTGGTTTTTGAAAACAAAAGCGGGCATATTGACGTTATTGACAACCAGGTCCAAGTCACCGTCGTTGTCTAAGTCACCATATGCACTTCCGTTACTAAAGCTGGGGGTGCCGAGACCCCAATCTGCTGTTTTTTCTTTAAAAATAAAATCTCCTTGATTGTGAAAAATAAAATTAGGCACGGCAGAATCGGGCATAATGTCAATAAGATTTTTCACCACTTGTTTTTGATCTTGAAGCATAAGACGTACTTGCTGCTCGTTGGCCATATAGGAGAGATAGTCACGATCTAACAGGTCTTTGTTAATACCGTTGGCAATAAAAATATCCCTTAGGCCATCGTTGTCCATGTCAAAAAGTAAAGACGCCCAACTCCATTCGGTAGCTGCTACATTGGTTTTGCGGCTGATATCAAAAAATCCGGCATCGCCCATATTGCGTTGTAACATATTTCGTGGATATTGTTTGCCATAGCCTTGGCGCATCATCAAACTAAACTTGTCCCAAGAATCATACTTGGCCTTTAGTTTTTTGCGTTCTAAGGTAGCAGGAAGCATTTCTGTAACCAATAAATCGGTAAAAAGATCATTGTCCAAATCCGCAGAATCTGCCCCCATTGAGCCCATAGATAACGCATCAAAATAAGATTCTGAAACTTCGTCAAACCCTCCCTTTTGATTGTTGATATAGAGGTAGTCTTTTTCGAAAAAATCATTAGAAATAAAAAGATCGGGCCATGTATCGTTGTTGAAATCACTGATAGTAATGCCCAATCCAAAACCAATTGCACTGTTGTACATTCCTACTTTTTGGGTGACATCGACAAAATAGCCGTCACGGTTTTCTAAAAATTTATTGCCGTTATTATTGGGGTCTGGAATTTCACGTTGGCCTTTGATAAGATCATAACCACCTACAGACCGAATCGAATTATTGAGAATATAACAATCCAAATCTCCGTCTTTGTCAAAATCTAAAAATGCAGCATGTACAGACAACCCAAGAATGTCCAACCCATAGTCTTTAGCAGCTTCTGTAAAGGTCAGGTCCCCATTATTGATAAAAAGTTCATTGTACCGTCTAGGCCCTTCAGGTTTTCCGGATTTGCAAACATAAATATCCAGCCATCCATCACTATTGATGTCAACAAAAGTGACGCCAGTGGACCACACATCGGGGCTGGCTACCCCAGCCGATTTGGTGATGTCTTCAAAACGCCATTGTCCTTTGTTGAGATACAGTTTGTTGGAGACCAAATTGCCGGTAAAAAAAATATCTTGAAGTCCATCGTTGTTGATGTCACCAAGTGCTACCCCACCGCCATTATAAAAATTTCGGTAGGTATATGGGTTAAAAGATTCGGTATACGACAAGGTGTTTTCGAAAGTAATACCACTTTGGTGTGCTACCGAAACAAACCGTTGGTCTTTATCTGATGAACATCCCCAAAATACAATGACCGATAGACAAAGATATTTTAGACTTTTCATGATTGGCAAGATAAAAAAAAGCTGCCCTTGCGAGCAGCTTTTTTACTATTAGAATTAGGTATTAGTAACCGGGATTCTGAGATAGTGACCCATTTGATGACTGAATTGCATCAAAAGGAATTGGCATCAATTGCTTGTGAGCAGGTGATGGTCCTTTTTCCCACCAAGTACCTGAAGAGTACTTTCCGAAACGGATCAAATCCGTACGACGAGAACTCTCTTGGAACATCTCACGTCCTCTTTCTGCTAAGAAGGTGTCCGCAGTAAGCGAAGAGAAAGTCGCAACACCCGCTCTTGTACGAATTGCGTTGACAGCAGCAAGCGTTTCTGCGTTGTTCCAGTTTCCGAGGCTACGGGCATGTGCTTCTGCATAGATCAACATGACATCTCCTAATCGAACGATTGGAAAGTCGTTGCTCATGTCTGGACGACCAAACTGCTTGAAGCTAAATTTACCTAGACGTGCACCCGCTTGACGCAATGAGTTAGGTTCTAACTCGTTGATAGCAGGGGTGTAGTCCAAAACAATTCCTCCTGGATCGTCAGCAGCAAAGTCATTAAGTGCGTTTCCTCCGTAGTCTTTTTGAGGGCCTACGATGAAGTTATTGGCTTTACGTGCATCTCCATTTTCGTATGAGTTGTAGAACTCTTCAAGCGCTGCATATCCATTCCAAGGTTGGTCTTGGAAGTTCCAAGTCAACTGGCTTGCATAGTGCAAGGTCATTTGAGAGAAGTTCATCCCTCCAGCGGTTGCTTCGTCAAAGTTTACAGAAAAAATATGCTCTGGGTTGTTGTCGTTGTTCGCAGCAAAAACAGCAGCATAGCCTTCTAAAGTTGAAGGATCTTCGGCAACATCAGGACGCTTTCCTAAGTTAGGAACGCTACATCCCGCACCACAAAGTTGATATACCCCACTATCCATAATCATTTTAGCCGCAGCAGCTGCTTTAGCATAAATCGCTGCATCTTCTGAACCTAGATATACGGCGTGGTTAAGGTATAATTTTGCCAACATCCCTAACGCACCGTATCGGTTGATACGATAAACGCTTGAGCTTGCAGGAAGACCTGTGTCTGCAAAAGTGGTATTAGCGCTAATTTCTGTAGCACCAAGTGCTGCTAAAAGTTCGCTTTCAATAAAGCTATACACTTGAGCACGGTTGGATTGCGGAGCGTCTTGACCGGGTTGAGTAACGATTTTTACGTTTCCGTAGATATCGATTAATCTCCAGTAGAAATAGGCTCTTAGCGCACGCATTTGGTTGATTTCATTAGCGGATAAACCAAGGTTGGCAATCGCATCATTTACAGCACCAATACCACCGTATTGGCCTCCCCAGGTATTACCAATAATACCGTTAGTGGGTCCGTAGGTGTGACGGTGCATTTCAACCAATACACCTCCATCGTACCAGTCACCACCTTTGGCGGCAATGGCCATTTCGTCTGAGGTCAATCCCTGAAGACTGAAATAACTGAAGTGATTGGCTGTTCCTGACCATTGAAGCTGTGAATATGCTCCCGCTAGGGCATCTCCACCACCACCACCTGCGCCTCCAACGGCGGGTGCGCTGACAGAAACAGCAGAAGTAATGTCACCTACCAACTCTTCTTCTAAGTCTGTACAAGAAATTGCGACAGAAGAAGCAATGGCGGAAAGCATCATTGTTTTAAATATACTTTTCATAATTACTTAATTTTTTTGATTAAAATTTGATATTAAGACCTAATGTAAAAGAACGTGAGGCAAAATAACTTTGTCTTCTGTCCAGACCAGGAGAAAGTACATCAGCACCGTTACCTTCCTCACCTATATCCACCAATGATGGCTCTGGATCAAGTCCAGTATAATTAGTAATCACAATAGGGTTTTGCGCATTCAATGAAACTTGAATTGCATCAATGCCACTGATGCTGCTTGCATCAATGTTTCGAGTTACTGTTAGGTTGTCTAACTTAAAGAAGTCTGCTTTTTCTACATACAATGAGCTAAAGCGTGCTTGAGTAAGGCCTGCAGGAGCAAGTTCAGTGTTTACGTAGTTATAAGAACCTTGAGTAGAAATTCTAGGCTCGTAGAACGCACGGAAAGTATTTACCAAACTGTGTCCAAATGCACCTCTAAAGAAAGCATTGATTGACCAGTCACCAAAAGTGATTTGGTTGGTCCAACCCAATTCGAGATCAGGAATACCATTACCAAGTTCTGTAAAGTCAACATTTTCGTCCAAGGCTTTGTCTTGACCTACTACCAATTGACCATCGCCATTGATGTCGGACAAGATTACTGATCCGTCAGCATTTACACCTTCGAAAACAGGGCCCCAAATCTGACCAATTTCTTGACCTTGAGCTACTTTGATAACCGCAGTCGCGTTTTGACCAGGAGCTCCTAGGTTAGCACGCATTTCACCACCTTCAAGAACGTACTCTTCTAGGGTCGTTTTGTAAGTAGATAGTACTAAGCCGGTGTTGTAAGCATCATTAACTTGATAGTTTAACGCCAATTCAACTCCTTTGGTATTTAATTTACCCGCATTTTCAAAACGTGTACCTGTTGGATATACGGCTACGTCCACACTTCGCTGTAAGATGAAGTCAGAAATATCACGAGAATATAAATCAAGTGTAGCGTCTAACTTACCTTTTCTAAATTCGAAACCTAAGTTGGTCTCGGCTTTTTCTTCCCATTTCAAATCTGGGTTCGCATCACGAGAAGGTGAGGATGATCCACCACCTTGACCACCGTCATAGGTAAATCCTCGGATTTGCTGAGATAGACCGTTTGGACCAGGAAGTGCTCCGGTTACACCGTATCCTAAGCGCACTTTAAATTTATCAATCCCTAAACTTAAATATTTATTGAGGTCAACCCCCAAACCAACGGCTGGGAATACCCCCCACTGGTTTTCGGCACCGAGCTTTGTAGAACCTTCTCTACGTAAAGAAGCGTTGATGAAAATTCCGTCGTCGATGGTTACGTTAGCTCTTCCAAAGAATGCGATGATTTTTTCGTCTGGAGTCGCATTGGAGTTTGCTCCAATAAATCCAGCGTTTAATAAGTCTTGAGAATACTCAATCGCATTTATGAAGTCGATTCCTGCGGCAGCTTCATTTGGGAAATCACCTAAAGATAGAAAGTGGTCTTCAAAATTTTGTTGCTGATACGAGTATCCTGCAGTCAATACCATGCTTGTGTTACCAAATTCGGTAGTGTAACGTCCATAGATTTCAGACAGCTTAAAGCTAAATGTCTGATCATAGAACTCTGCCAAACCTTTGCGAATAGGTGAGGTAGCGTTACCTCCACGGTACAAGGTTGTTGGGTTATACAATTTGTTTGAATACTTGCTTACTTGGCTCGCAGCGTTAAGGTTAACTGAAAGGTTTTCTGTTACGCTATATTCAGCATTAACGCTATAGTTAAGCTCAGACTTATTTCCTTGATTCAATTGCTGCTTCGCAATAGAAACAGGGTTGTAGCTGTCAAACAAACCTAAGGTTTCAAAATAACCTCCAAACTGATCACCATTGAATGCGCCAAGCGTGTAGTCAGCAGCATAAATCGGAGCAGTTGGGTTATACAATACAGCATACTTCAAAGATTCCATAGAACCGTTGTTTTGCTCTCTACGAGTAAATGCTGTGTTTACATTGATCGTCAATTTGTCGTTAAGTGCTTTTGTAGAAAAGTTCATACGGGTGTTGAACTGAGAAAAGTCAGAACTGATAAGTACTCCTTCTACATCGCGGAAGTTGGCAGAAATACGGTATGATGTATCTCCAGAACCACCAGCAGCAGCTATGTTATGGATACGTGTAACGGCCTGACGAGTAACCGCACCAACCCAATCTGTAGAGGCACCAAGGTCGGTGGCTCCAGGCTGTGCTCTAAACTCATCTGCAGTCATAATGTCTACTGTGTTTAAGGCTTCAGTAACACCAACTTGTCCGTTGTAGGTAAGTGAAATTCTACCTTCTCTACCCGATTTTGTAGTTACTAAGATTACCCCAGAAGATCCACGAGATCCATATACTGCAGCAGCAGAACCGTCTTTCAAAACGTTGATGGTCTCAATATCAGATGGATCTACGTTAGCAAGAGATGCACCAATTACACCGTCAATAACAATAAGAGGCTGGGTGTTTGCACCCACTGTAGAAATACCTCTTAATCGAATAGTAGCAGCAGCATTGGGGTTTCCTCCTCGATTATAAATCTGAAGTCCCGCTACTTTACCTTGTAATAATTGAGAGGCGTCACTGATTGCTCCTTGGTTAAAGTCTTCTGCTTCTACCTTTACAACAGATGCTGTAATTTCCTTCTCTCGCTGTGAACCATATCCAGTTACAACTACTTCCTCTAGTTCATTATCGGGCTCAAGAAATACAGTAATCTGGTCTTGACCAGAAACGGTAACTTCTTGAGAAGAAAAACCGACGAATGAAACTACAAGAACATCTCCTGAGGCTGCCTCAATGGCAAAATTTCCGTCAAAATCTGTAGTCGTTCCTACTCCTGATCCCTTCAAAACTATTGAAGCTCCAGGAAGAGGTCCATCTTCACTCGAAACAGTACCATTGACTGTTTGTGCATACATCCCTTGTGCAATGAACATAAATGCCATTGCAAAGAATGATGATAATAGATTTTTTTTCATTCTAGATTGTTTAAGTTAATTGTGATTTTCTAATCCTTAATCACAATTTTACAAAATATTCTTTAACACAAATTTCACATGGTGGATTAAATAATTTATTTGATGTCGAAAACGTTTTCGAAATGATTTTTTCATAATTTTATAGGGCTATGAATGAAGAATTATGAAAACAAAGACCCTTAAGGACGTCGCCGATGCACTAAATATTTCGATAACAACGGTGTCTAAGGCCTTAAACAATTATCCGGACATCAGTGCGGCTACCCGAAAAAAGGTCTTAGATTATGCCCAATCGATTGACTTTACTCCAAATACTTTTGCTACCTCTTTAAGAAAACAAGAATCGAAAATCGTCGGCATTATTGTTCCCAAACTGGCGCATTATTTCTTCAGCATGTTGCTCCAAGGCATTATCGAAAAAGCCGAAGAACACAACTATTTGGTCATCGTCCTAAAATCCAACAGTTATGAATTGGAAAAAATTCATATCCGACGCCTGTTAAAACAAAAAGTTGACGGTATTTTTCTATCCTTGGCACAAGACAGCTATGATGTTTCGCATTTGGAAGAAATTTGGAAAAGCGGCACCGTTTTGATCCAATATGACCGGGTATCAAAAATTGTAAAATCGTCCAAAATTGTGATCAATGATCGAGGGGCAGCCTCCCAAGCCGTTCAACATCTAATCGATAGCGGAAAAAAGAAAATTGCGCATCTCCGTGGCGGGCTTTTACCACAAGTGGCCATAGACCGCTTTATTGGCTATCGGAAAACCCTTGAGAAAAATGGCATCGAATATCAATCCGATTATGTGGAAATCTGTGAAAAGGGAAATGAAAATCAAGGATATGAAGCTGCAAAAAAATTATGGGCACGACATCCAGATATCGATGGCATTTTTGCACATACCGATATGACAGCCCTTGGTGCGATAAAATTTCTCAAGGAACAAAAAATTAGAATCCCTGATCAAGTTGGCGTTGTGGGATTTAGCAATTGGCATCTTACTGCTTTAACCAGCCCCTCACTAACGACGATCAACCAGCCTGGAAAAAAAATGGGGAAAGCTATTTTTACACAATTTTTAAAAGACCTAAAAGCGTTGAAAGCAAAGGAAAACATCAACTATAACACGAAGGTTATTAAGACATTATTGATAAAGCGAGAGAGTTCTTAAACGTGTTTTAAAAAAGAAATGTTTCTTTTTAATCCTTCAAATTTGGTTCGCTTTACAGCACTTGATTTAAAAACCGTTTTAAAGGTTTCTTGTGTCAACTCTTCCCAATCTTGAGCACGCATTTCTAATAAGTCGGGGTGCGGCTCAAATTGGGGCTCATTATGGGACTTTGAAAAACGGTTCCAAGGGCAGACGGTTTGGCAGACATCACATCCAAACATCCAATTGTCCATTTTCCCTCTTATGGAGTCCGGCAGGGCATCTTTAAGCTCAATTGTAAAATAAGATATGCACTTGCTCCCATCGATCTGATAGGGTGTTAGTGCCTCCGTTGGACAGGCATCGATACAGGCTGTGCAGGTGCCACAATGATCAGTCATTGGAGCATCATAGTCCAATTCTAAATCGGTTATTATCTCACAAATAAAAAAAAATGACCCTTCTCTTGGAGCGATCACATTGGTATTTTTGCCCAACCACCCTAAGCCACTTTTGACGGCCCACGCTTTGTCCATCACGGGTGCCGAATCGACAAAAACACGCCCCTCAATTGCGCCAAATTGTTTTTGCATGAGCTGAAAAAAAGTTTTTAGCTTTTGCTTTAAAACAAAATGGTAATCGGTGCCGTAGGCATATTTAGAAATTTTCGGAGCCTCGGCATCCTTTTGTGTTTTTGAGGTATAATAATTGAACAACAAGGAGATAACACTTTGTGCACCAGGCACTAATTTTCTGGGATCCAATCGCTTGTCAAAATGACGCTCCATATAGCCCATGGCGCCGTGATGTCCATTTTTGAGCCATTGCTCCAAACGCGGTGCCTCGGTTTCTAGAAATGCGGCTTGGGAAATTCCACAAGAAAGAAACCCCAATTCTTGGGCTTGCTTCTTGATCCATTGCGAGGCAGATTGATCCATGGTGTGCAACTAAAATAAACCGCCTTGGCTGTTTTTGACCCTCCCCAAATGTTGATAGGCACGTTCTGTCACTTCTCGGCCCCTCGGAGTCCGAACAATAAATCCCTGCTGAATCAGAAAGGGTTCATAAACCTCTTCTATGGTTTCTCCATTTTCTGAAACTGCAGTGGCTAAGGTCGTAATCCCTACTGGTCCCCCTTTAAATTTGTCGATAAGGGTTGTCAATATTTTATTATCCATGTCATCTAACCCGTGCGTATCTACATTAAGTGCCTTTAGGGCATATTGCGTAATGTCAATATCTATCGTACCGTTATTTTTTATTTGTGCAAAATCACGTACCCGACGCAACAGGCCATTAGCGATACGTGGTGTTCCCCTACTGCGGCCAGCAATTTCGATAGCGGCATTGGCGGCAATAGGCACATTGAGGATGGATGCACTCCGTTCGACGATGGTGCTGAGCAATTCGGTAGAATAATATTCTAAACGATTTGTGATTCCAAAACGGGCGCGCATGGGCGCCGTCAAAAGTCCAGAACGGGTTGTCGCCCCAACCAAGGTAAACGGGTTAAGCGTAATCTGTACCGAGCGCGCATTGGGACCGGTTTCGATCATTATGTCAATTTTATAATCCTCCATTGCAGAATAGAGGTATTCTTCTACTATGGGGCTAAGACGATGAATTTCGTCAATAAACAAAATGTCTCTAGGCTGAAGATTGGTCAACAAACCGGCTAAATCTCCCGGCTTGTCCAAGACTGGGCCCGAGGTCAATTTGATGCCTACTCCGAGTTCATGCGCCAAAATATGCGCAAGTGTGGTTTTGCCCAATCCAGGAGGCCCATGAAACAGGGTGTGGTCAAGCGCCTCTTCGCGCTGATTGGCCGCGGCAACAAAAATTTTGAGATTTTCTAATAAGGCATCCTGACCCGCAAAGTCGTCAAAACTGAGCGGCCGTAAGGCACGATCGATATCGTTTTCTTCTTTTGAAAAGTGTAGCCCCTCTGGATCCAAATGCTCATTCATTGATCAAATATATTATTATTCGAAGCATCGACAACGCTAATAGCACTATAAATACCTGCTCAATTGCTATAAAAGTAATAAAAACAAAAAAGCACTACCGGTCGGGTAGCGCTTTTATATTTTACTGTCTTCGTAATATTTTAATGCTGAAGTTCTTCTTCTCCTTTTTTAAGAGGGATGTGCTGGGGCACAAAATCTTCGTCATGACCTGGTTTGGAGTAATCATAGGCCCAACGGTGAACATGTGGGATTGCCCCAGGCCAGTTACCATGCATGTGTTCTATGGGGGCGGTCCACTCTAAAGTGTTGGAACGCCAAGGGTTTTGCTTGGTTGGTTTACCGTAAAACATGCTATGGATAAAATTGTATAAAAACACCAGTTGTGCGGCACCTGCTATAAGCGCAAATACAGTGATGACCACATTGATGTCTGCCAAATCATCAAAATAAGGAAAAGCAGTATTGGTATAGTAGCGGCGTGGTAGCCCTGCCATTCCGATAAAGTGCATGGGGAAAAACACACCATAAGCAGCAACAGCAGTTACCCAGAAGTGAATGTAACCCAGGTTTTTATTCATCATACGGCCAAACATTTTTGGGAACCAGTGATACACTCCTGCAAACAATCCATAGAGTGCAGAAATCCCCATAACCAAATGGAAGTGTGCTACAACAAAATAGGTGTCATGGACGTTGATGTCTAGGGTGCTGTCCCCTAAGATGATTCCGGTAAGTCCCCCAGAAATGAAGGTGGAGACCAGCCCTATAGAAAATAACATTGCAGGGTTAAGTTGCAAATTTCCTTTCCACAAGGTCGTGATGTAGTTGAATGCTTTTACCGCAGACGGAATCGCGATCAATAGGGTCGTAAATGTAAATACTGATCCTAAGAAAGGATTCATTCCAGAAATAAACATGTGGTGTCCCCAAACAATTGTCGATAAAAATGCAATTGCCAAGATTGAAGCGATCATTGCACGGTAACCAAAAATTGGTTTGCGCGCATGGGTAGCAATAATCTCAGAGGTAATACCAAGTGCTGGTAAAAGGACTATATACACTTCGGGGTGTCCCAAAAACCAGAATAAGTGCTCGTATAAAACAGGAGAACCCCCTTGATAGTGAAGCACTTCTCCTTGTATAAAAATGTCTGACAAAAAGAATGAGGTTCCGAAACTACGGTCCATAATCAACAACAAAGCTGCTGATAATAACACAGGGAACGAAACAACACCAATAATGGCAGTAACAAAAAATGCCCATATCGTCAAAGGAAGTCGCGTCATGGTCATTCCTTTGGTTCTTAGATTAAGTACGGTTACTATGTAGTTGAGTGATCCCAATAAAGAGGACGCAATAAAGATGGCCATCGACACCAACCAGAGGGTCATACCAAGACCGGATCCTGGTTGTGCTTGTGGCAATGCACTCAATGGCGGATATACCGTCCAACCTGCGGCTGCAGGTCCTGCTTCTACAAACAGGGAAATTACCATGATGACACTTGACAAGAAAAACAGCCAGAAAGAAATCATGTTAAGCAATCCAGAAGCCATGTCCCGTGCACCAATCTGAAGAGGAATCAACAGGTTACTAAACGTCCCCGAAAGACCCGCTGTTAGCACAAAAAAGACCATGATGGTTCCATGGATGGTCACCAGTGCAAGATATACATTGGGATCCATTACCCCATCGGGAGCCCATTTGCCCAATAGTACTTCAAAAACACCAAAAGGTTGCTCAGGCCAAGCCAGTTGTAGACGGAATAAAAGAGACATCGCAATCCCAATAATCCCCATAAAAAGTCCCGTAATCAAGTACTGCTTAGAAATCATTTTATGATCCTGACTAAAAACATATTTAGTCATAAAGGTCTCTTTGTGATGATGCCCGTGATCCTCTTCGTGTGCGTGTGCTGCTGCTGTTGACATATCTTTTGTTTTTATAGGTTATTGGATGGATTGTGCAAAGGTTTGCTGTTGCGCCATCCATTTCTCAAATTCTTCGGGGGTTTCTACTACAATTTTCATTTGCATATTGTAGTGAGAAGCACCACATATTTTGTTACAAAGTAATAAATAATCAAATTCATAGGGCTCTAAAGCTTCATCACCGTTGGCAATAAGCTCTTGGCTCTTTTCATTACGGATTTTATTGATTTTGCGAACTTTGGTTTGTATTTCGGGTGAAAGTCGCATTTCGGCAGTTGTGGTGACTGGCGTAAAGGCAAATTCGGTAATCATACCCGGTACACAGTTCATTTGTGCTCTAAAAAAGGGCATATATGCCGAATGTAAAACGTCTTGAGAGCGCATCTTAAATACCACTTCACGTCCAACAGGCAGGTGCAATTCTTGTACGACGACATCGTCCAATCCGTTGGGGTCTGTAGCATCTATCCCTACGAGGTTTTTTCCATCAAAATCTTGTAAAAAGCGTACGTTAGCATCTCCCAACACGCCATCCGTTCCCGCATATCGTGCTTTCCAGTTAAATTGCTGTGCATAAAGTTCAATAACGAGTGCTTCTTCATTTTCTGATGGAGACATGATGTCGGTCCATGTATATAAACCATAAAGGATCAATCCTGACAAGGTAATCACAGGGATGATCGTCCATATGGCTTCTAAACGATCATTGTCCGCATAAAAAAGTGCTTTTTTGCCTTTTTCTCCTCGATATTTATAGGCAAAATAGTGAAGTAAGGCTTGCGTTATGGTTTGCACAAAAAAGATGATGGCAAACGAAATCCACATCAAATTGTCATAATCGGTACCATGCTCGGATGCGGCTTCGGGAAGCAAGACATCCCCCCACGCCCAAAATGAAAACAGGGTTAGTCCATAGATAAACAACAAAAAGGCAAACATCAATTTACCATTGTAATTGTTATCAGAATCTGTAGCAACTTGTGTATTTTCTTTATTGCCTTGGGACAATTCGAATATTTTAGTGATTTGCCAAATTGAAATGGCAACTAGAATTAAAACGGTAAGTGTGAGTACAAGGGTCATCGATCTCTTCCTATTTTTTTAATATGTAAAATGTTCACTTTCTCCCATATAAGGATCTCCTTTTGCTTCTAATGATGCTTTGGTCAATTCGTTAAACACGATATAAATAAACAATCCTAAAAAGAAAAGGAACGCTCCAATTTCTGGGATTCCTATAAACCATTGGTCTCCTACAGCAGAGGGCATAATCATGTTGTAGATGTCCATATAGTGTCCAAGGAGGATCACAATTCCCGCCATAATGATGAAAAGATTTAAACGCTTGTATGCGCTATTCATCAAAATCAACAGGGGGAAAATGAAGTTCATAACTAGCATTCCAAAGAAGGGCAAGTTATAATCTTCGATTCGGGTAATAAAATAAGTAACTTCTTCTGGAATATTGGAGTACCAAATCAACATAAACTGCGAAAACCAAAGATAGGTCCAAAAGATGCTGATTCCGAACATGAATTTTCCTAAGTCATGTATGTGACTGTCATTGACTTTCTCCAAATAGCCTTTTGATTTTAGATAGATGGTGATCAATGCAATAACGGTGATTCCGCTTACAAACATGCTGGCAAATACATACCACCCAAATAAGGTACTAAACCAGTGTGGGTCTATGGACATGATCCAATCCCAAGACATCATCGACTCGGTTACGATAAAAAACACTAGAAAACCAGCAGATATTCTGAAGTTTTTTTTGTGGTAACTGATATCGTTGGCGGTATCTTGTGCGATTGAGAATTTTCTTGAAAAATAGCGATACACGTTCCATCCTAGAATATAAAATAGTGCACGAGCTAAGAAAAAAGGTACGTTTAGAAAGCCTGTTTTTCCCTGGATCAATTTGTCATGAGCAACCACCTCGGGGTCCATCCAAATAAACAAGTGGTTCCAATGCATTCCTGATAATACTAACAACACAAAAACAATCAACGTGCCTGGCAAGAGATAACCTGTAATTCCTTCCATTACTCTAAATAAAACTGGGGACCAACCGGCTTGAGCAGCCCTTTGGATGGCATAAAATGCTAAGGTCCCAAGTGCAAGCATCATAAAAAAGAATGCTGCTACATACACTGCCGCCCATGGTTTGTTCTGCAATTGATGCAAAAGATGCTCGCCATGGTCGTCTGCTTCGTGAGCAGCTTGCTCTTCATGAGCTACGGCTCCAGCTTCATGACCCATTGCCTGATGTGTGGATGCGTCAGAAGCATGTTCGGCTGCTGGTGCATGACTTTCACCATGATGGGCATCGGCTACCATGGCTTGTGCTTCTGCGACGGTAGAAGGTGCTGATAAGAATCCGTAAGCGATGCCCAAAAGTCCTACGACTATTAGGCTAAGCGCTGTGATTTTCAATGTACTAGGAAAAGTATACATACGTTTCTAAGCTTTTCTTATTTAACTAATTTGGCACGTAGTGCCATTACATGTTGTGCGATCTGCCAACGCTCTTCGGCGTTAACTTGACCTGCATGAGAACCCATTGCGTTTTTGCCATACATGAGCACATGGTATATACTACCCGGGGTGATTTCGCGATCTGCATAACTGGGTACTCCTAAAAACTTTTCTCGTGTCATAAGTATGCCCTGACCGTCCCCTTTTTTACCGTGGCATACTGCACAATAGATATTGTAAAGTGCTTCTCCTTCGGCACGGTTTGCTTCAGTATCTAGTAATGGAGAATTTAGGCTGGCTTTGGCCGCTTCATACCCTTCGTTGGTGTCGGGATAGTCATAAGGTTCCCATCCACGTGCAACCGTACCCGCTACAGGCAATTGCGCTTCAACACCATTGGCAAAGGCATCCGAGTCTGCATAGGTTTCATAACCTACAGGCTCATACATATTGGGAAAATATTGGTAGTTGGGCTTGGCTGGGTCAAAACATGACTGCAGGGCCAACATACTCAATACCGATAAAATTGCTAAACCTTTTATTTTCATTCTAGTGCGCTTTATCAATTACTTGTATATCGATTGCTCCTGTTTTCTTCAAAAGGGCTTTGAGGTCACTTTCGTTATTGTCCACAGCGATTTCCATCAAGAATTTGTCATCTGTGGTCAATGGGTTGGGGTTTTCTGCTTTTTTGAAGGGCCATAAACGACTTCTCAAGTAGAAGGTTATGACCATAAGGTGTGCTGCAAAAAAAACGGTCATCTCAAACATTACCGGTACAAAAGCGGGCATGTTTTCGAGATACGAAAAACTGGGTTTACCACCAATGTTTTGTGGCCAATCTTGTATCATGATGAAGTTCATCATTAGGACGGCAACGCTGAGTCCTATGCACCCATAGATAAAGGCCATTATCGAAATACGTGTTTCTTCGAGACCCATTGCCTTGTCCAATCCGTGAACTGGAAACGGGGTGTAAACTTCCTCAATATGATGCTTGTCTTTGACAACAGCTTTGACAGCGCTCAACAGCACATCGTCATCGTCGTATAAAGCGTGTATTACTTGATTACTCATTTCCGTCTCTTAATTTTTTATATTTTTCTCCGGAGGATTTCAAAATGGTCTTCACTTCTGCCTGAGCGATCACTGGGAAGGTTCTTGCGTACAACAAGAAAAGAACAAAGAAGAATCCGATGGTTCCAATAAAGATTCCGATATCTACAAAGGTTGGTGAAAACATCGTCCATGAAGAGGGAAGATAATCACGGTGCAAAGAAGTCACGATAATTACAAATCGTTCGAACCACATACCGATATTAACAACAATTGAGATAATAAAGGAGAACATGATACTTGTTCTCAATTTCTTAAACCACATAAATTGTGGTGAAAACACATTGCAGGTCATCATGGCCCAGTATGCCCACCAGTAAGGTCCGGTAGCGCGATTCAAAAAGGCGTATTGTTCGTATTCTACGCCAGAATACCAAGCGATGAAAAGCTCTGTTATATATGCTACACCAACAATAGAACCCGTAATCATGATAACGATGTTCATCAATTCGATGTGTTGCACGGTAATATAATTTTCTAAATTAGAAACCTTCCGCATGATGATCAATAAGGTATTGACCATGGCAAATCCGGAGAAGATCGCCCCAGCCACAAAATAGGGAGGGAATATCGTTGTGTGCCATCCGGGGATGACCGAAGTTGCAAAGTCAAAAGATACAATCGTATGTACCGAAAGTACCAAAGGGGTAGCAAGTCCTGCCAGGACCAAAGAGACTTCTTCAAAACGTTGCCAATCTTTGGCGCGACCAGTCCAGCCAAAACTCAATAGGCTGTAAATTTTCTTTTGGAACGGGCGTACTGCACGATCTCTAATCATTGCAAAATCTGGTAAGAGCCCTGTCCACCAGAATACCAAACTTACGGAGAGATAGGTAGAAATGGCAAATACGTCCCACAACAATGGCGAGTTGAAGTTGACCCATAACGATCCAAACCCGTTAGGAATCGGAAGTACCCAGTAGGCCAACCATGGGCGCCCCATGTGAATGATGGGAAATAAACCTGCTTGGATTACGGAGAAAATAGTCATGGCTTCTGCAGAGCGGTTAATTGCCATTCGCCACTTTTGTCTAAAAAGTAAAAGTACCGCTGAGATCAGTGTCCCTGCGTGTCCAATACCTACCCACCATACAAAGTTGGTAATGTCCCAAGCCCAACCTACTGTTTTGTTGAGACCCCATGTACCAATTCCTGTAGAAATGGTATAAATGATGCAACCCAAACCCCATAAAAATGCGGTTAGGGCAATTCCAAAAACAATCCACCATTGACGGTTGGCTTGCCCTTCTACAGGAGCCGCAACATCAACCGTGACGTCATGATAGGACTTGTCTCCGGTTACTAATGGTTTTCTTATCGGTGCTTCGTAATGCGATGCCATACGACTAATTTTTCTTACAATTAAATTATGCCTCTGTGTTACGTACTTTCACTTGATACATCACGTTAGGTTTTGTTCCTACGTGCTCTAACAAATGATACATTCGATCACTTTCTTTTAACGCAGCCACTTTGCTTTGTTTGTCATTGATATCTCCAAAGACCATTGCTCCGGTGCCACAAGCCTTAGAGCATGCCGTTTGGAATTCTCCGTCTTTTATCACACGCCCTTCGAGTTTGGCATCCAAAATTGTTTTTTGTGTCATTTGGATACACATAGAGCATTTTTCCATGACTCCTCGAGAGCGAACCACTACATCGGGATTGAGGACCATACGACCAAGATCGTTGTTCATATGATAGTCAAACTCGTCATTTTTGTTGTATAAGAACCAATTGAAACGACGTACTTTATACGGGCAGTTGTTGGCACAATAACGTGTTCCGACACAACGGTTATAGGCCATGTGATTTTGCCCCTGACGCCCGTGTGAAGTTGCCGCTACTGGGCATACAGTTTCACAAGGCGCATGGTTACAGTGTTGACACATTACGGGTTGGAAGGCCACTTGCGGATTGGCAGCAGCTTGTTCCATCTCACCAAAGGTGGTTAGGGAGTCTCCCAATCCTGAGATATTTTCTTTGGTTGTATTGTCCCCTTCAAAGGTCGTCTCCGAAGAATAATAGCGATCTATACGTAACCAGTGCATATCTCTAGATTTGCGCATTTCACGTTTTCCTACTACCGGAACATTGTTTTCAGAATGACAAGCAATAACGCAAGCACCACAACCAGTACAAGCATTAAGGTCAATAGAAAGATTGAAATGATGTCCGATAGAACGATCAAATTCTTGCCACATATCTACTTCTGGCGAAGTAACGGGCATTTCGATATGATTTTTGGAAACTTCAGGAATGGCATTCCAGTAGTGTTTGTCCTTAGTATTAAAGATTTCTAAGGTGGTCTCTTTTACAATGTCTCCACGCCCCATAAGTGTGTTGTGTAATTGAACACAAGCAAACTCATGATAGCCATCTGCAGGTGTGATTTCTACACGTTGTACAGATTTAAAGTTTTTATAAAACGGATAGGCATTTACACCAACTTGCATTTCTTCTTGCGATCCAAGCTTGGGTCCATAACCGACAGCAAGCCCAACAGATCCGGGTGCTTGCCCTGGCTGAACAAGAACAGGTACCGTTAGTGTAGTCTGTCCGTCGGATACATTGGCATAACTTCCGTTAAGTGCACCGTTGGCAACATTGACATTTTTGAGCCCCAAACGCTTTGCGTCTTCTTGCGAAATGGTCAAATAATTGTCCCAACTAATTCGAGTGATCGGATCAGGAAACTCTTGCAGCCAAGGGTTGTTTGACTGTTGACCATCACCCATACCTGTTTTGGTATAAAGCACAAGTGACATACCACTTTCTTCTGCAGCGTTTAGGCTTCTTACGTGAGCAGCCGTCGCAATTGGAGTGGCGCTATAATTTGAAACCGTATTTGTGATTACAAATCCATCGTGAAGTGCTTGACTCCAAGACTGATCCGCAAGTATACTTTCTTGCCAGTGGCTTTTGATCGCTTCATAATAAGACGTTGACGAACCTGTTAGGCTCAGTAACACATCTTGAAACTGTAACGTATCAAACAATGGACGGATGGTTGGCTGAGCAAGTGCGTAGTGCCCTGCTGCCATTTGATAATCACCCCAAGATTCTAAATAATGTGGGGTGGCTCCCGTATATTGAGAAGCAACCGCCGTTTCGTTTTCTTTAATTGAAAACGCTACTGAAAGATCTAATTTTTTGATGGCGTCTTCCAATTTTGACCCATTGGGTGCAGTGAGTACAGGATTTACACCAACGGTAATCAAACCGCCTAAGTTTCCTGCTAGAAGGTCATCAATCAACTGCCCAACATGTGTCGCATTTCCCTGACGGTGAAATAAGGGTTTGTTGGGTTGGAAACACACACTGCCTAAATACTGATTGATGGCAATGGCGAGTTCTTGTGCGGCAACATCTTCTATACCACAAGTGACAACAGCTTTGTCCTTTGAAGCACGGAGACGAGCTACTGCTTTAGAAACGGCTCGTGCCAAATCTGCAGGTAGTGAACCACTAATGGCTGTATTGGTAAGCTCGGCATACAGGTGAGCCAATACGTTCTTCTGCATTGCAGGAGTTACTGGTACGCGGACATCGGCGTTTGCTCCAGAAAGTGACATATTGGATTCGAACTGTATATGGTGTGACATCTTAGCTGTACCATGATGTCCCTTCGGCACGCGGCTTTTGGCATAGCTACTTTCAAAGCCACCGCCTTGCCAGTCACCAATTAGATCTGCTCCAATTGACACGATTGTTTCAGCTTCTGAAAAGTCATAAGACGCGAGTGCTCGCGTTCCATAAACATTTTCGAAGGCATCGAGGGCTTCCGAAGAAGACACTGTATCGTAAATAATATGTTTAACATTGGGATATGCCCCGATGAAATCGTTAATAATTTTATGGGTAGTCGGACTTGCCAAGGTCTGTGTTAGCAATACGACGGGCTTGTTCGTTGCGGCTAGGGCTTTGAGTTTTGCACCTACCTGCAATTTAAAATCATCCCAGCTAATCTCCGCGCCATTTGATTTCGGACCTTGAAGACGCTTGGTGTCATAAAGTGACAACACAGAAGCATGCACACGGGCATTGGCAGTTCCGAAAGATGGTGCATCGGAGTTGTTTTCTATTTTGATGGGGCGGCCTTCTCTCGTTTTGACAAGAATACTGGCAAAATCAAATCCATCTGCTATGGTAGTAGCATAATAATTGGCAATACCCGGAATAATTTGTTCGGGCTGTACCACATAAGGAACTGATTTGATGACAGGGCCTTCACAAGCAGCCAAGGTGGCCGCAGCGGTACTAAAGCCTACGTATTTGAGAAAATCTCTACGACTGGTAGCACTGTCTTCCAGTTGCTTTTGGTCGGTCAAAAACTCATTAACAGGCAAATGTTCGGTAAATTCGTTTTGTTCCAACTTTTGAACCATCTCGTTTTGAGGATCCAGTTGATCAACGCTTTTCCAATAGGTCTTATTTTGTGACATATACGTTCTTCTTGCGCGTTTAATAATGACATTTACCACATTCCAAACCACCCATTTGAGCAACGGTCAGTTTTTCAACACCGTACTTTTTGGAGAGTTCTTCGTGTATTTTTGCATAGTACTCATTGCTCTCTACTTTCACGTTTGTTTCACGATGACAGTTGATACACCAACCCATGGTTAGTGGAGCATATTGGTACATAATTTCCATTTCTTCTACTGGGCCATGACATGTTTGACATTCAATCTGTCCAACCTCAACGTGTTGGGCGTGATTGAAGTAAACAAAATCAGGTAGGTTATGAATACGGACCCACTTAACAGGTTTGCTTTCGCCCGTATATCGTTGGTTTTCTTCATCCCATCCTACGGCTGCATATAGTTTTTTGATTTCTTTGGTATAAAAATCTTTGGTGTAGCCATTTTCTAAATCTTCTTCACCATTGTATTCTGCAATGTTCTTGTGACAGTTCATACATACATTGAGAGAAGGAATGCCGGAGTGCTTGGATACGCGAGCAGAAGAGTGGCAATATTTACATTCGATCTGGTTATCCCCAGCGTGTATTTTGTGTGAATAATGAATGGGCTGAACGGGCATGTAGCCTTGGTCCACACCAACCTGCATCAAATAACCATATGCAAAATAGGCACTGCTCAATAATAAAAAAATTACAGAAACAAAAACCAAAAATTGATTTTGAACAAACGCTTTCCAGATTGGGGTGCGTTCGGGTTTTTCTTTG
>Ga0181579_10000882_pt1 | contig 24888 bp, 23 predicted proteins | sample 071ome_24_FD_132996 | JGI IMG/M metagenome (GOLD analysis project Ga0181579, IMG submission 132996) | Coastal salt marsh microbial communities from the Groves Creek Marsh, Skidaway Island, Georgia - 071402CT metaG (megahit assembly) | ecosystem: Environmental > Aquatic > Marine > Intertidal... | reverse complement strand
CGCGGTGCGGCCTTCCAGCCGCGGCACGATCATGGCCGCTTCCGCCGACCCGCTCGAGCGTCCGAAGATCCGCCCGAATTATCTCTCCGATCCCGACGATATGCGGGTGACCCTGGCGGGGATCGAGCACACCCGGCGGATCTTCGCCCAACCCGCCTTCGCGCCCTATAACGTCGCCGAGACCCTGCCGGGGCCGGACGTGACCGCGCGCGAGGCGCTGGAGACCTTCGTGCGCGAGCAGGGCAGCATCATCTATCACCCCGTGGGCACCTGTAAGATGGGCGAGGACCCGATGGCCGTGGTCAGCCCGCGGCTCGCGGTGCACGGGATCCAGGGGCTGCGTGTTGTCGACGCCTCGGTGATGCCGACGGTGACCACGGGCAATACCAACGCGCCGACCATCATGATCGCCGAGAAGGCCTCGGCGATGATCATCGAGGACGCCAAGAGCGCGGCCTAACCACAAAACAGGGAGCCCGTCATGAGTGAGACGAAAACCGAGATGCCCGGCGCGGCGGAAATCAAGACCGCCGCCGAGGATCTGGTGGACCTGATCAAGATCCGCACCTTTCCGTTCGGCATGAAGCTGTTCGAGGACGCGGACGAGATGCGCCGGATCCAGGGATTGCGCACGCCGAGCGACGGCAAGTTCTTCACCACCTGTCAGTTGGTCACCCAAGTGCGCACCGCCGGTTTCACCCTCGGTATCGTCCAGGACAATCTGCGCCCCGGCTCTAGCTGCGGCGCGAATATTGGGTTGGAGCCGATACCCGCGGATGTCGGCTCGGGCGAGAAGATGACCGGGGTCTGGTTCGGCAACCAGGAGGCCGCCGCCGCCCATCAGGCGCAAATGCCGCGGGTCGAGGCCGGGCGCTATTCCGGCCTCGCGGCCTCGCCCCTGCGTTCGGGCCGTCTTGATCCGCCGGATATCTGTTTGTTCTACGCCTCGCCGGGGCAGATGATCCTGTTCATCAACGGTTTGCAGTATCACAACTACCGCCGCTATGACTTCACCCTTACGGGCGAGAGCGCCTGCGCCGATAGCTGGGGCCGAGCGCTTTCGACCCGCGAGACCAGCTTGGCGCTGCCCTGCTATGCCGAGCGTCGCTACGGCGGCGTCGCCGATGATGAGTTGCTGATGGCCTGCCCGCCGGACGAGTTCGTGCGCGGGGTCGAGGGGATGAAGCATCTCGCCAAGAACGGCCTGCGCTATCCCTATCCGCCGTATTCCGCCTTCGCCGACCCTGGAGACGGGATGTCGAAGAGCTACGGCTAGTTTGAAGTCAGTGATCGGCGCGACGGAGCATTCCGCTTGCGGGTCGCGCCGCTCTCCCATAATTTCGCCGCGATCCTCGCGATGAACAAAGGCGTTTTCCATGAGTGAAGTGAAAAGCGGCGGCGCGCTCGCCGGAATGAAGGTGGTCGATTGCACAAGGGTGCTCGGCGGACCGTACTGTACCCAGATGCTGGGCGATCATGGCGCCGAAATCATCAAGGTCGAACCGCCCCAGGGTGACGAGGTACGGGATTGGGGACCGCCGTTCCATGACGAGGACGCGTCATACTTCATCGGCGTGAACCGCAACAAGAAATCCATCGGTCTGGATCTGGCGACAGAGGAGGGCAAGGCGGTACTGCTGCGCCTGCTCGAGGGCGCCGACGTGATCATTGAGAACTACAAGACCGGCTCCATGGAGCGTTGGGGGCTGGGCTACGAGGAGGTTCTCTCCAAGAAATTCCCGAAACTGGTGCATTGCCGGATCTCCGGCTTCGGCGCCGATGGTCCCTATGGCGGTTTTCCCGGGTATGACGGGATCATCCAGGCCATGGTCGGCCATTTTTCGATCAACGGCGCGCCGGAAAGCGGCCCGACCCGGCTCGGCCTGGCGATGGTCGATATCGGCACCGGCCTCTATGCCGGCAACGCAATCCTGATGGCTCTGCTGGAGCGCGAGAAGTCCGGCGTCGGTCAGTATCTCGACATGACGCTCTATGATTGCGGGCTGGCGCTAATGCACCCGCACGTCCCGAACTATTTCGTCTCCGGCGGCAAAATCCCGGGCCTGAGCGGTAATCCACACCCGAATATCGCGCCCTATGATCTGTTCGAGACCAAGACCTGCAAGATCTTCATCGCCGGCGGTAACGACCGCGCCTGGCGGCGGTTGTGCAACGAGGTCGGGCGCCCGGAACTGGGTGAGGACCCCAGATTCCTGACCAATGGCGACCGGCAGACCAACAAGGCGGAGCTCAAGAAGGAGCTCGAGGGCGTCTTCGCCGAAGTCGACGGCGAGGCGTTTTGCGAGAAGTTGCTGGCCGCGGGTCTGCCGGTGGGACCGATCCGCGACACCCACGACGTGATGAACCACCCGCACACCCTGCACCGCAAGATGCGGGTCGAGAAGGATTGGTACAAAAGCTGGGGCATTCCGATCAAATTCTCCCGCACCCCGGGTTCGGTCAAGAGCGTGCCGCCGAAATTCGGCCAGCATGGCCGCGAGATCCTCGCCGATCATGGCTACTCCGAGGAAGAGATCGACGGCTTGCTCAAGGACGGCATCCTGATCGAGGAGCGCCGCAAGGTTTGATCGGACGCCTCGAAGGCGGCGCTTGTGAAGAGTGCCGCCTCGGCTCTATCTTGAATCACCCCCAAGGGAGGATTGATCGATGGATAAAATCGTTAAAACCGAAGCCGAGTGGCGCGCGCAGCTTGACGACATTCAGTACAAGGTAACCCGCGCTCATGGCACCGAGCGGGCCTGGTCGGGGAAATACGCCTCGAACAAGGACCCGGGGATCTATAACTGCGTGTGTTGTGGTCAGCCGCTGTTTGATAGCGACACCAAGTTCGAGTCCGGCACCGGCTGGCCGAGCTTCTACGAGCCGATCAACGCCGAGGCGGTCGAAACCACAACGGATCGCAGCTTCTTCATGACCCGCACCGAGGTGCATTGCGCGCGTTGTGACGGCCATCTGGGGCATGTCTTCGAGGATGGACCAGCGCCGACGGGACTTCGCTACTGCATGAACTCGGCCTCGTTGGATCTGGTCGCCAAGGGCGATGTCGAGGACGCGGCGGAGTAAAACTCGATAGTTTTCAATGTGCAAAACATCGCAATATCAAACTATTGCGGGTCATTCCTCATGAAATGGTTTAGCCATGCCGAAGATCGCGATTCTGGACGACTACACCGAATTGGCCTTGAAGATGGCCGATTGGGGCTCTCTCCCCGACGGCTACGAGACGGTGGTGTTCACCGATAATCTGGTCGAACCGGACGCGCTGGTGGCGCGGCTCCAGGATTTCGAGATTGTCTGCGCCATGCGCGAGCGAACGCCCTTCCCGGCGGCCGTGTTCGAACGCTTGCCGAACCTGAAGCTGTTCATCACCACGGGGATGCGGAACGCGTCGGTGGACGTGGCGGCGGCCAAGGCGCAAGGCGTGGTGGTCTGCGGGACCCAGGGGTCGGCCTGGGCGACGGCGGAGCACACCTGGGCGTTGTTGATGGCGGCGGCGCGGAACATCGCGCATGACGATCGGATGATGCGCCAGGGTCTCTGGCAAACGCGGATATGCCTTGAGTTGCGTGGCAAGACCCTGGGCCTGCTGGGTCTCGGCAAGATCGGCGGTCAGGTCGCGACTTTCGCCAAGGCCTTCGGGATGAAGATCATCGCCTGGAGCGCCAATCTCACCGCCGGGCGCTGCGCCGAGATGGGGGCGGAACTGGTCTCCAAGGAAGAACTGTTCTCGAAAGCCGATTTCATCAGCATTCACATGGTGCTGAGCGACCGTTCCCGCGGCCTGGTGACGGCGGCGGATCTCGGGCGGATGCAATCCCACGCGTTTCTGGTCAATACCTCGCGTGGGCCGATCGTCGACCAGGCGGCGCTGTTGAGCACCCTGCAAGCCGGCTCGATCCGCGGCGCGGCGATAGACGTCTACGAGACCGAGCCGCTGCTGGCGGATCATCCCTATCGCTCCCTGGAGAATGTCGTGCTCAGTCCGCATATGGGCTACGTGACCGAGGAGACCTATCGGATCTTCCACGGACACGCGGTCGAGAATATACAGGCTTGGCACGATGGCGCGCCGGTGCGCGAATTGAACTGACATTCCCGTCGACGCGTTGACCTCGGCAAACTCAAGGACGTTTCAATGACCGCTCCCTGCGCGATCTATCTCGGGGCGACGGGCATCGGCTTGAAGCATAATCCGTTCGGCAAGGACGTGGCCAATCTCGGGCTTTATCGGGCTCTCGCCAAGTACGCGCCGGGGGATGAGTTGCCGTTTCTCGCCTTCAATCGCTTGGACAATGACGACGTTGCGGCCGAGCTCTACCAGGACAATCCCAGAACCAAGACAGTCTCAACCACCAGCGTGTTCAACAACCCGGTGCTTGCCGACGCGGGCACCTTGGTGCGGGCCAGCGCCGACCTTTCCGATCTCGCCTGGATGCGGCGCCGGGGCGGGGATCGCGCTTACTCGATCACTGGTTTGATCCACTCGCTCGCCCCGCCCGCGATGCGAGAGTACATCGCGCGGGCGATCACCGCGCCGATCCAGCCTTGGGATACCATGTGGTGCACTTCGCCCGCCGTGCGTGCCGCGCTGACGGAAATGTACGAGGAATACGCCGACTTCCTCGCCGGTCGTTTCGGTGGCGGGGAAAGTAAACCGCGCCCGTTCCCCGCGATGCCGGTTATTCCGCTCGGGGTCGAGGTTGACGAGATTCAGTCCCGTGCCGGCGCTCCCGGGACGCGCGAGGCGGTGCGCGGGCAACTCGGGATCGCCGAGGAAGAAGTGGTGGTGCTTTGGGTCGGACGCCTGTCGTTCTTCGAGAAGGCCCATCCGAGCCCGATGTTCGTGGCGCTGGAGGAGGCGGTCAAGCGAACCGGGGCCAAGGTGCGCATGGTCAATGTCGGCTGGTTTCCCGGTGGTGAGCAACACCGCGAACTTTATGAAGAGGCCGCGCGCAACCATGCGCCCTCGGTGACCGTCGATTTTCTGGACGGCAATGACCGGAGCTTCGTGGACAGGGTCTGGGGGGCGGCGGATGTGTTCATCTCGCTGGTCGACAATATTCAGGAGACCTTCGGCATCACCCCGATCGAGGCGATGGCCGCCGGCTTGCCGGTGGTGTTGAGCGACTGGGACGGCTATCGGGCCAGTGTCGCCGACGGGGTCGAGGGTTTTCTTATCCCGACCCTGCTGCCCCAGGCCGGGAGCGGATGGCTCATCGGACAGCGTCATGTTCTAGGCATGGACGGCTACCAGGGATACGCGGGTTCGGTGGCGATCCACACGGCGGTCGATGTCTCCGTCGCCGCCGGTGCCCTGGAAGCCCTGATACGCGATCCCGATCTGCGTCGTCGCATGGGCGAGGCGGGCAAGGCGCGGGCGCGCTCGGTTTTTGATTGGCCCGGTGTCGTGAACCAATTGTGCGAGCATTGGGGCGAACAGGCCGACCGACGTGGGAAGGCGGAGAACAATGATCCCAACCCCGAGCGTTTCCCGGTTAGTCCGATCAAGGGCGATCCGATTTCCGCTTTCCAAGGCTTCGCCAGTACCGCCTTGTCGCCGACCAGCGTGATCCGCGCGCGTGGGGAGGATCCAAGGGCCAGGCTAAACGCCGCGTTGGCGACACGGATTGATCGCATCGGCGAACCGTTTCGAGGCACCAATGCCGCTCGGGCGCTTGATCATCTTCTCGAAAGAGGGGCGATCACGACGAACGATTTGGCCGAAGCGCTCGGCCAGTCTTTGGAGCAGGTAGTCTTGCTCGTGGTCTGGATGGTGAAGCTGGGGATTGTCGCGCGGGATTGACCGGCTTAGACGAGTAACCAAGCCATCAAGAGCAAGGTGATCACGATCAGAACGATCGAAACCTTGAAAAGCGTTAGGACCCCATCATAGGTGCTCTGGTGGAACTGGTAATCCGCGTCGTTCTTGGAATGCTCGGCCGCCATGTTCTCTATCCCCCGGTTTCGTCCGGTTTATAACCTCTAGACGCTGTATAAAACACCGCCAGTGGTTCCGCCAAGTCTGAAAACATCATTCGGGGTTTGGATTGATCATGACGCCGCCGTTCGGCGCTGGCTGATCCGAGATGATCGCCCGGCCATCCACAACCCGTACCCGGCCTTCCGCGACAAGTTTGAGGGCCAGCGGATAGATCCGATGTTCCTGCTCCAAAACCCGCGCCGCCAGGCTCTCGGCGGTGTCGTCCGGTAGAATGGGTACCGCCGCCTGGACGAGAATCGGGCCGGCGTCGAGATCCGGGATGACCAGATGCGCGGTGCAACCGGCGATGCGAGCGCTGGCGTCCAGGGCGCGCTGATGGGTGTTCAATCCGGGAAACGCTGGAAGTAGGCTCGGGTGAATGTTGATCATGCGCCCGCGCCAACCCTCGACGAAATCGGCGGTCAGAATACGCATGAAACCGGCGGTGCAGACGATGTCGCAGTCGGCGGCGCGCAGGGCGTCGTCCAGCGCCGCGTCAAAGGGCGCGCGCCCGTCGAAATCGCCATGGCGTATCACTTGGGTGGCGATCCCGGCTCTCGCCGCGCGGTCCAGGGCCCCGGCGTCGGGGCGATTGGAGATCACCAGGACAATCTCGGCTGGAAAATCCGGAGCCGAGGCCGCGTCGATCAGCGCCTGGAGATTGGTGCCGCCGCCGGATACCAGAACGCCGGTTCTAACCTTGCCCTTAAGCGCTTTTCTCACCGGGACCAGCTCTCAAGGTTTTCGAGAATGACCGAAGGGTCGTCATCGGCCCGGGCTTCCAGCGCGCCGACGCGATACACGCTCTCTCCGGCTCCGGTCAGGGCGGCGGTGATCGTGTCAACCGAGGCGGGCGCGGCGATGACCAGCATCCCGATGCCGCAGTTGAAGGTTCGCGCTAGTTCTCGAGCCTCGATCCCGCCGGTCTCGGCCAGCCACCGAAAGACCGGGGGCAAGGTCCAACTGGCGGCGTCGATCCGCGCCGTCAGATCGGGGGCAAAGGCCCGGGGAGGGTTCTCGATAAGACCGCCGCCGGTGATATGCGCGAACCCCCTGACGCCGCCGGCGGCAAGCGCGGCGCGGCATGCGGCAATGTAAATTTTGGTTGGCGTCAGCATGGCCTCGCCCACTGTGCGTCCGCTCTCGAACGGACAGGGGGCGCCGTATTCCAGTCCAGCGGTCTCCATGACGCGACGAACCAAGGACAACCCGTTGGAATGCGGGCCCGAGGAGGCGATCCCCAACAGCACGTCTCCCGCCTGGGCTTGCGTGCCGTCAAGAAGTTTCGCGCGCTCGACCGCGCCGACCGCGAATCCGGCGAGGTCATAGTCTCCGTCGCCATACATGCCCGGCATCTCGGCGGTCTCCCCGCCGACCAGGGCACAGCCGGCTTGCCGGCATCCCTCGGCGATGCCGGTAACCACGTCGCGCGCGGTCTCGACCGAAAGCTTCCCGGTGGCGTAGTAGTCCAGAAAGAACAGGGGTTCGGCGCCTTGTACGATCAGGTCGTTGACGCACATGGCGACAAGATCGATACCCACCGTGCCGTGGATGCCTGTTTCGATGGCGATCTTGAGCTTGGTGCCGACGCCGTCGGTCGCGGAAATCAGCAAGGGATCCGCGAAGCCGGCGGCCTTCAGATCAAACACGCCGCCAAAACCCCCGATGCTTCCATCGGCGCCGGGACGGGCGGTCGAACGGGTAAGCGGCTTGATGGCATCGACAAGCCGTTCTCCGGCGTCGATATCGACACCCGCGTCGCGATAGGTGAGCGGGCGATTGCTTCCGGGCTGGCTGATGGTTTCCTCCGCGGCGATCCGCTATAAAAGCCAAAAGGCGAGGTGTGTCGCGCATGAAATGATGACGCGGCCACGAAATCGCCGAATTCATGCTTTATGGCGTGTTGGTGTCGTAATGAGCAAGACGGTTTTGGAGTTGGAGCACCGATGAGGACAAGCCGTGCGAGATACGCTTCCCTGATCGCGGGCTGTTTCGTTCTGTTCAGCGTGTTGTTCGCGAGCCCGCCGGCGGCGGCCCTGCGCCCCGATGAAGTCTTCATCGTTGCTCCGGTTCCCGTCGATGTAACCGCCGAGTCGGCGCTCGCCGCGCGCGGCCAGGCTCTTGAAATGGGGCGGGTGATCGCCTGGAAACGGCTGATGGCCCGTCTAACCCTGCCGGGCGAGGCCGGGGCATTGATGGATTACCGATCCGAGCAATTGGAGCCGTTGATACAAGGGTTCGAGGTATTGCGCGAACGAACCTCGGCGGTTCGCTATCTGGCGTCGGTGTCCTATCGCTTCAATCGTGACGAAGTGCGCCGTGTGTTGACCGAGGCCGGCGTCGCCTTCGCGGAAACACCGAGCCGGCCGGTCCTGATCATTCCGGTTCTTACCAGCCAAGGCGTTGGCGTTCTCTGGGAGGGTCCGAACCCTTGGCGCGAGGCCTGGCAGAATCTGCCGCCTAGGGATGGGTTGCTGCCCATCGCGGTACCCTACGGCGATCTCGCCGACATCCGTGACCTCTCGACGGTGCAGGCTTTGCGCGGCGATGAGCAGAGACTGCGGGCGGTGGCGGACAGATACGGCGCGCGGGACGTGGTGGTCGCCAAGGCATCGCGAACCTTTGACCGGCGCGACAATCTACCGGTGCTGGAGATCGCCATCGTGCGACGCGTCGGCGAGGGCTTGGAGGAAACCATCATCGAGTCGATCAAGGGGCAAACCCCCGATGATCTGATCGGCCTCCTCGATGCAGGCGTTACGCGGGTCGTGTCGACCTTGTCGAGCGCTTGGAAGCGCGCGAATCTGGTCCTGCCGGGCCTGGAAACCCGGGTCACGGTCGTGGTCCCGATCGATGGTTTCGGGCGCTGGCTATCCATTCGACGTCGCCTCGAGGGGATCGGTGTGCTGCGGCGGTTCGACTTGTTGCGGATATCCAAGCGCGAGGCGCTGATGGATCTTTGGGTGCAAGGCGGGGCGGAGCAGTTGCGCAACGCCATCCGACAGCGGGATCTGGAATTGCTGGAAGGCCGGGTGGACTACGTCTTGGCGGATCGCGATCAGCGGGTTCCCGAGATTTATCTTCCGGCGGGCGACGAGCCGGCGCCACTTCCCGAGGCGGCAACCGGCGCCGGGCTGAACGTAGCGCCCAAACCGGCGGGCACGCGGTAGTCATGGCGGGCTTGTCATGACCCGGCGCGAACGTCGTCTGTTCTGGCTGGCTTTTCTGGCCATGGGCCTGCTCGGGCTCTATGCCTTGAGCGAGGTGCTTTTGCCTTTCGTGGCGGGGATGGCGATTGCCTACTTCCTCGACCCGGTTGTCGACAGACTGGAGAAGATAGGCTGTTCGAGAACCCTTGGAACATCCGTGGTCCTGATCGGTTTCCTGATCATTTCCGCCGGTTTGTTTTTGTTGTTGCTGCCGGTTCTGAACGCACAGCTTCTTCGACTGATCGAGGTGGTTCCGGCGATCCTGGAGTCGTTGGAGCCGGTGCTGCGCCCGATCCTCGATGAGTTCAACGCGGGGAGCGAGGGCGCGGCGCTGGGCAAACTCCCCTCCATGGCCGGGGACGCGCTGAAGTGGATCGGTGGCGTTTTGGCGCGTTTGGTGAGCGGCGGCGTGGCGGTGGCCAATCTATTGTCGCTGCTGCTAATCACGCCGATCGTCGCGTTCTATCTTCTGCGGGACTGGGACCGCATGGTCGAGACGATCGACGGCTGGCTCCCCCGCGCCCAACAAAACACCATCCGCGAACAATGCGCCGCGATCGACAGGACCCTAGCGGCATTCGTGCGCGGACAGGGAAGCGTCTGTATCGTGCTCGCGGTGTTCTATGCCGCGACCCTCAGTCTCGCCGGATTGCAGTTTGGTATCGTGATCGGAATCTTCGTCGGGCTGATATCTTTTATACCATTTCTCGGCGCTATCCTTGGCGGTCTGGTGAGCATCGGTCTCGCCGCGGTTCAATTCGATACCTGGCAGCCGGCTGCGATCATCGCTGGCATTTTCGTCGTCGGTCAGGTGCTGGAGGGCAATGTCTTGACGCCGAAACTGGTTGGCGGCGCGGTTGGCTTGCATCCCGTCTGGGTGATCTTCGCGCTGCTGGCGGGGGGCGCTCTATTCGGCTTCGTCGGCGTCTTGTTGGCGCTGCCGGCGGCGGCGGTGATCGGCGTGCTGACCCGTTTCGGCATGGCGGAGTATCTGGCAAGCCCCTTGCATCTTCACGGCATCCCACCGCCCGACGACGCGTCGCCGCCTCGGGATGCCGGAGCCGACGGCAAGACGGATGCCGGAAGCGGATCGTGAATTCCACGGACCAGTTGGTGTTGGAGCTTGTTCCGCGTCCGGCGCATGGCCGCGAGGCGTTCCTCGTCTCCGACTGCAACCGCGAGGCGATTGCCTGGATTGACCGTTGGCCGGACTGGCCACCTCATACCACGGGGCTTAACGTTTACGGTCCCGCCGCTTGCGGAAAGACCCATCTGGCGGCGGTATGGCGCGCGCGATCGAAGGCCAGCCGGATTGAAGACCCGATCAAGCGTTCCGAGGATGTCCCGGCGGTGCTGGGAGGCGCGAAGGACGTGGTAATCGATGGTCTATCCGGAGATTGGCCGGGCGAGCCGTTGTTGCATTTGCATAATCTCGCGGTCGAGCGCGGCGGCGCGCTCCTGATCCTGAGCCGGGAGCCGGTCGCGCGCATGGGGTTACGGCCCGCGGATCTGGCTTCGCGATTGGCGGCCATGCCCGCGGTTGCGATCGGCGCGCCCGATGACAGCCTGATCATTGGTGTGATGAGTAAGCTGTTTCGGGACCGTCAACTGCATGTCGGTCGCGATGTTCTGGAGTTTCTGGCGAACCGCATGCAACGGTCGCTCGAGGAAGCGGTTCGACTGGTGGACCGTCTGGATCGAAAGGCGCTTGCCGAAAAACGCGGCATAACCTTGCCTCTGGCGCGCGCGGTGCTGGCGTCCGAGGATTAGTCAAGAAAGATCATCCAAGGGAGATAGGGAATGGATTTGGGAATTGCGGGCAAGAATGCCCTGGTTTGCGCGGCCAGCAAGGGGCTGGGCCGGGCATGCGCGGATTCGCTGGCCGAGGCGGGCGTGAACGTTACCATTTGCTCGCGCACCGAGGCGGATATCAAGGCGGCGGCCGAGGCAATCGGCGCGGCGCATGGCACGACCGTGAAGTGGCTGGCGTGCGATATCACTACCGAGGAGGGAAGGGCCGGGGCTCTCGAGCTGGCCGGTGATGTCGACATCCTGGTCAACAACGCGGGTGGTCCGCCGCCGGGGAGTTTTCGGGAATGGACGCGGGATGATTGGATCAAGGCCATCGATTCCAACATGCTGACCGCGATCGAACTGATCAAGGCGACGGTCGACGGCATGATGGAGCGCAAGTTCGGGCGGATCGTCAACATCACCTCGGCGGCGGTGAAGTCGCCGATCTCGATCCTAGGGCTTTCGAACGGCGCTCGGACCGGGCTGACCGGCTTTTGCGCCGGTATTGCCCGTGACACCGTGCGCGAGGGGGTGACGATCAATGGCTTGCTGCCGGGGCCCTTCGATACCGACCGGCTACGCGGCAACATCGAGGTGCGGGCCAAGGCCGCCGGCAAGACCTATGACGAGATGTACGAGATCGCGGCGGCGGATAACCCGGCTGGCCGCTTTGGCACCGCCGACGAGTTCGGCAAGACCTGTGCCTTCCTGTGCAGCGCGCATGCCGGTTTCATCAATGGTCAGAATGTCCTGATGGATGGCGGCGCGTTCCGGAGCTCGCTATAGGGTTTCGAGAACGTCACGCGCGTTTCGATAGGCCTCGTCGACGGCATCCTCGCCGCGGGCGAGGCCTTCAAGCGTGATGAATCTGATGCTCTTAATGCCGATGGTCCCGAGTATATCCTTCAGATAGGGTGTGAGGTGATCAGGCTGGCGCGCGCGATCGCCGCTGAAATAGCCTCCTGACGCAATAACGTTGTAGGTCGGGCGGTCCATCAGCAGTCCGATCTTGCCCTCCGGCGTGCTTTTGAAGGTGCGCCCGAAGCGGACGACCTGATCGATCCACGCCTTGAGCGCCGCCGGCACGGTGAAATTATGCATCGGCGTCGACAGAATCAGGAGGTCGGATCGCTCCAACTCGTCTATTAGCGATTCCGATTCTCTTAGCGCCGCGTGATCCCGCGCGGCCTCTTTGTCCTGATGGGTCATCATCGCCGCCGCGAAAGCGTCGTCGACAATGGGCGAGGGCGTACTCGCCAGAACTCGGGTGGTCACCGATGCATCGGCATGGGTGCGGGTAATCGTCGCCAAGACCTCGTCCGCGAAGCGGCTGCTGTGGGCCGAGCCCGCCTTGGGGCTGCAATCGATGCGCAAGATCGCCTTGTTCATGGTCGCCTCTCATGTCGCTTGCTTGTCCGCCGCCCGGCGGAAGGCCGGGGTGAATGTCGGTAACATGAAAACCGGCGGAGACACCATTGCGCGTCGGGAATGGCAGTCGTGATGGTCCTGTTATCCTCCGGCGGGTTCTGGCATGCTTAGGAAGATGGCGGCGTGATCTCGCCGGCGAAAGTTGGACAGGACGATGAGCGGCAAGAAATCCGTTTCACCGGTAAAGGCATGGGGAAGTCAGGCCTCGCGATACTTCAATCGCGAACTGTCCTGGCTGGCTTTCAACGCCCGGGTCCTAGAGGAAGCGCGCAATCCGCGCTCGCCGTTATTGGAACGTTTGCGCTTTCTCGCCATCTCCAGCGCCAATCTCGATGAGTTCTACATGGTTCGTGTCGCCGGGTTAAAAGGCATGGTGACCGCCGGTGTTTCCACGGCGAGCCCGGACGGTTTGCTCCCCGCCCAACAGCTTCAGGCGATATCGGGCGAGGTAATGAAGCTGGTTTCCGATCAGCAGGATTGCCTACGGGAATTGCGCCGTGAACTACGCGCCGTCGGTTTTCATATCGTCGATCACGAGGAGCTGTCGCGAAAGGACCGGGCCTGGCTGGAGGACTATTTCCTCGATCAGATCTTTCCGGTTCTCACCCCTCTGGCGATTGACCCAGCGCATCCGTTCCCGTTTTTCCCGAACCGGGGCGCCTGTCTGGCGCTGCAATTGACCCGGATGTCGGATGGGCACGACATGGAGGCGTTGTTGCCGTTGCCGACGACGGTAAACCGGTTCGTGCGTTTGCCGGGCAACGAGATCCGTTTCATCGCCACCGAGCAAGTCATCCTGGAGCATATCGCCGCGGTCTTCCCAAACTGCAAAGTGGTCGGACAGGGAATCTTCCGGGTGCTGCGCGATAGCGAGATGGAGATCGACGAGGAAGCCGAGGATCTGGTCGATTCCTTTGAGTCGGCGTTGCGGCGGCGGCGGCGCGGCAATGTGATCCGGATCGGGGTCAGCACATCAATGCCCGACGACCTGCGAGGCTTCGTCGTGCGCGAGCTCGGCTGCTCGGAGGAGGATATCTTCACCCTTGGTGAGTTGGTCGGGCTGGCCGAGCTTACACAATTGATCACCGGCGAGCGTCCGGATCTGCTTTGGCCTCCCTTCAATGCTCGTTTTCCGGAACGTATCCGCGATTTTGGCGGCGATTGTCTAGCGGCGATCCGGGCCAAGGATATTATCGTTCACCATCCCTATGAAAGTTTCGACGTCGTCGTCCAGTTTCTGCGGCAAGCCGCGTCGGATCCGGCAGTCGTCGCGATCAAGCAAACGCTATATCGGACGACCCGCGATTCGCCGATCGTGAAAGCCCTGACCGAGGCGGCTGAATCAGGTAAGTCGGTTACCGCGATGATTGAGTTGAAGGCCAGGTTCGACGAGGAAACGAACATCCAACTGGCACGGGATCTCGAACGCGCGGGTGTTCAGGTGGTCTACGGGTTCGTGGATCTGAAAACCCATGCGAAGATTTCGCTGGTGGTGCGTCGCGAGGGGGGACAACTCCGCAACTACGCGCATTTCGGCACCGGCAATTATCACCCGATCACGGCGAAGATCTATTCGGACCTGTCGTTTTTTACCTGCGATGCCGAGCTGTGCCGCGACGCGTCGCGGGTGTTCAACTACATGACGGGTTACGCTGCGCCCGCCGGCATGAGCAAGGTCGCGATCTCGCCAATATCCCTGCGCAAGCAACTCAACACGCTTATCCGCGCCGAGATGGCGCATGCCCGCGCCGGGCGACCGGGGCATATCTGGGTTAAGTTGAACGCGATTGTCGATCCCGACCTGATTGATTTGTTGTACGAGGCCTCGGGTGTTGGCGTGAAGATTGAGTTGGTCGTTAGAGGTATTTGTTGTCTGCGCCCTGGCGTGCCCGGTTTGTCGGAGAACATACGGGTTCGCAGCATTGTCGGGCGTTTTCTGGAACACTCCAGGATCGCGTGCTTTGGAAACGGGAAAGGGCTACCCTCGGACGACGCCAAGGTCTACATATCGTCCGCGGACTGGATGCCGCGCAACCTGGATCGCAGAGTGGAGCATTTCGTGCCGGTTGATAACGCGACGGTGCATCAGCAGGTGCTCGACGAGATCATGCAGGCGAATTTGAGGGATCAGACCAATTGTTGGTTCCTGAACGGTGACGGCGAGTACACACGCGTCGATGCCTCGGCCTCCGATTTCTCCGCGCATGACTATTTCATGACCAATCCGAGCCTTTCCGGGCGAGGCAGCGGACTTCGCCGTTCGGCGGAGAGTGCCTTGCATTTGGCCAGTTCCACCTGACCCCGGCGAAGTCTTGTCAAAAACCACTTCCCTAGCGGCTTCCGAAAGCGAAAATCGGGTCGGTGTCCTAGACATCGGGTCGAATTCCGTACGTCTTGTGGTCTTTGAGGGCGGTCGGCGCATGCCGATACCGATCTTTAACGAGAAAGCCCTTTGCGCGCTCGGCGCGGAATTGAAGGGGACCGGTCGGCTATCCGAGACGGGACGGATCTCGGCAATCGTCAATATTGCTCGCTTTAGCGAGATTGCCCGTGAAATGGCGGTGACGGACCTGCATGCGGTTGCCACGGCGGCGGTTCGAGAGGCGGAGAACGGACCGGAATTCGTTGAGGAGTTATCGCGTCGATTTGGATTGAAGGTCCGCGTGCTTTCGGGCGATGAGGAAGCGGTGATGTCGGCCCATGGCGTGATCAGCGCGTTTCCTGGCGCCGATGGCGTGGTCGGTGATCTTGGGGGTGGCAGCCTGGAACTGGTGGACGTGCGAGATGGCGAGGTCCGCCGTTCCATCTCCCTGCCGCTCGGTCCTTTGCGTCTCGGTACTCTGACGCCTGATCGTCGCGAGAAACTCGAAGAGCGTATCGACCAGGAACTGTTGAGGCTGGATTGGCTGGATCAATTGCAAAGGCGACCGCTTTTCGCCGTAGGCGGCTCTTGGCGCAGCCTCGCTCGGGCTCACATGATCGACTCGAACTATCCGTTGCAGGTGATTCACGGCTACGAAATCGCCTTTGGTCCGGCGCTCGACTATCTCAGTCGGATGTCAGGATCGGCGGGCGGCAAACGGCAACGGATCGAGGGGGTGTCGAAGCGGCGCTATGCCTCGCTGGGCCTGGCGGCGTTGGTTCTTACCCGGCTGATGACGCTGGGGGGACCCAGCCATCTGATGTTTTCCGCTTTCGGGCTTCGCGAGGGGTGCCTGTTTGACCAGTTGCCGGCGGCGGAAAAGACGTCCGATCCACTGCTGGCGAGTTGCTCGGTGATCGCGAGTAAAACCGGTCGCTTTCCGATTGCGCCCGATGTCGTGGAAAGATGGATCAGAGGGTTTCTGCCTTATCTCGACGCCAGGGAAAATCGGCTGATCGCGGTGGTCTCAATTCTCGCGGATATCGGATGGTCGGAGCATCCACAATATCGAGGCGAGCATGCGTTTCTGAAGGTTCTCAGGTTGCCGGTTGTCGGGATCGGACATGAGGACAGGGCATTCGTCGCGCTCGCCATACTGGCGCGCTATCAGGGGAACTTCAAACTGCCCGCCGCCGCCGCCGTATTGACCCTGGTTCCCGAGGAGCGTTGCCGCGACGCTCTGCGGATTGGCTTGGCGCTTCGGCTTGGTTTGACTTTGTGCGGCGGTGTCGAGCGACTTCTGGCGAATATCAGGGTGCTGGCGGACCACGATTGGATATCGATCACCTACCCCAAGTCCATGGCCGCCCTGCATGGCGAGGTTATCGGCCGGCGCATCGAGGAATTGGCACGCGCGATCGACATGCCGATCGTGCTCGCGCCCAGGCCTGATGACGAAAACCCGCGGGACCCGCCCGAGGCGCGAGAGGCTAGAGGGTAATAAGCTTAACCTGATCGCCGGATACCGCCAGGGCCAGGCGGCCCGCCTTCAAGGCCAGGGCGTCATCGCCAAACAGCTTTTTGCGCCAACCCCGAAGCGCCGCCACATCGGCGTCGTCCGCGATGGCGATAGCGTCGAGATCCGCGGAATTGGCAATGAGTTTCTGGGCGACCTGGTGCTTTTCCGACTTTTGTTTCAACAGCACGCGTAGCAACTCAACGATCGCCGGATGCGGCTGCCTGGTATCGCGGTTTTGCTCGATGCGGGGACATTCCTCGTCCGATAGCGCCATTGCCTTGGCGACCGCCTCCAGGATCTCCGCGCCGGCGCGGCCGGTCGCGAATTGTTCCGAGATGTTGCGGACCTTCGCCAAGTCCTTGAGGTTTCGCGGGGAGCGGGCGGCGATATCTAGCAGGACATCGTCGCGCATGATCCGATTGCGAGGGATGTCGCGTCGTCTAGCTTCCAGTTCTCGATAAGTGGCCAACTCGCGGACAACCGCCAGAAAACGGCTTTTGCCGCTTCTGACCTTGAGCCGCAGCCAGGCATCGCGCGGATCGAGTTCGTAGGTCGCGGGATTGCTGACCACCGCGAACTCTTCCTCGAGCCAGGATTCACGTCCATTGGCCTTGAGTTGGGCCGCGAGCTTCTCGTACACCACCCGAAGATACGTCACGTCGGAGAGGGCGTAACCGATCTGCGCGCTCGAAAGTGGCCTATGCGACCAATCGGTGAAGCGCGAGCTTTTATCGACTTGAACGCCGGTTAGTTTTCGAACCAGCTTGTCATAGCTGACGGACTCTCCGTGGCCGCAGACCATCGCGCCGATCTGGGTGTCGAATAGAGGCGCGGGGATGGTCTTGGTCTGGAGATAGAAGATCTCCATGTCTTGGCGGCACGCATGGAAAACCTTCAGCACATCGGGATTGGCCATCAGGGCGTGAACCGGTTCCAAGGAGATGCCGTCGGCCAGGGGGTCGATCGCTACCGCCTCGTTCTCGCCGGAGATCTGGATCAGGCACAGTTTCGGATAAAAAGTCCGCTCGCGCATGAACTCGGTATCAACGCAAACAAACGCTTCCTTGGCCATGCGTTCACAGAAGGCGGCCAGATCGGTATTGTCGGATATAAGGGTCATGGCCCGCGTATACACTGATTCCCGCGGGCTGAAAACGACCCCGAAAAAAGTTTTCCAGGCCAGAAAACCGAATCTCCATCAAGGGCTTACGGAGCTTGTCGGATGGATATATAAAATCCAATCTTTCTTTTGGGTTGCAACCATTTGAGATTTGAATCAAGATTCATTATCTAAGCTATTGATTCAGGCGGGGAATCAATATGAAACGTCTCGTGACATTAGGCGCGGTGCCACTCCTGTTGGCGGGCTGCGTCCCTGTAATCCCTCTACCGATCTCGATTGTCACCTCGGGTTTGTCCGGTGTTTCCTTTTTGACCACCGGTAAAAGCACGACGGATCACGTGATCTCGGCGGCGAACAAGCAAGACTGCGTGATGCACCGGGTCGCGTTTGGGGAAGAGGTTTGTCGCGAATACGCCGCTGGTGAATACCGCCCGGTGACCGAATATACCGGTCATTTCCCGGGAGACCTCGAACAGGCCGAGCCGCAAGCGGCCCCAGTTGATTTCTGGGCCGATAAACAAGACACCAATACCGCCGAGCTTCCCGAGGAGGCGCCCAAGAAGGTTGACCCCTTGATGGTGTCATCACTGGCGCGCTCGGATCGCGAGAGCGATGTGATCAGCATGGATGTTGGAAAACTCGAGGCGATGTCGGAGGGGATCGGAAGCGACCTTCAAGAGGCGAGTTGGCAACGACCGATTACGCCGATTCCGGTTGAAAGTTCGGTCCTTCCGCCGCTGCCGGAGACGCGGCCTTCCGACGCCACGGCCGTGGGCGCGACCAGGGACCTTCGCTTTCTGTCACTTGGTTCATTTCGTTCGACCGAACGCGCGAATGATCTGGTTCAGCGCTACGCGCATCTAAGCCCGACTGTCATGACCGTCGAGGTGCGGGGCGTCACCTGGCAGCGCGTCGCCGTGGGGCCCATGGGCAAACCGGCGGTTGAACGCTTGCGCCGCTCGAACCCCAAAATCGACGGCCGCGATACCTGGACCTTTGTTCGCTAGATTCCATTAGGTCCGATGGCGCGGCTACCGGCTTTCGATAGCCGGTCTTGTTGTGGGAAATCACCCCTTACACTTCGGTCGTCCTCGCGAAAGAGGGGACCTTCCCTCTGTTCGCGCGGGTGGCTTTGTTTTTATACATTGCCTCGTCGGCGCGGTTGAGGACGGCGGCTTCGTCATCGCCCTCGGCATAGTGTGCCAGGCCCAAACTGGCGCCGATCGGGATTTGGATCCCGTCCCAGGCCAAGGTCCGACCATTCAACTCGCGATCCAGTCCCTGCATTCGCTTGGCGGCGATTTCCTTCGTGATGCCAGGCATGAGCACGGCGAATTCGTCGCCGCCGAGCCGACCGATGGAGTCGGTTTCCCGAACCCGATGGCGCAGGCTCTCCGCGACGGCCTTCAACAAGGCATCACCCGCGGCGTGTCCATGGTGATCATTCACCGATTTGAATCGGTCGAGATCGATCATGATAACCGAGCCGCTGACATGCGAGCGCACGGCGAAAGCCAGGGCACGGTGCAAATTGGTCATGAAACCCCGGCGATTGAGCAGCCGCGTCAATTCATCGGTGTTTGAAAGATTTTCCAACTCGCGAATGCGCTGTTCCTGACGCTCGATGCGCTTTTCGGCCTCGGTCATCGCGATCAAGGCAAGCCGCAGGGCGACCTCGGTCTGGTTGCCGGCGTCCGGACCAATCTGCGGCAGTTGGCTGTCGTCGAGCGCCAGCACATCCGACATTTTGCCAGGCAGGGCATCGAACTCGGATCGAATAGCGATCGCGTTCGTTTGGGGCGAGATCGGGAGGGGGGCGAGGACTGCCATCCGTTCCATGTGCTTAATCCGCTATCGTTAAACTTTCTCAACGTGGGAGTAGCAATCGCCGTGCCAGTTGGCGTGGTCGTGCCAAGCAAGGCAGGGCTTCGAAAATCGGACGTTGGTCGCGCCGAGGCGACGACACTCGGCGGAATGTTCCATCCAGCCGGAAATTTTTGCCCCATCGACATGGCGGATCGGCACTTCGGTCTTTGCGAGAAGCCACGGTGTGACCATATTCTTGACGTAGGCGTGACCCTTGAGGATGCAAACTTGGTTGCCGTTCCGCCATTTCGTTTGGAGAGATCAATTGAATGCACGCGATATCTCACGTTACGCCGTTCTTGGGCTGGCCTTGGCGGTGGCGCCGGCGCTCTCGGCGGATGCCGGGCAGGCGCGATCCGACTTCGCGCCGCACCGGGCGCTTTATTCAATGTCGCTCGGGACGTCTCAATCCGACTCGGGAATCACCGACGTAGAGGGGCGCATGGCGTTCGAATGGCGCGAGGACTGCGACGGATGGATTGTGGAGCAACGCTATGCCATGCGTTATTTCGGCGCGTCGAGCGCGGTTCATGAAGTCGACACGACCTTTACGACCTGGGAAAGCAAGGACGGCAAGAGATATAGATTCTTCGTGACCAACAAACCCGGGGGAAGCACACCGCCGAAGATCGAGGGCTTTGCCTCCCACCCTGGACAAAGCGGGACCGGGATGGCGCGTTTCACGGTTCCCGATGAAACCGATTTCGAACTCGCCAATACCGTGCTGTTTCCTTCCGCCCATACCTTCGCGATGCTCGACGCGGCGCTCACCGGGGGTAAATTCTTCGCCGCGCCGATGTTTGATGGAAGCGAGGTCGAAGGGCCGACCTCGGTCAGCGCGGTCATGGGCAAGGAACGACGGGACGAGGCGGCCGAGGAGGAATTGCTGAGAGGCAGACATTGGCCGATCCGCATGGCGTTCTTCGGAGCCGATAGCAAATCAAGCGAGCCGAGCTACGAGATGTCCGCGACCATGCATTCCAACGGCGTGGCCAGTGACCTGGTGCTCGACTACGGCGATTTCACCGTCAAGGTGACGCTTAAGACCCTTGAGGCGCTGCCCAAGCCATCCTGTTAAGGGGGTTGGATCAGGCCGGGTCTTCGTCTTCCGGACGAATCCGGTTAGCGGGACTTTGCGGCCTGATGGTTTGTCCGAATCCACGGCCTTTCTCGATAGCCCCCCGGCCTAGCCTTTCGCGCACCTGATCCATCGCTTGCTCCGCCTTTTTGCGGCGGGCGGCGTCGGGGTCCGCCAGGTCCAGGGGGTCGGCATCGGATTCCTCGCCAAGTTCCGATAATCCGACACCCAACAGACGATAGCGCCGGCCGTCGAGCTCGCGCGAGAGCAATGGAAGAGCGGTACGAAAAATCGTATCGGCGAGTTGCGTCGGCGCAGCCAGACTGGCGCGTCGTGTCAGTGTCTTGAAATCGGCGGTCTTCAGTTTGACCGTCACGACCCGTCCGGAGATGTGCTTTCTCTTCAGATTTCCCGAGACCGATTCACAGAGTTTCCAAAGGACCGGGCGTAGGTCATCCTCGGATGTCAGATCGGTGTTGAAGGTTGTTTCGTTCGAGACACTCTTGGCCGTCGATATCGGCTCGACACGGCGATGGTCGATACCCCGGGAGAAATTCGACAATCGAGTGCCGATCGAACCATAGCGACGCGTCAATTCCCGCTCGTCCATGCCCTGGAGATCACCGATGGTTCGCAAGCCGTCGTTCAACAGCTTTTGGTGCAGACTCTTGCCGACACCCCAGATGACGCTCGCGGGCATCGGGGCCAAAAAGGCCGTCGCTTCCGCCTTGCCTATGATGCTGAAGCCCCGGGGCTTATCCAGATCCGAGGCGACTTTCGCCAGGAATTTGTTGTAGCTAAGGCCGATGGAGGCGGTGATGCCGATCTCGTCCTGGATGCGGCGCACGAGCTTGGCCAAGGTCTCGGACGGGGGGGCCTTATGCAGGCGCTCGGTTCCCGTGAGATCGAGAAAGGCCTCGTCAATCGACAGCGGTTCCACAAGCGGCGTCGCCTCCCGCATCAGGGTCCGAACTTCCTGGCCGACGGCGGCGTATTTGCTCATATCGGGTTTGATGACCACCGCGTCGGGGCATGCGGCGAGTGCCTTGAACATCGGCATGGCGGAGCGCACGCCGAAGATCCGGGCTATGTAGCAGGCCGCCGAGACAACGCCCCGCCGCCCGCCGCCAACGATTACCGGCTTGTCGGCGATGCTCGGATCGTCGCGTTTCTCGACGCTGGCGTAAAACGCGTCACAGTCGATATGAGCGATGGACAGGCTACGTAACTCCGCGTGGCGGATCAGACGGGGCGAGCCGCAACGAGGACAGGTATCTCCGGCATCAGGAGCGGGCCAGGTCAGGCAGTCCCGGCAGAGCGCTGCTTGTTTCTCCTCGGTCGAACTCTTTATTGGAGGGGGTGCCGGGGGTTTCATTTTAGCTCTTGATGGTCGGCGCGATCGCCCCGCCACAGCCAAGCCGCGCCTCTCACACCACTCGAATCGCCATGAACGGGCCGCATAAGGCGGGTGTCCACGGCGTCGGAGAAGACGTACGGCTCCCACAGCAACGGCACGGTTTCGTACCAACGCTCGATATTGGACAGGCCACCTCCAAGTACGATGACGTCCGGGTCGAGGATATTGATGACATGGGCCAAGGCGCGCGCCAGGCGGTTTTCGTACTTCGAAATGATATCCCGCGCTCGACCGTCGCCGGTCTCGGCACTCAAGACGATGTCGGGCACGGCGAGCTCCATGCCGGTGTTGTCCCGGTGCTGGCGTTCAAGGGCCGGGCCGGACAGGAAGGTCTCAATGCAACCGTCGCGCCCGCAATAGCAGGCCGCGCCCGGGCGTTCGTCGTCGTCTGGCCAGGGAAGGGGGTTGTGCCCCCACTCGCCGGCGATCGCGTTGATGCCGACGAGCGGCCGTCCCGCGATCGCGATGCCCGCGCCGACGCCGGTCCCGAGGATGACGCCGAAGACGACGGGGGAACCTTGGCCCGCGCCGTCGACGGCCTCGGAAACCGCGAAACAGTTCGCGTCATTTTCGATTCGCACCGCGCGGCCCAGCGCGGCCTCCAAGTCGGCCGCGAGTGGCTTGCCGATCAACCAGGTCGAGTTCGCGTTCTTGACCAGTCCCGTGCGCCGGGACATCGCGCCGGGAATACCTATGCCCACCGAAGCCTTGTGACCGGCGGCTTGATCCGCCTCGAGGACGAGGTCCCGTATCGCCGCGACCGTATGCTCGTACACGCCTCTCGGCGCGGCGATCCGGCGTCGATGAACCTCTTCGCCGTCCGGCCCCAGAAGCACGCATTCGATCTTCGTTCCGCCGAGATCTATACCGATCCTGAATGTCTCGGACATCGTTTCCATCAATAGATATGAATCAGGTATGAGCGGACGCGCGGGCGATCGCGCGTCATGCTTGGCTAAATCGTACTCGAACGCGTATCATGGGTCGAGGTGGCTTGGCGCGTGATGCGCGTCGACCCAATCGAGGGCGGTTCACCTGGCCCAGGGGGACGGAGGATACTTTGTCAGCGGATCAAACCGACGCGAAAACCATACTGATCGTCGAGGATAACGAGCTCAATATGAAGCTGTTCAACGATCTGTTGGAGGCGCACGACTATAACATCCTCCAGACTCGTGACGGGATGGAAGCGCTCAAGATCGCGCGCGAAAAGAAACCCGATCTTATTCTCATGGATATCCAGCTTCCCGAAGTGTCGGGACTGGAAGTGACGAAGTGGATCAAGGAAGACGAAAACCTCCGGTCTATTCCGGTAATCGCCGTCACGGCGTTCGCGATGAAGGGCGATGAGGAAAAGATCCGCGAGGGAGGCTGCGAGGCGTATATCGCGAAACCGATATCGGTCAGCCATTTTCTGGAAACCGTGCAAAAATTCCTAAGCTAGGCGCTCATGCCCGGACGTGTCCTCGTCGTTGCGATGTATTGCCGAACGTCAAGTTGCTCGAGGCGAAGCTTTCGAGCGAGTATTTCGACGTCTTGTCGGCCTATGACGGGCCGGAGGCGCTGAAGGTCATCGAGGATCAGTCGACGGATCTCGTGTTGCTCGACGTGATGATGCCGGGCATGGATGGCTTCGAGGTTGGTCGGCGCATTCGCGGCAACCCCGGCAGCATGCATCTTCCGGTGATCATGGTGACGGCCTTGAGCGACCCGAGCGACCGGGTTCATGGGCTTGAAGCCGGCGCGGATGATTTCCTCACCAAGCCGGTGGACGATGTCGCTCTGTTCGCCCGGGTGCGCTCGCTGTTGCGGCTGAAGATGATGATGGATGAATGGCTCCTTCGCGAGCAGACATCCCAGCAGCTGGCGATGATCGAGGCCCCGAACACCTTGGACGCGATCGAATATCGTGGGGCCAATATCCTACTCGTCGAGGACAAGGTCATAGATGTCGCGAATTTCCGCGAGGCGCTTCGCGATGACGGGCATCGTATCGAGCGCGCCTCGACGGTCGAGGACGGCATGGCGGCGGCCGGGTCCGAGGCTTATGACCTGATTGTTTGCAACCTCAATCTCGGCGGCGGGGTCGATGTACTCCGGATGGTCTCGCAACTACGCGCGCTCGAGAAAACCCGACAGATTCCGATCCTCATGATCGGCGAGAACACCCAGATCGACCGCTTGGCCAAGGCCCTGGACCTTGGCGTCAACGACTATGTGATCAAACCGTTCGACCGCAACGAGTTGATCGCCCGGGTGCGCACCCAGATTCGCCGGGGACGGTTCCAAAGCCTGCTTCGACAAAGCTATGAGGCGTCCATATCCCTGGCGCTTATCGATAGTCTTACCGGTCTGTACAATCGTCGCTATCTGCTGACCTACCTTCAGGGAATGATGGCGGGTTTTGAAAACTGCGGTAAACCGCTGGCGGTTCTCCTTGTCGATGTCGATCACTTCAAGCGCGTCAATGACACCCATGGCCATGGAGCCGGCGACGAGATCTTGCGATCGCTCGCTGATCGGATGACCGGTAACTTGCGCAATGTCGACATGGTCGCGCGGATCGGCGGCGAGGAATTCGTGGTGGTTATGCCGGATACGAACCTGTCTGTGGCCGGACGGGTAGCTGGCCGGTTGCTGGAGAAGATCGCGGATCGGCCCTTCAAGATATCCGACGATCTATCGATACCCGTGACCATCAGTATTGGTATCGCCATGCGTGATGACACCAGCGATACAATCGAAACCTTCCTCGCCCGGGCCGACGCCGCGCTATACAAGGCCAAGGACCAAGGGCGGAACCAGATGGTGTTTGACCGCGATCTTTAGTCGGTGACCCGTCGGCGCGTCTCCCGCGTGGCATGATCGTGGTATTCTCGACAAAATTTTGAGATATTGTAGCTAAGAGTGGCTTGGTCTGTTCTGGGCTCCTGGGCATTTGGGGGAAAAGGATTGGTGGATTCCGCCTCTAGAGCCGATTCAATCTAGTCGCGATCATATCCTGCGGCGGCGAAGTAGTTTTCGCATTGGGTTGGCGTGAAGGTCTCGATGGCGGTGGCGATTGCGTCCCAGAGATCGGCCTTGGTACGTG
>Ga0181579_10000881_pt1 | contig 24894 bp, 27 predicted proteins | sample 071ome_24_FD_132996 | JGI IMG/M metagenome (GOLD analysis project Ga0181579, IMG submission 132996) | Coastal salt marsh microbial communities from the Groves Creek Marsh, Skidaway Island, Georgia - 071402CT metaG (megahit assembly) | ecosystem: Environmental > Aquatic > Marine > Intertidal... | reverse complement strand
GTACGGTCAAACCCCAGTTTGAAACGGTGAAAGTTTGTCATCCCGCAGAAACACAGAAAAACAGGCTCCCCCCTCTTCATGATGCGGGTGGAGGCACGGTGATGTGTTTTGGTGATGGTTTCCCCGGACGCCATGATCTGCAGAAAATGCGTATTCGGTGACATATCCTTGTCGTCATAATGCGCGTCAAGGAGTTCAGCCGCTTTGCGCGTGCCCGCCTGTGATATAGCGAGCGCCACTTCAAATTCAGCCACGCCATCACCTATCGCAGATCGTCCCGCCTGCATCATGGCATTTGCCACCATACCGGCATGACGTGCTATCCTGAGCTCTTCTGCCGATTTGATCATTCTCATTTCAGCAAGGAGAGGCGTGACGCTTTTGAGCGTTTGAGCCCCGACAAGGCTTTCCATATAGGCCCGGACAAGCGGCGGCATATGATCCGGTTCAATTCCCGTTGTCACGGCACCTTTCACCGCCAGCGGCAGCTCTTCACGCCACTCATTCCCGGCGCCGTCATTCCATGCCGCAATACGGTCGACACGGGCATGTTCGAGGGCGGCGTTATAATCGATGGACGGGGTGATCAGCAGGGTCCTGCCGTCACTATGAACCACCAGTATCGTCGGGCGGCCGAATTCCATATGAAGGTAATCATAATACCCTGTCAGATAATAGATATTGTCATCATCTGTTATCAGGGCAACATCAATGGAAGCATCACCTAGCGATTTCTGAAAATTGCGCATTCTTTCAGTAAACATGATGCAGGGACTTCTGGATATGCAAGACGATTGATGTTGATGAAATTATCTTAAGTACAAATAAAATAAGAATACAATGGCAAAACAGACATTCTCAGAAAAAGATGCTTTCAGAACTCCAAAAGCAGATTAAGAGAATTAAAATTTCACGCCGAAAGATTTGCAAGCCGCCTTGAAGCTTCGTTGAGAAGCGCAATCGCCTTTTCCTTACGGGAAACATCCTGTTCAGTGTCGGCTGACGGAGTCTTGCCCTTGAGCACCTGCTGTGCACCTTTGATCGTATATCCTTGCGCATAGAGAAGCTCCCGGATTTTCTGGAGCAACGCAATATCATCAGGGCGGTAATACCGGCGGCCGCCGCTTCGCTTTATCGGCTTGATCTGACTGAAACGTGTTTCCCAGAACCGCAATACATGGGCCGGAACATTCAACTGTTCAGAAACTTCGGAAATGTTGCGGAAAGCATCAGGGGATTTTTCAACCATTCCCCTCACCTATTCGGCATTGACCTTGTCACGCAGGATATGCGAAGGGCGGAAAGACAGAACACGCCGCGGTGTTATGGGAACTTCTTGCCCTGTTTTTGGGTTGCGCCCGATGCGCATATTCTTGCTCCGCACCGAAAAGCTTCCGAAAGATGAAATCTTTACGGTCTCACCTTCGATAAGGTTAGACGTGATCTCTTCAAGAATAGTGGACACAATATCAGCGGACTCATTTCGGGAAAGTCCGATATTCTGATATATAGCTTCGGCCAGATCGGCTCTGATAACGGAACGAGACATGAAAAGAAGGTTAGGTAAAATATTTCAGCGGGTCAATGCTATAAATCAAGATAAATTATATTTATGGGTTATAAGGGCCTGCCATAACGTGCCAGGGACGCGCCCCAGGATAATCCGCCTCCGATAGCCTCAAAAGCCAGCACATGACCGTTCTGAATACGGCCATCCCGGACCGCCGTATCAAGCGCCAGAGGTATTGAGGCTGCCGATGTATTGGCGTGTTCGGCAACCGTTCTCACCACCTTGCTGCTGTCCATCTTTAATTTTCGCTGCATGCTGTCGATAATGCGTACATTTGCCTGATGCGGAACAAGCCAGTCAATTTCTTCGGCCCCGAGGCCTGACTCCTGCAATGCCGCATCAAGACTCGACGCCAGTTTTTCAACAGCATGACGGAAAACCTCATTACCTTTCATCCGGACCTGCCCGACAGTACCGGTTGAGGAAACACCTCCATCGACATAGAGAATATCCTTGAACCTGCCATCGGTATAAAGGCTTGAAGAAAGTATGCCCCACCCTTCATCGCCAGTGCTGGCTTCAAGCAGAACCGCCCCCGCGCCATCACCAAACAGAACTGCCGTTGATCTGTCCTCCCAGTCCAGAATGCGGGAAAAACTCTCCGCCCCGATAACAAGAAGACGATCGGCCTTGCCGCTTTTGATAAACGCATCGCCAACATCAAGACCATAGACAAAACCGGCACAGACCGCCTGCACATCAAAGGCAAAAGCGTTTATCGCGCCGAGCTTGGCCTGAACCGCAGCAGCGGTAGCGGGAAATGTCTGGTCAGGGGTTGTCGTGGCAATGATTATTGCATCGATTTCACCGGCATCAATCTCCGCCCCATCAAGAGCTTTCCGGGCAGCGGCCACCGCCAGGTCAGATGTTGTTTCATCATCGGCAACGATATGACGCTGCCGGATCCCTGTACGCTGGCGTATCCATTCGTCATCGGTATCAAGAATAGCCGCCAGATCATCATTGCTCAGGCATTTTTCCGGGAGATAGGACCCCGTACTGGTGATAAGGGTTTGCCGGGCTGTATTGGCCATCATTATTTCCCTGTTTTCTTCCTCATTGGGCCGAGGATGCATCGAGCGCCAGCATGGATCGCTCGACCGACTGTTTCAGATCATCCATAAAATCATTTTCGATCATCCGGGTGGCGACCTCAATAGCGTTGGCAACACCCCGGGCATTTGCCCCGCCGTGAGATTTGACAACAATACCATTAAGACCAAGCAGTACCGCACCATTATAAAGCTGCGGGTCCAGTTTTTTGCGAAGCCCCTTCAGCGAAGGGCGCGCAAGCAGATAGGCGAGCCTTGCCATCGCACTGGACTTAAAGCTTTTACGCAGCAGGGTTGTGATGAACTGCGCGGTGCCTTCCGTTGTCTTGAGCGCAATATTCCCTGAAAACCCGTCGCTTACCACCACGTCAACCTCGCCACTGGTGATATCATTGCCTTCGACGAAACCGATATAATTCAGCTCAACATCAGGACGTGAAAGAACAGTTGCCGCCTGACGGATAGTCGCATTGCCCTTCTGCTCTTCTTCGCCGACATTGAGCAGACCAAGAGACGGGGTTGATACACCTGTCGTCACCCGGCAGAACGCATCCCCCATGATAGCAAACTGCACCAGATGCTCAGCACTGCAATCAATATTAGCCCCGAGGTCGAGCATACAGCACAGACCATGGATGGTAGGCATGTAAGCCGCCAGCGCCGGGCGGTCAATGCCTTCCATTGTCCTGAGCGCCATCAGCGCCATAATCAAGAGGGCGCCGGAATTTCCGGCTGAAACGATAGCATCTGCCTTGCCTTCCTTGACAAGGGAAATCGCCAGATTCATCGATGAATTCTTGCCTGTCCTCAACGCAACCGAAGGCACCTCTTCCGCCGCCACCTGATCAGGGGTGTGCAGAATATCCACATCTTTCAGCGACGGGTGCCGACCGAGAAGAGCGCGCAAAACAGGCTCATCACCAACAAGAGTTGGCACGATCCGTGGGTTGCGGCTGACGGCAAGTGCCGTCCCTTCAATGACAACATCGGGCGCTTTATCGCCGCCCATGGCATCAATCGCGATGCGAAGCCGTTTTGTGTTTTCCCGGGAAGACAGAGCAGCACCCCTAAATTAACTTTTTACCTGTCTATAGATTTTTCTTCAATTGGGCAAGAGAAGCGAACGGATGCGCAGAATCACCATCCGACAGACGGTTGCTTTCATCTGAGATAGCCGCATCCCTTGGCCAGGGTGTCGCTTCAAGCCCGACGAGCTGCGCCACCATTTCACCAACAGGTATCAGCCCGTCTTCAAGCGCTTCGACAGATACCGCCATGGGATCGATTTCCGTATCACCATCTTCCTGTGCAAGGTCAGCGAATCTTTCATTCACCTCGATCAGCAGGGCTTCGGGAACAGGATTTCCGCTGAGCCGGCAGGACTGGATAATTGCCGCCTCGATCTTCCCTGTCACCTGATAGGCTGTTTTGGCCACGGATTTCAACTTCAGCTCCACCTTTAATGAGCAGACATCCACCCAGCCAAATCGTTCAGCCAGATGATCGCAGGATTGGCGGTCTGCTTCCCTGACCCAGGATACAGGCTTCCCCTGATCCAGCTGTTCGGCAGAAATGGTTTCGGACAACATCATCGCATCACTCAATATATTTGTTAAAGGTCACGCTGATCATGTGGCGTAAACTCAAAGGACGGAGCAGATTTTAGCAACTCATCGTCAGTAAATGCATCGAGGCGTTTGACCTGTGCCCTGATCGCGGTGACAAGGCCGTTCTCGACAGGATCGACCCCGTTTTCACGGTAAAGATTGCGCCTTAAGGCCGCCGCCAGTTCAGTGTCATCATCATTATCCAGCGCCGTCGTGTAAGCCTTCATCCGCCCGATGAATGCGGTGGCAATGGTTTTGACCTTTTTGCCGACCTTGTTCTCGCTCACCCCGATTTCATGCAGGCTGAGATCCATATCCGCAAACATCAGATCAATCACTTCCTGGGCGAGTTCCGCGCCGTCCTTGCCAGCGTTATTGAGACGGCGGACAACCAGCACAACAATCAGGGTCAGGGTGTCAAATCTTCCGTCAAATGTATCGCTGATATCATATTGAAGATAAAATTCCGGCTTCCGTGCAACACGTGCCATCTCCGTATATAATACGTGCGCCTGCTCACCGCCCGGACGCGCCCATCTTTCGACCATTTTTGATAATCGTGTTATCATCTCAACATCTTTTTTTATTATGCATCATTGACCGGGAAGAAACTTCACTGCATTAAAGTAATAGTAGACAATCAGGAATGTTGATACCATGAACGGATGTCATCCAAAATCTTTTTTCCTCCCCCGCCTCCTTGCGACAGGTCTTGTGGCGCTCAGTCTTACGGCGTGCAGCAGCATCGTCAGCAATCATGGCAACACGCTTGACGCGGTCAAGCTTTCCCGGATCGAACCCGGCAAAAGCCGGATGATTGAAGTCGAGGCTCTTTTCGGCCGTCCTTCGGTTGCGGGTGCCTTTGACAGTGGCAAGGTCTACTATATCGCTCAGGTCATGGAAGAAGCGCCTGGCGGAAAGAAAACCCCCATCAGCCGGACCATAGTGACATTTACATATGATGACAAAGGGATAGTAACCGCCCTTGACATTACAGATGAAGAAACAGGCCGTAACGTTTTCCATATTGATGAAAAAACACCGACACCCGGCGACACCTACGGCATCCTTGATCAGATCTTCTCCAACGTATCAAGAGCACCTGCGAGCAGTCAGTAAGTCATTGCATTGATGATGATGCCTGCCCCGTTATACTTAAACGCGACGGAAATAAAAAAGGCCTGCCGAATGACAGGCCTTTTTTCATGTTTTCGTCTGATTAATGGGCCAGCGCCGCAAGCATCAGAATGGCCACGATATTGATGATCTTGATCATCGGGTTCACGGCAGGACCGGCAGTGTCCTTATAGGGATCACCCACGGTGTCACCGGTAACAGCAGCTTTATGCGCTTCTGAACCCTTGCCGCCATGATTGCCATCTTCGATATACTTCTTGGCGTTATCCCAGGCACCACCACCAGCGGTCATGGAAATCGCAACAAAAAGACCTGTCACAATAGTCCCGAGAAGCATCGCGCCCACGGTTGTCAGCGCAGCAGACTGGCTGACGGCAGATGCCATAACGAAATAGACAACAACAGGTGCAAGCACCGGAAGAAGCGAAGGAACAATCATTTCCTTGATTGCAGAGCGTGTCAGCAGATCCACCGCACGGCTGTAATCAGGCTTTGCTTTGCCGGTCATGATCCCCTTGATTTCACGGAACTGACGACGAACCTCCTCGACAACAGCACCGCCAGCACGGCCAACTGCCTGCATGCCGAGAGCACCAAAGAGATATGGCAGCATGCCGCCAATGATCAGACCAACCACCACAAACGGATCTTTCAGATCAAAATTGATCGTCAGGTTAGGGAAATAATGATTGAGATCTTCGGTATAGGCCGCAAACAGCACGAGAGCTGCCAGACCTGCAGAACCAATAGCATACCCTTTGGTCACCGCCTTGGTCGTGTTACCCACCGCATCAAGAGCATCGGTGACATTCCGGACGCTTTCATCAAGCTCGGACATCTCAGCAATACCGCCGGCGTTATCGGTCACAGGACCATATGCGTCCAGCGCAACAACCATACCGGCAAGCGCCAGCATTGTCGTCGCAGCAACACCGATACCGTAGATACCTGCCATCTGGAAGGAAACTACGATACCCGCGGCGATGATGATCGCCGGAACAGCGCAAGCTTCCATGGAAATGGCAAGGCCGGAGATCACGTTGGTGCCGTGACCTGTTTCAGAGGCTTTTGCCACTGTCCGCACCGGACGATATTCGGTTGACGTGTAATATTCGGTGATCCAGACAAGGGCACCTGTCACAACAAGGCCAACCAGCGCACAGATGAAGTAGGACATCATCACGGCAGTACCGGCAAACATGTTCTGGGTGACAAAGTAAATCGCAATCGCTGAAAGAATAGCGGTGACGATAAACCCTTTATACAGCGCACCCATGATATTGTTGGATGAACCAAGACGGACAAAAAAAGTCCCGATCACGGATGCGATGATGCAGACAGCCCCGATGCCCAGCGGATAGACAAGCGCTGCCTCACCAAGCCCGTAGATGGATGCCAGCAACATGGTCGCGACAATCGTAACCGCGTAGGTTTCAAAGAGGTCAGCAGCCATGCCGGCACAGTCGCCCACGTTATCGCCCACGTTATCGGCAATAACAGCCGGGTTGCGTGGATCATCTTCCGGAATACCGGCTTCGACCTTGCCCACCAGATCAGCACCGACATCAGCGCCCTTGGTGAAAATACCGCCGCCAAGACGCGCAAAGATCGAAATCAGCGATGCACCGAAGGAAAGTGCAACAAGCGCCTCCATGATCTGACGCTCACCAAGGTTGAGGTTTGTCAGGACGCGATAATAAAGAGCGACACCAATCAGCCCCAGACCAACAACCAGCATGCCGGTAATAGCCCCGGACTTGAATGCAATATCAAGCGCGCCAGCCAGTGAAGACCGGGCAGCCTGGGTTGTGCGGACATTGGCGCGGACCGATACGTTCATACCGATATAGCCGGCGATACCGGAGAAAACCGCACCGATCACAAAACCGACAGCGACATATGTGCCGAGCGTAACCACCAGAATAATGGTCACAATGACACCAACGATACCGATCGTTGTGTACTGACGGTTAAGATAGGCCCGTGCGCCTTCCTGAATGGCGCCTGCAATTTCCTGCATGCGGGTGTTGCCGGCATCAGCTGCAAGAACACTTCTTGCGGCCCAGATGCCATAGGCAAGACCGATGACACCGCAGAGGATGGAAAAATCAACAATGCTCATCTTGTTTACCCTTAGGGATTGGAATTACGAATACAGCCTGCCCCCAGTTTGCTATGGCTGCTCCAGATTAGGCGCCCGACATCCAGATGCAGGCAACCGTAGAAAAAGGCCAGTAAAACCGGCCCTTTGAAGAGTTAGCATGTGTATAATCAAACGCCCACAGGAAGGCAAACAATTTATTGCCTTAAGCCGCCACCCGGGATGACAGTCAGCTCAATGCCGGCATTTCCACCGGTCGCAGACGTCGCGCCAGCCTGTCGAGCAACGCATTGATGAAATCACTGTCACCAGCGCAACTGTCGGCAATAGCCGTGAATTCGGTAATGACGGCCTTTGCGGGAATATGCGGCATGTCACGCAACTCGACAAATGCTGCCCGCAAGACGGATCGTTCCACCTCGTCAATCCGCTCAAGGGTCCATCCCTCTTTGAGAAGAGGACGAAGTTCATCATCTATCCCCGCCGCATCGGTACTGGCGGTGAAAACAAGACGGGTGTAATGCTCCTCATCCATTCTCGTGACCTCAAACTCCGCCAGCAGGGCAGGAAGGAAATGCGATTTGAACAATGGTACGGCTTCCGTGGCTGATCTGCCCGAAGAGGTGATCTGGAACAAGGTCTGCACCGCCGCAATCCTTGAGGCGGTCCTGCGTCTGAGCGAGCCCGGGCGCCGCTGTTCCTGATCACTGTTTTCAGGATCAGCAGAAGTGGTTTTGAGATCAGTCATCTTTGTCGATGCCATAATTGCGGGCCAGAGCCGACATGGCGAGGGCTGCCCGCGCCGCGTCACCCCCCTTGTCTTTTCGTGACGTATCGGCGCGCTCCCATGCCTGATCGGCATTCTCAACGGTGAGGATACCATTACCAATGGCAATCAGTTCCATCGTGGAAAGATCCATGAGCGCACGTGCCGATTCATTGCATACAATCTCAAAATGATAGGTTTCCCCCCGGATCACGCATCCGAGGGCAATGTAACCATCATATGCCTGACCTTCCGGGCTTTGCGCGGCCATGGCTATGGCCGCCGGGATTTCAAGCGCACCCGGAACGGCGATACGATCATATTCCGCTCCCGCTGATCTGAGCGCGGAAATCGCACCTTCAGCCAGTGCATCGGCTATATCTTCGTAAAAACGCGCTTCAACTATGAGAAAACGTAGCGGTGTATCCGCCATGGCATTGTCCTCGTGTATTGGGCCGATCAGTCTGGTTTTATCTCACGATAACCGGTCACCGTCAGCCCATAACCGTCGAGGCCGACTATATTGCGCTGGGTATTGGATAGCAACTCCATTTCGGTGATGCCAAGATCAAGAAGTATCTGGGCACCAACACCATAACTGCGGATCTGATTCTGCGGGCCATTCCTGCCTGAGGCTTTCATTTCGACAAGATCGGAAAGCGTGGTCGGGCTCGGCTCCCGGAGCATGACGATAACCCCGCGCCCTTCCTTTGCGATCGCCCGCATGGCTGTCTGGATTTCAGACCCGGTTCGTCCGGCGCCTGTCTCGCCGAGAACATCGGTCATGATATTCATCGCATGCATCCGCACCAGCACCGGATCGTCCGAGGAGATATCACCTTTTACCAGCGCCACATGTTCGGCATAACTGGCGGTATTGATATAAACAATCATCCGCCATTCGCCGCCATAGGAGGACTGGATAATGGTCTCCCCGCCTCTTCTGACAATGGATTCGCGCATGCGGCGCCAGGAAATAAGGTCCGCAATCGTGCCGATCTTGAGCCCGTGTTCCCTGGCAAATATTTTGAGATCAGGAAGACGAGCCATGGTGCCGTCGTCTTTCATGATCTCACAGATAACACCGGCTGGCGTCCCCCCGGCGGCGCGGGCAATATCCACCATCGCTTCCGTATGCCCGGCACGAACGAGTGTGCCCCCGTCCCGCGCCATCAGCGGGAAGATATGTCCTGGTGTGGTGATATGCGAAGCATCATATTGGGGGTTGCTGGCGATGGAGACGGTCCTTGCCCTGTCATGGGCTGAAATACCGGTGGTAACGCCGTCTCTCGCTTCGATGGAAAGGGTGAAGGCTGTCTGATGACGGGAATCGTGGCGTTGCTCCATCAGGGAAAGACCAAGCTGCTCTATCCTTTTACGTTCCAGCGCAAGGCAGATCAGACCACGGGCATGTTTGGCCATGAAATTGATGGCTTCGGGTGTCGCATGTTCTGCCAGAATACAGACATCGCCTTCATTCTCCCTGTTTTCATCATCAACCAGGATAAACATCTCACCCGCCTTGGCGGCAGCGATGATCTCATCCGTGGTGGAAAGAGAGGCTTCGTTGCTGGAGTCCATGGACATCAACCTTTGTAAGAGATAATCCGCGCAACATAACGGGCGAACATATCCACTTCAAGGTTTATCTTGTCGCCTGGCTGGCTGAGACTGAGCGTGGTCATCTCCCAGGTATGCGGGATTATCATAAGCCCGAAACGGCGGCCTTCCACACTGTTGACCGTCAGCGAAACACCATCCAGCGCAACCGATCCCTTCGGGGCGATAAGATGGGCAAGCGAATCCGGGGCATCAAGCAAAATCCTGAAACTGTCGCCATCAGGGGTGACGCTGACAAGTTCGGCCAGCCCGTCCACATGCCCTGAAACAAGGTGCCCGCCCAGCTCATCTCCCATGGCAAGGGCGCGCTCAAGATTGATTTTCCGCCCTTCCTTCCAGTCAGAAAGCGAGGTGACCGCCAGTGTTTCTTCGGAAACATCTACCGAAAAGCGGTGTTTATCACGTTCAACCACGGTCAGGCAGACCCCACTGCAGGCAACAGAAGCCCCGAGATCAATCTTCGCACAGTCCCAAGGCGTTGTGATCACAACACGGCAACCGCCTTCCGGCTTTTTTTCAAGCGAGGTAACTTCCCCCAATGCGGTAATGATCCCGGTGAACATATAATCTTCCTGTATATTTATCCTGCCTGCTCAACATGAGGGCGGCGGGTGAGAATTTCAATCACATCCGGCCCGGATCGTATAAGTTTTTCTCTGGTGAAAAGACGGCCGTCTTCCAGAGTATCGAACCCCATTTCACCGAGCGAAGGCCGCCCGTCCGCGCCGATCAGCCCTGCACTTCGTGTCCATATGATCTGGTCCACCACCCCCGCCTTGATAAGGGATGATATCAGTTTGCCACCGGCTTCCACCAGAACCGATGTTATGCCCCGGTCAGACAAAAGACGAAGAGCCGAAACAATATCCACCCCGCCATCAGGCGATGCGGCAACCATATCGCACTCAAAACCTGCCACCGGCGTATCCGTCTTTCTGTCATCACGGCAGATCAGAAGGGCCGGGGCAATATCGCTGGTGGAGATGATATTATCCATTCCCTCAATATCAGGAGTTGATGACAGGACCACGCGCAACGGCTGAGGGCCGTCATATCCCTCAAGACGGCAGGTCAGCGTCGGCGTATCGGCACGGATTGTTCCGGCCCCGGTAAGGATCGCATCATGACGTGATCGCAGAAGGTGGACATACCGCCTTGTCTCCGGGGCGGTGATCCATTTTGAACTGCCATCGGAAAGGGCAATCCTGCCATCAAGACTGGATGCAATCTTGACGGTGACAGATGGGCGAGCCTCACGACGCGTGAGCATATAGCCACGAAGAAGCGCGGAAATCTCACACTGAAATATGGAATGCGAAACATCAATCCCTGCGGCTTCGAGCCTTGCAGCCCCCTGTCCTGACACCCGGGGATCAGGATCCCTCACCCCGATCACCACCCGGGATATGCCTGCCTTTATCAGGGCATCGGTGCAGGGTGGTGTCTCGCCATGATGACAGCACGGCTCAAGCGTGACATAGGCGGTGGCCCCACGGGCAAGGTCACCTGCCTCAGTGATCGCCATTGTTTCGGCATGCGGCCGCCCTCCGTCTTGAGTCCAGCCACGACCAAGGAGCCTGTTCTGGTGGACAATCACGCATCCGACAGCGGGATTAGGGTGGGCCCTGCCCTCAGCACGAAAGGCAAGAGCCAGCGCCGAGCGCATCCACCGCCTGTCAGATACAGTATTCAGGGATGATGAAATTGTCTCACCGGGCAATGATCCCTCCCCATGGGGGCAAACCAAGATCAGTCGCCCAGTTCCTTCTCGACAAAATCGCCGAAATCCTTGGCTTCGGCAAAATTCCGGTAAACCGAGGCGTAGCGGATGTACGCCACCTTGTCGAGCTTTGCCAGCACTTCCATCACCAGACGGCCGATGGTTTCGGTGGATGCTTCAACTTCACCACGCTGTTCCAGGGTACGGATGAGCTCATTGATGGCACGAGACACATTTTCCGGGTCAACGTCACGCTTGCGCAGGGCAATATTCAGTGAACGTTCAAGCTTGTCGCGGTCAAACGGGGATTTCCGCCCGTTGCGCTTCACAACAATCAATTCGCGCAACTGCACACGTTCAAATGTGGTGAACCGGGCATCACAAGCCCCGCAAAGCCGGCGTCGCCTGATAGCAGCACCATCTTCGCAGGGCCGTGAGTCTTTTACCTGTGTGTCGTTACTTCCGCAAAAGGGGCAGTCCATCCGGCTGTCTCCACGCCATTAAATCTGCCCCTTTAATACACTAAATCTAGTAAATTGGGAAGGATTGACACAATTTATGTACTTTTTGGGCAACCGCCTGTTCAACAGGGCTGTTGTCGTTGCGGTTGGATGCAAGCCCGTCCAGCACTTCACCGATCAGGAGGCCAACCTGACGGAATTCATCCGCCCCGAATCCGCGTGTTGTTGCCGCCGGGGTGCCGAGACGAATCCCTGATGTCACCATTGGTTTTTCCGGATCAAACGGCACGCCGTTCTTGTTACAGGTAATCGCCGCTTTTTCGAGCGACACTTCAGAGATATTTCCGGTCAGCCCTTTCGGCCGCAGATCAACCAGCACGATATGGTTGTCGGTCCCGCCGGACACGATATCAAAACCGCATTCCACAAGAGTTTCCGCCAGCACCTTGGCGTTGGTCAGAACATTGTCGATATAGGTTTTGAACTCCGGTTTCAGCGCTTCACCGAGGCCGGCGGCCTTCCCTGCGATCGCATGCATCAACGGCCCGCCCTGAAGACCCGGGAACATGGCCGCATTGATCTTTTTGCCGATTTCCTCATCGTTGCTCATGATCATTCCGCCACGCCCGCAACGCAGGGTTTTGTGGGTGGTCGTTGTCACGACATGGGCGTGATCAATCGGGCTCGGATGCGCGCCTGTAGCAACAAGCCCTGAGATATGGGCCATATCGACAAGCAGGTACGCGCCACAACTATCAGCGATTTCACGGAATTTCGCAAAATCAAGAACCCGCGGATAGGCAGAACCACCAGCAATGATCATCTTGGGTTTATGCTCATCAGCCAGCCGCTGAACTTCATCAAAATCGATCCGCGCATCATCACGGCGAACGCCATATTGAACCGCGTTGAACCACTTGCCCGAAAGGTTGGGAGCAGCACCATGGGTGAGGTGCCCGCCTGCGGCAAGGGACATGCCGAGAATCGTATCCCCAGGCTTCAGCAATGACAGAAACACGCCCTGATTAGCCTGCGCACCGGAATGAGGCTGGACATTGACCCAGGCACAATTGAAAAGCTTTTTGGCCCGGTCAATCGCCAGCTGTTCGGCAATATCGACAAACTCACATCCGCCGTAATACCGGCGGCCGGGATACCCTTCGGCGTATTTGTTGGTGAAAACGGAACCCTGCGCTTCAAGAACAGCTTTTGAGACAATATTTTCCGATGCAATGAGCTCAATACCGTCACGCTGGCGTGTCAGCTCCTGATCAAGGGCTGAATACAGCTCGGCATCGCTGTCCATAAGATGCGTTGAAAAAAAGGATTTCATTTCGTTCATCAGTTCTGACCTTTCATTGGTGAAATGAGGAAGCCGTTCAGGGCTTCAGATTGCTCAGCTTGTTCACGCGGGCTTCATGCCTGCCGCCTTCAAAGTCAGTCTCAAGAAAGGCCTGAACAATATCTGTAGCGGTTGTGATACCGGTTATACGCTCACCGAGGGCAACAACATTGGCATCATTATGTTGTCTTGCCAGCATCGCTGTTGTCATGTCATGGCACAATGCGGCACGTATCCACGGAAAACGATTAGCGGCGATGGAAATCCCGATACCACTGCCGCAGACAAGAACACCCTTCGAATCAGCAACCGGCTTCATGGCCCTGGCAAGTTCGGCCCCGAAATCAGGATAGTCAACACGATCATCTGTCAGCGGGCCAAGATCATGAATGATATGACCGGCCTCACGAAGATATGTCGCAAGATACGTTCGCAACCCGAATCCGGCGTGATCTGAAGCCATGTAAATTTCTGTTGTCATATCTGACCCTTGAGCATCGGATAATTAAAAAGCACCAGCAAACAATATCACTATATAAAACACTCTGTAGGCGAAACAATGTCTTAAATTGTCGCGTATTTCAAAAAAACCTGAAAAAAGGAAATATTCTTTCAAATAAATGTGATCAAAAGTATTTTTTTGATGACAATGCCTGTAAAGTGTCATAGCGTTTGTATATACCGAGGTTGGGGAGGACAATTTCGGTGCAATTATAAAAATTGTACAAACCAATTTTATAAATTGTACAAAAATGGCGGGGTTATCCCCGTCATTTTCATTTGAGCCTCTATTTACTCACCATTTCCCGGAATGAAAATACCCCGCTTGAAATAACAGCATCGGCCACGAACCAAAGCGCAAGTGCCAGAATGGTGGTGATTCCTGCCTTGATCCACAGCATGGGCCGTACCGGGGCACCATCGGCATGGCCGGCTTCCACCTCTTCCGGTTGTCTTGCCCCGAAAGGAAGGGTCATGAAGAACACCCACCACCACAACAGGATATAGACCACGATTCCCGAAACCGTATCCATCAGGCCTGCTCCAACTCGATCAACGTGCCGTTGAAATCCTTGGGATGCAGGAAAAGAACAGGTTTGCCATGAGCGCCTGTTGCAGGCTCTCCTGATCCGAGCACCCGGCCCCCTTCTGAAATCAGCCGGTCGCGGGCTTCGATAATATCATCGACCTCAAAACAGAGATGATGCATGCCGCCATCAGCGCTCCGGTCAAGGAACCGCGCAATAGGGCTGTCATCCCCCATCGGTTCAAGCAACTCAATCTTGCTGTTGCCGGTATCAATGAAAACCACGGTCACACCATGTTCAGGCAAAGCCTGCGGCCGGGACACATCAGCCCCCAGTGCTTTTTTCCAGTTCGCTGCCGCCGCGTCCAGATCCGGAACAACCAGGGCGATGTGATTCAGTCTTCCTATCATTTATTCCCCCGTTATTACTCCCGGCGCATCCACGCGCATGACATGGACCTGAACCGCAGGGCGGCGTTGAAACATGGATTTGGCGAGCCCGCGCAAGACCTGTGAAACCCTGTCCGAAACGGTGTCATCGTCAAAACGGTCTCTGCTGTTCATGGCCAGCAGGGCATCTTCAACACGTAAGGACCCTTCCGCAATATAGTCATCAGCCCGGTGGCCATCATTGAGCCCGTTCTGGGTAATGCTTGGCGCAAGACAGAGTTCACCCGTAAGGCTGAGCACGATGGACGCAGAAACATTACCATTCCAGAGCATACGGCGGCGGTCACGCAAGGTCGAGCTGTCCAGCGCAATCACTTCCCCCGCCTCATAGGTCAGAAGCCCTGTATCAGCCTTGCTGATCACACGGCTTTCATCGCCGTCAAGCGCAATGACATCTCCATTATCCGGAATAATGGTTTTGCTGACCTGACAGGATTGGGCCAGCACGGCATGGGCTTTAAGATGGCGCGCCGTGCCATGCACCGGTATCGCAACACGCGGCCGGATCAGCTGATACATCTCTGCCATGTCGTCACGCCCGGGATGACCAGAAACATGAATAGGCGCATCATCATCGGTGATCACCTGCACCCCGCGCCGGATCAGATTATCCTGAACCCGAGATATGGCAGGCTCATTGCCGGGAATTTCACGGGAGGAAAACAGAACTGCATCTCCCTTTTCAAGCCGGACCATATGGTGGCTGCCCGATGCAATACGGGCCAGGGCTGACCTTGGCTCACCCTGCGATCCCGTACAGATCATCAGCAGGTTTTCCTTGGGAATAAGCTCGAAATCATCTTCACGGACAAGATCAGGCCAGTCCTGAAGATAGCCGCAGGATTTGGCGGCCTCGGTAATGCGATGAAGTGCCCTGCCCACCAACATAGGGCTCCGGCCTGTCTCGCCGGCGATGCGGACAAGCGAATCAACCCGGGCAACGTTCGATGCAAAACAGGTGACAGCAACACGGCCTTTCAATCCGCTGATGGTCTCAACAAGCCCTTTTCTGGCATCCGCCTCACTACCTGTTCTTCCGTCCACCATCGCATTGGTGCTGTCGCCGATCAGGATATCGACGCCGGTTTCCCCAAGACGCTTGAGCGCATCCTTGTCCGATGTCGGGCCGATTATCGGGTCTTCATCGAATTTCCAGTCGCCGGTATGGAAGATGGTCTGCCCGCCTGCACGAAGAACAAGCCCGGCCGGATCAGGAATGGAATGGGTAAGAGATATCATCTCAACATCAAAACTGCCGACCGGAACCGGCGTGTTGAAGGGCAGTGAAATCAGCTTCACCTTTGCATCCGGCAGTCGCTCATTGAGCTTCCCCCGAACAAGCGCAAGGGTGAAAGGCGTACCATAGATCGGACATTTGAGCCGCTCCCACAGATAGGGGATCGCGCCCAGATGGTCCTCATGTCCGTGGGTGATGACAAGCCCGGCGAGTTTGTCACGCCGCTGTTCGATAAAGGAAAGATCAGGCAGGACAACATCGATACCCGGCATGGTCTCATCAGGAAAGCTTATCCCCAGATCAACCATCAGCCACTGATCATCGTGGTGAAAGAGGTTGGCATTCATGCCGATCTCCCCTGATCCCCCCAGCGGCACAAACAAAAGATCATCATGTTTCCATGATCGGGACTGTGTCATGATTTTTTCCTGATGCTGGTATAGATCGCAACCATACCATTGAGAGTAAGGTCCGGATCATGATGATCAACCCCTGCGATGGAAATACTGAATATATTTGCAAGGCCGCCTGTCGCTATCACCGTCATGTCAGCGCCGAAAGACGCCTTCAGCCTGGTGATCATTCCTTCAACGAGACTGACATAACCATGGTAAAGCCCGGAATTCATGGCATCGATCGTATTGTTTCCCAACACCGGCATATCCGGTTTCCAGGACGACGGATCAATCAGCGGCAATCTTGCCGCGGCCTGATACAATGCGTTGATGGAAAGATTGACGCCCGGCGCAATGGCACCGCCGATATAGGCACCGTCGGCATCAATGAGGTCAAAAGTGGTTGCGGTGCCGAAATCAATCACCATGGCCGGCAGTCCGTATGCTCTTGCACCGGCGGTATTGGCGATGCGGTCCGCACCGGCCTGGGCCGGATTGGGGATGCGGATATCAATGCCATGGTCCGTATTATCCGCTGTTATTACAAAAGCTTCACGGCCCAGATGTTCTGCTGCCAGCTGGCGGAATGAGGGCAGGAGCTGAGGTACCACGCTTGAGACAACAACGCCGTCAATCTGCTCAAGGCTCAGCCCTGCCCGCTGCATGTGGTGGGAAAGCCAAACCGCCATATCATCTGCGGTCTGCCCCGGTATTGTGGTCATCCGCCAGTGCTGAACCTTGCCCCCGTCATTGTATATGCCAAAGACGGTGTTGGTATTACCGCAATCAATTACAAGAAGCATCCTATCTCTCTTCAAGTCGGGCGCTGATGACATCACCAGCCTGAATTTCATGGATAGCGCCATCCTCTGAACGCAGCATCAGCGCACCACCATTACCAAGACTTTCAAAAACCCCGTTTATGACCCGGCCCTGTCCCATATCAACAACCAGTGTAGCCCCGATATGCGCGGCCGTGGCCATCCAGTCAAGCCGGTGCTGTTCAAACCCGTCTTTCTCCCACGAATTATAGCGCGAGATCAGTGTCTTCTCAAAACCTGCCATAAGCATCTCATCGCTGACAGGCGGGCCTGATACATCACGGTTGAGCGAGCCCGGGATCCAGCCGTCGGTTTCGGCAGGGGCTTCATTGAGGTTAACCCCGCAGCCGACAATGATTGCCCTGCCTTCACGTTCCAGCAGTATCCCGGCACATTTCCTGCCGCGGACAAGCAAATCATTCGGCCATTTCAGCGTGATATCCTCATCCGCCCGCAACAGACGGACCGCATCAACAAGAGCCAGACCGGCGATTAGTGATAATTCCGCCCACCGCGATTCCGCAACCCCGGGGTAGAAAATAACGGATACATAGAGGTTTCCTTCCGGCGACACCCAGGACCGGCCATGCCGGCCTCTCCCCTTTGTCTGGAGCCCGGCGCGAAATGCCGTCCCGGCAGGCTTTCCCTCTGCCACCGCCTCTTTTGCCAGATCAGAAGTGCTTGTGACCTGATGCTGATAGGTAATGAATAATCTGTTCAGCACATCAACCTGCGATGAGCGTGATATACGGCACCGTTGATAAGATCATCTCACGTATCGGGTTCAACCCGAACACAAACAAAACCAGTATCAGGGCCGAAATCCCCATGATCATGGTGTTGATCTTGCTCGCCGACGGATCAAGGGCGATATCAACGTCGTCAACATACATGACCTTGACGATGCGAATATAATAGAACGCACCAATCACCGATGACAGAACACCGATAACCGCAAGCACGACCAAACCGGCATCTACCGCCGCCATGAACGTGAACCACTTGCCGAAAAACCCGCCAAGCGGCGGTATGCCTGCCATGGAAAACATGAAGACAAGCAGACAGGCGGCATGCATCGGATGCGTGCGCGAATAGCCCTTGAGATCGCTGATCCGATGGACCGCTTCACCTTCTCTCGTCAGATTTAGTATTATTGCAAAAACCCCGATGGATGAGATCACATAGATCAGCATGTAAATCATCACCGCACCGACAGCTCCTGTATTAGCCGCCGACATGCCAACCAGCGCATACCCCATATGGGCAATCGATGAATACGCCATCAGTCGTTTCAGGTCTTTCTGCATGATGGCCGACAGCGCACCGATGACCATCGACAAGACAGCGATGATGGCGACAACCTGCTGCCAGGTTTCCGGAACAGGGGCCAGCATCCCGTAGGTAACCCTCAGGAACAGGGCCATGGCCGCGACCTTGGGAACAATCGCAAAAAAGGCGGTTACGATGGTCGGCGAGCCTTCATACACATCCGGTGTCCACATATGGAATGGGGCCGCAGAAATCTTGAATGCGGTACCGGCTATGACAAAGATGATGCCGATGACGGCGCCGGATGACACCGAAAGTGAGAGCGCATTGGCGATATCAACGTAGTTTGTTGCCCCCGTAAACCCGTATATCAGCGAGATACCATACAAAAGCAGGCCTGAAGACAAAGCACCAAGCAGGAAATATTTGAGCCCCGCTTCGGATGAACGGAGCGAATCCCTCTGCATCGCGGCAATCACGTAAAGCGGCAGGGATTGCAATTCAATCCCCATGTAAAGAACCATCAGATCGTTCGATGAAATCAGCACCATCATGCCCAGCACCGAAAGAAGCACGAGCATGGTGAATTCAGGTTTGTTGATCTTGTCGGCCTTAAGGCTTGGCTTGGAAAGCAGCAACACTATGGCCGCGCCAAGAAGCACAATCATCTTCATGAAAACGGCAAATGGTGTTGTCAGGAACATCCCGCCAAACGCAACGGCCGGGTCCCTCCCGTAGGACAGCGTTAAAACAGCCGTGGCAAGAAGTGTCACGAGACCAAGCCTGCGCATCACCTGCGATGTGCGGCTTTCGTCCGTGCCAAACGCGGCAACAAGGACAAGCAGGATGGCAATCGCAGCCAGAAAAATTTCAGAAATGGCGGGGAAATACGTGATCATGGACATTATTCACCTCCCGGCAGGAGCGTGGCATCCGCATAGAGACTGACCTGATCCATCACCGCAAGTATCGACGGTTGCATCAGATCAAGGAGTGAGCCGGGAAACACTCCATACCACAAGACAAGAATGGCGAGAGGCAGGAAAATGATGATCTCGCGTCGCTCAAGGGGGCTCATGCTCAGGACTTCTTCCTTTTCGGCACGGCCAAAGACCACCCGGCGATACAGCCAGAGCATATAGGTTGCGCCGAGCACAAGGCCTGTCGCTGTCAGGAAGGCAAGGAACGTGCTGGTCTGCCACGCACCGACAAGTACTAGAAATTCACCGACGAAGCCGCTTGTTCCGGGCAGGCCCACCGAGGCCAGCATCATCAGCATGAAGAAGACAGCATATCTCGGCATGCTGTCCGCAACTCCGCCATAGGCGTCAATCTCACGGGTATGCAGCCGGTCATACACAACGCCGACCGCGAAGAACAGCGCCGCCGAAACAAGACCATGGCTGATCATCTGGAACATGGCTCCGGCGATCCCCTGTTCGGTCATGGTGAAGATACCCACGGTCACAAAACCCATATGCGCGACGGATGAATATGCGATCATCTTTTTCATGTCGCTCTGGGCAAGCGCCACGAGAGATGTGTAGATCACCGCGACCACTGAAAGGGCAAAAATCATCGGCGCGAAATAAAGGGAAGCGTCCGGGAACATGGGCAGGGAGAAACGAAGAAAACCGTAACCGCCCATTTTCAGCAGAATACCGGCCAGGATCATTGAACCTGCGGTTGGTGCCTCGACATGGGCATCAGGAAGCCATGTATGCACCGGCCACATCGGAACTTTGACAGCAAAAGAGGCAAAGAAGGCGAGGAAAAGCCAGAACTGAACATCCGGATCAAAGGCAAACTTCTGCAATGCAGGGATATCGGTTGTTCCCGCCTGATTTGCCATGAAAAGGATGGCCACCAGCATCAGCACCGATCCGGCCAGGGTATAGAGAAAAAACTTGAACGATGCGTAAACCCGGCGCTTGCCTCCCCAGATGCCGATAATCAGGAACATCGGGATCAGCACGGCTTCAAAGAAGAGATAGAACATCACCAGATCAAGGGCACAGAATGTCCCGATCATCAGCGTTTCCAGCACAAGAAACCCGATCATGTATTCACGCACCCGGTGGGTGATGGCCTTGAAGGAGGCGAGAATGGCAAGCGGGGTCAGAAACGTTGTCAGCACAACAAACGGCATCGATATACCGTCAACGCCCATATGGTAACTGATCCCGTCACGGGCCAGCCACTCTCCTCGATCCTCGAGCTGATATCCTGCAAGGCTTGCATCAAACTGAAGCAAGGCAAACAGGGAAACAAGGAAAGTGAACCCCGACACCCACAACGCCACATTGCGGGAGTTTTGCATCACCACCGCTTCATCTCCCCGGATAAGAAGCAGGAAAACCACCCCGAACATGGGCAGAAAAGTCAGAACCGTAAGAATTGGCCAGCTCGAATCCATCTCAGCCCCCGAATGTCCGCGTATACCAGAGGATCAGGACCACAACCCCGATCAGCATCGCAAATGCATAATGAAAAACATATCCTGTCTGCAACCGGCTGGACACGGCGGAAAGCCGCCCCACCATGCCGCTGACCCCATCCGGACCAAAAGCATCAATGGTCCGCTGATCCCCCCTGGTCCAGAGAAGACGTCCGAGCCTTACCGCCGGACGCACCAGCATGGCATCGTAAAGCTCGTCCACGTACCATTTGTTGAAAAAGAGCTGATGCAGCGGCCGGAATGCGCCAGCCACACGGCCGGGAAGAGACGGTATCGCCACATACATGATGAACGCAAGCGCAACCCCGCCGACACCGACGATAAGCGGCATCAGCTTGATGATGGAAGGCACATGATGCGCCGCTTCCATTGCCTCGTGCTGAGGCAGAATGAAAATCGCATCCCCCCAGAACTCTTTCCAGTGATGGCCGACAAAAAGGTCATAGAAAAGAAAACCGGAGAATATCGCCCCGATGGCCAGAACAAAAAGAGGTATCGTCATCACCGCCGGGCTTTCATGAACATGGCTCATGACTTCGGCGGATGCTCTCGGCTTGCCATGGAAGGTCATGAAAAGAAGCCGCCAGGAATAGAATGCCGTCAGAAACGCGGCGAGTATCCCCAGCACATAGGCAAACTGACCGGTGGACGCGTGCTGGCCCCAGGCAGCTTCGAGGATCATATCCTTGGAATAATACCCGGCAAAGAACGGGAAGCCCGCCAGCGCAAGCGAGCCGATCCACATCATGACATAAGTCACCGGAATTTTCCGCCATACGCCCCCCATCCGGCGCATGTCCTGCTCATCCGAAAGCGCATGGATAACAGACCCTGCCCCGAGAAACAGAAGTGCTTTGAAAAAAGCATGGGTTGTCAGATGGAACATGGCCGCCGGATAGGCGGAAACACCCGCCGCAAAAAACATATAGCCAAGCTGTGAGCAGGTGGAATAGGCGATCACCCGTTTGATATCGAACTGGGTAAAGCCAATGGTTGCCGCGAAAATAGCTGTCAGCGCACCCACAACGGTGATGAAATCAAGCGTGAACGGAGCATATTCGAGCATCGGCGACAGCCGGCATACCATAAACACCCCTGCGGTCACCATAGTCGCCGCGTGAATGAGGGCAGAGACAGGCGTCGGGCCTTCCATCGCATCAGGCAGCCAGGTATGCAGACCAAGCTGGGCTGATTTCCCCATCGCGCCGATAAACAGCAACATGCCGAGAACTTCAAGCGCGGGAAGCTCCCAGAAAAGGAAAGGCATCCGGGCATCTGCAAGCGTCGGGGCAAGGCTGAAAATGGCGTCAAGCTCAACGGAACCTGCCAGCGCGAAGACCCCGAAGATACCCAGCGCAAAACCAAAATCGCCAACCCGGTTGACGACAAATGCCTTCATCGCCGCTTCATGGGCCGACGGGCGGTGGTACCAGAACCCGATGAGCAGGTAAGACGCAACCCCCACCCCTTCCCAGCCAAAGAACATCTGGACAAGATTGTCCGCAGTCACCAGCATCAGCATGGCAAAGGTAAAGAGGCTGAGATACGCCATAAACCGCGGCTTGGCGTTGTCATGGGACATATAGCCGACGGAATAGATATGAACCATGGTGGACACGGTGGTAACGACAATCACCATCACCGCCGTCAGCGCATCATAACGAAGCGCCCAGTCAACATGAAATCCGCCGGATGACATCCAGTTCGCAAGCACGACGGTGGTATCAGCGCCTGAGGATATATGCCCAAGGAAGGCAACCCAACCTAGGATCATCGAAAGAACCATGGCCGATATCGTCACGGCATAGCCGCCCGCATCGTTTTTAAGAAGCGAGAATATACCTGCGCCGATCGCACCAAGCAGAGGCAGAAAGACAATCGCCGTGATCATGATCGCCTATCCTTTCATCATATTGATATCTTCGACCGCGATGCTGCCGCGGTTACGGAAGTAGACAACAAGAATGGCCAGGCCGATGGCAGCTTCGGCGGCGGCTACAGTGAGAATGAGCATGGCGAAGATCTGCCCTGTCAGGTCTCCGTTATGGGTGGAAAACGCCACCAGATTGATATTCACGGCAAGAAGCATCAGCTCCACGCACATCAGGATGGTGATGACATTCTTCCGGTTGAGAAATATACCGACCGCACCCAGCGTGAACAGAATAGCCGCCACGGTCAGATAGTGAAAAAGCGTTATTGCACCCATTATCGAAGCACCTTCTGATCTGCGTTGACTTCCGCGGCAATCTCCTGCGGGGCAACATGACTTTCAACAGAAACAATCTCCACCGTCTCATCACGGCGTCGTGCGTTTTGCAGGGCAATGGACTGCCGTTTGACACCTTCGCGGTGACGCATGGTCAGGGTGATGGCACCGATCATCGCAACGAGCAGGATAATTCCCGCCAGCTGAAAGAGGAAAATATAATCGGTGTACAGCACGTCACCTATCTGGGCCGTGTTGCTGCGGGATGAGAAACTATCGGCAACGCCTACGGAGGTTTCCGGCACCGCAAAAATCAGAACAAGTTCAACCATCAGGATAAACCCGATGATCAATCCCAACGGAAGATGGCGGCGAAACCCTTCGCGCATATCATCAAAATTGATATCCAGCATCATCACGACGAAAAGGAACAGCACTGCCACCGCGCCGACATAGACGACAACGAGCAGCATGGCGAGAAATTCCGCGCCCATGAGGATGAACAATCCCGCCGCGTTAAAGAAAGAGAAGATCAGGAACAACACCGCATGCACCGGATTCCGCGCGGTGATGACCATCAAACCGGAGGCCACCGTCATTGCGGCAAAGAGATAGAAAAACAGGCTTGTTATCATGTCTCAGCTCCTCACCGGTACCGTGCGTCAGACGCAAGATTCCGGACTATTTCGACTTCCCATCTGTCGCCGTTGGCCAGCAGTTTTTCCTTGTCGTAATACAGCTCTTCCCGGGTTTCCGTTGCGAATTCGAAATTCGGCCCTTCGACAATCGCATCCACCGGGCAAGCTTCCTGGCAGAAGCCGCAATAGATGCATTTGGTCATGTCGATGTCGTAACGTGTCGTCCGGCGACTGCCGTCCTCTCTTGGTTCAGCCTCAATAGTGATCGCCTGGGCAGGGCAGATCGCTTCACAGAGTTTGCAGGCAATGCACCGTTCTTCCCCGTTGGGATATCTGCGTAAAGCATGCTCACCACGGAACCGTGGAGACAGACTGCCTTTTTCATAAGGGTAGTTAATCGTCACCTTTGGCTTGAAAAAATATTTCAGCGTCAGCGCAAGTCCCTTTACGATTTCCAGAAGCAGAAAAGATCGGGCGGCATTAATGACAGCGTTCATGATCTTCCTCCCTAAACCGAACCCGGCAGCATATCAAAGGCCAGCATAATCCCGCCGCAGACAGCCACAAAAAGCAGGGTAAATGGCAGGAACACTTTCCAGCCGAGACGCATCAGCTGATCATACCTGTAGCGTGGTGTTGTCGCCCTCACCCAGAGAAATACAAAGAGAACCAGAGCAACTTTAAGCGCAAACCAGATCGGCCCCGGTATCCAGTTCAACGGGGCAATATCGAAAGGTGGCAGCCAACCTCCGAGGAACAGCGTCGTTGTCATCCCGGACATCAGGATCATGTTGGCGTATTCACCGAGGAAAAACAGCGCAAAGGACATGGACGAATATTCAACAAAATATCCCGCCACCAGTTCGGATTCACCTTCAGGCAGGTCAAAAGGCGCCCGGTTGGTTTCCGCAAGGGTCGAGATAAAGAAGATCACGAACATCGGGAATAACGGAATGAAGAACCACAGACCACGCTGGGCTTCGACAATATCCGTCAGATTCAACGATCCGGCCG
>Ga0181579_10000880_pt1 | contig 24895 bp, 24 predicted proteins | sample 071ome_24_FD_132996 | JGI IMG/M metagenome (GOLD analysis project Ga0181579, IMG submission 132996) | Coastal salt marsh microbial communities from the Groves Creek Marsh, Skidaway Island, Georgia - 071402CT metaG (megahit assembly) | ecosystem: Environmental > Aquatic > Marine > Intertidal... | reverse complement strand
TCCTCGAGTGGGCGGGCAGTTCCCGAAGTTCAGCCAGGAGAAAAAGGAGCTGAGGCTATTCCATCGCTCAACTACCGATGAGTCGTCTGTGCGGGCGTTGGGTCCCCTCAAAACTCCATTCAAAGTGTTGGCAGCCAGCCCGGCGTACAGGAAGTCGAGGAACATCCGTCCGCGCAGCCGCATTTCCGGATCTTGAGCCCAGGACTGGAGGTAGATCATGGGAATGGCGTATTCACCGATGTAGTGAGTAGGATTGAATTCGCCCTGCCCAATGGTGGTGGCGATGTTCATCCAGTCGATCAAGTAGTCGCGCGATTCTTCCAGATTCTCTTCGGAGCTCTTGCCATTGTACCATTCTGATCCAGGCTCGTTTGGGTAGAGTTCGGACATCAAGTATAGCATGGTGTAGTACATGGCGAAATGGTTTTCCGTATCGCCTCTCAACTGGTACGATTCTTTCCAAGCGCGTCGAATCGCTTGCCGGGCCTCATCGGACAGTTTGTCCCGGCCCATGAATGCCACGCAGGTAGTGGGCAGCATCCAGAATGGCCCAGAACCGGGGTTCTCCATCAGTTCGATTACCCGGGCGTTGCAGGCTTCGATGTTTTGATTCAGTAACAAATTAGCGGATACCGATGCCATATCCATTTTCTCGGCATCGCCTCTCTCTACGATGCCGGCCCGCCAATGGATGACTTCATTGACCCGATCCATGTATTCGGCTCTTCGTTGCTGGGGATCCTCGACGATCTCCAAACTCGGGTGGGGGCCTTCGTAGGAGGGCTGGGCTATGGCAAGGGAGCCGATGGCGAGCGGGATAGCAATGCGTATGAACTTCTCGAGTTTAGGTAGGCGCATGGGGAACTCCTTATTTTCGAGTTTTTGGCAGGAAGACGAAACTATTGATTGCGGAGCCCTCGAGACCGGCCTGCTTCCAGGTTTTCCCGAAATCCGAAGACTCGTATAACGCCACTTGATACAGGCTGGCCAGTAGATGGCCTGAGTCGGGGTCGATGCCTACCCGCCAGATACGGTGGGGTTGCGGCAGTCCCTGGTTGCGGTCCGCCCAAGTGGCTCCGCCGTCTTCTGAAACGAGAACGCCGTAAGTGTAGCTGCCGATAGCCAGTCGAGCTGGATTGGTGGGATCGAAGGCGATGCTATAGAGGGCGGCCTCTGATGGAACTTGTTCCATCGCTGTCCAGCTTTTCCCGCCATTGCGAGAAAGGTAGGCTCCCGCGCTTTGAGTGACAGCCGCCCAAACCTCGGGGTCGTGAGGCGACTGCTGGACATCGTTTACGGTTTCCTCCGTGGCCAAAGTCCTCTGCCAGGAGCGGGCATCGTTTCGACTTTGATAGATGCCCGTTTCGCAGCCAGCCAGGATATGCCCTTTGTGGAGGCGATCGACTTCAATAGTTTGGGTATACTTGCCCCGATCTGGAAGGCCGCGCTCCCGTCGGACCCAAGCCATTCCGCGATCGTCGGAAATCGCAATGCCTCCGGGGTGGGCCAGGTAGACTCGGTCCGGATTGTGGGGATCGACGCAGACGTCTTTGGGTTCAGTGATGTCCCAGCCAGTCATGATTCGCCAGCTCTTGCCACCATCGACGGTGCGTAGAGCGCCGTTCAAAGCGGCTGTGTAGAACGTATTGTGGTCGCGGGGATCGAATGAAACTGCGAAGATGCTCGGGTCGTTGATCCCGACATGGACCCATTGTTTGTCGGCTTCGCGCAGGTGTAGCCCGCTGGTTGTCGTAATTTTCGATCCGATAACATAATTGCGATTTACCGCGGCGCAAACGTAAAGGTCGTGCTTCGGGTTCTGACCGACCGCCGTCAGAGATAGAATGAGCGAAAGGAAGGCTAGAGTGATTGTTGAGGGGCGGTGCATGGTAGCTCGTTCAAATCCAATTGCGAAAAGGAAAGGCCTCTGGAAGAGATTAAATGGGTAAAGTAGTTTGGCTATTGTCCGGATCAGGTAAAGAGAGTCCTCCAGTTTACGATACACTTGGCAAATCCCTTTGTCCCGGAGATAGGCGCGTTAGTGGTTGTCGAGTCCAGTCACAGGCAGCTTACAAGAATGAAGTCGAACGCGGTAGTTTTCAAGGATCGGAATCAGGTGGTATTCGAATCAGTCGAAAGCCCGGATCCCGGTCCAGATCAGGTGGTCGTCAATGTCACCCACTCGTGGATTAGCAACGGAACGGAAGGCTCGTATTTGCGAGGCGAACGTATCGAGGGGGATACACCTTGGCGCCCGGGGGATCCGCATCCCTTTCCGGTTATCGCGGGTTATCAAAAGGTAGGTGTCGTGGATTGGGTGGGATCGGATGTCGATGGTTTTTCGAAGGGCGATTCGGTCTTTGTATCGGTTAGCGCAGTAACCGAAATGTTCGAGCCTCGTGGCGGCCACATATCGCCATCCGTGTCGGGAGCCGGGGCCGTGATAAAGCTGCCGCCGGGATTAGACCCGGTAGCCTATTCGGGCTTGGTCCTGACTCAGGTGGGCTTCAATTGCGGCGATCGTCCGAGGTTAGAGCCAGGGGACGTAGCCGTCGTGGTGGGCGACGGTTTGGTGGGCCAATGGGCGGCTCAGATGCTGGCCTCGCGAGGGGCGAAAACCCTGCTGATTGGGAGGCATCCGGATCGTCTCGAGAAATTCAAGAGTGGGGAGACCCTCCTCGAAAGCGGCGGGGCTTGGGTGGACGTAGTCAAAACGCGCTTTCCCGATGGCGTTCAAGTTGGGGTGGACACGGTTGGATCGCTGGGCGTTATGGGTCAGCTAGAAAGTTTGATGAAGCGATTCGGCCACCTGGTTTCCGCCGGTTTCTACGGCCCGGATGATCGCCTTCCCTTGCAGCCGCCACGTTATAAGGAGCTTTCGATCGATTTGGTGTCGGGAGCGACAAGACAGCGCCTCGAGCAAACCATGGAGTTGGTTGATCAAGGAAAATTGGATACGCTTTCTTTGATTACGCATCGGTTTCCCGTGGAGCAGGCAGCCCGGGCTTGGGAACTGATCGAGTCGAAAAGAGAACCAGTGCTAGGAGTTATTTTGGAGTGGGCGTAATGATGAAAGCTATACAATATAAAGAGAAGGGGCGGCCGGAACTTGTTGAACTGCCGGTGCCCCAACCCGGTCAGGGTCAAGTATTAGTTAAGATTTCCGGCGTGGCTACTTGCCCGCAATGGGATTTGCATATCATGGATGGCGTTCCCATGGCTCCGGGCGGCAAATTGGAGTATCCCTACACGCCCGGTCAACCGGGACACGAAGCTACCGGCGAAGTGGTAGAAGTCGGTCCTGGAGTGGAGGGATTCCCAGTTGGCGCTCGGGTGGCCTTTTGGCAAGATCAGGCGGGAGCCAAGCAAGGCTGCTATGCTGAATATGTAATCGCCGAAGTAGGCAATTTACTCGAGGTCCCCGCTTCATTGCGTCCGCAGGAGATTGCTTCTTTGGAATTGGCCATGTGCGTGCAGGTCTCTTTCGACCAAATTCAGAATGTCTCCCCGATCGAGGGCAAGCGATTCGCCGTTAGCGGCCTAGGGCCCGCGGGCTTGGTGGCTATTCAGCTGGCCAAGGCTCATGGGGCTGAGGAAGTGATCGCTTTTGATCCGGTGGAAAGCCGTCGGCGTCTAGCGTCAGAATTGGGGGCCGACCGCGTGCTCGATCCGACAGACGAAGAGGCCTTTCCTTATGACCGATTTAGCGCGGAAGCTATCGATCTCGCCATCGATTGTGTGGGTTTTCCGGTGTCCATCGAGTATTTGATGGGGAAGACGCGGGATGTCGTAGCTCTATTTGGGGTGCTCCGGGAAGACGTAAGCTTCGGCTTCAAGCATTGGTGCCGCGGCTTGCACTTGGTTGGGTATGGGGCTCACAATCGAGGCGCTGCAGAGAGGGCCCTCGACTTCATTGTTTCCGGCAAACTCAAGCTGGAGCCATTAATTTCCAAGACGCTACCTCTCGAATCCTATGCCGAAGGCGTGGCCCTCTTGCAAAGGCGAGAAGCGATCAAGGTGTGCTTTGTTCCCTCTGGATAGATAGGGTAGCGGGCGCTCGGAGATCGCCCGCTACCTAAGCTGGAGCAGCTCTTGGTCCAAGGCCTATCATCATCCAGAACACCCTTGTGTTTTACCTTACACCGCAAAAATATTGGTTAACTCGGGATCCCTCTTTAACAAATCGTTTACCTTAACCGTTTCCAAGACGCCAATGATCAACCTCTACAGCCAAATACGTTCTCAGCGTGGCTTCGCTGTCGTGGCCCTATTCGCTACCGCACTCGCTTTTGGAGAGGTCGCTCCACCCGCAGCCGAAATCAGCGAGGCCGATCTGGTTCGCCAATATCGGGAACGCTGCGAATACGTCATCGATCAGACCGTGGCCAACACGGACCCGAGCGACGTGACCCGGGGAAGCAGCTTCACAATCGCGGCCAATCTATTCAGAGGAGAGAATTTGGACTGGGCTCGGGAGCGACTTCGCCTTTCCAACGATCCTCCAACGGGAGCCATGTTTTGGATGCACCCTATGGCTCTTCTGATGCATGCCGGGCGCGACCAACTCAACGACGACGACTGGGCCTTCATCCGCGAGCTTTGGCGAACTTACTTTCCCTATCGAGGCGATACCGAAAACCATTGGGTGATGTACTATGTGAGCCTATATTTGGTGGCGGAAATGTTTCCGGATGCCGGGCCCGCCGATTGGTACAATGGGAAGTCCTCAAAGGAAATCATGGCAGATGCCAAGGAATTCATCCTCGATTGGATGCGGATCACAACCTCCTACGGGCAAGGGGAGTATGACTCTCCCAACTACATCGAGGAATACACGCGGCCTATGGCCCTGCTAGTCGGCTGGGCTCGCGATCCGGAACTGCAGCAGATGGGAAAGATGATGATGGATTACATCCTGCTCGACTATGCTGTGGAAAATCTGGGTGGCCTCTATGGGGGCGCTCATAGCCGACTCTACCCGCGCTACTTGCTGCAGCCGGGAATGGCGCACTCGGCAGCCCATGCCTGGCTGCTTTGGGGGCAGGGCGAGTACAGCTCCAATGGAGGAACGCTGATGATAGCGATGAGTGGGTACACGCCGCCGTCGATCCTATTCTGGATCGCATCCGATCGTGACCAAGCCTACGTTCATAAGGAACTCAAGCGAACCCGCTGGCGATTTCGGCATGCCGGACCCAATGCGTTCGAGGTTGATGGCAAGAAAACCATTCCTGTTTACAAGTACAGCTACGTGCACCCAGATTTCATACTCGGATCCTCCCAAGGAGGTTTGTTGCAACCGATCCAGCAGCAAACCTGGAGTCTCGTTTGGCGGGAAGAGAATTTGGTGGGCAAGTCCAATACCCTATTCGGTTTGCAGCCCTATTCGTCGCCAATCGAAGGGACGATGTACTTCAACTCGGACTGGGATACCGTCACCGATCTAATCGCCAGATCTAAGGTCGATTACGATTCGCCTGACAAATTGGAAGGGGGATCGCCTTACGAACAGGTTTTCCAGCATGAATCCAGTTTGATCGCCCTTTACGATATCCCGGAAGGCACGCGTTTTCCACTTATCAGCACGCTGTTCTCCAGAGATGTGAATCGCCGAATCGAGGATGATTCGGGCTGGATTTTCGGACAGGGCGGACCGATTTATATAGCCTATCGTCCCTTTGCTCCAGGAGAATGGAAGCCAGTTGACTGGACGGGTCTGCTCAAAGGCGGGGCGGGAGCTTGGTTCAGCACGGGTTTTAAGGGGTTGTCCGAAGGCAGCGAATGCCTAGTAAGCTACTCATTAAAAAATGGATACATCGTAGAAGTCGCTCCTGTGAGTGCGTACGCTACCTATCAGGAATTCCAAGAGGCGGTAAGGGCCCTCCCGGTCGAGATTCGCCTCAAGCCAACTCCTAAGGTCCGCTACACCAATCTGGACGGAGTAGAACTAGAGGCGACTTATGGAGGAGCGCCCTCCGTCGATGGCCAGAAGGTGGATTACGCCAGCTGGAAACTTTTCGATGGGCCTTTTGCCCAGGCGGAACGGGAGAGCCAGTCCTTGGAAATGATATACGGGTCTGAGCGCTATGTCTTGGACTTCAAGAATCGGAGCGTGGAACCTTCAGTGTTAGAGAGCCAATGAAGCAGAGGATTTTACGATATTTCACCTTGGGTTTGGCGTTCGTCTTTCCTCCGCTCGAGGCTGATGAGGAACGGACCCTTTTTGTCGCCTTTGCCATGACCAAGGCTCAAGAAGCGAGTTCGATTCCCACCGATTCGGGCATATTCCTCAGGAACGAAGAGGATGACTCCTGGCGACGCATTGGGCCGGTCATTCAATCCATGAATAGCTTGGCTGTGGATCCCGCTGCTCCGGCGACGATGTTCATGGCCTGCGGCAACGGGATTGTCCGCTCGAAAAATGGTGGGGAAACCTGGCGAATGGTCACGGGATGGCGGGAAAGCGACTTTATCAAAATCGCCATAGATCCAAAAAATGGAGACAATATCTACGCTACATCGGTTTGGGGCTTTCATCTGAGTAGAGATGGCGGGGATTCCTGGACTGCGGCTAATAAAGGGCTCGAGGAAACTTACTGTCGGCCCATCATTGTAGATCATCGCAAACCAAAACGGTTGTTGCTTGGAACGGGAAATGGCATCTATGAGAGCCGCAATGCGGGCGACTCTTGGACTCGGGCCCGGAATTCTCCACAATCGGCGATTTTGCGAATGGATCGCAGCCGTAAAAATCCCGATTTGTGGATTGCTGGATCCGAAGGCGAGGGCGTGTATTTATCGACCAATGACGGGAAGTCATGGCAATCCGTCGCTGAAGCTTTGAGCGAAACCAACGTCTACGGCGTCTCCCTTCATCCTGAGAACGAATCGCGCATGGCGGCGGGCGGTTGGAGCCAGGGCGTTTGGGTATCAAACAATGGTGGGGAATCTTGGGAATACAGGAACTCGGGACTGCCCTCCAAAAACGTTACCGCAGTCGTTTTCGACGAAAACCACTCCGATCGACTGTGGGTGTCCACCTTTGAAGAGGGGACGTACTACACGGATGATGATGGAAAGACCTGGAAGGATGGCGATTTATATGGGGCTTATGTTTTCGATTTGGACTTCGTTGCCAGGGCGAAAGAATGATGCCATGCCGATTTTCCGGATTATTCGATCGGGGCGGTATCTGAGGATTGAGTATCTGCTGCTATTCGCCTTATATGCTGCTCTTTCAGGATGTATGCAAAATAGCGTTACCGACGAACTCCCCGACGAGGCCCAACGCCAAAACGTGAATGCCTTGCTTTTGAGCGCAACGACAAACCCGGGGCAGAAATCCCTAGAGCACGCAAAAGCTGATATCGCTAGCACCTTTGGCCCGTCTAAGCGGATACTGCTGATCAATTACGCCAGCCTCCCCGACAAGCGCGATGCCTACGCGGAGAGGATGAAACGCGAGTTCGCCCAGATTGGACCCGGTTACGCCATTGAATCTCTCCACGCCACCCCCGCGGACCAACGCTTAGCCGCAGTTCAAAACGCGGAGGGATTTTACGTTAGTGGAGGCAACACTTTCTTGCTTCTCAGAGAGCTCTACGAGGACGGACTAGTTGTGGCCGTCCGCGATCGAGTACTCCAAGGAACGCCCTATATAGGATCCAGCGCCGGGTCCAACATAGCCGGCCAGTTCATTGGCACCACTAACGACTTTCCCATAACTGATGTGCCGACCCGCAGAGCGTTGGGATTGATGGACGCCAATTTCAACCCGCATCACCCAGATCGAGAATCCGAAGAGACGGAATTCGGTTCCCGGCAATATAAGATCGGAGAATACGTGGCCTATAACCATGACGAGGTCGTCATCGGCGTCACCAATCCAGGCATGCTGCGGATCCAGGGGAATACTTTGTCCCTTCGGGGAACGGGCGCTGCCGCTTATATGGCCAACAGGGGGAAAATTGAAACCACCCCATCGGTGGTAGATGGAGAGATCTCCCGGGCGATCGAGTCTATCCGACAAAAAAGTCAATCTGTCCACGGGCCCTAGTGTGCTGTCAGTGATGTATCGCGCAGAATTCCTCTCCGGGATCGCGCCCGGCTCACTCGTTTTTTTAAGAGCCCGGCCTTGTGTTAAAATTGTGTTAACGGGTTCAAAAAGATATTGACCCGTTTTTGCAAACGAGTCTCAATGTCGCCGTTATTGAGATTCATTATCTTTAAGCGATGATTTCTTGTCCCTTCCAGAAACCCGAAGAATCGATTGCCCGCGTGGGTGAAGTTACGGCTTGGCAGCGGCAATTTGCCCATCGCGACGGACTGTCTTTCGCTGTTTATAGGATTCCAAATGAGTCGACGACCTTCTCGTGGCCGTTCAACTCGTTCTTGCAAATCGTTTTCGTGGCCAAGGGTCGGATCTCTATTTCGCTCCCCGACGTGGGAACCCGTTCCGCTGTCGCGGGTGATTGGTTTGTCATCTCGCTGGGAGGATGGACGGGCGCGACCTCACTGGAGGGCGACGTGGAGATTGGCGTCATCGAATGTTCGAAAGAGATTTGGCAGGGATTGGTGACCGAGCAGGATGCTCTCTTTCACGCTCGCAAAGCTTGTTTCGCGTGTTCGCAGCGTCAGGAAGCAATATTGACCAAGGGGCCTCAGGATGCTCGTATGCAGAGTTTGGCCGAAGATCTTCTCAGTAGTGAAGGTAGATCTCCTTGCGACTGTCTTTTGGTAGATTCCATGACCTTGGAGTTCTTGGCTCGGGTTTGCGATTCTAGCGTGCTCAGCGGTTCCGCCAAGCCGGAGCCTTGCGATCGAGATGAAGATCAGGATTCTCTTGCGGCAGCGGCCACCTACCTGGAGCAGAATCTGGCTGAGGATCATTCTATCGCCGCGTTGAGCAGGAAGTTCGCCTTGAACGAGTTCAAACTGAAGCGGGGGTTCCGCGAACGTTACGGAAGCACGGTATTCGGCTACTTGCGACAGCGACGCATGGACCGGGCTCGGCAGCTACTGGCTAGTCGCAGGTGTTCGGTTTTGGAAGCGGCTAACGCCGTGGGCTACTCCAATCCCAGCCACTTTGCCCGGGCCTTCCGGGAATCCTTTGGCATCAACCCCAAATCCTTCGTCGTGGAACGCGCCCGATGAGTCTCGCTGCTAAAAGCCTTTGCGGCATGAAGCGTTCCACGATCCGCGAGCACTTCAAGGAAGTCCAAAAAATCGTCAGCTGCCCCAAGTTCGTCTGCGGCAAATGCGCCCGAGTGGCCAGCCAAAGCTGCTTCCTCTGCAAAGCCCGAAGACTAGGGAAGCACTAGACCCCAGCAGAATCTATCCGTGTAGGCCGACCCTTCAGTCCGGCCCAGACGCCGCTCAAGCGATACTGCTTGTGCATTCAAAGTGATCACGTGATCAACTTCAGTGCACAATGAACAATGGTTTATTTCAGGGACGTACGGTTTTCAAGCGCTCGAACCGCTGGAAGTCGCCGTCGAAGGAAACTAGCTTCGCGCCGTTCTCAATGGCCAAGGCGGCCAGGTGGGCGTCCGTCGTTAGATTGCCCGCGGTTCCCGATTCCTCTAGCAGCTCTTTCAAGGTACGCCAGTGTTCGGGCCCGGGTTCAAGTACTTCTGCAACTGGCTGTTTGAGCCAGCCATCGATCACAACCATCGCTTGCGATGCCGAAAGCGGTTTTGGGAAGATCCTAGGGTTGGTAGCGATACGCATGAAACCGAGAATTACCAACCAGGCAAAAGCAACGGGCTCCTCGCTGTTCAATGCGTCCTCGAGGTAGCGTTTGGCTACTTTGTGTAGAACGCTATCCTTGTTAATGGCATACAGACAGACATTCAGGTCGATTACTTGCATGCTACTTACGCGATTCCAGTTTCGCCGAAACGGCTTCGTCCTCTAGTTCATCAGCAAGAGACAGGGCTTTTTCCAAGTTGACGCGTGGCCCGCCTAGTGACCGCGAAGGACAGCGGTAGGGTTTTGGAGTCGAAGGGGCCCGCTTGGAGCCTAAGTCCTTTGCGAGCGCTTCATTTATGATCGCTTTGATAGACTTCTGCTCGTCGAGCGCTTTGCGCTTTATCTGTCGCATGATTTTATCGTCTATGTCTAACGTTGTACGCATATTCGCATACTTTATTTGTATGCGAATATGTCAAGATGCACCACATTTATCCTTCATCCTAGCCCCTTCATCCTCCCAAAAAGCTCCGTTTCGGAGCTTTTTTTATCCCTCTCGGGGCGGACACTCGTCTTCGAGTCTGCTATGGTTTGGGCCAGAGGATGAAAACCTATCGCATTCTAGAAGTAATGAAATCCGTGCCGACCCGCCTGTTCGGGGTCGCGGCGATTTCCCTGTCTTTTGCCGCCCCTGCGGTTTTAGCCCAGACGTCTGAAAGTGGCATTGCGGGTACAGTCGCCCTCGAAGATCTCGAGGTGGTTGGACGATATCTCTATTCGGATAAGATCAACGCCTTGAGAACGCCCACACCCGTTATCGATGTGCCTCAGAGCCTTTCGATTATTACGGCGGACACGATCGCTTTGCAGGGCTTCGATAGTATTGGCGACATCATCAGCTATACGCCGGGTGTCAGTACATCCCAGGGTGAAGGCCACCGGGACGCGGTGGTGTTTCGAGGCGTCCGTTCCACGGCTGATTTCTTTATCGATGGCGTTCGCGACGACGTTCAATACTACCGGCCCCTTTACAATCTGGAGCAGGTAGAAATTCTCCGCGGCCCCAACGCCCTCCTTTTTGGTCGTGGTGGTACGGGCGGGATATTGAATCGGGTTACTAAAAAGGGTGTAGTTGGTTCGGAATTCACGAACTACCAAGCGAGTATGGATAGCTTTGGAGCATTTGGCGTCCAGATCGACAGCAACTTCGCGTTTGATCGCAATGCGGCAGTCCGGGTGAACGCGATGTTCGAGAGCCTGGACAATCACCGTGATTTTTATGACGGCGAACGGATCGGCATAAACCCGACCGGCAAAGTCCAGCTAAGTGAAGGGTCTGCGCTCGATTTGTCTTACGAGTACTTGGATCATGAACGCTTCATCGACCGCGGAATTCCTACGGGCTCAGATGGACGTCCTGTGGAGGCTTTCGAAAAAACTGTTTTCGGTGATCCCGACCTGAACAAAACCGAACTGGAAGCGCATTTGCTTCGAGCTGCAGTCCAGCAAGAGTTTTCGGACAATCTGAAAGGCAACTTTACCGCTTTCTACGGCGACTACGATAAGTTGTATGAGAATTTCTACGTATCGAGTTACGATCAGGCTGCTACTCCTAAAGAGGTGACACTCGACGGATACGTCGACACCACTCGACGCGAAAATTTTATCCTGTCAGGAAACTTGATCGGGGAATTCCTCACCGATAGCATTAGTCATACGGTTATCTTCGGGGCTGAATATATCGACACTTCGTCAAATCAGGATCGCTACAACTCTATCTGGGATGCTACCTCAGACGATAACGAGGTATTCGCGGCCACCCGTCCCCTCAACTTGCGCGGAGGCGTTGGCGTCAATGCTTCAGGCGAGACGACTCGGAACGATTATACGACGGACCTCGATGACGATACGCGAGTGGGCATAAACGTCTTTTCAGCCTACATTCAAGATGAGATCGAGCTCAATAATCAGTGGGATGTGGTACTGGGAGCTCGATTCGACAGCTTCGAAATCGATGTTTTCAACGTTCCGGCTAACGAAAACCGTAGCCGTACCGATGACGAGATATTGCCTCGCCTTGGCTTGGTGTTCAAGCCCCAAGAAAACGTTTCCCTCTACGGAAGCTACAGCGAGTCCTTCTTGCCACGCAGTGGCGAGCAATTTGCCGATATCAACGGCAGCGCCAATCAACTGGATCCGAACACCTACTCCAATCTCGAGGCGGGCATAAAGTGGGATATTAACCAAAGCGTTAACTTGACCTTTTCCCTTTTCGAAGTTGAGCAAAGCTCGCCGCAGGTCGCCGATAGCGATCCGTCGACTTTGGATGTTATCGACTCGGAAATCACGGGCTACGAATTGCAGCTTCAGGGTAGGATTACGGATACTTGGTATGTATCGGCCGGATACAGCAATCTAGATGGCGAGCAAGTTAGCCGTTCAGGGCCTACCGGATTGCGTCCGCGCGAATTACCGGAGAACATGTTCTCTCTCTGGAACAATTTGCAAGTGACAGATGAGTTCGCTCTGGGTCTGGGCCTGACTCACCAGGGCAGCAGTTACATAAACAACAACAACAGCGCCATACTGCCGAGCTACACTCGTATCGATGCGGCAGCGTATTACGATCTCTCCGACGACCTGCGCCTTCAGATAAACGTCGAGAATCTGACGGACGAGCTCTACTTCCCAAACTCCCACAGTACTCATCAGGCGTCTGTTGGGGCGCCCCTCGGCGCTCGAATCACCGTGATCGGGCGATTCTAGTCTGTTTTATGATTTAGGTCGGCAAGCGAGCGATCTCACGCCTGCGCGCTGCTTCGCTTCTGCGGCCCAAGCCCAGCGCCAACCAACTGTAGAATAGGCTTCTGGCCTGCTGCTTCTTTCGATGGATACAGGCAGGATACCTGTGCTACTTCTAAAATCGGCGCTCGGAGATCGCCGCTTGTATGCATTGGTCGTCGGGCATATCACCCGCGAAAGGAAGGGCACATTTTTCCCAGTACCCATTCTCCCGGTACCAGTATCGAGATAGGCTTATCTGGCTTGCCGTATTCGTTCTGGTACATTAGCCGGGCCAGTAGATCAACACAGCTACGTCCAACTTCCTTGGACATGAGATCGATCCCGCTGAAGCCTTTGTTCCGATCGTTAATATTGATTTTCGCCACTTCGATGTTGTCGGGGATCTTTAATCCCGCATTTTCGAAGAATCGTTCGTCGAAAAGCTCCTGACTCGTGACGATGAGAATGTCGGGCTTGTGCCGACCGAGCCTCGCAGGAATACCGGCCACTCCTTTGGCGTGATATCGACGCTTAATCAAGCGTTAGCCCTTACCGAGCGCGAATTCCTCAAGGATGCGAAGATTCGTCTGCCTCAACAGGAAAAAGGCGGGCACCAGCAAAACTTTATTGATGCGGTTATATCTCGAGGAAAGCCGGTCGCTCACATTGACGCCGGTTCCCGCACCGCCATATGCTGTCATCTCATGAATCTCGCCTACTACAAGCAGCAGGATATCAATTGGAATCCCGAGAAACTGAAATTTACTGGCGAGAGCAAGCGCAGCTGGCTGAAGGGCTCTCGTCGCAGTTATTTTAGAAAGGTACAAATAGGGCCAGGCTAATTATGCTCATTTGAGCAGCGAACAGAGGGCGCTGATATACACTGCGCTGTTGACAGAAGTAAGAAATTCTCATGGTCAAAGGGCAGTTAGTTTTTCCCAGCAAAATCAGGCGGAAGTACGGAATAACGGCTGTTTGTCCTGTCAATATTTTCGATAGAGGCCATGGGATTCTGATTGAGCCATTGAAGGCTGGATCTTCTGGAAAACGCGATTTGCTCAAGCGTAGTAAAATCGATGGAGGACCGGCGCTTTCATTCAAACGCAAGCAGATTCTGACAACCAAGCAAGTATCCAAAATTCTAGAGGAAACGGAATGAGTTTCCTTCTTGATGTAAACGCCCTAATCGCGGGCGTACATCAAGATCACGAGCACCATGCTGTAATGCCGGCTTGGATGATGGATAACAAGGGGCAGTCGTTCCATGTTGCTCCATTGGTCACGACGGGATGCTTGCGTGTGCTGATGGCCGTATCGGGTGAGAAGAAGATAGCTCGGTTAGTGGCCGCGATTCGCACGTTCAAGGATTTTTACGAAGTGCGTACTGTCGAGGACGATATAGAACTAGATGAACTAGGGGACTGGTTTGCCGGGCCTAAGCGGGTAAAGGATGCCCATTTGTTGGCCATAGCGAATAAGAAAAGCCTGAAGTTGGTGACTTTTGACAAGCGTCTGCCTCGAAAGGGCGTTTTGAGATTGGGTTGAGCTGGGACGGCGATACTTGGGTGAGCTACCGCGGCAAACTCAACAATAAGATCGATTATCGTTTGCAGCTGAACATCCGAAATCTGATCGGAGAAGATGATTACATTCTGATAGCAACGAACCCTGACGGTAGCCCGGCTGTAGTCCGGAATCCCAATCCGACAGAAGTCTTTCTGACCAGTACTTTTAGCTTTTAGCTTGGTTCGGGCAGCCCTTTCGGTTCAGCTAAAAGGGCCGCTTTTCTCCCGATTTTGGGGCATCTCAAAGCCTCAATTGAAAATCATTTCTCTAAAAGCGGCGGTCCCATTGGTATAGTATCCAATATATGAATTCATTGAATACTCTTTTCATCCTCTCAGACGAGCATCGACGGGATGCCAGTGGCTGCTATGGTCACCCGCTGGTCAAGACGCCGAACATCGATAATCTAGCTTCGGAGGGTACGCTCTTCGAGAGCGCTTATACGAATTCCCCGATTTGCATTCCCGCTCGGGCGGCCCTGCAAACGGGACGGTACGTGCATCGAACCAGAAATTGGTGCAATGGAAATTCCTATTGCGGACAGATCGAAGGTTGGGGGCACCATCTGAAATCAGCGGGTCACGAAGTCGTATCGATTGGAAAACTACATTTTCGATCGTCCGATGACGACAACGGCTTCACCGAAGAAATATTGCCACTCCATGTCGTCGACGGGGTGGGGGATCTTTTGAGCTGCTTGAGAAAGGTCCGTCCTCCTAGGCACTGCGAGCATCTGATGTCCGAGAACATTGGACCCGGGGAAACCGATTACCAAAGATACGATCGCAGCATCGCCAATGCGGCCTGCGAGTGGATTCGAAAGAAGGCCGATGCCGCTTCGGGTAAGCCGTGGACGCTCTTTGTCTCTTTTGTTTGTCCGCACTTTCCGCTCATTGCTCCGGAGGAGTTTTATCAAATGTACGATCCGGATGAAGTGGAGCTTCCCAAGCGCTATGGAGACGATGGCGGGTATCGAAACCCAGCCATGAAAGGTCTGCATGAGTATCAGAATTTCGATGAATATTTCGATGAGCGTTCCACGCGTATCGCTATAGCCAGCTACTATGGCCTGGTTAGTTTCGTGGATAGTTTGATCGGGCAGGTTCGAGAGGCTCTGGAAGAGGCGGGGCTGGCAGATTCAACGCGAATCATCTACACTAGCGATCACGGTGACAATCTTGGAGATAACGGTTTTTGGGGGAAGTCGACGCTATACGAGGAATCCGCGGGGGTACCCTTAGTTATGGCCGGACCGGATATTCCTGTTGGCAAACGTGTATCCACGCCCGCTACACTGGTGGATCTGGCCCCGACCTTTCTGGAATTCAATGGAGAGTCTCTGACCGAGGAGGAGAAGAACGAGCTGCCAGGAACGAATCTGCTAGACTTGGCCAATGGGGCGGATCCCGCTCGCGTAGCCTTTTCCGAATACCACGCCATCGGATCTATCACGGGCGCTTTTATGATTCGGTACCGTAATTGGAAATACATCTACCACGTGGACTACTCGTGTCAGCTTTTCGACTTGGAAGCGGATCCGCAAGAGCTGAACGATCTGGGAGAAGATCCCAGTTATGAAGAAACGCGTACCATGCTGCATTCCAAGCTCCTGGAGATCTGCGATCCGGAAGAAGTGAATCGCCAAGCCTTTGCCGATCAAGCGGCCCGGGTGGAAGCCAATGGTGGCGTAGATGCCGTGCTCCAGCGCTCGTCGATTCCTTATACACCGGCCCCGGTGGAGTAGAGGGAGTAGGGAGCCAAAGGCATAATATGGCTCTCCAATGACTCTCGGATGACCGAGCCGAGCGCCCATTCTTCAAAGTAGCGCAGGCATCTTGCCTGTAGGCAGCGTCAGAAGTGACAGGCTAGAAGCCTGTTCTACCATTTTTGGCCTCTCGGCATGCGCCATGTCGGGACGAAGGCGTGAGATAGGCCGCTACCTGTCACACCTTGCAACTCCCGGGAGCCCATCCTCCCGAAAGGCCGTGTTTTAAATTCTGTGTCGATTTTGTTCGCCAAGGCTGTAATGTACACGATCGCTTTCCCCTTATGATCTCGTTTCTAAAGACAGACGACTGGTCGTGTGGCCTTCCGCGACTGCGCCCGCGAATAGGTGCGCCCCTGATTTTCTTGGCCGTTTCGTCGGGTTTCGCGGATGTTCCAGAAAGCGATGCCGAGTACGCGGCTCTGCAAGCCGATGCGAAGCGGATATTCGAGGAAGAGGTCAGGCCGTGGGCCAAGAAATACTGCGTCGAATGCCACGGCCCTCGGGGCGAGGCGGGGTTCAACATAGATGCTGCTCTCAAAGCTCTTGGCGAAACCTCTTCGACTCAGCAGTTGAAGCTCTCAGTGGCCCGGGTGAAGGCCCACGACATGCCGCCAATTGACGGAGACAAGATACCGACCGACGAGGAGCGTGAACAGTTTCTCGAGTGGATGGGAAAGCTCAAGTATGTCAGTCCGAAAGATCCGGGTCCGTTTGTGATTCGTCGCCTGTCCAAAGTTGAGTACGGGAACACGCTGCAAGCCTTGTACGGGGTCGAGTCCAGTATTGCGGAGGATTTGCCGGAGGAAGTGTTTGGAGCCGGTTACCTCAATTCCGTTTCCCCGATGCAGTCGGAGCTGTTTCTTGGAATTGCCAGTGAAGTTGTGGATCGTATATCGAAAAAGCGAGGCCAGGCGGCAACGGCCCTGCGGAAGCGACTCTTCGGGGAAATGCCGGGAGATGGAACGGATCTTCGCCGAGCTGCCCGACAAGTGGCTCGCTCGCTAACACGCGATGCTTATCGTCGGCCGGCTTCGGAGGCTGAATTGGATTTGCTAGTTCGGATCTTCGATCTGGGCCGGGGCAACGGGTTGAATTATCAGGATTCTCTGGGATTCATGCTCAAGGCGATTCTTGTGTCGCCTCAGTTCCTCTTCATCACTCCGGTAGGTCCGGTTTATTCAGAGGAGGCCATTGTGCCCTTGGACGATTTTCAATTGGCTTCTCGACTCTCCTATCTCATTTGGATGTCCCCGCCCGACGCTGAGTTAGCTGCCTTGGCGGATGAAGGCCGAATCCAAGATCCGGATACATTGAGAAGTCAAGTGACGCGCATGTTGAAGGATCCAAGGTCGACCGCATTATTTGACGGCTTCGGCGCTCAATGGCTGGGCATAGACAAATTGGAGAACCAGACTTTCGATCCGGATCGATTTCCGCTGATGACACCAGAGATGCGGACGGCCATGATCGAGGAGGCCCGTTTATTTTTCCAAAGTATAGTAAGTGAAAACCAAAGCGTAGTTCGTTTTGTGGACAGCGATTATACGTTTCTGAATGGCGGTCTAGCTAAGCTGTACGGATTGGAGAAATCCGTCAAAGGAGGCAAGATGCGCAGAGTCGAGTTGGCGAATCCCAATCGCGGCGGCATCCTAGGAATGCCTGCTACTCTGGCGGCGACCTCGTTCCCCAATCGGACGAGTCCGGTCAATCGAGGCGTTTGGGTGCTAGAGAAAGTTCTGGGCGAGCATGTGCCGCCGCCACCTCCTGATGTGCCCGATTTGGAAGAGACGAGCAGCCCGACAACGGAGGAGATGTCGCTGCGCGAGCTAACGGAGCTGCACCAGAGCGATATGATTTGCGCGACCTGTCACAAAGTGCTGGATCCGATAGGATTTGGCTTGGAGAATTATGACGCCATTGGTCGTTGGCGAGAGCGGGATGATAAGGGAGGGCTCATTGATGCCTCAGGGGCGCTGATGAGCGGGGAGACTTTCGATAATCCGGTCGAATTAAAGCAAATTATCGCGGGAAAGGAAATTCGGCTAGCTAGAAATTTTACTGAAAGGCTCATGTCCTACGCATTGGTCCGGCAGCTCAAAGGATATGATGAGGTGGTGGTAGACCAATTGATGGAAAAGATCGCCAAAGATGATTTTCGTGTCCAAACTATCATTTCTGAAATAGTAACCAGCTACCTTTTCACTCAGCGGAGGGTCAAAAGCGAATCCGAAGTCAAAACAATCCAGGCAGCCCTATGAACAAGAAATACCTCATCGACCGTCGTACTTGCTTAAAAGGAATCGGAGCTTCTCTCGCCCTGCCGCTGCTGGATTCCATGGGTTGGGCGGAGACGGTCCCGAATCGTCGAACTCCCAAACCGCCGGTTCGCATGGGCTTCATGTACATGCCTCATGGTGTGATTATGGAACAGTTTTGGCCGACGAGCCCGGAAGATTATCGGTCGAACACGCCGTCATCTCTCAAGTCGCTCAAACCTGTGTTGGACCAGTGCCTTGTGATGAAGGGGATATCGGGCGTGCCCATCATGCCCTACTACAAAGGGGCTCCTCATGCCCTCGAGCTGTCAACATGGCTGACCGCCACATTGCCGAATCCGGATACCAGGAGCAGCGTTGATATTTCTATTTCGGCCGACCAGGTGATGGCTAACTACGTTGGAGCCCACACTCCGCTCCCTTCGCTGGAGCTCGCCACTATGCCGCAAACGCATATGGAGAATCAGGCGGGATTGAACGAAGCGTATTACTCGCACTGTAGTTATCGCTCGCCTACGCAAGCGGTCCCGGCGGAGATCAATCCTCGAGCCGTCTTAAATCGGCTCTTCGGTCAGAAGGACAAGGCGAACCAGTCAGGGAAAGTGAATCCCATGGATCGGCAGATGCTAGATTTGGTGATCGGCGGGGCCAAGGAACTGCGCCGAACCTTGCCGCAGGTCGATCAATACAAATTGGACGAGTACCTGGATAGCGTCCGGGCAGTTGAGCGGCGTATAGCAGCCATCGAGTACCGACAGAAGGAGGCCGCTTTGGAAAAGGCGGGCATGAGCTCGAGCAAGCGTAATGATAAGGATTCTCCCCCGATCGAAATCAAGATCCCGGAAGGCGATAAGCGAAGCGAATACATGCAAGTCATGTGCGATCTTAATATTCTGGCTTTCCAAATCGACGCGACGCGAGTTAGTACCTACATCGGATCTACGCCGAATGGAGTTTCGTATCCAGAACTTGGTTTCACAGACAAACACCACTCGACCACGCACCACCGCCAGGATCCGGAGAAGATTCGAAAAGTTGCGGCAATCAACGAATTTAATATTTCCCAGTTTGCCTATATGGTGAAAAAGATGGCCAATCTCAGCGAAGGCGACGGAACCCTGCTCGATAATTGCATTATGATGTGGGGATCGGGTCTAGAGGATGGAGACCAGCACAAGCGCGAGAATCTTCCGTTCGTTATCGCTGGTAGTGGAGGCGGATCGATCAAGACGGGGCGTTTTCTTCCCAATACGAAAGGCAATCAGGGCGACCTGCTCACCACTTTGCTCAGCTGCGCCGGTGTGCCGCTGGATCGACCGATTGGCATCGCCACCAAGGAGATCAAGGAAATCAAAGCCTAATAGAGCGTTTGGCAAGAAGAGATCATAGGGTCGCCGCTTGCGGCGACCGCGTACCCAAGAATCTAGCCGCTTCTGCGGCGTAACGCCATACGACAAGCTAATGGCCTTTAGGCTATCGCCAGGGCAAGCGGTAGCCCAACGGAATCAAGCCATCGTTTTGCTAGGCTAAGTCGATGTGGGCGTTTGTAGATCGATCGCTAACTTAGAATGGCCATGGGCTCGCCCGGGGATTATTATTTGAATAGCTGTGTCCCCTCTCTTTTTTCTTTTTACCCCAGCTGCGTAGGGGACAACACTCCTGGAATGAAGTTCTCAAAACAGGGAACGGGTTTATTGATGTCTGCCCGCCTCTCGGCTTTAACGGGATGCGGGGCAACGAGAGCAGCGAAATGATTCGGTACCTAGCGGTCAAGCGATTGCTGCGGGAGGCCCGACGGAGCCAGCTGGATCTTTTGGCAGATTTGAACCGCGAACATTTGCAGCGGACCGGAGGCGACTCCGCCCTCGAGGGCATGATCGAGGCCAACGAACTCGCCTCTCGCATGCAGACAGAAGTGCCCTAAGTGCTGGACATCAATAACGAATCCGAAAAACCGCCGGGACGAGGACACAATCTTTTTGGCTGGAGGAGGCGTCAAAGGCGGCCATGTTCACGGGCGGACCGACGATTTTGGATACAATGCCGTACGAGACCGCTTCCACGTTCATGATTTGCATGCCACCAATCTACATCTGCTGGGTCTGGACCATGGACGGCTTACCTACACGCGCAGTGGTCGACCCTATCGCCTGACTGACGTTTACGGCAATGTCGTGGACGAAATCTTTGCCTGAGCTCAGGTAAACCTGTCGCATTTGCAGAAAAGAATCTGGCCATGAGCATTTTGTGGCATTCCATATGTCTTCAGCGGATGGCCAAACCGAAACTTGACCTATGGATCATCAGCCAAGATCCTGTGAACATGAAAAACACCACAGTAAGTGTGGATGATGATGTGTATCACAGGGCCCATTTCAGGGCCGCCGAGCTGTGCACATCCGTTTCTGCGCTTGTGAGAAAGGCGTTGCAAGATCTAGCGGGTCAAGAGACGGAGGCCGATCGATTGAGACGTCTTGAAGCCGATACGATTGAGCGCATCCGCAAGCGGGCGGGATCGTTTTCAGCCTCGAACCGTTTGACTCGCGAGGAGTTGCACGACCGAGATGGACCTCGTTGACACGAACGTATTGCTGTACCGAGTCAGCTTTGCCGAAAGCGAGCGGGCGAAGCAGCAAACGGCTGCGAGAATAATGGAGCGAGACGACCTGTGTCTCTCCGTGCAGGTACTGCAGGAATTTTACGTCCGAGCAACGCGTTCTTCGCGAGATGACGCTTTGGAGCACGAAGAAGCCTGCGATCTCATCGCCAGTTGTAAGCGTTCCCGTCTCCAGGAAACTACCAAACAAGCGCTCGATGCGGCCCTTGCTGCCCGAAAGCGGTGGAAGTTGTCCTACTGGGATGCTGCGATCATCGAGGCCGCCAGTCTTTCGGGCTGCTCATTAGTGCTTACGGAGGATTTGACCGACGGCCAAGAGTTCGATGGCGTGAATGTGAAGAATCCATTTGCGACTCTTTGAACCCTATTGGTGAGGGAGCTTGTCTGAAGAAATATGAAGGTGAAAATAAGAGCTGCATTTTTGGCGATTGGGTTGCCGTGCTTGGTGGCGCAAGCTTCGGAAAAGCGGGAGATCTCTTTCAATCGGGACATTCGGCCGATATTCTCGGAAACCTGCTTCAATTGCCACGGGCCGGACGAGGAGTCCCGGGAAGCGGATCTGCGTTTCGATTTGCCCGAGTCTGCCTTCGCCGAGCGGGATGGCTACCACGCCTTGGTTCCGGGCGATTTGGATACCAGCGAGGCTTGGCTGCTGATCAATGATCCGGATACCGAATACCGGATGCCCCCGCCCGAATCAAATCTTTCTCTGACCGATGAACAGAAATCCATCATCGAGCAATGGATACGGGAAGGCGCTGCGTACGAGTCCCATTGGGCTTTCGAGACACCCAAGAAAGCGGACCTTCCCGATCCCGCCTTCGATGGGTGGGCCGAAAGCCCGATCGATCGATTCGTCGGCGAGAGGTTGCAAGCGGAGGCGCTTTACCCCAACGGAGAAGCGGACCGACGTACCTTGATCCGGCGCCTCTCTTTCGACCTGACCGGCTTGCCGCCGTCCCTGGAGGAAATTGCGTTGTTTTTGGGCGACGAGTCGCCGACCGCGTACGAGGACCTCGTCGATCGGCTGCTTTCGTCGGATCGCTTCGGAGAGCGCATGGCCCTGTATTGGATGGACCAGGCCCGTTACGCAGACACCAATGGTTATTCGCGGGACGGCGGCCGAACCATGTGGCTCTGGCGCGACTGGGTCATTCAGGCTTATAATGACGACAAGCCGTTCAGCGAATTTCTGCGCGAGCAGCTCGCTGGCGACTTGCTCCCCAATGCGACCATAGATCAGATCGTCGCTACGGGATTTAGCCGCAACCACATGATCACTGCCGAAGGCGGGACGATTCCTTTGGAGAATTTGACCAACTACGCGATCGATCGGGTCAAGACGACGAGCGAGGCCTTTCTTGGCCTGACCATGGCCTGCGCCCAGTGCCATGACCACAAGTTCGATCCTATTTCCATGGAGGACTTCTATCGTTTCTTCGCGTATTTCAACACGCTCGATGACAAAGGCCTAGACGGAGCCAGCGGGAAAAATGCCCAGCCAGTCATCCACGCCAGGACCTCGATCCGGCACGATGACCACCAAGAGATTGAAGACCGCATCGAAAAGCTTTCCGCCCAACTGGAGATAGAGCGCGACCTCCGGCAACCTTCCTGGGAAGAGGAGGCCCGGGGCGAACTGGCCAGACTGGGGGAGGGGTTTAGTCTGCGCCCGCTGCGACCGGAGAAGATCAATTCGCCTAATGTATCCCAGCGCGACGTGATGCAGGTGCAGCCTGACGGATCCATGCTCTCGCTCCAGACGATCCGCAACTTCTACTCCATGGTGTTCGAGATTCCGGATACCTTGGTGGAACCCATCACTGGGGTGAGGGTGGAGTTCTACCCTCATGAAGCCGTCAATGATGGCGCTATCGGCTACGGCGAGAAAGCAGAGCTCGGGGCTTTTGCTGTCACCGCGGTCTCGGTTTCCACAGGGCATCTGCCAGTGGCGGATATCGATCTCAATCGCATGGTTCCCTTGGCGAACGCGACGGCTTCCTACTCCCACCCCGATTATCCAGTAGAGAACGTCCTGGACCCGCGGTCGGCCAGCGCCTGGTCGCCACTAGGCCGCGTTCGCGAACAGCAGCACCTTACGGTTATGCTAGGCGAATCGGTCAGCAGATCGGACGCCTCTCATTTGACGGTAATGGTCAATTTCCAGCAAATCGGAGGCCCCGGCCATTTTCGAGTGTTGGCGATTACTGGCCGTAATGACGAAACCAATGTTCCCGAGAGTATCCAAAGAATTTTGACGACCCCGAGAAACAAGCGAAGTCCGGAATCGGTAGCCCGTCTGGCGGCCTACCAGAGAAGCCATGACCCGAAACTGGCCAGGACCCGCAACGAGCTGGAGATCACCCAGAACCGCCTACGGGAGATGACGGAAGCGTTCTCTACCCAGGTGATGAATACGGCGGCCGAGCCTCGCAAGACTTTCGTCCTCGAGCGCGGCAGCTATGAGAACCCTCGCGAAGAAGTGTTTCCAGGCGTGCCCGAATTTCTGTTACCGATTTCCGACGACGCTCCGCGGAACCGCTTGGCCCTGGCGGACTGGTTTCTACATGAGGATCACCCCTTGACGGCTCGCGTTGCCGTAAATCGCATCTGGCAGATGCTCTTCGGGACAGGTATCGTAGTGACCTCGGCGGATTTCGGCTCTCAGGGAACCTGGCCCAGCCATCCGGAGTTGCTGGATTGGCTAGCTGTGGACTTCAGGGAGAACGGCTGGCGAGTGAAGCGATTGATCAAGCAAATCGTCATGTCTGCGACCTACCGGCAGGATTCCCGGATCGACTCCGACAGACTGGAGAAGGATCCCGAAAACCGATTGCTGGCCCGAGGCCCGCGCATGCGCCTACAAGCCGAATTCATTCGCGACGCCTCCTTGGCCCAGAGCGGCTTGCTCAACGACTGGATAGGGGGCTCGAGCGTCAAGCCTTATCAGCCGGCTTTCATCTGGCGGGAGATCAGCCACTATGGATCGGTGAGAGACACGACTCAGGCCTTTGTCCAGGACGAAGGATCTAATTTGTATCGCCGGAGCATGTACACGCTTTGGAAGCGGACTAATCCACCGCCGGCCATGGCTACCTTCGACGCTCCCAATCGGGAGTTGTGTGTCATGAATCGCGAATCAACCAATACCCCTCTGCAGGCCTTGGTCTTGCTCAACGATGTCCAGTTCATGGAAGCCAGCCGGCACTTCGCCCAGCGCTTGCTGCAGGACGCCTCGATGTCCGATGCCCCCTCTCGCCTAGTCGCCGCCTTCGAGGCTTTTACCTCTCGACTCCCCACAGATGAAGAGCTGGATACGCTCCTGGCTGCGTTGCAAGATCAGCGCCGTCAATTTGAAGCTAGTCCGGAAGCGGCTCAGGAGCTGTTGGCATTCGGGGAGCGCCAGCGAGACCCGAGTCTAGATCTGGTTGAGCACGCGGCCTACACCCAAGTCGTTAATCTCGTCATGAATCTCAGCGAAACCATTACCAAACCATAGTCATGGATCCATTAATCGACTTTCACCGCAGAATGACCCGCCGCTCCCTCTTCGGCGCCTTGGGCCGAGGTATCGGCCAAGCGGCCTTGGGGTCCTTGTTGATCCCTCGCCTTGCAAGTAGCACTCTAGGTAGTAGTTCATCCAATACAGACACAATCAAAAGCCTGCTGCCCCATTTCGCTCCCAAAGCCAAGCGGGTGATCTACCTTTTCCAGTCGGGTGGGCCATCGCACCTCGACTTGTTCGACTACAAGCCGCAGATGCGCGAACTGCATGGCCAGGAGCTTCCGGATTCGGTTAGGGGGAATCAACGCGTGACGGGTATGACGGCCAATCAATCGTCCTTCCCCTTTGCCGCTCCCTTTTGGGACTTCAAGCGTTGCGGCGAGCGGGGAACCTGGATCAGCGACTTGCTTCCTTGCACTCAAGGCATTGCCGACGACATTACAATTTTGCGGGGCATGCATACGGAAGCCATTAACCACGACCCCGCGGTCACCTACGTATTAACGGGATCGCAGCAGATGGGGCACGCAAGCATGGGTTCGTGGATCAGCTATGGCTTGGGAAACGAGAATGAGAATCTACCTGCGTTCATGGTTCTGCTTTCCCAAGGTTCGGGTAAGAATCCGGGCCAGCCGCTCTTCTCCCGCCTTTGGGGAAGCGGCTACCTGCCATCGAGTCATCAGGGAGTA
>Ga0181579_10000875_pt1 | contig 25006 bp, 14 predicted proteins | sample 071ome_24_FD_132996 | JGI IMG/M metagenome (GOLD analysis project Ga0181579, IMG submission 132996) | Coastal salt marsh microbial communities from the Groves Creek Marsh, Skidaway Island, Georgia - 071402CT metaG (megahit assembly) | ecosystem: Environmental > Aquatic > Marine > Intertidal... | reverse complement strand
TCGGCGACTGGATCGAATTCCGGACCCCAGTCGATTTCAATCATGACAGAGGCCTCTTCGGGAGTTGCCCGTTTGATTTGCGCAGATCGATCGAGTGAGCGGGCGACGCTGCTAGTTTCGGGGCGGAAGATTATGGAGCGGTTCTTCACCTCGTATCCTACAGAGAGGATTTGAGGGACGGGCCACCAGCTCAAGAGGCAAGCTGCTAGCAAGTAGGCGCAGCTCAGGCCAGGCCAAAGCAATAGCCGGAGCCGTTGGCCCAGACCCTTGCCGCTATTTTTCCGCTCTCTTAGCATGCGCGGGAAATAGCTCAACCGAGAGGCTAGGTGGGCACCGACCAATGCGAGCACGAAGGCTCCGAAAATGATGTGCACGCGAGTTGTGAGCAGGCTAAACGGCTGGAAGAAACGGAGCAGCGCGCTGGCGACCAGGATCCCGAAGGCGAAGAGCAAAGCGAAGTTGACGTAGTGCTTCATAGCCCGATAGCGGCCCGTCAGAAGAGGGTGTAAATGAAGGGGGCTGCGGAACTGCCGGCGAACAGGATCAGGCTTCCCAGAAGCAGCAGGGTGAAAACCAGTGGGAGCAGCCAGTACTTTTTGTTTTCTCGGACAAAGTCCCAAAACTCCCTGAGAATCCCGTGCGAACGTTGATCTTCGATTTCATCGATGCTACGGGTTTCTCGATCTTGCTTAGCCATATTTTGGATTGAGAGTCTTGTTTATCAGTACTGCCTGAAATAGGAAGCTAGATCTCGTTTAGCTTGGCTGTCGACCCAATAGCTGGGGCGGCTTTTATCCACGGGAGTCAAGGGCGATTGGCGTCTGAAGAGCCACATAGCCAAGGCCACTGGTGCGATGACCGCGTAATACATCAAAGCGAGAGAGATCAAGCTGAGGCACCACTCGATGGCAGCGCTGATGGCGTGCCAAACAATGTGGATCGCCCTTCCCGCTTTCTCGGAAAGGAAAGAGAGGATAAGCCCTAGCATAGCCGCGCCTGAAAGGGCTAAGAAGGGGACTAAGCTGAGCGATCCGCGGATCCAGGAGGCTATCCCGGATAGGAGCAGCCCTGAAATCGAGAGACCGATCAGCAGCGTGAGCGCGAACCTGCGAATGCTTTGCTTGTCGGGATGGGGGTCGACTTTTCTAAGGGCGATCATAAAGCGAGCTCCGAGAAGCAGGGACAATTTCTAATCAAGCTTGTAAGACTCCGTGTGGCGTTTGTATTTTTCAATGAGTTCTCGTGTTTGGGACTCCTTGCGCAAGATAAAGTTCTCGATCACCAAAGTATCCATTTCAGTGGCGCAAAAGCAGCGCAGCGCGTCGCGAGGAGTGTTGACGATAGGCTCGCCTCGAACATTGAAACTGGTGTTGATGAGAACGCTGCAACCAGTTGCTTCTTTGAAGGATTGCAATAGGCGATAGTACCTTCCGTTGCGACTTTCATCCACCGTTTGGATTCTGGCGGAAAAGTCTACGTGGGTAATAGCTGGTAGATCTGAGCGGCGCACTTGTACTCGATCGTTGAGATCGGGGCTCTCCATGGAAGCCTTTTCTTCATCGCAAAGGGTTTTCCGAATCGAATCGCATATGGGGGCGACCAAAAGCATGTAGGGCGATTCCGCTTCTAGATCGAAATAGCGGTGGGCGTCTGCCTTCAGGACACTTGGGGCGAATGGGCGGAAGGACTCTCTGTATTTGATTTTCAGATTCAATCTAGATTGCATTTCGTCGGAGCGCGGGTCGCCGAGTATGCTTCGGGCTCCTAGGGCTCGCGGCCCGAATTCCATGCGGTTTTGAAACCAGCCTACCGCTTTGCCTTGGGCGATGTCCGCGACCGTCTTTTGCAGGAGCTGGACTTCGTCGCTGTAGCGCTCGAAGACAGCTTGATCTGCATTCAGGGCTTCCTCGATCTCTTCTGGCGAATAGCTTGGCCCCAGAAAGGATCCTTGCATCGAGTCCTGAGGAGGGACCACTCTCTCTCGATTCAGGAGCTGATAATAGGCAAATAGAGCGGCGCCGAGCGATCCACCGGCATCGCCCGAGGCGGGTTGAATCCATATCTCTTCGAACAAGCGAGACTTGAGAAGCTTTCCGTTGGCCACGCAGTTCAATGCGACGCCGCCTGCCAAGCAAAGCTTATTGGCTCCTGTCAGTTTTTTGGCGTTTTGGCAAATCCTGACGATTAGGTTCTCCGCGACTACTTGGATGCTGGCCGCTAGGTCCATATGCGCTTGCGTAATTTTTTCTTCAGGACGCCGTCTAGGAATTTCGAACAGCTCATGAAATGCGTCTCCAACCATCTCAAGGGTATGCGGGTAGGTGAAATATCTCATGTTTAGGGCGAAGGAGCCGTCCGCTTTTTGGTCGATAAGCGTCTCCTCAATCTGAGAAACGCGTGTGGGGCGGCCATAGGGAGCGAGGCCCATGAGTTTGTATTCGCCGCTGTTGACTCGAAAACCGAGAAAGTAGGTAAAGGCGCTGTAGAGTAAACCGATGGAGTGGGGAAATTTAAGACTCTTGAGCATTTCGATGCGGTTCCCATCTCCGACAGCGATACTGGTCGTATCCCACTCTCCCACGCCGTCCAAAGTGACAATCGCGGCTTTCTCGAAAGGGCTTGGGAAGAAGGCGCTAGCCGCATGGGACATGTGGTGATCGACGAAAAGTATGGGCTTGTTGAAGCCTTTGCCGAGGGCCTTGCGAATGACTCGAGGATGATGGAGCTTGGTCCTCAGCCACTGGGGCATGGCGGCGCAAAAGGATCGGAATCCTCTGGGGGCGTAGCCTAGGTAGGTTTCGATTAGCCGATCGAACTTTAGTAGGGGCTTCTCGTAGAATGCGACGTAATCGATTTCGTTGGCTCTAGTATTTAATTGCTCGATACAGAAGCCAATGGCGTTTTCTGGAAATCGCTCGTCATGCTTCACTCGAGTGAATCGCTCCTCTTGAGCGGCGGCTTCGATCTTTCCTTCGCGAACGATGGTGGCCGCGCTGTCATGATAAAAAGCCGAAATTCCGAGAATTGTTTTTGGCATCGATACCGATTGCGGGACTTTTAAGAGTCGCTACTCGCCTATGGCGCTAGGCAACGAGCGTCAAAAGAAAAGGAAAGCCTAAGATGTCCTGGCGTTCGCGTGCCGACAGTGTCCAGAAAATTGGAATCCGCTAAGATAATTCGTTGGGCTCGGCGATCGTATCGCCCGCTCGGTCGATCAACGGAGGGAGTTCCCCCTCGTGGCCGCAAAGCTTGCGTAGCTCCTTGATATGATCACGGCCGACTTCACGCGGATCTTTGCCGTACTTTTTGCAAAGGCCAGCAGCGTAGCCAGTGGCGACGCCCATTTGACCGCAGGTATTCATGACTCGGGGACCGCCGAGGCCGATATGCGTGCAGCTGAAGCAGCGTCCCGCCATCTGTAAATTGGGAACGTCCTTGGCGTAGAGCGATCGGTAGGGGATATAGTAATACGTATTTTTGATGGCCTGGAAAATCGCCTCGGATTTGAAATCGACTGGATAGCCCAGAAGCTTCTGTTGGTAGTGAACGTCAATCTTACGTCTTTCTATGACGACGGCGTCGGGGAATTCGATGGAATCGCGGGCGTCCACGCCGGAGTAGATGTGATCGCCGACGATCCGGCGCGACTCTCGTTTGCCGACGAGGAAGGAGATCCAGTCCAGCTCCAGGTTAGCGTTTTGCCGTCGCTTGATAGCGTTGCTGTAAGATCCGTAGATAGCTCGGAACATGTGGTCGCGGATGGTTTCCGCATCGTAGACCTGGTGAAGATCGTTGTGAGAGTATTCCCATTGCCACTCGCCTTCCGTGGCCGCGTAATTCTTGGCCACGGGTTTGGCCCAAGGGACAGCGGGGAATTTGACGCGCTTGCTGGTGGCTCGCGTGTACCACATGACGCTTGATCCCATGACCCGATTGTCGGGCTTTTCTGGAGACCACAATTCGCCGTGCTCTTCCCACTCTTCATTAAATTCATTCTTGGACTCGCGGCCATAGCGGTATTCGCAGCCCGACATGTGGCCAAGCCAGCCATCGCCAGTGCTATCCAAAAATTGGGTGCCGGTGAATCGTTTCAGAGCGCCATTAGCCGTTTCCATCGCCTGCACGGCGTGGACACGGCCATCCTTCATCTCCAAGGAGTTCATGGTGTGGCTCAAGAAGTAATCGACGTTCTTGAGAGCCATCATGTTTTGCATCCGTTTCTGGTCGGCTTCCAAGGCCAGCGGATCCGAGTTCGGGTAGTGAGGCGTATCGATTTTATCGAGTATCTTGCTGGCCCGACCGTGGATGCCTTCGGTATGGACGCGGATTTCGCCGCTGGCGTTGCCGCCTAGCACGGGACGGTTGTGGATCATGGCGACTTTGACTCCTTGCGAATCGGCCGCTATGGCTGCCGCGCAACCGGAAATGCCGCCACCCACGATAATGAGATCGTAGTGGCCTTGCTCGACCGCGGTCGAGGGTAAGCCGACTTTTTCGCGACGCCATTGCGGCAAGGTGTCGCGGTCAATGGGCGGCTTGTCGTCGGCATCGAGACTGAAATAGATCGCTGAACAGCGCCCTTCAAAGCCGGTCAAATCCTTCAGCGATAATTCGCTGTTGAGCTGGTTGGATTCTACCTCCACAGCGCCGCCGGATTGCCAATTCCAGTCTGGCTCGGTTCCAAAAGTTTCCTTCAGGATTTGATCCCCGAGCAGGATTTGAAAGCGTCCCGGGGATTCCCATCCGCCGGGGCACCAATCCTTGGTTAGGGCCCAAACATGGTAGCGGCCAGCTTTGGGGAACGTGATCTTGCTAGACGCATTCGCGACCGGCTTGCCGAGTCCGTGGGCCAGCAGGTAGCTGAATCCCAGATAGGGCTCGAATTGGCTATCGAGCATCCAGCCCCCTAAATTTCCGAAATGGGCCGTCTCTACGAGAACGGATTTGCGGTCCGTGGAAAAAGCTGTCTTGCCGAAAAGCGGGTGGGTGGCCAGCAGGGACACTGAGGCTAGGCTCATGCGATTGATAAAGTCTCTTCTGTGCAGGGTCATGCGTCTTTTTCTCCAATTTTAGGGCAATCCTTGGGAATGCGAATGGGTTAAACTCGCGTGCGATTGCGACGTCTTCGAGTGTTCGTTTTTATGGCCAATTTTCGAGTACTTTCTCTGTCAACTGTTGACCTGATGTGGGTCAGAAATCTCAACAGATTCAACTTGGAATTAGTCAACCATTGACAAAAGAAATTCTCGTCCTTTCGACAAAATCGTTTCAAGGTGGTTGATAACTAACCGTACTACGAGGATTCGGGCTCTATTTATCGAGTCGAAACGTATCTCTAAACCTAACTCCCCACTAACTACAAATGAATATGAAGCATTCTTATATGCTAAGATACCGTAGTCCGTTTGTTGGACTACTTGCGCTGGCTACAGCGGGCGCATCGGGCCTTTGGGCTCAAGACGACGAGGAAGTTTTCGAACTCTCCCCGTTCTCAGTTTCGGCTGAGGAAGATGAGGGCTACCGGGCGTTGAACACGCTGGCCGGTACCCGGTTGAGAACTCCGCTCAAGGATATCGCGGGAGCGGTCCAAGTAGTGACAGAAGAGTTTCTCGAAGACCAAAGCGTAGCGAACGTCGAGGACCTGTTCCTATACACGACCAACACGGAAGTGTCTGGCCCAGAAGGAAATTTCGGGGCTGGCGGTGGAGACCGGCGCGACCCGAACGGCCGCACCCGTGTTCGCGGTTTGGCCGAGCCAGACCGGACGCGAAACTTCTTCCTGAGCGACATTGCTTTGGATACCTACAACACCGACCGCGTAACGATCGCTAAGGGGCCCAACGCCATCCTCTTTGGCTTGGGAAGCCCAGCGGGTCTTTATAACAGCAACTTGAAGCAAGCCCACTTCGAGGATGAGACTGAAATCAAGCTTCGCTACGGCAGCTGGGGAGCGCACCGCGAGATTCTCGATGCCAACCGGGTTTTGATCGATGACGTGCTCTCATTGCGTATCATCGGTTTGAACAACCAAAACAAGTACAAGCAGAAGCCCTCCTATGAGGATGAAATGCGTCTTTATGGAGCCTTACTTTACCGTCCGACCGAGAAAACCACCGTCCGCGTCAACGCCGAGATCGGATCTCGGGACGCGAGCCGCCCCTTCATCATCACTCCCACCTCGAATATTCCTGACTGGGTAGAGAATGGGCTGCAGACGAACTCCGATCCAAGTGTCGGCACTGGCTGGAGCGTCGTTGCTTCCAACCGCGGACCTTTGTACATTTTGGATGGCCCTGCGGCCACGCAGGCCCAGACGGGATACGACACGGGACCCGCAACGCCCGGCCCTGACGGCAAGTTGAGGCGAATGTTCACTTGGTCCAACCGTGAGGACGAGGGCGCCAATATCAGCAATGCGGTACTGGCAGACGAGGACCGGTGGGTATTCGATTTCCGGAATAACACGCTGACTGGCACCGAAAACACCTCGTACAACTCGTTCGATGCGACCAATATAACTATCGAGCAAGTTTTGTCTGAGAACGCGGGCTTGGAATTGTCTTTCGACGAGCAGAACTTCAGAAGCGGATGGCTCGACCGGGGGTCGAACACCATCAGAGTCGATACCAGTGAGTTCTACAATTTCTTCTATGACGTAGAGTCAGATGGAACGCCCATCAACATTCCCAATCCCCGAGTGGGCCAGCCATATCGTCCCGGCTGGGATACTTTTGCTGATAGCAGCTCGACGCGGGAAGCCATGCGTCTGACCGCTTACTACGACCTCGACTTGAGGGACAGCGATGGCATGGGCTGGTTGGGCCGTCACGTTTTCACTGGTCTGTTCTCCGACCAGTCGCGCGAAGTGTATGAGCAGTCCGATTCCTACGGTATCGTTTCGGCTGGGGAAATTGAACAGATTTTAGAGGCGAATCGCAACCGAGGCTATTCAACCGCCTCCTACGATCGGGGCGCTCGCAACCTTCGCTACCTGGGACCTCGGATTACGGGAATCCCATCTAGCGGCACGGTTGCTACCCGCACCATCGCGGACACTCCGAGAATCCAGGAAATCTCTGCCGTACTTTACGACAGCAGAGCGGATCCAATTTATCCCGGCTTCAAAGGCCGTTATCGCCAGGTAGATGGCTCGCCGCTGGTTCTCGATCCAATCAACAATGCCTCGATTGACCGTCAGGAGATTGAATCTTTGGCTATCACGGCTCAAAGCTACTTCTTCAATGATAGTATCGTAGCTACCTACGGTTGGCGCGAAGACAAGGCGGATTCCTGGCGCGACGACAGTCCGGAATTCACTTCTGAAGCGATCGCTTTGCCGGAAACGCTACAGTTTACCTCGGATCCCAACAACTCGACTAAAGGCGACGTCTTTACTTGGGGCGTAGTCGGCCACTTGCCGGAAGAGTGGAGTCCTGCCGGAATCGGTATCAGCGCCCACTACGGCGTGTCCGAGAACTTCGTACCTTCTCCCGGACGTATCACCATTTTGAATGAGCCTCACACGGATCCGGCCGGCGAGACCACGGAGTACGGCTTTTCCATCGATCTCCCGAACCAAAATTTCTACGTGCGCTTCAACTGGTTCGAGACCGTTTCCGCTAACCAGACCGACGGTTCAATGGGGAATGGCAGCATTCCGAATTACGAGCGCCTCTGGTACAACGGCGTCCGCAGCTCGTTGCAGGAAAAGCAGCCGAGAGATCCCTCCGTTCCCGCGTCTGAATACGAAACATGGGATCCCAAGGACCCGAGACTGTGGCCCAACAACATTGGCTGGGAGCAAGTCTACACCGTGCCGCCTCTCGGTATGCGCGAAGCACTATGGACTCCAGTTGATCCAGGCCCAAGCCCAGGAACGGCCGTCTCGGTTTCCGACCGCGGCAATCCGAACGTGACGGGCGTCTCTGATTTCTCCTCTGAGGGTATGGAAATCGAGGGCGTCTGGAACCCGACGGAGAACTGGACATTCATGTTCAACGTAGCTCAGCAAGAGGCCATCAAAACGAACGTATTGAAGTCTTGGCAGGAGTACTTCGACATTCGCGAGCCCCAGTGGCTAGCCATGGGAGACCTGCTGTCGCGGCCGAATACGTACCAGAGTGATAATCCGATGACGATTTTCCGTCAGACTAGGACCACCCAATGGTCGCGCCTCCTACAGCAGACCCTCCGAGAGGGGGCCCTCTTGGATGAAGTTCGCGAGTGGCGTTTCAACTTGGCCACGAGCTACCGTTTCAGCCAGGACAGCGCTCTCAAGGGCTGGGCAGTTGGTGGCGGTTACCGCTGGCAAGATGAGGTAGGCGTTGGTTTCCGGAACGGAATCCTTACCGGCGATCCCCGACTCCCTGTTGGGCTCGATGAAATCGCTGTCGCCGACGTTACCCAGCCGCTCTTTGGCCCGAGTGAATCGAATGCGGATCTTTGGGTACGCCATTCGCGCAAGATCTTCGACGACAAGGTAGATTGGAGAATCCAGCTGAATATCCGCAACGTCCTGAATAACGATGATCTAATCATCACTTCTATGTCAGGGGATGGCCAGCCTTCCCGTATTCGGATTATGAATCCAATCAACTACCGTCTGACCAGTACCTTTAAGTTTTAGTTCGTAGTTGGCTGTTTAGTAGCCTGTTTGATAGTAGCAGCGGGCTGGCAATGGGAAACCGTGCCAGCCCGTTCGCTTCTCCAGAGGTATGAAAACGAGCGATAGATCCGAGTTTCTGAGGCAAGATTTGGTGTTTTTGAATTCGATCGCCGTAGGAGCCGTTTTATATCCCGATATCCTCTTTTGTACTCGCGGCTCAAAGCCGCTCCTGCAAAGGTTTACGACTAGATTCTTGCCGACAAGCGCAAAATTGTATCCAAAATACCATGCATAGCAGACGTAATTGGCTTAAGCTTAGCGGCTCTCTGGCCGCCGCCTCTGTCTTCCCTCTCTCCCGTGCGGGGGCTCAAGCTTCCCGCGACGCAACGAGAGGAACCGCTCCTTTGAAAATCACCAAAGTAGAACCGATAGTCGTCAGCGCCCCCATGATCGACGGGCCGTTGAGCGACTATGTAGAAATGCCTCCGATCGGGACCATGAAGGAACGAACGGGTCTGGGCCATCGGCTCAATCATTCCTTTCCGTCCCGCACCAAGGGTCATAGTTTCGATGTCCTGGTTAAGATAACGACGAACGAGGGAATCATTGGTTGGGGCGAGGCCCACGCTCCGGTGGCTCCTGCGGTTCATGCTAAGGTGATCACGGACTTGCTGGCTCCCATATTGATTGGCCAAGACGCCCGCCGCATCGGGCCGCTGTTCGAAAAGATGTATTCCAGTCAGCGATTGCGGGGATACGCGACGGGATTCTACACGGAATCGATCGCCGCAATCGATATCGCCCTATGGGACATTCTGGGCAAATATTTGAATCAGCCGGTGTACCAACTTCTTGGAGGCAAATACAGGGACAGCATTCCGACCTATCAAGGGGCGGGTACGCCGGAAGATGCCGAGCAATCCATGCAAGAAGGTTTCACGGCCATTAAAATGGGTTTTAACAAGTCAAGCAACGAGGGCTTTGAGGTCATCGAGAAAGTGTCCGAAGTCGTGGGTTCGCGGGGCCAAGTGTTTATCGATTCGCTGGGGGCCTTCAAGTTGCACGAGGCGATAAAGGTGGGTCGGCGGCTCGATGAGCTGGGGAACATTGGCTGGTTCGAAGATGCCCTTATGCCCGAGGATACGATGAGCTATCCGATTCTTGCCGAGGCCCTGGATACCGCGGTTTGCGCTGGGGAAGGCTTCGTCAATCGATTCCAATTCCGCGATCTTTTCATCAAGCGCAGCTTGGATATTATCAATCCGGATGTTGGTCGGGCTGGAGGCATAACCGAGTGCAAGCGCATTGCCGATATGGCCGACACCTTTGGCATTCTCTGGTCGCCTCACGTGAGCTCAGGATTTCCCCCGTACGTGGCGGCATCGATTCATTTAGCAGTAGCTACGCCGAACGCCGTCATCATGGAAGCGGGTAACATCCATAAAGCCACTGATGTGCGGGGTTCGCGAGGAAACTTGCTCTTAAAGGAGCCCATCGAATTCAAGCCGGGCTACGCAGTTGTGCCAGAAAAGCCGGGATTGGGAATCGAGTTCGACGAAAAGGAGCTTCAGAAGGTAATTGTTAATTGAATTCAATACATGCATACAGATATTTATAATAAGGTGGGGGTTTATCATCCGAGTGGCAGCGGTCGATCTTTCCGCGACTGCGGGACCGCAAAAAGCGATACTTCGTGGTCGCTCGGAGATCGACCGCTACCTTCAGAAACTAACCTGAATCGAGATGGCCGTTAAACTTGAAGGAATATTGCCGGTTTTGCCCACGCCTTACTTGGCGAATGGCAATGTTGATTTGGATGCTATGGAGAGGGTGGCTCGCTTTTGTGTCGACGCTGGGGCTAGCGCTCTGGTGTTTCCGGGCGTTGCTAGCGAGTTTGACTTTCTCTCTTCGGATGAGCGCATGGCTTTGATGGGAGTTGTTTGCGGAGTAGCTAAGGGTCGATTGCCGGTGGTCTGTAGCGGAGGAGCGGGCGAGGCGAGCGCTATTGGCGCGGACATCCTCAAGTCTCGGCAGTTGGGAGCCGAAGCGGCCATGGTCTTGATCCCCAAACAATTTAAAGACGACGAAGACGGAGCGTTGCGGTTCATCCTTTCCGTTATCGAAAATGCTCCGGGCGTCGACATCGTCCTGCAAAATGCCCCGAATCCGGTGGGCGCGGGCTTGCCTGCGGCTGCCTTGATGCGGATCGTCGAAGCAAGCGAAGCCATTCGTTACGTTAAAGAAGAGACGCTTCCCTCCGGGCCCAAGATTACGGAGCTGCGAAACTCGGCTCCCAAGCACCTTTGCGGAGTGATCGGCGGTGGCGGAGCGCGGTACGTGATTGACGAGATGAATCGAGGAGCTGTGGCCGCTATGCCAGCTGCCGAGATCGCCGATATTCATGTGGAAATGTGGAATGCTTACCAACGTGGCGACGAAGCTAAGGCGCGCGAGCTATATCGGGAATCGCTACCATTGCTAATCATTCAATTGATTTACCGGATGCGTCTGACCAAGAATGTGCTGACCAAGCGGGGTATTTTCAGCAACTCGATGGTTCGGGCGCCTTTGCCGGAATTCGACAGCTACGACGAGGCTGAATTGGAAGCCCAATTGAACCGGCTCTCCCGATATTTTAAGATTGCTCCAGCGAAAGTGGCTGCTGCATGAGCCGTGTCACCCAGATCGACGCGTTCATACTAAAGGTTCCCCGCGACGAGCCCTACTTGGGAGCGTTGGGGCCGGGCGAGACGCCCAATGAGCGAGGCTATTTTGTTCGTCAGGGCAATAAGACAGTATATCCTGTATTCGATCGTTCGGTCGTCGTTCGGGTAACGACGGATACTGGGGAATCAGGCTGGGGGGAAACTTATGGGATCATTGCTCCGAAGGCGACGACAGCGATCATTATCGATTTGCTAGCTGATTTCGTAATCGGCCGTGATCCGGAAGAGGCGTCCTCTATTCACGATGATCTCTATAGCTTGATGCGTGTTCGTGGATACACCGGCGGATTCTATTTGGATGCGCTCGCCGCCGTAGACATCGCCCTTTGGGATGCTGCGGGCAAAGTGGCGGGAAAACCGGTCTATGAATTGCTGGGAGGCCGTAAGCGCGAAGAGCTCTTTGGGTACGTATCCGGTTTACCCAAACCCACTTTGGAAGAGCGGGCGGCTTTTGCCAAGGAGTGGTTGGGGCGCGGCTTCGATCGTTTCAAATTTGCCGGGGCGGTAGCGGGAGAAGGCATCGTGCGAGAGATGGCCAAATTGCGGGAAGTATTAGGCGACGGCGCTCAAATCGCTTGCGATATGCATTGGGCCCACACGCCGGACGAAGCCATTGAAGCGATCAAGCGGATGGAACCCCACGGCCTTTGGTTCGCGGAAGCCCCGGTCGCCCCAGAAGATGTCAGCGGATTGGCGAAAGTGGCCAATTCGGTGGATACGCCTATCGGGGCGGGCGAAGAGTGGCGGACGCTTTATGAGGCCCGCTTGAGGTTCGATGTCGACGCGGTAAGTATCGTGCAGCCAGAGATGGGCCACACTGGAATTACCGAATTCACCCGAATCGCCAAAGCGGCCCATGAAAGGGGAATCAGCATTTTGCCCCATGCCACGGTTGGGTCTGGAATTTTCCTAGCGGCCAGCTTGCATGCCAGCTTTGCTTTGGAGGGCCTCATTGGCCATGAATATCAGCATTCTGTCGTCGAGCGTAATCATAACTTGATGACAAACCGTATCATCTGTTCACAAGGCAGCTACCAACTGAGCGATGCCGTAGGGCTCGGAGTGGAGCCAACGGAAGACATGCTGTCGCGCCTGGAGCTCCAAACGGATTGATAGTCGAATGCCCGTTTTGAACGTGACCGAATATACAGAATATTTTAGGTCCGCCCGGAGGTCGGGCTCCACCTAATGTTATGCGAAAAAAGGTGGAACGCGACCTCCGGGCGCGTTTAATCCGGAAATGAAATAATTGATACGTTTTCCCTCCACCTCCCTCGAAATTCTTAATCCCTATTCAAGATGCAAGCAATCGACTATCTGGTAATCATTTTTTACGTACTCGGCATCGTTGGAGCCGGCATGGTGTTCGCCAACAAGATGAAGACTTCCAAGGATATGTTCGTAGCTGGCGGACAATCGCCTTGGTGGGTTTCCGGCTTGTCAGCATTCATGACCATGTTTTCGGCCGGCACTTTCGTCGTTTGGGGAGGGATCGCATACAAGTACGGCGCTGTAGCTATCGCCATTAATCTTTGCTACGGGGTATCCGCCCTATTAGTGGGCTGGCTCTTAGCCGGCGTTTGGAGGAAGGCGGGTGTCGACTCCGCCGCCGAGTTCCTTCGCTTGCGCTTTGGCGGTTCCATAGTCCAATTCTATACTTGGTTCAAAGGAGCGCTCACACTGTTCAGTACGGGTGGAGCTGTCTATGCCCTCTCCAAGATCGTCACAGCCCTGATGCCACTGCCAGCCGGTCACTTTCTGGCGGATCCCGCTACCGGCCATCTGTCGGTTCCGTTAACGTCGGTGGCCCTGTGCATTATCGTCATCATTATCGCTTTTGCCGGCGGACTGTGGGCGGTGTTGGTTACGGATGTATTGCAATTTGTGATACTGACTGTATCCGTCGTTTTCGTGGTGCCGCTCATATTGATGAAAGTGGGTGGCTGGGGCTCGTTTTTAGAGGCGGCTCCAGAAGGGTTTCTCGCTCCAGTGGCGGCAGATTACTCTGGCTGGTTCTTGATTAGCTGGATGATCGTGAACTTCTTCGTCTTTGCTGCGGATTGGTCCTTTGTCCAAAGGTGGGTTTGCGTGCCTACAGAGAAGGATGCTAAGAAATCGGCATACTTGATAGGGATTCTTTATTTGGTTAGTCCCATTTTCTGGATGCTGCCGCCGCTGATTTACCGAGTTGTCAATCAGGCGGCGGATACCGAACAAGCCTACATCCTCGCCTGTCAGTACGTTCTGCCGGCAGGCATGATGGGCCTAATGGTAGCGGCCATGGCTTCGGCTACGGCGAGTATGGCCACCACTCGGTTGAACGTTTTTGCGGGGGCTTTTACGGAGGCCTACCATAACATGGCTAGCAAAGAGGTCTCCGAAAAGCAGCTGGTTTTCATGGGACGTTTGATCACGCTTGTCCTAGGCTTAATTGTCGTAGGCGGCGCCCTGATGATACCGAAGTATGGATACACAAAATTCATCGTCGATATTAACACCCTCCTGTACGTACCCCTATTCCTGCCCTCAGTCTGGGGTTTGTTCTCCCGCAAGATTGGACTTACCGCAGTATGGGTAACGACAATAGCGGGTTTTGTGACCGCTTATCTAGTGCGGTTCGGTTTCGCAGAAGGTGGGATTTTGGCGGATGTCGAGTTTTTGCAACCGATCGTCCTTTGGATTGCGGAAAACTCGAGAACCGCCGATTTACTAGGAGGCATCGCCATGCCGTTTCTGATATTGATCGTCCTCGAGATGCTTGAGAAGCACGAGAGTCCCGGTTGGGGGCGAGCTGTGGCCATGAAGCAAGCTTTTGAGGAACAACCCGTCGCCAAAGCCTATACGCTGCCAGGTAAAATGGTGGCCATCGCTTTGGTCGCAATAGGGGTCTTGATGACAGGACTAACCATCATCGACCGTGAAGAGGCGGGCATATTGATCACTTTCGCCGTCGTCGTCTTCGGTATCGCTGCAGTACTCTATCACTTCCTGAGGCGAGCGGATCGCGAGAACGAATCGACTTAGCAGACCGTCGGCTGGGAGACGGGAATCTTTGATTTGGACTTTTTTTGGAGAAACTCCCAAGCTTTCACCATCATTGTGAGATGGTAGGGCTGCCTGTCCCTAGGCAGCTGAGACCTTTTCTATTGCCGCGGCTGCTTGAGGACAGCAGCCCTACCTTAGATGCTCGGTATACAACAAAGAACTGCTCAACCCAGAATGCCCAAGTTTGCGATACCGTTTCTTGTAGGGTTTCTGTCCGCTCTGTGCCTCTACGGAGAGGACTCGATTGAGTTCAATCGGGATATTCGTCCTTTGTTGTCGGACAATTGCTATCTTTGTCACGGTCCGGATGCTGCCGAGAGAAAGGCGGATTTGCGCTTGGATGTTCAGGCCGAAGCCTACAAGTCGGCCATCGTTCCGGGATCCGCTGACCAGAGCGAGGCCATTGCCCGCATTCTGAACCCGGATGCGGAAGAGCAGATGCCGCCCCCGGACTCGGGCAAGAGTCTCTCTGAAGCAGAGAAAGAGCTCCTGCGGCGTTGGATTGATGAAGGGGCGGTCTACCAAAAGCATTGGTCTTTCGAGCCTCCCAAGCGCCGGGACGCCCCGGAGACGTCGAATTCCGATTGGGTCCGCAATCCGATCGACTCCTTCGTACTGGCGAAGTTGGAGGTTGAAGGATTGAAGCCGTCCCGGCCGGCAGACAAAACCACCTTGATTCGCCGAGCGACTCTGGATTTGACCGGTGTGCCTCCGACGATTGATGAAGTGGATGCGTTTCTGGGAGAGGATTCGCCGGACGCATACGAAAAGCTCATCGACCGATTGATGGAGTCGGAACGTTTTGGCGAGCGCATGGCCATCGACTGGCTTGATGCGGCTCGATATGCAGACACCATGGGATATCAGGCCGATTGGGAGAGGACTCAATGGCCTTGGCGCACATGGGTAATCGATGCTTACAACCGGAATTTGCCTTTTGACGAGTTCTCGATCGAGCAGCTAGCGGGAGATTTGCTACCCAATCCATCAATCGACCAACGGATTGCTACCGGATTCAACCGGAACCATCGGATCAACGACGAAGGAGGCATTATTCCCGAAGAGTATCTGGTAGAGTACCTAGTCGATCGGGTAGAAACGACTACCGGCGTATGGATGGGAATGACCTTTGGCTGCGCCCGCTGCCACGATCACAAGTACGATCCCATTTCCCAAAAGGACTTCTTTCAGTTTTTGGCCTTCTTCAATGGCGTGCCGGAAAAAGGGAAGGATGGCCGCATCGGTCATGCTAACCCAGCGATGCGTGTGGCCATGAGGGGAAAGCAGACAGAGTACGAGACGTTGAAGCAGAAGGTTGCTGACTTGAGGGCTGAGTTTGATAGAACTCTAGGGGAGATTGCCCCAGCGTTCGCGGTTTGGTCGAAGGAAACCCGAGAACGATGGGAGAACGGAGGGATCCACTGGTCCATCGACAGACCTAGTGGCGTATCCATTTCCCTCCTCACCAAATTCGATATTCTCGATGATCAATCAGTGCTAATCCATTCCGACGGTTTGGAGAGCCCGACCTACACGGTGAATTTGCAACCCCGCGTGGAGACGGTTGCGGCTTTGCGTCTCGAGATCATGCCGGACGCTTCCCTGAAAGGTGGGCTAACACGGGGGGATGGTGAAATCCTGCTAAGCAATTTAACCATCACCGTTCAGCGAAAGGGGGAAAGGCGTCCCGAGGCGCTGAAAATCTCCACGGCCCGAGCGAGTTTCGAGTCGGTGGATCATCCCTTATCGAACACTTTCGATAAAGATAAGGAGTCGGGCTGGAAGTTGAACGCGGAGGAAGTTCCCGAGGGCGCTTTCGCGGTATTTGTATTACAAGAGCCTGTGGATATCGGACCGGGTGACAAGCTCGTGGTGAAGCTTATTCAAAAGTCTGACCGTCCTGATCAGGCAATTGGTCGCTTCCGGCTATCGACGAGCGATGCGAGCAAGCCGCGTTTACAAGCGGGCGTGGGAATCGAGGCCGAAGCGCTCGCAGCCCTCCGTCAGCCAGTGGAAAAGCGTTCGGCAAAGGAAACCGAATCCCTAGCCGGTTATCATGCCTCGATCGCTCCCGAAAATGCCGCCATTCGTCGCCGCTACCAAGAAGCTAAGAATCGCCTCAATCGCTTCGAGGTCGATTTCACCACCCACGTCATGGTCATGGACGAAATGCCGGAGCCGCGCCCGACCTATATACTGGAACGAGGCCTGTACAACAAGCCGGGCCAGCAGGTAGAGGCCCAAGTTCCGGAAGAACTGTTCGGACCGCTTCCTGAAGAGAGCCCCGTCAATCGACTAGGATTGGCGAAATGGCTCGTTAGCGGTGAGCATCCGCTGACCGCTCGGGTTATTGTCAACCGCTATTGGGCGATGCTCTTTGGTAATGGCCTGGTGGAGACAGTTGAGGATTTCGGATTGCAGGGAGCGTATCCGTCGCACCCTGAGCTACTGGATTGGCTAGCAACCGCCTATCCGAGGATGGGCTGGGATACGAAAGCCTTTATCAAGTTGATCATGACCAGCTCCACCTATCGACAAAGTTCTGAAGTCTCTCCGGAATTGGCCGAACGTGACCCGAAAAATCGATTGCTAGCTAGGATGACGCGCTTTCGGTTGCCAGCAGAAATGATTCGGGATCAGGCGCTTTTCACTTCGGGATTGCTGGTTGAGAAAATCGGGGGCCCCTCGGTGAAGCCTTACCAGCCGGAAGGCCTTTGGGCGGAGCTGTCCTTTCAAAGCGCTATTCGCACGACGGACTTTTATGCGCAAGGAAGCGGAGACGATTTGTATCGGAGAAGCTTATACACATTTTGGAAGCGATCGGTACCACCTCCGACGATGGCGACCTTCGATGCCCCGAGCAGGGAAATGTGCGTGTTGAGCCGCCCTCGCACCAATACTCCCTTGCAGGCTTTGGCTTTGATGAACGATCCCACGTTTGTGGAAGCGGCCCGCGTATTGGCGGAGGAGATTGCGGATTCCCCCAGGAAAGATCCGGAATCGCATTTGAAGCAGGCTTTTCGGACCATATTGACTAGGAGCCCGAGCGAGTCGGAATTGATGATCCTCAAAGAAGGCTTTGAGGAACGCAGGAAGAATTTTCGTCGGAGTCCCGAGAGCGCAAGCGCGTTGCTGGAGGTAGGGGAAAGCTCCCTGAAGCAAGGATTGGATCCCGTGTATGTCGCCGCCCTTTCCACCAGCATCATGAACCTTTATAACCTAGATGAGGCGATCCATCATGAATAATTCAGAGAATCCGCTTTATCGATACGCAATGACCCAAAGTCGGCGCCGGTTTTTCTCAACTGTGGGAAAGGGCATTGGCGTTGCGGCTCTTAGCTCATTGCTTGGAGAAAATGGATACGCGAGCGATGGTTCTACTGAATCACGAGCGATCCCATTTGGACCTCATTTCGCCCCTAAGGCTAAGCGAGTAATCTACCTGTTTCAATCGGGAGGCCCGTCACAGCTGGATCTGTTCGATTACAAGCCCTATATGGACCAGGTTCGCGGGCATGATCTGCCCGACTCTATTCGCATGGGCCAGCGGTTGACCGGTATGACTAGCGGACAAGATCGTTTCCCGGTCGCCAGTTCGATCTTCAAATTCAGCCGACACGGTCAAAGCGGGGCCACGGTTAGCGAGCTTATGCCGCATACGGCCTCCATCGTCGATGAAATCTGCTTCATCAAGTCGATGCACACGGAGCAGATCAATCACGATCCAGCCATCACCTTTTTCCAAACCGGCTTCCAGCTGGCGGGGCGACCAAGTATCGGTTCGTGGATGAGTTATGGCCTGGGAAGCATGAACCGCGATTTGCCGGCTTTCATTGCCTTAACTTCCCGGGGCACCGGTCGCCCCTCGTGTCAGCCTTTGTATGATCGCCTCTGGGGTTCCGGGTTTATGCCCACCTCTTATGCTGGCGTGAAACTTCGCTCGGCAGCCGATCCAGTACTCTTCTTGCAGGATCCTCCAGGAATTTCCCGTTCCATGCGTCGTCAAATGTTGGATGAGCTCGCTGAGCTAAACGACCAGCACTTGCAGAAAACGGGCGATGCTGAAATCCAGAGCCGGATTGCCCAGTACGAATTGGCCTATCGGATGCAAAGTAGCGTACCGGAATTGACGGACGTGTCTGACGAGCCTGATCACATTCTCGACATGTATGGTCCGGAAGCTCGAAATCCCGGGACCTTCGCAGCCAACGCATTGCTGGCTCGGCGCCTGGCTGAGCGGGGTGTTCGCTTCGTGCAGCTATTCCACATGGGCTGGGATCAGCATTCAACGCTACCGCAAGAGCTGCCAGGACAATGCTACGACGTGGACCAAGCCTCGGCCGCCTTAATCAAGGATCTAAAACAGCGGGGCATGCTCGATGATACGCTAGTGGTTTGGGGCGGCGAGTTCGGGCGTACGATCTATTCTCAAGGCGAATTAACCGATACCACCTACGGTCGCGATCACCACCCGCGCTGCTTCACCATCTGGATGGCGGGAGCTGGAATCAAGCCGGGCATGAGTTATGGCGCTACCGACGAGTATAGCTACAACATCACTGAGAACCCTGTATCGATCCATGACTTACACGCGACGATGCTACATCAGTTGGGTATTAATCACGAACGTCTGACCTACCGTTTCCAAGGTCGCGATTACCGTTTGACCGATGTGCATGGCGAGCTGATCAAACCGATTTTGGCATGAGTCGTTTCAAGTTATTTGCTTTCAAGACAGTTACTGTATTGATTGTTCCGCTAGCCTTAATCGCCCTTCTGGAATCGGGGCTCCGGCTCGTTGGCTTCGGGTACAATACCAGCGTCTTTCATGAGGAAAAGGGAATAGTTCGGAACAATTGGCCCTTTACCTTCAGCTACTTTCCTTGGTCCGTGGCTCGGCCTATGAAGTCGATTCAGTTCCCGGCGAAGAAAGAGCCCGGTTCGATAAGAGTATTTGTTTTGGGTGGTTCGGCTGCCCATGGGTACCCAGCTCCGGAGTATGGCATGGCCAATCAGATTCAAGTAATGCTGGAGAAGGCCCACCCTGAGCGAAGGATTGAGGTAATCAATGCCGCCATTTCCGCGGTGAACTCGCATGTCATGCTGCCGGTGGCTAAAGCCTGTCTGGAGTATGATCCCGATTTTCTGGTGGTTTACATGGGGAATAATGAAGTCGCCGGTCCTTACGGGGCGGGGAGTTTGTACACAGGTTTTGGCGACAATCTTAGTTTTCTCCGTTTAAGCAATTCTCTCAAGTCGCTGCGATTATACCAGATGCTGGTTATGCTTGCAGGCAGACACCAGGTGGCTTCGGGAACCTGGAAAGGCATGGATTTCTATCTGGAGAATGCCGTTTTCGAGGACGACGATCGACTGCAGACGGTTTACCGGCACTTCGAGCGGAATTTGAGCGACATGCTTTCGGCTGCTGCTATCGAGGATTGCCAGGTTCTGTTGTCCACGGTGGCGGTTAATCTTTTGGATTGCCCGCCTTTTATCTCAGGGGACGATGGGGATGCCAAAGCGAGTTACCAGAAGGGCATTGCCCTACAAGGGAGGGGAGATGTCGAGGGGGCGTTGGCAGCATTCAAAGAAGCTAGAGATTTGGATGGGCTTCGGATGCGCGCGGATAGCCAGTTGAATGGAATTATTCGACGGTTGGCGGGTGAGCAAAGCGCTCATGTCACTCTGGTGGATTCGGAAAAGGTTTTCGAGCAAAGCGATCGCGGTGGCTTCAACATCCCGGGAGATGCCGAATTCTACGATCATGTGCACCTGTCCTCAGAAGGGAATTACAAGGTGGCCTCTGCTTTTTCCGAGGCCGTAGTCTCGCAACTGGGAGCTGCCGAATCGTTACCGATTTCAAGGGGAAAGATATTCTCCGAGTTGGCATTCACGCCATGGGATGAACTACGAATCTCCCGAGAGATCACCGAACAGCTGTTGAGTAAGGTCCCCTACACCAATCAGTGGAATCATCGGGAGAAACAGTTATTTAGGCGGCGGCAAGTACGGGAAATGGAAGTCCAGCTCACGCCTGAAGCCAGGGAGAAAAGTTTAGCCTTGTACGAAGCCGCCTTGGAAAAGCGGCCAGGCAATGCCGATCTTAAAAGATTGCTGAGCCAGTTTCTGGCTGATCGAGGTGAGCAGGGTAAAGCTCGGGAGCTACTCCGGTCAGTAGTTCAGGACTTTCCCAAGAATATAGAGGCCCAATATCAGCTCAGCCTTCTATCGGTCCTCATGAACGACATCGACGAAGCGGAAGACCGCCTTCTAGAAATTCTGGAGTTGAATCCCTATGCCATCGAGGCCCGCAACGCGTACCTACTTATGCTTTTCAACGGGAAGCGGTTCGACGAAGCGGTTCGCTACAACCAGAAGCTCTTGGAGGATCATCCGGAAGATCCGGACTTTCATCACGTGTATGCCTCGATTCTGGAGACTCGGGGAAAGGCCAACGAAGCGATAGAGCAATTGAAAGCAGCCCTCCGCATTGATCCCAAGCACGAGAAATCGCGGACTTTAATGATTGAGACGCTGCTTAAAAATAGGCAGGCGCCGCAGGCTCTGCGGATCGCTCAGAGCTGGTCATTGGCAGACCCGGATAATCCCCAAGCCCTCAATCAAGAAGCTCAGCTATTGGCCCAGAAAAATGAATACGATACAGCTTTGGAGCTCTATAAAAGGGCTATGGACCTGGATCCTGATTTTGTCGTTGCCCGATCGAATTTCGTACAGCTTTTGGTTAGGCAGGGGCGTTTCGAGGAGGCTATCCACTATTTGCGCGAGCAGCTGGCGGCCGATCCGGAAATTAGGGAAGGTCACTCGATACTGGGACTGGCATTGGACGTTAGCGGACGGAGAAAGGAAGCCATGGAAGTGTTTGAGTCCGGACTGGAGCGGGAGCCAAACAACGTGAAGATTCTTCGCGAACTGGCTTGGGTCAAGGCGACTGCGAAAGACGGGCAGTGGAGAGATGGAGCTGAGGCGGAGCGATTGGCTAAGCGCGCCGTGTTCTTGGCTCCAGATGATCCCGATTTTCAGCAAGTATTGGCAGCGGCGTACGCGGAAAACCGTCGATTCGATGAAGCCCTGGAAACGGCCCGAAGGGCTTTACGACTGGCGGAAGCCAATGGCAATCAAGGCCTCTCCAACCTAATTCGGCAATGTATTCCCGCCTACGAGAGCGGGAAACCCATACGCGTCAATTGACTTTGAGTATACAGATGCTTCTGCCCAGCGTTTCACGATCTCGTATGAGTCGCTTGCTTTGGGTTTTGATGATCCTTAGGGTCGGAACCGAATGGACTATGAGTCAGGAGATTACGGATACAATTAAACCGCTTCCGAAAAATCTCAGTGCGGATCAATATGGTTCAAGAGAATCGTTTTTGCAACAAGCGGCCACATATGAAACGGAACGATTGCAAAGCCGCCCATGGAGATACGACGGCGAGGAAGCGTTCTTCGCCGGGGACGGAATCGCATCGGTAGACTTGGGCGATGGTTTGGAGCTTCGTTTCCGTCGCATCGATGGAGGGCAATATATCGATGGAATTACATCGGAATTGAAAGACCGGATACTTGGCGTACCAAACCGAAGTGGGGATCTGCGTCGGTGGGAAGCTATGTTCGATACCGAGCGTCGGGATACCGTTTCCGTGGGCTACATCTTCTTCATGTCTGAAACGATCATCTCGAACGCCCTCTTCGCCGCCTTCGTGAGAGATACGGGATATCGAACGACGGTTGAACGGTACGCTACGGGCTGGATAGTCGATTCCCAAGCCCAGTGGATGCAGGGATTCGCCAACTCTTGGGACCTCCAAGTTTACCCGATGAGCGAACCCGGCCATCCAGTCGTGCAAGTAAGCTGGTTTGATGCCATGAATTTTGCGGCTTGGCTGAATGAAAAGACGGGCGTGTTCTTTCGCTTGCCCACCAAGGAAGAGTGGCTGCTGGCCGCCCGCCCGGAATCGTATAGCGACCGGATTTGCCTATTCCCTTGGGGCAACCAATTTGACGGCCTAGGGAAGCGTATGAACTTCGGCACCGCAGATTTGCAAGACTATGCTTGGATACACGAACAATACCGTGATGGCTTTGCTCGCAGCTCGCCGGTGAAAGCTTTTCCGGCTACCGACCGTGGCCTCCACGATATGCTTGGCAATGTTTGGGTTTGGAACTGGACGAATAACGCCCAATATGAAACCCGCTCCAATGGGCCGCGATCGGCCAGTCCGTTGCCACTTGAGCAACTTGGCGCGGAAAGCAACCAAGCGATGACTATGACGGGTGGCTGCTATTTGGCCCGATTATCGCATGCCAATCTTCTCTCCAGAATGAGTCATCCGGCCTTGGACGGAGCGGAAGATATCGGGTTTCGGCTTGTGGCGGTCTTTAAAAGCGAAGGAGGTCTTTGGGCGGGAACGAAAAAAGAATAGATCGGCATCCAAGATAGTTTTTGGTATAGGTTCTAATATCCTTTTTGCTTATCGACGATATTCCGCAACGGGCGGCCAGACATAAACCGTGCCACGTTGTCGTTAAACGCCTTTTGATACTGTTCGATCCGGCCATCGGATAAGGTCGCGAGGTGGGGGGTAATGGTAACGTTGGACATGGACCATAGGGGATGATCATTGGGTAGAGGTTCTGGATCGACCACGTCCAGACCCGCCGCTCGAACCTTACCCGAACGTAAGGCCATCGTCAGCGCATCCGTATCCACAATGGCCCCTCGCGAGACATTGATAAAATAGACCCCGTCTTTCATGGCGGAAAACTGAACGGGACCGAACATCTTTTCTGTCTCAGGTGTATGGGGAGCGCAATTGACCACTACGTCAGCCTGCCCAAGTAGTTCATCGAGTTCGTCGGGCGTTCCCACGTATTCCACGGCTCGCATGTAGGGAATGTCTTTGGGGTCGACTGACAGAATTCGCATCCCGAAGGCAAAGGCTCGCTCAGCCACTTGAGTCCCGATCCCGCCGAGCCCTACAACCAGCATCGTCTTGCCCCTTAGCTGGATCATGGGGAGATCAGATTGCCGATGCCAACCGGTTTCCATCTTCTTGTTGAAGTGTTTCAAATCTCGAGTAAGGTTCAAAAGCAACGCCATTGCGTGGTCTGCAATCTGGGGACCTTGAATGATCTTCATGTTGGTCAGAATAAAATCAGCGTTTCTCACCGCAGGATCAGACAAGGTCTCCTCAACTCCGGCGCTCCCGTGAGCAAGCCATTTAATGCGCTTCCCGGCTTTTAGAAACTCGCCGGCAGGATCTGCCGCCGTTAAACCGACTAAGGCATCCGCATCGCTTATCTCCCTCAAAGCCTCTTCACTGGAGCTGAAGCTTACCAGTTGGAGATCGGGGTATTGTTCGACTAACGGCTGCATGCCATCGGCAAATGTTGCCGACACCAGAATCTTTACCGTTTCTGCCTGCAGTGTGGAGCCTGTAAAGCCGAGTGAAGCTAGGGCTGTATTGATATATAAAGCTAGTAATAATCGTTCCATGCTGGGATGTGGCATTAAAGGTTTCGCTGCTTAGCAGCCTGCTGCATTTTTTATCAGAAAAGGGAATAGGGCAATTGAAGTTGGGATATTCGGTAACCAAAGCGGTAAGCGTGGCAGTGTTTGAAATTGCGTGCATTGCGCCATTCGGAACTCCTCCTGTAGCGGTCTCACTTTGCCAGAAAGCATGGCTCAACTCGATTGAGGTTTTGTTTACCTAGGACATTTATTCATAACCTGGCATCAGTTCGATAGATGTCCTGCGGTCTGAATGAGCTCAATCATGAGGTCGCCAATTTCGACATTCGAATCACCCGGATTACCCACTTCAACGCGGTGACGTCCTGGCGTGATACTCATCGGATCCAGATCCGCTGTAAAATCTCCTGGGCCGTCTGGTCGCAATTGCAGCTTGTCGCCGCGCCAGGTTACCTCTACTTCGGTCGTACCCATTGTATCCGAAATCTGTATGCGAATACGAGGCGTTAGGGCAGAGGGTTTGCGTAGATCATCTCCTAGATAGATATCGTATGCGACTGCGCCGCCACTCGGAATTGTGTCTGGCTCATCGGGTGTAAGGCCCGGAAGCGTGATGTATTCATCGGCGGGCACCCAACTCCGAGCGCTGCCTTCTCCTTGCACGCTGACGAAGTAGGTTTTCGGCAGGTCGCGTAGCGAATCCGGCGAGCCTAGTTCGCTCCAGTAGGACTGATGAGGGTCGAAGTGGTTGAACATTTCAATGGTATCGACGCCAGCTGCCCATGCGGCCGCCGCCCGGGCCCGCAACGCGGCCGCACTTTTCCGCGCCGTGTTTCCGCGCGGATCGCGCACCCGGTTCTCAGCCAAACAGGCCCAGACCGGCACATTGTACTTTTTGCCCAGTTCGACACTGGTTTGCCAAGGATTGAGTTGAAAGTATCCGCCCGGCACGAGCGTATCCACGAGCCCCTCTTTAAGCCATAGTTCAATATCCAGGCCGATTTTGCGGCAATACCCGACTGAGTCGGGATATTTGATATTGAGGAGCAGGTGTTTCCCGCGAGCCCGGCCCACCTCGTCCAATTTGAAGCGAATGCGACGAATGACGTCGGTCATCAGGGCCAGGTCCTCCGGTCT
>Ga0181579_10000869_pt1 | contig 25096 bp, 18 predicted proteins | sample 071ome_24_FD_132996 | JGI IMG/M metagenome (GOLD analysis project Ga0181579, IMG submission 132996) | Coastal salt marsh microbial communities from the Groves Creek Marsh, Skidaway Island, Georgia - 071402CT metaG (megahit assembly) | ecosystem: Environmental > Aquatic > Marine > Intertidal... | reverse complement strand
TTCTATCAACGTATATGTGGATTCATCAGCCGCTTCCCCTGATTGAGACGACGCTCGGCATCAAATTAGCGCCATACGCTTCGCATTTGTTGAAACGGAAAAACGGCACATGGGATCATATAAAATCCTGGCCCTATAAAGGGTATAAAGATCCTCATAGCCTGCCCGATTAAATACTTAATCGGGCTTGCGAGCCTCGCACAACAAAAACAGCCCGAGACCGTTGCCAATCAATTTTATCAGCGGACGGGGGTAAATTTTATAGAAAATCCGGTAAAGCGGATGGCTGTATTTCTGGCTTAAGGGCATGTTCAACAAATCACCGACGCCGAGTTGTTTTCTAATCGACGTAACCTCAAAACCATGCTTTTGCATCATTTCCTTAAATTCAGAAGGCGTATATGTTTTCGTCCCCGGTGATTCGAGATGGTTGAAAATGACATCTTTTTGAGATTGAAACGGCCGGCCCTTTAAAAGGGCATGACGAATCCATAATAAAATTCCCGTCATGGAAAACGTTGCATACACCATTAGCTTCGTTGTGCCGCCGGGCTTCAAGACCCGGTAAATTTCATCCAGGCATTTTTCAGTATCGGGCGAATGGTGAATAACGCCATAGGAATAAACCAAATCGAATGAATTATCGTCTAAGGTCAAGTTTTCCGCATCGGCCGTCTTGAGGGCATATTGGTTTTCCAAATACCCTTTCAGGGACAAACGTTCCCGGGTTAACTCAATAGCCGCCTGCGTCAAATCAAGACCCGTAGCCTTGGCGCCGCTTTGAACCCAATTTTCAAAATCAGCACCGGCCCCAACGCCAATTTCTAAAACCTTTTTATTTTTATAATTTTCAAACCTGGCAAATGTCTTGATGAATGGCTCAACGGCATATCTGCTGCGCGAAATATTTTCAAAAAAAGCAAGCCGCTCATTATTTTCGGCATCGCCAATGGCAAACCGCGTGCCACATGGTTCTTCCTCCCAGTGCTGTTTAACTGATTGTTTCAAGCCGGAAGGGCTATCAGTGAGCGAAGAATTTTGGACCATAATAATTTTAATCTTTGTAATATTTTTATCTTAGTGTGCAATTCTATAAGCACACAAGCTATTCGGCAAAATTGAAACTGTAGGCATCTAACAAACATTATGTGCGGAATCGCCGGATCAACGAAAACAAACGATATGGCCTTAAAAGCCATGCAGCAAAGCTTGGCCCACCGCGGGCCGGATGGGGCCGGCCAATGGCTGGAGCCGGATAATACGGCGGGCCTAACCCATACGCGGCTTAAAGTCATCGACTTATCGGAGGCCGCCGCCCAGCCCATGGCATCGGCCGACGGGCGCTACGTGCTGACCTACAACGGCGAGATCTATAATTTCAAAGAACTGCGCCAGGGCCTTGAGGCCTCCGGCGTGCGGTTCCGTTCGCAAAGCGATACGGAAGTTCTCTTGGAGCTTCTCGTCCGCGAAGGCCACGATGCCCTGCAAAAGCTCGTCGGCATGTTTGCTTTCGCATTGTGGGACAAGCAAACCCGCACGTTGCTTCTGGCCCGTGACCGTCTCGGCATTAAGCCCCTGGTCTATGCGCCTTTACCCGGCAACAACATTGCGTTTGCCTCGGAAATCACAGCCCTTTGCACCCATCCGGATGTAGACCGCGCGATCGATACCGACGCGGTTTCGGAATACCTCGCGTGCCTTTACGTGCCCGCCCCGCGCACGATTTACCGCGGCATTCGAAAATTGCCGCCCGGGCACATCTTACGCTGGCAAAACGGTGACACAACCATTGAGCCCTATTGGCAAGCGCAGTTTGACGGCGCGACAATGCTTTCAGTTGATGAAGCCACCGAGGAATTAATGCCGGCCGTCCGCCAAGCCGTTACCGACCGGCTGGTATCCGATGTACCCCTCGGTTGCTTTCTGTCCGGCGGAATCGATAGCTCGATTATCGCGGCCATCATGGCGGATGAGGCAAAGCGTACCGGTGCACCGCCGGTCAAAACATTTACCATGACCTTCGATGAAGCGGCCTATGACGAACGGAATAATGCGAAACGTGTGGCCGGCCACATCGGCAGTGAACATACGGAATTACCCGCTTCGCCATCGCTTGTCGATTTACTTGATGATTACGTTACCGCATTCGGCGAGCCATTCGGCAATCCGACGGCGCTTTTAGTTCATGATCTTTCTCGCAAGGCTCGTGAGCATGTCACGGTGGCCTTGGTCGGCGATGGCGGTGATGAAGTGTTTGCCGGTTATCCTCGATATCAAGGCGGTCTGTTGGCCCACCGATATCGAAAAATCCCACAATGGTTGCGCAAAGGTGTGATTGCGCCCATGGCATCATGGATCCCCGAGAGCTCAAGCGGCCGCCACGGCTTTCGGCGAGCGAGGGAATTTTTAACCGGCGCTAATTTACCCGACGCAGCCATGTATGCTTCTTGGGTCGAATACTTTAATCCATCCGAGCGCCAACAACTTTTAAATTCCAAGGCCCCGCCGTCACGGCCAATCGAAATGCTGTACCGGAAAGCGCCATCACTAGACGTTTTAGACGCTATGCAGCAAACCGACCTTCAATCTTTTCTGCCTGGCAACCTATTGGCTTACGGCGATGCCATGAGCATGCGCCATTCACTCGAATTGCGACTGCCACTGATTGATCACCGGCTGATCGAGACCGTTAGTAAGCTCTCGCCTGAACTACGCGTTCAAGGTGGTTTAAAGTTTTTGCTTAAAAAAATCGCCGCACGCCTATTACCGCCGGACATCGCGTCGGCACCCAAGCGAGGCTTCAATCCGCCCATGGGCGTCTGGCTCAAATCCAGCCTTAAAGATATGGTTACCGAGCGCCTGAGGCCGTCGAATCTATCCGCGCTGGGGCTGGACCCCGCACCCGTCTCGCGTCTTTTGGATGAATTCCAGCAGGGCCGACGCGATCATAGCCTAAAGATATGGGCCCTTTTAGTGCTGGAAACCTGGCACACGCAATCCGGCCGTTAATGCCCAACCGGGCTCAAATCGATCTGGCTTTGCCGCCGGATCACCGTTGGCTATAAACTTCAGCTATGGCTGACCTTATCCAGGCACACCTCCCCATATTCTTATTCATTGTCTTGCTCGCAAGCTGGCTTGGCACGGGGGCCGTTCTGTATGTCGCACGGCGCAGAAAAATCCTCGCACATCCGAACGAACGATCAAGCCATGCCATACCGACACCCACCGGCGGCGGCCTTGCCGTTATTGTGATTTCGATCATGGCTTGGCACCTTATCAGCAACAACGCGGGCACACCTTATCACTTTGCGGCGCTGATCGTCGCAACAGTCGGCATTGCGGCTATGTCATTCGTCGACGACCTTCGCAGTTTGCCAATTACGATTCGTCTGGCCGTTCAAATATTTGCCGTAACATATGTGCTGCAGGCAACGCCGGCATCCGTCGTTTACTTCGGCGGCTTTCTCCCGCCCGTTTGGGACCTCCTATTTGCCGGTATTCTTTGGCTGTGGTTTATCAACCTCTTTAATTTCATGGATGGAATCGACGGTATCGCCGGCGTTGAAACCATCTCCATTGGTTGCGGCATTAGCGGCGTCGTGCTACTGGCCGGCTTAAGTCCGGCGCTTGGATGGCTAAGCTTAATATTCATCTCGGCCACCATCGGCTTTCTTTGGTGGAATTGGCACCCGGCAAAAATATTTTTAGGGGATGTCGGCAGTATTCCTTTGGGCTTTATATTCGGATGGCTGTTATTGATGTTGGCGGCCGAGGGTCAGTGGCCCGCTGCTGTCATTCTATCTTTATATTATTTAACGGATGCGACATTAACCTTGCTCTCCCGGGCCTTGCGCGGCCAAAAAATTTGGCAAGCTCACAAGAAGCACTTTTACCAACGCGCCGTTCAACGCGGTCTCAGTCATGCACATGTTTCAACGGTTGTCCTAATTGGCAATGCCGGTCTTATTTTCTGCGCAATGTTTTCCGTTATTTATCAGCCCTGGCTGCCATTGCTGGGCGCTGCTGTCATTACGGCGCTGCTGCTGGCCTATTTGAAATTTCAAAGACCGAAAGCGGCCGGAGATGCTTCGTGAGAATTTTATTTTTTTCCGATAATTTCCCGCCGGAAACCAATGCCGCCGCCACCCGTGTTTACGAACGGGCCTGTTATTGGGCCCAGTGGGGACACGACGTCACGGTTATTACCTGTGCGCCAAACTTTCCGCAGGGAAAAATTTTCGAGGGCTATCGGAACCGGTGGTATCAAGTCGAAGACCTGTCCGGTATTCGCGTGGTGCGCGTAAAGACATTTATCGCCGCAAATGCCGGCGTGTTTCTACGCACACTCGATTTTCTAAGTTTCCTAATATCCGGTTTTACGGCAGCACTTTTTGAAAAAAAACCCGATGTCGTCGCTGCGACATCACCGCAGTTTTTTGCCGCGGTTGCCGGTTGGGCTGCGGGTGCGGTACGACGTGTACCTTTTGTATTTGAACTCGGTGATCTTTGGCCCGAATCTATTGCCGCCGTCGGCGCCATGAAGCCGAGTCTTTTGTTGCGCTGGGTCGAAAAATTTGAATTGTTTTTATACCGCCGTTCAGCAGCCGTCGCGGCTTTAACGAATAACTTTAAAATAAATCTGGTCGACAGAGGCATTGATCCCAACAAAATTGCGGTCGTGATCAACGGCGTCGATACATGGCGATACAAGCCTCAACCACGTGACCAAGCATTGGCGCATGAATATGGCCTTCATCATGAATTTATCATCGGATACGTCGGCACCCATGGCATGGCACATGGATTGAGAAATGTTTTGGATGCCGCGGCACTTTTAAGCCCGGCCGATAATGTCCGTATTCTGCTTGTTGGTGCCGGCGCCGAACGGGAAGAACTGATTCGTGACGCAAAACGCCGAAATATCGATCGAATCGTATTTATTCCGCCACAGCCGAAAGAGCGGATGCCGGATGTTTGGAGTCTTTGCAACGTTGCGCTCGTCCATCTGCGCGACCACCCCGCGTTTGCCAGCGTCATACCCTCAAAAATGTTCGAAGCCATGGCTATGGGCCTACCAATACTGCTCGCCGTACCGGATGGCGAGGCCCGCCAAATACTCGAGGCGGATAAGGCCGGTATTTGGGTCGAACCAGAAAACCCGCAAGCTTTGGCCGAGGCGATGCTGTCGTTTTACCGTGATCAAGGCGCATATCAGGCCTACGCAACAGCCAGCCTGGCTGCTGCGCCGGGTCATAGCCGGGAACAACAGGCCAAAGATATGCTGCGAGTTCTTGAACTTGCCGCGCAAGGAAACGGCGCGCAGGCCGGCGCCCAAACCTCATCAGAAACGAGCGCCGAATGAGCCGTGTTCTTGTCACCGGCGGTAACGGTTTTGTCGGGCAATCGCTCTGTCCGGCTTTAATCAATGCCGGATATCAAGTTCGTATCTCGACACGAATTTCGGAAAAAATAACGTCCGATCAAAATATCGATTCACTCTCGACCGGCGATATCGGGCCCGAAACCGATTGGACTTGGGCGCTCGATAACGTCGATATGATTGTGCATCTTGCCGGGCGCGCCCACGTCATGCGCGAAACCGCAGCCGACCCGTTAGCGGCGTTTCGTGAAACCAATGTCGAAGGAACAATTAAGTTAGCCGAGGCCGCCGTTCGAAAGGGTATTAAACGGTTTGTTTTTATCAGCAGCGTCAAAGCCGTTGGCGAGCAAACGCATGATCACCCATTTCAGGAAACTGAGCCGCCGGCGCCGGAAGATGCTTACGGGAAAAGTAAATGGGAGGCCGAGCAGGCGTTATCTGAAACCGTAAAAGGCACGGGGCTGGAAACGGTTATTCTCAGGCCGCCCTTAATTTACGGCCCCCATGTCAAAGGCAACTTTGAAACGCTTTTATCCGTTTGCTCAAAAAATATTCCCTTGCCTTTAAGGGCGGTAACCAATCAACGCAGCTTGATCTTCGTGGGAAATTTAACCGATGCCATTTTGAAATGCCTCGCACATGATAAGGCGGCGGGCGAAACATTTTTTGTTCGGGACGATGGCAATCCGTCGACGGCAGAACTCATTTGTGCCATCGCTGAAGCCTTCGGTGTCCCGGCACGGCTATTACCGGTGCCGCCGGCCCTATTACGCCTGGGCGGTCGGTTAACGGGCCGCAGCGCCATGATCCGGCGCCTCACCGAATCTCTCGTTATCGATGACGGCAAAATCCGTTCGCTTCTGGGGTGGAGGCCGCCTCATTCCATGGTAGAAGGAATGGCGCAAACAACATCCTGGTACCAATCAATGCGTTCAAACGGCTAGAATACCAGCCGTATAATTTTCGTAGGACGACAATAGTCTTGAAACGTTTCTTACCGACTTCCCAACGCAGTATTCTTGTATTCGCCCATGATGTCGTGATGACGTTCGTTGCTTTTGTTGTCGCAATGTATTTACGCGTCGGTGAAGATTTTATTTATTATTCCCTGGATCTTAGGCTCACCAGCGCATCGGCCATGACCATCATTGCCGCGGCCGTGTTTTTATTTAGCGGTCTTTACCGTGGTGTATGGCGATATGCTTCGCTCAACGATTTGCTCGGCATTGTTCGCGCTGTAACCATAGCAACGCTGATTTTTATCTTAATAATATTTTTATGGCAGCGGTTGACTGAATTACCGCGGTCCGTACCGTTCATTAATTGGTTTATTCTGATTACGCTTTTGGGCGGCCCCCGGTTTATATACCGCCTACTGAAAGACCGCCGTTTTGACTTTACGCTACGGACAACTGCAACGCCGTTGATACCCGTTCTTCTCGTCGGCGCCGAAGACGGTGCGGAATTATTCATCCGGGACATGGCCCGCGCCGCTGACGCCAATTACGAAGTCGTCGGCATAATCGCCGAACGAGAATCACGCGTCGGCCGGCAGATCCATAATGTCGAGGTGCTCGGAACGATAGACAACATTGAGGCCATCGTCGATGACTTGAAATCCCGCGGAATATCACCTCAACGACTTGTTTTAACGAAGGACGATATTCAGGGAACGACGGTCCGTGACTTACTCGAACGCGCGAGCGATCTCGGTATGACCATGGCCCGGCTTCCGCGGTTGACGGATTTTAAAAGCGGATTCGACGATAAAATTGACGTTCGGCCTGTCGATGTCGAGGACTTACTCGGTCGCCCTCAAAAAGTTTTAGACCGCGAAGCCATGGGACAGCTTATCAAAGGACGGCGGATACTGGTTACCGGTGCCGGCGGCAGCATCGGCAGCGAGTTGGTGCGGCAAATCTGCAGCTTCGAACCAGACCTCATCATATTGCTCGATTATGGTGAATTTAATTTATACACCATCGATATGGAGGTCGCTGAGCACTGGCCGCACCTTCGGCACGAGGCTGTATTAGCCGATGTCCGGGATCAGCATCAAATTGAACAAATATTTTCCGACGCAAAACCTGAACTTGTGTTTCATGCCGCCGCCCTAAAGCACGTCCCCCTCGTCGAAGCGAACCCCTTTGAAGGGTTCATGACCAACGTTATCGGCACGGCGAATATCGCCAGGGCCTGCCGCGATAACGGTGTAGCAGCCATGGTCCAAATCTCGACCGATAAGGCCGTCAATCCCAGCAGTATTATGGGCGCCACAAAACGAATGGCGGAAGCCTATTGCCAGGCACTGGATATCAGTCTCGAACAACCAAGCGCGACACGCTATATCACTGTTCGTTTCGGCAACGTCTTAGGATCGACGGGGTCGGTTGTTCCGTTATTTCAAAAGCAGCTTCAAAATGGCGGGCCGTTGACCGTAACGGACGAAAACATGACCCGATACTTTATGACCGTCCGTGAAGCGGTTGAGCTTGTCCTGGAGGCCTCGGCCCTGGGATACGGTGATCATGCCCATCAAGGTAAAATATTCGTCCTCGATATGGGTGAACCCGTGCGCATCATCGACCTTGCCCGGCAAATGATCCGGCTTGCCGGCCTCACACCGGATGAGGACATCAAAATCGACATCATTGGCCAGCGCCCCGGTGAAAAGCTGTTTGAAGATATGTTCCATGAACAAGAACAATTGGTCCCGACACGTTACCAAGGCATTCTCTTGGCTGCGCCGCGCACCGTCGACCTTGCCGATATTGATCGGGTCCTATCAACAATTAAAGCCACCGGCAAACGGCACGATCAAGGTCAACTTACGGCTTTAATCCAAAAAATTGTGCCTGAGTACCAGCCGACTCAATAAAATTTTATCCCCGCACTTAGACTCTGGAACGATGCCGGACGCCCTGTTATACCGATAGATGTTACCCCTTCGCTCCATTCCAAGGTGTCATCGATGTCCATCCCTATCCGCCGCGCGCTTATTTCCGTTTCCGACAAAAACAACCTTCTTGAATTCGGCCAGTTTCTCCATGAGAACGGTGTCGAGATTCTATCCACCGGCGGTACGGCAAAGGCCCTACAAGACGGCGGCGTCCCCGTTAAAGAAGTCGGTGATCATACTGGGTTTCCGGAAATGCTTGACGGCCGGGTTAAGACGCTACATCCGGTCGTGCACGGCGGCTTGTTGGGTATTCGTGGTAATGCCGATCACGAAAAAGCCATGAGCGAACACGGGATCGATCCCATCGATTTACTCATCGTCAACCTCTATCCGTTTGAAGCGACCGTCGCGAAGGGTGCTGATTTTGATACCTGCATCGAAAACATTGATATTGGCGGTCCGGCGCTCATTCGCGCGGCATCGAAAAATCATGCCTTTGTCACCGTTGTCGTCGAAGCGGAAGATTACGAGCGCGTCATGACGGCCATGAAAGATAATAAAGGCGCGACAACGCCTGAATTGCGCAAAGAACTGGCTGCCAAGGCCTACGCCCGGACCGGCGCCTATGACGCCGCTATTGCAACCTGGTTCAGCAAAGAACTTGATGATCCATTTCCAGCCCGCGCCGTTTTTGCCGGCGAGCGGCAACAAATCCTGCGCTACGGTGAAAACCCACATCAAAAGGCCGCCTTTTATACCGGCGGCGATGCGCGCCCGGGCATTGCCACGGCCGAGCAACTTCAAGGCAAGGAGTTGAGTTTTAATAATCTCAACGACACCGATGCGGCCTTCGAGCTGGTCAGTGAATTTACCGGCACGGCCTGCGCGATCATCAAGCACGCCAATCCCTGCGGCGTCGCTCTGGGAGACTCGCAAAAAGACGCGTATCTCAAAGCGCTCTCTTGTGATCCCGTCAGCGCCTTTGGCGGCATCATTGCCCTGAACGAAACGCTTAACGGGGAAACGGCCGAAGAAATCGCGAAATTATTTGCCGAAGTTATTATCGCCCCGGACGTCGATCAGGACGCCCGGAAAATACTCGCCGAGAAAAAGAATTTACGGGTCTTAACAACCGGCGCCATGCCCGACCCGGCAGCCACCGGTCTCAACATTCGTAATCTGGCGGGTGGCTATCTAATACAAAGCCGTGACGATGCAGTGGCACCTGAGGACCTCAAGGTCGTCACCAAGCGCGCACCGAGCGAATCTGAAATGGCGGACCTGCGGTTTGCCTTCATTGTTTGTAAGCATGTGAAGTCCAATGCCATTATTTACGTCAAAAATGGCGCCGCCGTGGGAATTGGTGCGGGGCAAATGAGCCGGATCGATTCATCGAGCATCGCTGCCTGGAAGGCACAGGAAGCCTCCGAGGCCGCCGGCGAAAAAGAAAGCCGGGCGATTGGTTCCGTGGTCGCATCGGATGCATTTTTCCCCTTTGCCGACGGCCTTCTCGCCGCCGCCGACGCCGGCGTCACCGCCGTCATTCAACCCGGCGGTTCGGTGCGCGACGAAGAAGTGATTGCGGCGGCCGACGAAAAAGGGCTCGCCATGGTGTTTACCGGCATGCGTCACTTCCGGCATTAAATTCTAGAACCCATTTGAGAAAAACCGCGGCAGAACAGTCGCGGTTTTTTTATGCCTTCAAAAGACGCCTAAAATTTCCGCTGTTGGATTAGGTCCTCCGCCATCTGCTTTTGACGGATAAATTGGGCCAGAATGTGCATCAAGGATTGATGAATATCCTCGATAACGCCGTAGTTGTCACTGCCGACATGAATATTCACATCTGCAAGCTTTGCCGTCCGACCCCCCTCAAACCCGGTTAAGGATACGACAGACAACCCCTTATCCCGTGCCCAAGTTGCGGCGCGTACGACGTTTTCCGAATCACCCGACGAACTGATCGTCATCAAGACATCGTCTTTTTGGCCCAGCGATTCGATCTGATACACAAATACATCATCGTAAGAAATATCGTTGGCGATGGCGGTAATGGTTTCGATATTCGTGCTCAACGAAACGACACGCGGCAGCATATCGGTATCGGTGCGAATAAGCTTAAGATGATCGCAAATCAAATGATTCGATATGGCCGCCGAGCCGCCGTTGCCGCATACGTATAATGTCGCGCCTTGGCCATAGGCTTTTTCTAATATTGCCGCAGCGGCCGCCAGCTTCGTACGTTCAACAGATTTGGCCGCAGCTTTGAGCTGATCGAAATAAGCATCGCTATAAGCGGCGATGTCGGGAAATTTTTGGTCGGGAAATGTCATGAAAAGCCTATTTTTTAATATCGCGCACCGTCAGCAGCAATAATAACCCAATTCCGAAAAATACAAGAATCGTCGCCATGCCGATCCGTTGACTATCAGCCATGGCCGTCACCCAGCCCAGCAGGGCCGGCCCCATAAAGGCTGTCGCTTTGCCTGACAAGGCATACAGGCCGAACATTTCGTTACGTACGTCGGGCGGTGTTAGGTGCGTCATCATGGACCGGCTGGCCGCCTGGGCCGGCCCGACAAAAATGCCAAGCGGCATGGCAAGAATCCAAAACCAGGTTTTCGACGGTGCCAGCAACACAGCCGTGCTCAAAACAATCAACGCGGATACGGCGATCATAATGGTTTTTTTTGAGCCCAACGCATCATCGACCCAGCCGAACGCGGCGGCCCCAAGACCCGCCGTGACATTGAGCGCGATGCCAAATACAATTAATTCGGAAAACCCCATGCCGAATGTACCGGCGGCGTAAATGCCGCCAAATGCGAATAATGTCGTCAAACCATCGGCATAAAACATACGGGCAATTAAAAAACGGACAATTTGAGCGTAATCGCGAAGGCGCCGGATCGTTGCGATAAACTCACAAAGCCCCCGGCGGACAGCAGCGGTTACCGAAAGGCCGCTGGCCGGCGCATCGGGCGTGTACAGAAAAAGTGGTATCGAAAAAACTGCGAACCAAACGGCAACCAACAACGCCGTGGCACGGATGGGTTCCGATGCCGATTTATCAAGCCCGAACAAAGCCGGGTCGGGTTGTACGAATAAAACCAGCGCGACGGCAAGGCACAGCAATCCACCGGCATACCCGAGCCCCCAACCCCAGCCCGATATGCGCCCGGTCAACGGCTTCGGTGCGATGTCGGCCAACATAGCGTTGTAAAAGACCATGCCCATCTCGAAGGCATAATTGGCAAGGGCCACAAAGAATAATACCCAGATGATGTCCGACGGATCGGGGCGGGTGAACCACAACATCGCGGTCGCGATGACGCAAATAAACGTCAGTACGGCGATCCACGGTTTACGCGCACCGGCATGATCGGCGATAGCGCCCAGGACCGGGCCCGTAACGGCGACCGCTAATGCCGATGCGCTGATAGCGTAGCCCCACTGTTCCGTTCCCGAAACAGGATCGGCAGCCACAGCCTTGGTGAAATAGGCTGCAAAGACAAACGTTGTTATGACGGTGGGAAACGCCGAGTTTGCCCAATCATACAAACACCAGCCGATAATCCCGCGGGTCTGACTGCTTGTTTGGTCTAACGGACGTTCGCTGCTCACATCGCGTACTGCTTATTTAGCCGCCATGTCGGAAAGCGCCCGGAGCTGACGGCTGGCCACGGCCACCATCGATAAGTCCGTCAATCCGGACGAACGTAATTCCGTCAATAGCTGCTGGGTTTGCTCAACGGCTTCGCGATTTTGTTTTGACCAATCCTCAATCGCTTTATTCGGTGCGGTCCCATTTTTGGCGCCGTTCAACACATGATTGCTAATCGAAAGCTGATGACCATTGATTTCCTCGATCAAGGCTTCAGCCGCGAGTCTCTGCCAGTGATTTTGCGCATCCAAATTCTCGGCGGCGGCACGGAAGCGGCCCAGCGCGAACAGCGAGCCAACAAGGTAATACAGCTGCGCGACTTTCGGCACAGAAAGTTTCCGTTGGGTTGCAACGCGCACGATGTCACTCGCGGCAAACAGATTAACCAAACCGCTGACTTGCATCGCTAATTTTTCGGGCACGCCCTTATCGGTATACGGCTTACTGCGCGCCTTCACATCTTTTATGTAATGAGCCGGCATAGCCTTCTTCATATCATTCAGCAGCGTACAAACGCCGTCTTGATATGTTTCGACATGTTTGCCGATGTCGAGCGGCCGATCACCGTTCCGTAGAAACCATAAAGTGGCCCAATCCACCAGATGATTAATGTCATCCAGCATTTCGTTTTGAATTGTCGCTGGCACTTTGTTGTCGAGATCCTCAATCGCAAACCAAAGTTCGTCCAACATGAAGACATGCCGCGTGATGGTAAAGGCCCGGACGATTTCCGCCGGCGACATGCCTGTCCGTTCGATAAACCGCGTGACGAACGTTTCCCCGACACGATTAACCATGCTGTTGGTCACCACAGTCGCGATAATCTCGCGGCGCAAACGGTGACTGGCGATATCTTTGGAAAATCGTTTTTGTAGCGCCGTGGGGAAATACTCTTCCAAATCGCCGCTGAGGAACGGATCGTCCGGCACGTCCGAATTCAACAGCGCGGCATATAGCCAGTTCTTGGAATAAGACAGCAAAACGGAAAGCTCGGGTCGCACTAGACCTTGATTCGACTGCCGCCGTTCGCCCAAAGTCTCGTCATCCGGCAGATATTCGACACCGCGGTCAAGATCCGCTTCTTTTTCCAGAACCCGCATAAGTCGAATTTGATCGTCCAGCGCCTGCACACCCTGGCTTTGCGAGAGTGTCATGGCCTGGCCCTGCAGGTAATTATCCTCCAGACACAGATCGCCGACTTCGTTAGTCATGCTGCCCAACAGCTTCGTGCGTTCGGATTTTTTAAGCCGCCCGGCGTTAATCGCCGAATCGATCAAAATTTTGATGTTGACCTCATGGTCGGAGCAATCAACGCCTGCCGAATTATCGATGGAATCGGTATTGATCCGCCCACCCTCAAGCGCATACTCAATCCGGCCCCGCTGCGTCGTACCCAGGTTGGCCCCTTCGCCGACAACCTTGGCCCGGACATCCTCGCCATTCACCCGGTTGCCGTCGTTTGCCCGGTCGCCTGCATCGGCATGGCTCTCGCCACTTTCTTTAATGTACGTGCCAATTCCGCCGAACCAGAGCAAATCGACTTCCGCCGACAACAGAACTTTAATTAAGTCATTCGGCGTCATCGACGTTTGCGAAATGCCTAATACTTTTCGCATTTCCGCAGAGATGGGAATGGATTTTGCGCTGCGATCATAAATACCGCCGCCTTTTGAAATGAGTTTTTCGTTGTAGTCCGACCAGGAAGACCTTGGCAGATCAAACAGCCGCTTGCGCTCGGCCCATGTCTTCGCCGGGTCCGGATCGGGATCGAGGAAAATATGCAGGTGGTTGAATGCACCGACAAGTTTAATGTGTTTCGAAAGCAGCATGCCGTTGCCGAACACATCGCCGGACATATCGCCAACGCCGACCACGGTGAAATCTTCGTTTTGAATATCGGTGCCGATTTCACGGAAATGCCGTTTCACGCACTCCCAAGCCCCCTTCGCCGTGATACCCATTTTCTTGTGGTCGTAACCGACGCTGCCGCCGGAAGCAAAGGCATCCCCCAGCCAAAAACCGTAATCCTCGGAAACGCCGTTTGCGATGTCGGAAAATGTCGCCGTGCCTTTATCGGCGGCGACAACCAAATAAGGATCGTCGTCGTCATGACGGATAACATTTTTCGGCGGAATCACTTTATTGCCTTTTAGATTATCCGTGATATCGAGCAGACCGGAAATAAACGTTTTGTAACAAGCGATACCTTCATTGATAAACGCTTCGCGGTCGCCGCCTTCCGGCGGTTGTTTTACGACAAACCCGCCTTTCGAGCCGACCGGCACGATGACCGCGTTTTTAACTTGCTGGGCTTTGACCAATCCTAAAATTTCCGTTCGGAAATCTTCACGCCGGTCCGACCAACGCAACCCGCCCCGGGCAACGTTGCCAAAGCGAAGATGAATGCCTTCAACCTTGGGGCTATACACAAAGATTTCGCGCCAGGGTTTGGGTAACGGTAATTCGTCGATATTCCGCGAATTGATTTTAATGGAAACATACGGTTTCGGATCGCCGTTACTGTCGGTTTGATAAAAATTCGTGCGCAACGCCGATTCGACAAGATTAATAAAACGACGCAGGATTCGATCCTCATCGGCGCTGACAACGGCATCCAAATTATCGGCAATTTTTTGCCGTAGGGTTACAATTTTCGTGTTCGTGCCCTTCGGCTGCTTAGCGTCGAATTTTAACGAGAACAAATCAATGATCTGGCGCGTAATGGTTTTATTTTTAACCAGTGTTTGTTCCATGTACTGCTGCGAAAACGGAATTTTCGCTTGCAACAAATATTTACAGAACGCCCGCAAAGCAACGACTTCCCGCCACTTTAATCCGGCCTCTAGCACCAAAGCGCTGAAGCCGTCACTCTCAACGACGCCCGCTTTCGTGCGGCTGAAAATATCTTTGAAGTTTTGCTCAACCTGATCGATATCGATATTGGAGCCACTACGCGCCTCCAAACCGAAATCATGAATCATAATAATGTCATGGGATTTTCCGTCGGGACTAATCCGATGAGGCCGCTCGTCATTCACCTTGAGGCCCAAATCCTCAAGCATCGGTAATACATCCGATAAGGGAATCGGTTCCCCGAAATTGTAAACCTTAAAACGCAATTCATGCGCCTGCATATCATCCGGCCGGTAAAGGCTCATGCCGATCGTGCCGCTATCAATAGCGTCTTCCATGACTGCGATGTCGCATGCTGCCATATCGCCATCAAACTGATCACGATAACTTCCTGGAAAAGCATTGCGATAATGATCAAGCAAGCTAATGCCGGGTTCTTCACCGAACCGATCAATCAGCGAATCCTGCAACTGATCGACCCAGTCACGGGCGACTTTAACCAACTCCCGTTCAACTTTACGGGCGTCGAATGACGGAACTTGTCCCGGCTTTGTTCGAATATGAACCTGAAGGCGCGCAAGTGGCGACTCGCCGAACTGCGTAACGTGCGCCGATGCAATGCCATTGAAGGTGTCTTCAAGGATATCCTGCATTTTCAACCGCAGTGCCGTCGTATAACGCTCACGGGGAATATAAATTAAACAGGAAACGAATCTTTCGAAATCATCGCGGCGGACAAACAGTGCGATTCGCTGGCGATCTTGCAACCGTAAGATGCCAACACTGGTTTCCAATAAATGCGTTTCCGACACTTGGAACAATTCATCACGCGGGAAATTTTCAAGAATATTTTGCAGGGCTTTACCGGCGTGGCTCGCCGTCGGATAGGCGGCACGCACAAGCACGTTTTGCATTTTACGGCGCAAAACGGGAATATCTTGTGGGTTCAAACTATAGGCGGATGACGTGAACAGGCCGATAAACATACGCTGGCCGATAATATTACCTTTTGCATCAAGCCGCTTAATGCCGATCACGTCCATATGGGCCGGCCGGTGAACCGTGGATATGGCGTCCGCTTTTGCAATCGTTAAAAGATCATGCGGTTCACTGGCGCTGGCTTTCGGCCGGTCCGGCAAGGAAGCCATCACGCTAAGTTCATTAAATTCCTCGCGTGATTCATTTTTCAGAACGCCAAGGCCGGTTCCCTTGTCCGCCGTAACCTTTGCGTTTTTACCGCTGCCTTTAAAACTGTATTCCCGGTAACCCAAAAACGTGTAGTGGTTATCATAAATCCAGCGCAAAAAATCCCGCACCTCGCCGATTTCTTCGACAGGCAATTCCGCCGGATGAACTTCCAGCTCATCGATGATGGCACACATTTTTGTGCGCATTTGACCCCAATCATCCACGGCCAAACGGATATCTTTTAAAATTAATTCAATTTGATTTTTGATCTCGGCGAGCTTCTCGCGCGGCTGCTCGTTGATCTCGAAACGCATAAACGATTCGTTAGTGCCTTTGTCGCTGGTTTCGCCGCGTTCAAGAACATTGATCAGCGTGCCGCTGGCATTGCGCTCGCAGCAATAGATCGGATGGATAACAAGATGAACGATCAGTCTCAAATGATTAAGCGCCGCCGTCGTCGAATCGACAAGAAACGGCATGTCATCATTCACAACTTCGATGACGGTGCGCGGCTGCGACCATTTGTAATCTTTTGCCGATGGGTTATAGACCCGGACAATCGGCTTGTTTTTCGTGCGCTTTGCCGCAAATTTATAGTGAGCGTATGCCGCGCCGATAAGGCTATTGGTGGATTCTTCCTCTATATCCTGGAGCGAGACGTCCGTGTAATAACAGTTGAGAAAAGGCAAAAAAGAAGCCGCCTTCTTGGCCCCAAGTTGCTTTTTCGCCTCGCTGACCAAGCGTGCACTTAGCACAGCGAGTTTCTCTTGTTCGATATTGCGAGGCATCGCTTATTTCCCTCTATATTGTTAGAAGTCAGCTCCGGGCCTCATCCCCAGGTGTTGAATTTAATCCTAAACCATTACGGAAAAATGATAAAGATTTCATATATTTCCGCTAACATCGGGCTATCATCGGGAAAACCCACAAATAGGGGCGTCGCCGAAACAGACGGCAATCAGCAAACCGGGGAAGAGCCATGACCTTAGAGCCTAAAAACGGCGAAACAGCGCTTCAAAATTGGATGTTTGCGCGGTTGCCGGCCGACATATTTGAATCGCTATCGAAACGACAAAAACAGGCCCTGCATGAAGCCGTTACCGGCACCGCCGAGGGGCCCCCCGTCAATATTCGCCTATCGATCCCGTTTTGGAGCCGCCGGTTTTACATTACGGTCCTGAGCGGCGTAGAAAAACGGAGCGGTGACCGGCGCCGGCATGAGCGCGCCCGTTACCCACTCCGGACCGTCGCGAATTTCTTTTTTGCCATCGGGTTTGCCGTCGCGTTTTATGCGATCGCTTTGGTTGCGCTGGCGTTGTTTTCGTCCGTGCTTGAAGTTTAGGCCGGCGTTTGAATTAATTGCTCAATCGAGTTCAGCACCGTGGCGGTGACCGTTTCCGTACGATCCGTGCCGCCGAATTCAGCGGTTTTAATTTTACCGCCCTTGAACGTTTCAATGACGGCACGCTCTAACAATGAGCCCGCTTGAACGAGGGCGTCATTATTATGCCGCGTTCCCAGCCAATCGAGCATCATGGATGCCGATAACAACATTGCCGTCGGATTGGCTTTGCCGCTGCCGGCAATGTCCGGTGCGCTGCCGTGAGCGGGCTGAAACATAGCGTGGTCATGACCAATATCGCCGGAAGGGGCAAACCCCATACCGCCGACAAGCGACGCCGCCAAATCGGACAGGATATCACCCATTAAATTTTCTGCGACGATGACATCGTACTGCCAAGGGGCGCGCACGAGATTGAGCGCCATCGCATCGACATAAACTGATTCCGTTTCAATATCCGAAAATTGGGTGGCCCGGTCGTTAAAAATTTCCCGGAAGAACGCCATCGTATTCAAAACATTGGCTTTATCGACACATGTCAGCTTGCCTGCAAAGCCCTGCTCTTTTCGGGTCCGTGCCAAATTGAATGAGAAATCGAACACTCGTTCCGATGCAGCGCGTGTAATAACGCAGCGATCGATTGCACGTTCGTTATCTTCACGAACACCTTTTGTGAAGTCGGCAAACATGCCTTCGGTCTGTTCCCGAATGAGCACAAAATCAATTTCCTGCGCGCGCGGATCGGATAAAGAAACCGGGACCCCCGGAATGCTACGCACTCGGCGCACGCCGGCAAACAATTCAAGCGCCATGCGCAAATCAATCTGCGGGTTAATTTCTGTGCCGTCGGGCTTTCGCACCTCGGGCAAACCCATGGCACCAAACAATATTGCATCCGTGGATTTAACCGCCGCCCAAGTTTCGGCGGGCAGCTCTTCGCCGGTATCCCGGTAATGCCCGGCCCCGCCGACACAATCCTGAAATTCAAACCGAAAGCCGTCCAGTTGTACGGATAACTGCTCAAGGATATTTAGGCACGGCGGTATGATCTCGGGACCGATGCCATCGCCCGGCAAGACGGCAATGTTGTACGAAGGGGTATTGGCTGTTTCAGTCATAGGGCTTTCGCCACTGTACTCTATATGGCGTGATTGTAACGCAGCTCCCAGACGTTATCGCGATAGACACAACAAGCGAATTTAAACCAATATCTTGATCGGTTTGATTTTGCATGGGCGTACTTATGAAACAAACAATTTCGTGGCGTCAAATTTTGCGATTTTATCGATTTCGGCTGTTGAAGTCTGGCGCCAAGCATAGCAAAATCAAACACATAAGATGCCGACTGAATGATCCATTCAGGAATTTATGTGGAGCGCTCAAAACGGCCATCATGAATTTCAGATGTCAGGCGCAGAGAGTGGCGCCAAAAACGCATCACCATAAACGCAATGAGGGAGGATTAACTCATGCACAAAGTACTTAAATCAATGCCGGTTGCTGTCGCCGGCTTAACGGCCATCAGTTTGCTGACGGCCCCAACGGTCCAAGCCAAAGTCGAAGGCGACACAATCATTCTGGGCTCAGCCATTTCATTCACCGGGAAATACTCAACCAACGGTATTCATGCCAAAAACGGTTATGACTTGGCCGCAAAAAAAATTAATGAAGCTGGTGGCGTCAAAGTCGGCGGCAAATCCTACAAGTTAAAAATTAAATATTATGACGACGAATCGACCCCGGCCCGGACGGCTCAACTTTTAGAGCGCCTGGTCAAACAGGACGGCGTTAAGTTTTTCTTAGGCCCGTACAGTTCTGCAACGACGAAAGCGGCGGCGCCGATAATTGAAAAATACAAGGTGCCGATGGTTGAGGCCGAAGGCGCTTCACGCTCCTTGTTTACAAAAGGCTACCGCTATTTATTCGCCGTTCTTTCAACGTCCGAACAATACTTGGCAAGCTCGATTGCCTTAGCCGCTGAGCTCGCACCAAAACTCGGCAAAAAGGCGGTCGATATTAAAGTTGCGATGTCGTTTGAAAATGATCCGTTTTCTCTCGATGTGCGCGCCGGTGTCGTTGAGGACGTCAAACGCTACGGCATGAAGGTGGTCATCGACGATAAAATGCCGCGCGATCTCTCGGATATCTCGCCGACATTGCGTAAAGTTCAAGCGGTAAAACCGGATGTTTTGGTTATCTCTGGTCACTCTAAGGGCGCAGCGACGGCGGCACGGCAAATCAAAGAGCTGAAAATTGATGTACCGATGATCGCCATGACTCACTGCGAAGCGGCAAAAATCGTTAAAAAGTTCGGCAAGTCGGTCGATGATTTCCTGTGCCCGACGCAATGGGCGGAAACGCTAAGTTATAAAGACGGGCTGTTCGGTTCGGCCGCCGACTACGACAAGCTTTTTAAAGACACATATAAAGGTTACAAGAACGTGCCGTATCAATCGGCGCAAGCCTCCGCCGCTGTGCAGGTTTGGAAAGACGCCCTCGAGCGGGCCAACTCGTTTGATCCGAAAAAAGTCCGCGACGCCCTTTCCGCCACAAATATGAAAACCTTCTACGGCAACATCAAATTCTCCAAGGCCGGCAATAATATTGCCAAGCCGATGGTGCTGCGCCAAATACAAAACGGAAAGTATCGCGTTGTTGCGCCGTCCAAATGGGCGTCCCATCCCGTGAACTTCCCGCGTAAAGCAAAAGACTAAGAAGTAAGACCAATGATCGCCCCCGCCCTCGTGGTGGGGGCGCATCGTTTCGGGATGGCGAACACGGCAAAATTATAAGGGGCGCTTCATGCTCGGGAACCTTCAGTTATTGATTGCGGCACCGGCGTTGAATGTTCAGCTACTGCTGGACGGCATTCTCATTGGCGCCGTTTTTGCCTTGTCAGCCTACGGCCTCGCCCTCGTCTGGGGCGTGATGAATGTTAAAAATTTAGCCCAGGGTGATTTTGTAATCTTCGGCGGCTATCTTGCCTGGTGGCTGCAAAAAACTTTCGGCATCCACCCGATTTTCATGATGCCCGTCGTTATGGCGTTGTTGTTCATTTTCGGCTGGATCATGTATGTGCTTATCATCCGCTGGGTAATCGACCGCGATCTTTTTACCTCTTTGCTGGCGACATTCGGCATCGCTTTTGTTCTTCAACAACTTCTCAACCTTGCCTTCGGCCCGGAAATCCAAACGGCCAATTCAGGTATGCAAACCCGCACGTTGTTCAGCACCGTTTCGGTTGCGGAAATCAAAGTGGTCTCGTTTATTCTGTGCTGCATTTTAGCCGCCCTCATCGTTGCCTTTATGAAGCGAAGCCGCATGGGACAAGCCATTCGCGCAACCGCGCAGGACCCGCGCGCGGCCCGCATCATGGGCATCGACACGGAACGGGTGTACGCCTTTACCTATGCGCTGAACGCTGCCATTTGCGGTGCCGCCGGCGTGTTGATCGCCATGATTTGGGTCATTCAGCCGTTTTACGGCATTACCCATTCGATCCGGTCGTTTGTTATCGTCACCGCCGCCGGTCTCGGTAATTTACCGGGCGTCATTGTTTCGGCTCTCGGCCTCGGCGTGATCGAACAATTCGGCGGCTTCGTATTGGGTGCCGAGTTCCAACAGGTCGCCGTCGTCGGCATGCTGCTGATCGTACTAATCTGGCGGCAGCATCAAATGCGTAAATTGCGTCAGGTGGTGCAATGAGCCGTTTTCTCAAAGGTGTCGACAGTTTTGAAACAAACGAGCGCAAGCAGCTGCCGTTTTATATCGGCCTTGTCGGCTTCGGACTGATCGCACCGTTCCTGTTTCCAAATTACTTGTTTCAGATCGCCATCCTTTGGATCATGATTTTGTTCGCCCAAACTTGGGACACCATGGGCGGGCAGATGGGCTACAATTCGCTCGGTAACATTTTCTTTTTCGGCGCCGGGATGTACATCTCCGCCATCGTGCAGGTCGGCCTCGTTTATGATGTCGGCGTTTACACATCCGCCGCGGGGGCGGGTAAGGCGTCCTTCACGCCTGAACAGTACTATCAGGGCATTATTTACGGCACCCTCGCGGCCGCGTTTGGCTCAGCCCTCCTCGCGCCCATATTAGGACTCATTATGTTCGGCCTTAGGGCCGCTTACTTTGCAATCGGCACCCTTGGTATCGCGCTGGCAGCCGGTGAACTATTCGGTGCTTGGCAATGGGTCGGAGGTGGTGGTGGCATCGCCATGCCGGTGCACCCGGGCACGGCGGATGCCCGTGCGGAGTTTTTCTATTGGTTCAGTTTTGGCGCCGCAGTCATTACATTCCTCGCGCTCAAAAGGCTTTATCAAACCCGTTTCGGCCTCGCCATTAACGCGATTCGCGACGATGAAGATAAAGCCGAGGCGCTTGGTGTTCACACATTGCGTCATAAAATCGTCGCCTGGTCCGTCTCGGCATTTTTCCTCGGCATCTCGGGCGCCATTTTCGGCAACATGACCGGCTTCATCGAACCCCTCGAAGTCGCCTTCCCGACCGTCACCTTCGGTATCTTTATGGTCGCCATGCCGCTCCTGGGCGGCAAAGGAACTCTGTGGGGTCCAGTCATGGGCGCCATCGTGTTTCACTTGGTGAAGGAAGTGACATGGACCTACCTTTTGGGCTGGCAGTGGGTCGCGCTCGGTATGATCATCATCATCACTGTCGTGTTTTTCCAACAAGGCATCATGGGCTGGATGAAAGAAAAATGGCCCGAAAAATTCGGCGTCGTCATCGATCAAACCGCAACCGAAGCACGCAATAAGGGAGCCGCGGAATGACGTCATCCGTGATCGAGGTCGACAACGTTTCGAAAGCCTTCGGCGGCGTCATTGCCAACAAGGAAATTTCGCTGACCGTGCCAAACGGCAAAATCACCGGCTTGATCGGTCCTAACGGTTCGGGCAAAACGACGCTGTTTAACTCCATCGTCGGTTATCACCCCATTGATGACGGCTCGATTAAATTCGAAGGAAACGAAATATCGACGATGCGCGTTCAGGAAATTGCACGCCTCGGATTGATCCGCACATTCCAGCAAACGCGGATCTTCTCCAAAATGAACTGTATCGATAACCTGCTGATTTCGATCCCGCATCGCACGGCAACTTTCAAGGACATGTTCAGGTCTTACGATCCGGAAACGCTCGACAAAGCCGAGGCATTGCTGGAATTCGTCGGATTGTATCAAAAACGGTTCCTGATCGCCGGCGAGTTGTCGTTCGGCCAACAACGCCTGCTCGAGTTCGCGACGGCGCTGATGAACGAGCCGAAAGTATTATTGTTGGACGAGCCGACCGCGGGCATCAACCCGACACTCATCAACGGTCTCATCGACCGCTTGAAACGCGCCAACACGGATTTCGGCATTACGCTGTTTGTGATTGAACACAACATGCGGGTCATCATGAACCTGGCCGAAAATATTTATTGCCTGGCGCATGGTGAATTATTGGCGCATGGCACGCCTGATGAAATTCAAAATGATCAGCGCGTAATCGACGCTTATTTGGGGGCGCACTGATGGCTGAATCACGCGCCGGCGGCTATCATATCGGGTCTGTCGATACGGTCATCTCGGTCGAGGAAGTCGACCGCCAGGCCCGCCAACTTGCCGAGCCGATTCCGATTGAAAAAATCGGATCGCTCGCGAACAACAAGCCCTATGTAACCATCAGCGGCTTGAATGCAGGTTACGGCAAGATGGAGATCCTGCACGATTTCAATTTGCAGGTCGCGAAAGGACAGTCGCTGTGCCTGATCGGTCCGAACGGCGCCGGCAAATCAACAATCCTGCATTCGATTTACGGTTTTACGAACATCTTTAACGGCACCATCACAATTGAATCTGATGCCGGACCGCGCGAAATCACCGCTCTAAGTCCGAATCAAAAACTCAAGGAAGCCGGTATCGCTTATATCCTACAGGACAAATCCATCTTTCCGAGCATGACGGTCGAGGAAAATCTCTGGATGGGCGGCTTTTTGATGGATAGCCCCACGCAAGCCAAAGAGGCGGCCGAGAAGGTCTTCGCCAAATACGACCGTCTAGCGGCACGGCGCACCCACCAGGCCAAGGTCCTCTCGGGCGGTGAACGGCGCCTGTTGGAAATTTCACGCGCGCTCGTCATGGAGCCGGATGTTTTGCTCGTGGACGAGCCGTCCATCGGGCTTGAACCGCGCTTTATCGATTTGGTGTTTGAAATTCTTGACGACTTGCAACGCAACGAAGGCAAAACCATCATCATGGTCGAGCAGAACGCCAAGCGCGGACTCGAGTTTGCCGATCTCGGCTATGTGCTGGTATCGGGCGAATTGGCCATGGCCGATAAAGGAAACGACCTGCTCGAAAACCCGGATGTCGGGCGCCTTTTCTTAGGCGGTTAAGCCCTATTCCCGGTCCATCGTGAAAAGCGCCAACGGGCCGATGGCAACAAACACGGCCATAGCCCCAAATGCAATGAGCCATGCTTGCGGCTCATTCTCACCGCCCGCCACATCGAGGACGGCACCAAATACGAACGGCATGATGAACGCGGCACTAAAAGCAAGCATCGCATGCACCGCCATAGAAGCGCCATGCCGGGCCGGTTCGGCGCGCGCGAGCAGCCCTGCATTGATGATGCCGGAGTCGGCAGTCACGATAAAACCGTAGAAACACGCAATCACAAACACGATGACGAACGTGGCCTCGACGGACAGCGCAAGCGCAATCCCGGTTGCTGCCGATAAAGCCATGATGGCCATGATAACAACGCGGCGGTTGATATGTTGTGAGAGCTTGCTCGCCAGCAGGATCGCCGGCAGGCCGAGAGCCGTCATGATGGAAGCAACCGCCGGCGGCGCGAGATCGAATTGGAAATTCAGCGAGGCTTGATTTGAGGCCGCAAAAACCAAGAGTGCCACGATCCAAGCCCGCATCACCGCGGATTCGCCGTTATGTACGGCATAAGCAATCGAATGGGCGAGCGCGCGGCGATTTTGCAGGACCGGCCTGAAATCGAAAATGGGGCGTGACTCAAGTGAATGTTGCCGGGGTTTTGGGTGAACGAAAAGTACAACCATGATCAATCCGATAAAGGGGCCGACCGCTAATAATTGGAACGCGCCGCGCCAACCGAAAGCATCGGCCAACACACCCGTCAGTGAAAACGAGATACTGACGCCGACGGTAAATGTTGCGGTGAAAATCGCAGCGGCATGATCTCGTTGCTCCGCGGGCACACGTTCGTTAAGCGCCTTCAGGCCCGGCATATACATGCCGGCAAACCCGACCCCTTGCAGGCCCCACCACACACTCGCACTCACAAGACCCACGGCGGTGTATGCGAATCCAATCGGCGCGATCATGCTGACAAATAGTCCGAATAGAATAACCCGGCGCGCATCAATACGGTCCGTGAGCGCCGAAAGGATCGGCACGCTCGCGGCATACCCCGCGAAATAAACACCGCTGATCCAACCAGCGGCTGTATTCGATAGCCCCCATTCGGCCTTGAACGTCGGCAGTAACGCCGGATAGGCGACGATGCCGATCATGCCGAGAACCGTCGCGCTGAACATTACTGCGATGAGCCCGTTAGCCGGTAAGGTCTTCATGGGAATCGTCGCAAGGCCATGAGGTATCCGCTTTTTCGAATGCCGCATTTTATGCCGGAAGCAACAACCATTGGGGCAAAAAAATGGAGCGGGCGATGAGATTCGAACTCACGACTTCAACCTTGGCAAGGTTGCGCTCTACCCCTGAGCTACGCC
>Ga0181579_10000867_pt1 | contig 25112 bp, 19 predicted proteins | sample 071ome_24_FD_132996 | JGI IMG/M metagenome (GOLD analysis project Ga0181579, IMG submission 132996) | Coastal salt marsh microbial communities from the Groves Creek Marsh, Skidaway Island, Georgia - 071402CT metaG (megahit assembly) | ecosystem: Environmental > Aquatic > Marine > Intertidal... | reverse complement strand
GGCTTACGCCCACCGCCCGCACGCCCCTTCTTGCTCCCTCCTCCTTCCCCCTAGCCCCCGGCCCGCCTTGGGGGTATAGTCCCGCCGCGCTGGCGGGCGCGCATACCGCGACGCCGGGCGTGTATCCTGAACCGCCCCAACCGGGGCATTGGCGACCGGGCCTAGGCACACCTCGTCCGGCCACGATCATCGCTGAATGGGAGAGAAGGCATGACTGCTGGCCAGGACACCATGAAGACCCGACGCAGCTTGAGCGCGGCGGGCAAGAGTTACGACTATTACAGCCTCGAGGCGATGGCCGATGGCGGCTATCCCGAGATCCGCACCCTGCCCTATTCGCTGAAGGTGCTGCTGGAGAACCTGCTGCGCTATGAAGACGGTCGCAGCGTCACCACCGACGACATCAAGGCGGTCGCGGCCTGGGTGAAGGACAAGAAATCCAACCGCGAGATCGCCTATCGCCCGGCCCGGGTGCTGATGCAGGACTTCACCGGCGTGCCCGCCGTGGTCGACCTCGCCGCGATGCGCGACGCGATGGTCAAGATGGGCGGCAATCCGGAACGGATCAATCCGCTCTCGCCGGTCGATCTGGTGATCGACCATTCCGTGATGGTGGATAATTTCGGCGCCGCCGATTCCTTCCAGAAGAACGTCGATCTCGAGTTCGAGCGCAACGGCGAGCGGTATGAATTCCTGCGCTGGGGCTCCGAAGCGTTCCGCAACTTCCGCGTGGTGCCGCCGGGAACCGGCATCTGCCATCAGGTGAACCTGGAATACCTGGCCCAGACGGTCTGGACCAAGGAAGAGGACGGCAAGACCGTCGCCTATCCCGACACCTTGGTCGGCACCGACAGCCACACCACCATGGTGAACGGCATGGCGGTCCTCGGCTGGGGCGTCGGCGGCATCGAGGCCGAGGCGGCGATGCTCGGCCAGCCGGTCTCCATGCTGATCCCCGAGGTTGTCGGCTTCAAGCTGACCGGCAAGATGCCGGAAGGCGCGACGGCGACCGACCTGGTGCTGACCGTCACGCAAGCGCTGCGCGCCCAGGGTGTTGTCGGCAAGTTCGTCGAGTTCTTCGGCCCCGGCCTGGATGAGCTAACCCTGGCCGACCGCGCGACGATCGCCAACATGGCCCCGGAATACGGCGCCACCTGCGGCTTCTTCCCGATCGACGCCGAGACCATCTCCTATCTCAAGTTCACCGGCCGCGAGGACGACCGCATCGCGCTGGTCGAGGCCTATGCCAAGGCCCAGGGCATGTGGCGCGACGCCAACAGCCCGGACCCGGTGTTCACCGCCTCGATCTCGCTCGATCTATCGACCGTCGTGCCCTCGATGGCCGGACCGAAACGCCCGCAGGACCGGGTGCTGCTGTCCGAAGCGGCGAACGAATTTAACAACAAGGTGCTCGGCGATCTCGGCACCGGGCATGTCCGCTCCATGCCGGTCGAGGGCGAGGATTACGAGCTTTCCGACGGCGACGTGGTGATCGCCGCGATCACCAGCTGCACCAATACCTCCAACCCCTCGGTGCTGATCGCCGCCGGATTGGTGGCGCAGAAGGCCAACGCGCTGGGTCTGAAAGCCAAGCCCTGGGTGAAGACCTCGCTCGCCCCCGGCTCCCAGGTGGTGACCGACTATCTGGAAAAGGCCGGCCTGCAGAGCGAGCTGGACCAGATGGGCTTCAACCTCGTCGGTTATGGCTGCACGACGTGCATCGGTAACTCCGGTCCCCTGCCCGGCCCGCTGGCCCAAGCGGTCGATGGCGGTGATCTAGTGGTCACCTCGGTGCTGTCCGGCAACCGCAACTTCGAAGGCCGGGTCAGCCCGCACGCCAAGGCGAACTATCTCGCCTCGCCGCCGCTGGTGGTTGCCTACGCGATCGCCGGCTCGATGACCAAGGATCTCTACACCGATCCCCTGGGCGAGGACCAGGACGGCAATCCGGTGTTCCTGAAGGACATCTGGCCGACCAACAAGGAGATCGAGGATGTCATGCGGCAAAGCCTGTCGCGCGAGATGTATCGCTCCCGCTACGCCAATGTCTTCCAGGGGCCGGAGGAATGGCGCGCGGTGCGGGCCACGCCGACCATGACCTATACCTGGAACTCGGGCTCGACCTATGTGCAGAACCCGCCCTATTTCGAGGGCATGCAGGCCGAGCCGGGCGATATCGCCGATATCGTCGGCGCGCGCCCGCTGGCTCTGCTGGCCGATTCCATCACCACCGACCACATCTCGCCTGCCGGCTCGATCAAGCAGGACGGCCCGGCCGGTGACTATCTGATGGAGCGTCAGGTTCGTCCGCTCGACTTCAACTCCTACGGCGCGCGGCGCGGCAATCATGAAATCATGATGCGCGGCACCTTCGCCAATATCCGGCTGCGCAACGAGCTGACGCCGGATATCGCAGGCGGCTACACCAAGCATCAGCCGTCGGGCGAGCAGATGGACATCTACACCGCCTCGATGAAGTATCAGGCCGAGGGCGTGCCGCTGATCGTCGTCGGCGGCAAGGAATACGGCACCGGCTCGTCGCGCGACTGGGCCGCCAAGGGCACCTATCTGCTGGGCGTCAAGGCGGTCATCGTCGAGAGCTTCGAGCGGATCCACCGCTCGAACCTAGTGGGCATGGGCGTTCTGCCGCTCCAGTTCAAGGACGGCGACAATCGCAAGTCCCTGGGCCTCAAGGGTACCGAGACCTATGACATCACCGGGATCGCCGGCGGCATCACGCCCCGGATGGACGTCGCCTGCAAGATCACCTTCGCCGACGGCTCCACCAAGGACGTCACCCTGCTGTGTCGGATCGATACCGCCGACGAGGTCGACTACTACCGCCACGGCGGCATCCTGCAATATGTTCTCAGAGGCATGCTGAAAGCAGCCTAGGACTCGTTACACCACCCCGGGGCGTCTCGATTGGTCGCCCCGGGGTTTTTCATTTCCGCGCCGGGCTTTCCGGCGCTTCAGATCCCGGAGCATGGTCATGGCCGCCTATCAATACATCTACGTCATGAAGGGCTTGTCCAAGACCTTCCAGGGCGGGCGCGAGATCCTGAAGAACATTCATCTCTCGTTCTTCCCGGGCGCCAAGATCGGCGTGCTGGGCGCGAACGGCGCTGGTAAATCCACGCTGCTGAAGATCATGGCCGGGGTCGAGAAGGACTTTCAGGGCGAGGCCTGGGCCGCCGACGGCGTGAAGGTCGGCTATCTGCCCCAGGAGCCGGAGCTCGAGGCCGGCAAGACCGTGCATGACATCGTCATGGAGGGCATGGGCGAGACCAAGGCGCTGCTCGACCGCTTCAACGAGGTCAGCGCGCGCTTCGCCGAGGAGATGACCGACGACGAGATGAACGACCTGCTGGCCGAGCAAGCGGAGTTGCAGGAGAAGATCGACGCCGCCAATGCCTGGGATATCGACAGGACCATCGACATCGCCATGGACGCGCTGCGCCTGCCGCCGAGCGACGCCGATGTCGGCCCGCTCTCTGGTGGCGAGAAGCGTCGGGTCGCGCTGTGCCGCTTGTTGTTGTCGGCGCCGGACATGCTGCTGCTGGACGAGCCCACCAACCATCTGGACGCCGAATCCGTCGCCTGGTTGCAGCGTTTTCTGCACGACTTCCCCGGGACCGTCGTGACGGTTACCCATGATCGCTATTTCCTGGACGAGGTGGCCGGCTGGATCCTGGAACTGGATCGCGGCCAAGGCATTCCCTACGAGGGGAACTACTCCGGCTGGCTTGAGCAGAAGCAAAAACGCCTACAGCAGGAAGGCCGTCAGGAAGCCTCGCGGGCGCGCATTCTCGCGGACGAGTTGGAATGGGTTCGCTCTTCCCCGCGCGCGCGGCAGGCCAAGAGCAAGGCCCGGCTCGGCGCTTATGAGGCGCTGCTGGCTCAAAGCCAGGAGAAAACCCAGGACACCGCCCAGATCATCATTCCCGCGGGGCCCCGCCTCGGCGACATGGTCATCGAGACCCAGGGTCTCGGCAAGGGCTTCGCCGACCGGCTCCTGATCGACGATCTCAGCTTTAAACTGCCGCCCGGCGGTATCGTCGGCATTATCGGCCCGAACGGCGCGGGCAAGACGACGCTTTTTCGCATGATCACCGGCAACGACACGCCGGACCAGGGCACCATCAGCGTCGGAGAGACCGTGAAACTCGGCTATGTGGACCAGTCTCGCGACTCGCTGAAACCAAATGCCACGGTTTACGAGGAAATCTCGGACGGCCAGGAAGAGATCGAGCTCGGCAAGCGCAAGATGCAAAGCCGCGCCTATTGCGGGTTGTTCAACTTTCGCGGCCCGGATCAGCAGAAAAAGGTCGGCCAATTGTCTGGCGGCGAGCGAAACCGCGTGCATCTCGCCAAGATGCTGAAATCAGGCGCCAACGTCATCCTGCTTGACGAGCCGACCAATGATCTCGATGTCGACACCTTGCGAGCCTTGGAAGAGGCGTTGTTGGAATTCGCCGGTTGCGCCGTCGTGATTACCCATGATCGCTGGTTTCTGGACCGCATCGCCACCCACATCCTCGCTTTCGAGGGCGACAGCCACGTGGAGTGGTTCGAGGGCAACTACCAAGCCTACGATGAAGACAGAAAGCGCCGCCTCGGCGCCGTCGCGGAACAACCTCATCGGATCAAATACAAGCCGATCGTGCGGACGTAGCGAAGAATCGGCTTCCAGACGCCACGCGCCCCCCGGAGCGGGGTCTCGTGAGAGACTGATCAGCTATCGGTTTGTAGATTCGCGAGATTTTCCCGCATGGCCTCGATCAGCGCCGCGATCTTGCCGCCGTTGCGCTGAATCACCGAGTTATACTCGTTTCGCTGGCTGATCCCCATGCTGACGCCTTCGATCACGACGTCGACGATCTTGAAGCTCTCGCCCTTGGGCAGCATGCGCCACATGACATTGATGCTGGAACCCGAGCGCTTCGGATCGAAGATCCGCGAGCGCACGAAGACGTATTTTCGGTTCCCCTTTTCATGACCGGTCACTTGGATTTGCTGACCGGAATAGTCATTGAACCGCTTGGAATAGGTGAAAACGATAATCTTCTCGAAAAGATCCAGATACTCCGCGCGTTGCTCCGGCGTGGCCAGGTTCCAATTGCGGCCGAGCACGAACTGCCCGATCCATCGCATATCGAAACCTTCGTTCAAGAGTTTGGCGAAGCCTTCGCGTTTGGCGTCGGGCTTCATCTCTTGATCCGAAACCAAGGCAATCGCCTGAGCGCTAAGCGTGTCAATGAATGCCTCGGCGCGTTCGCCCTCACTTCCCGCGCGCGCGTCCGATACCACGAAAACCGCCGCGAAAATGATTAAGGCGAATGCCCTCAAACCGGCCATGGCAATCCTCAATTGCTGGAAATCTCTCAACTACCCGCCGGAGGAGCTTAGCGGCGCTCCGGCTTCCGGTGTCGGCAGATGACGGTCGAACTCCTCGGATAGATCCGGAGTCGATTCATCAATGGGAATGATGCCGTTGTTTACCGCCGCCTTGCGTTGCTGGCGATATATGCTGCGAACCTTGGCATAGAAATCGATGGAGTCGTTTCTAAGATCATCGATGCGATCGAAATTCTCGGCGCGGAAATCAACGGCCTGAACGACCCGCCGGCCGATTCCGAATGGGCGACGGAAATCGCGTTCGCCGAGATAGGTGAACGGATCAATGAAATAGTCGACCACTAGCCCCGCGGTATCCCTGACATTCGACGGTCCAAGGAGCGGCAGCATGAGGAAAGCGCCCTCCGAGACCCCATGAACACCCAGGGTCTGACCGAAATCCTCTTCTCGATACGGCAGGCCGAGTCCGTCGGCGGCGTCGACGATGCCAAACAGCGCGCCGTTAACCACGAACCGCGCCGAGGTCACTTTCGCGTGATCCCAATCGCCCTGCATCACATCGTTGGCCAGGGTCACGGGCGATTTCAGCCACCGCAGAAAATTCCGAACGGCGTCGCGAATCGGGTCGGGCACGGCTTCCTTGTAGACGTAGGAAACCGGGCGTAGGACGACCTGGTCGAGGACATCGTTGACCGCGAAGATCGCGCGGTTCACCGGCTCGATCGGATCGTTAACATCGGCCACCCCATCCGATGTCGCCGACGCGCAGGCACCAAGCATCAAGGCGCCGAAAAGCGCGGGACCAAGCCGACTCCATCGCACAAGACGCCTTGCCAGGCCCTGTCGTTGCAGTTCGCCATTCTCGACCGACATTTCGTATTCCGCCGCCAGCATTCGAGACCGACCTCGACTTCCGTTGCCACGCATATCCGCCAAGGTCGAGGACGACTTTCGCGAGATAGCATTAAACCAAGGACTTAGCATACGTACACCCAGGCTGGCCAGCGTCACGCGGGAACCGATGGAACGCCTAACGGAGGAATGTTGCAAAAATATCGCTAAATTGAGTGAGAAGCCACACATTCGCGATGCCGGGGATAGGTTATCGGGTACGCCGGGCCATGGCATAGGCTCGTCTCTGCCATTCCGCCGCGCCGACGGCCCTGTAAAGTCGTCCGGATTGCATAAGCAACGCCGTCGCCGTGGCGTTGTCCTGATTGATGCTCAACGCGCCGATCTGAAACAAGGCGTCGGCCTCGCCGATACGATCACCGGCCTGTTGAAACAAGCCCCTGGCTTCGGCATAGGCCATCTGCACCTGGGGCAGATTGTCCTGCAACGCCTCCAGGTCACCGATCGCCCGGACCGCCGCCGCCTCTTGCGCCAGATCACGCAGGCTCCGATACATCGTTCGCGCGGAAATGAAGTTCACCCGGGCCCGATCCGCGTTGTCCATGAGCAGATCCAACTGCCCAAGATCCATCAGGGTCTGCGCCTGGTCCCGCGCGCCGCCGACATTCTGGTAGTGACCGTAGGCCTCCTTCATCGCCTCTCGAGCTTGACGGTTGCGCCCCTTGGCGGTTTCGACATGGCCACGCCCCTTCAGGGCATCCGCCATCGCGCCCAGGGATTGCGCGTTCTTGCCGAGTGACAGGGCTCGCTCGAATAGACCTCTCGCCTCGTCAAGCCTGCCGGCGAGACGCTCCATCTCGCCCAAGCCAACCAGCAAACGCGCCTCCAATCCCTTGTCATTGGCATCGGTGAAATGATTGCGGGCCGCCACCCCGTTGGCGCGGGCATAATCGAACCGGATGCGTGATCGACGCAAATCGCCGCGTCCGGACAGCAAATCACTGTTTCCGACCCTAAGGCCGGCATCGCGATACCGGTCCGCGCCCTCAAGCGCCGAGGCCTGCGCCTCATTCGGTCGCGAGAGCATGCGGTAGATATCGGTGATCGCCATGCGGACATGCCCCTCGCCGATAAAGTCGCCGGTGCGTCGATACAGCGTAAGCGCGCGCTCCAGCCGGTTCTGCGCCTCGCTGGTTTTCCGGGTCTGGCGATCGATTTCCGCGCGGCAGAACAAGGCATGCGCCTCGCCGGTCCTATCGGCCGATTGGGTAAACAGGAACCTCGCTTGATCGTAGGCGCCGCTGGCTTCGTCGTTCTGCGTCAGCTTGGCGCAGCATTCCGCGTAGTTCAGAAGGGCATTGCCCTGGCCCATCCGATCATTGGCTTGCTCGAAAAGCCGACGGGCCTCCTGAAAGGATTGTTTCGCGGGTTCATGGTTGCGAAGCCCCAATTCCAAAAGGCCCAACTCGAGATAGCCCTGGCCCTGGCCGCGGGGCTTACCGTCCTTCTGGTAGACCTCGATCGTATCCGTGAAGATCTTTCGCGCGGCCTCGGCGTTGCCGTTTTCCAACTCAAGTTGCCCGAGGCTCAACCGGGTATCCGCATATCCCTCCTGCTCTCCGGCCTCCTTGAAAAGCTGCGCCGCCTCTTGATAGTTCTTTCGCGCATCGTCATCGAGGCCGAAAATTCGGAAGCCTTCGCCCTGTGCCCACAAGCGGCCCGCGGTCGCGACCGGCCCGGTACTGAGGACACCGCCGGAGCGCATTGCCTGAATACCGCCGGACCGCTGAATGTTCCGGGACACCGCCCAATCCACGAATAGACTGGCAAGCCCGAAGAACCCAGCCGTGGCGGCGACGAGATGCTGGAAATTCGGAGCCCGACCGATCGTGAAGAAATAGCTAGCGAGGACGGCAATGGCGGTCAGTCCGAGAATCGTGAACCGGCGCTGCCAGGTTCCCAAACTTCCTCGTCGTTTCGCGCGGCCTATCGCTGTTCGCACCGGAGTTCACCGCTTTCACATGATCAGGGGTTGAGGACGATGGTTACGCTCATCGCGCCCAGAATCATCTAGCATTTTAGATAGTCACGGAATTTTGTCCCGTTCTTTCGCGTTTCGTTCGTCATCTCTTCGAGTATACCACCTAAAGAGCGGCTTGGAGAGCATCGGCAAAATGTATATCGGGAACTGTACCACTCCCAGATAAAGCCACATATCCTCGGCCGCGCCCGCCCCGACCACCGGAAGAAGCAATGCGAAATTGCGGTTGCCACTGGCGAGCGCCGTCGCGCCGGCGAAGGATTTGGGTAAGCGGAAGAACACACCGGCGGTGATCACCTGAAGCAACGCGCTGGCAAGAAACGCGGTTGCCAGGAAAATCGGAATGCGCTCGGGATTGTTTTCCACCGCGTGGTGCAAGCCTCCCATGATCGTCACCGCGAACACCGCCAGCAATATCACCAGCACCCCATCAACGGCGGGGCCGGTTTCCGCCGCCCGGCGGGCGCCGAGGAGATACCGCGCGCCTTGGCCGACGACGAAACAACCCACCACCATGAGCAACAACCGTCCGGCGATCGCCAGTGCCGGCACCGCGCCAAACCCATCGCCCACGAAAGCCGTCAGCACGAGCGGAAGCGTTATCGGAAACAGTAGCGTTGCCCCGAGCATGACCAGCAACGCGGCCGCCCCGTCCAGCCCCAGCAATAGCGCCAGCCCCGGCACCGTCACAAGCGGCGGGCAAGCGCTCCACGCGACAAGGACAACCAACAAGCCGGCCGGCAGATCCAACGACCACCCAACCAGGAACACGATGACCGGTACCGCCAGCAATACCCAGATCACGCCGATCGCAACCAACCCGGAATGACGAATTCGTTCGCGAATCACCACGGGGTCGAGTCGGTATATCGAGATCGCGAACATTAGAAGAACCAACGGCTCGGCCAACGGTCTGGCCAACATCGTAAGACTTGGCCAGAACAGCCCGACCACGAAACCGCTAGGGAGAACCCAAGTCCCGTGCTTGCCGATGAGGGAAAGGAACGATCCGATAGTCACAAATTCTTCAATCACGTTGGAGAAAAAACAAGCCGACTCGGTTTCGGCGCCGGACGGATCTCGCTATGGTCGCCGCATGACACATCCCGACCCCCTGATCACGCGTCGGCTCAGTGTTTCACCGGACTGGATCGACTACAACGGGCATATGAATGTCGGCTATTACGGCGTGGCATTCGACAAGGCGACCGACGCTCTCCTCGACCTGTTGGGCCTGGGCGAGGCCTATCGCTATGCCTCGGACGCCTCGATGTTCATTGTCGAGGCGCATATGACCTATGATCGCGAGGTCTCCGAGGGCGCCCCGCTGAGATTTGAGACGCAAGTGCTGGACGCGGACGAAAAACGGCTTCATATGATTCACGCCATGTACCACGACACCGAGGGTTATCTGGCGGCGACAAACGAACTCATGGGCCTTCACGTGGACTTGAATCAGCGACGCTCGGCCCCGTTTCCCGAGGCGGCGCGGAACAAGCTGGACGCGATGGTCCGAGAGCACGAAAAGCTGGATCGGCCAAGGCAACGCGGCCGGGTGATTGGAATACGCCGCGGCTCTTGAGACGTGGTACGCGGCGGTAAGAGTGACGGAAGACAGAGAGGCAGGAAAAGGTGCAACAGACACAACAATACGGAGCGGAAACCCTTCGCGCGATGGAAGAGCGGTCCATCGAACCCACGCCGGAGAACTACGCGGTCTGGTATTCTTTCGTTACAGGCACCAACGCGGAGTTGCGCAAGCAAGTCGAGATCATGGCCAGCAATGACCAGGAATTCGACAAGTTCCGCAATCAATCGCTTTTCGAGGAATATGTTCTCCCCGATCTAGCGGCCGGCGCGATCGCCAGCGCCGGAGATGATCTCGACAACATCGTCTATCGATTGAACAGCACCGTCGGCGAAGCCGGCGAGAGCGCCGAGAAATACGGCGCCGCCCTGGCCCAGGCCAGCGATAGTTTGGGCGCCGGGGGGGCGGATGTCCAGGCGATCGTCGGCTCTCTGATGGCCGAAACCAAGGCCATGCAGGAACGCAACGCCGCCTTGCAGGCCGAGCTCATGGAGTCCACCAGCGAAATCGACGCGCTTCGCGAAAAACTGGAGGATTCCAAGCGCGAGGCGGAAACCGACGGCCTTACCGGCATCGCCAATCGGAAATGCTTCGACCGCTCCCTGGACGAGATTTCCACCGCGGCCCAAGCGAGCGGTGAGACAATGTGCCTCCTCATGGTCGATATCGATTTCTTCAAGAAGTTCAACGACACCTTTGGGCACGCGACCGGTGACCAGGTTCTAAAGCTGGTTGCCCGCACCCTGACCGACTGCGTACGGGACGAGGACGTCGCGGCGCGCTATGGCGGCGAGGAGTTCTCGGTGATCCTGCCGGGCGCGGATCTCGACAAGGCCTGGGAGATCGGCGAGCGCATTCGCACCCAGGTCGGCGACAAGAAAATCATAAAACGCAGCACCAACGAGGACCTGGGCACCATCACCCTGTCGGTCGGCGTTGGCCGATATCGCCCCGGCGAACCGACCGCGGATTTGATGAAGCGGGCGGACGAAGCGCTCTATCTCTGCAAGGAACAAGGGCGCAACCGGGTCCTTACCGAAGAGAATCTTCCGGGCTGATCGCGGCTCGCTCCGATGCTATTGCCGCGACGCGACGGCGAGCCGGTCCAGCGCCGGCCCACTGATCGTGTAAGGGATCCAGTCCCCCTTTTGATTCATGCCAAGCCCTTCATAGAAGGCGCGAGCGGTGTTTCGCGCGCTGACGCTCAGCTCAAGCTTCGAGCAACCTCTCTCGCTTGAAATCCCCGCCAGCTTTCGCATGAGCAGGGTTCCTATCCCTCGCCCCCGCGCCCGATCGGTCACGATCAAGTCCTCGACATAGAGGGCGGGCCGCCCCTGCCATGTGGAGTAGATGTAGAAGTACAAGGCTAGGCCGACCGCCTCTCCTTCCTCCTCCGCCAACAGCGAATGAAACAGCGCACCCGGCCCAAACCCGTCACGAGCGATATCGGCGACGGTCGAGCGCATCTCCGACGCGCTGTCCTGGGCGGCGGCCAGATCGCGGATGAGGCCGTGAACGGTCGACGCGTCCTCGACGGTCGCGTGGCGCGTGGTGATTGCCATATTGTCCTCCCTATCAACGGGAAATCCCCGGTGGGTTTTGCAGATACCCCACAAGCCCTGTATATCCCTAGTGTCGCCTAGGTTGTACGTGGTCGAAACACATGAATGTTCCGCTGTCAGCCCGGATCTGGTTGCGGTTTCGGCGCGTGGCCAGGGATCAACAGTTAAGATTGTCGGCCTTGGCGCTTGTCGTCGGGGTCGTGGCGGCGTTCGGCGCCGTCGCGCTACGCGAGCTTATCGAACTGTTTCAGCAGGGATTTTTCGGCGACCCGACGGAACGGCTTGCCTCTCTGGTTGCTTCACTACCGGCGTGGAAAGTCGTCCTGATGCCGGCACTGGCGGGCCTCCTGGTCGGCGTTTTCGTCAGATTCGCCCTGCGCGATCAACGCTCCCACGGCGTGGCGGAGGTTATCGAGGCCAGCGCCATCCATGGCGGACGCATGACCCTGCGCGACGGATTGGTCTCCGCCATCGTCAGCGCGGTTTCCATCGGCGGCGGCGCATCGGTCGGGCGCGAAGGACCGGCGATTCATCTCGGCGGCGCTCTCGCCAGCACCTGCGCCGGGTTCTTCAAGCTCGACCGCTCCCAGTCCCGGATCATACTCGGCGCCGGAGCCGCGTCGGCGATCGCGGCGTCGTTCAACGCCCCTTTCGCGGGCGTCTTTTTCGCTCACGAGGTGATCATCGGGCACTACGCGTTGCCCGCCTTCGCGCCGGTCGCGGTGGCGTCGATTACCGGCACCGTCATCGCGAGAATCTATTTCGGCGATTTCCCGGCCTTTCATATCGCCGCCCACGAGATTTCCTCGTTCCTTGAGATGCCCGCCTTCGCCTTGCTCGGGGTGGTTTGCGCCTTTGCCGCGATCGCCTTCATTCACTGTGTGCCGATCGTTCAAGCCGTCCATGTTCGATGCAAGATTCCACGTTGGGCGTCGCCGGCGATCGGCGGCTTGGTGGTGGGCGTCATGGCGCTTTGGTTTCCCGAGGTTCTGGGGGTGGGATACGAGGCAACCGACCGGGCTCTGAACGGCGAGTATCTGCTGATCACTCTCATCGCGCTGGCGGTCGCGAAACTGCTGGCCACGGCGATCTCCCTCGGTTCGGGTTTCGGCGGCGGTGTGTTCAGTCCGTCGCTGTTTATCGGCGCGATGGTGGGCGGTGCGTTTGGAATCGTCGCGGCGCTACCCTTCCCTGAATTGGCGTCGTCCTTGGGCGCCTATACGATCACCGGGATGGGCGCGACGGCCGCCGCCGTGCTCGGCGCGCCGATCTCGACAACCCTGATGATTTTCGAGCTCACCGGCGACTACCAATTGACCATCGCCGTCTTGATCGCCGTCGTCATGGCGACGGTTTTAACCCGGGTTTTCCATGGCCCCTCCTACTTCCTGCACATGTTGAAACGCCGGGGCCTGGACTTGCGCGGCGGACATGATGTCGGCTCGCTCGTGACCGCGCGCGCCGGCGACCTGATGCGCGACGACCATCTGGTCATGGACGCCGACGAGACCCTACCGGCCTTGAGGGCCAACCTGCTGAAAGCCCCGCATGGCGAGGTCTTCGTTCAATCCGACGGCACCTTCTTTGGTCGACTGATGCTCTCCGACATGGGCGACTTGGCCTACGACACGGGCCATGACGATCGGTTAACGGTAGGTGAATTGGTTGAAACTCGAGACTTGCACGTCTACCAGGACGATCCCCTCAAGACGGTTGTCGAGTTGTTTTCTTCCACCGAGGACTCGCTCCTCGCGGTGCTCGACAACCCGCGAGACAGGCGTCTGGTCGGCTGTCTGCACGAGCGTGACGTGATGCGGGCCGAAGGCGCCTATGCCAAGGCCTTGGAGCGGCTTCGCGAGGAAGAACACTAAGCCGCTCCCTAGTCGATTCGGCCCCACTACAAGACATAGCGTACCCGAGAGAACCCGGGAAATGTAATAAGGCGATGGGGTTGGCGCGAGGGTTTTGCGTCGTCTTTCCCAGGCCTATGATGATCGATAACCATCAACCGGCGGGTCAAATCCCGCGCGTCCAAGGATCGCGATAAGGATGTCCGAAGCTTCCTCCTTCCCCGCTCAACCGCCGGCCTCCGCGCCGGGCGCCCCGCCCATCGGGCGGTTTCTGGCCGGGCTGAATCCGGTCCAGCGCCAGGCCGTGGAGGCCCAGGACGGACCGGTCCTGGTTCTGGCCGGCGCGGGAACCGGCAAGACGCGGGTCCTGACAACCCGCCTCGCCTATCTGTTGGCCAGCGGCGCCGCGAAGCCCTGGACCGTTCTGTCGGTCACCTTCACCAACAAGGCGGCGCGCGAGATGCGCGAGCGGGTGGCGGCGATCATCGGGCCGATGGCCGAGCAGATCTGGCTCGGAACCTTCCACGCCCTTTGCGCCCGCATGCTGCGCCGGCACGCGGAACTGGTCGGCCTGCAATCAAACTTCACGATCCTCGACGCCGATGACCAGGTTCGTCTGCTCAAGCAATTGCTCCAGGCCGAGGAAATCGACGACAAGAAATGGCCCGCTCGGGTTCTGATGGGCGTTATTCAGCGCTGGAAGGATCGCGGCCTGACACCAGACAAGGTCTCGCGATCCGACGCCGGAGATCTCGCCAGCGGTAAATTGCGAGAGATCTACGCACAGTATCAGGATCGTCTCCTGGTTCTGAACGCCGCTGACTTCGGGGATCTGCTGCTGCATTGCCTGACCTTGTTCCAGGAACACCCGGATGTCCTCCAGATCTATCAGGACCGGTTCAGCCACATCCTGGTGGACGAGTATCAGGACACCAATGTCGCGCAGTATCTCTGGCTGCGGCTGTTGGCCCAGGGTCGGCGCAATATCTGCTGTGTCGGTGACGACGATCAGTCGATCTATGGCTGGCGGGGCGCCGAGGTCGGTAACATTCTCAAGTTCGAACAGGACTTTCCCGGCGCCCAGATTATCCGGCTTGAGCAGAATTATCGCTCGACCTCGCGGGTGCTCGCCGCCGCGTCCGGCCTGATCAGCCATAACGAGGGACGCCTCGGCAAGACCCTTTGGACGGATGGCGATGACGGCGATCTTCTGATTCTGCGCGGTGTCTGGGACGGCGAGGAAGAGGCGCGGGTCGTCGGTGAGCAGGTGGAGGCACGACAACGCGCGGGCACACCGCTCAGCCAAATGGCGATCCTGGTCCGCGCGGGATTTCAGACCCGCGAGTTCGAGGAACGCTTTCTTACCCTCGGGGTCCCCTATCAGGTCGTCGGCGGCGCGCGCTTCTACGAGCGCATGGAGATCCGAGACGCCATCGCCTATCTCCGGGTGATCAACCAACCCGACGACGATCTGGCGCTCGAGCGAATCATCAACAAGCCGAAACGCGGGATTGGCGCGGCGAGTTTACAAGTCGTGCATCACCTGGCGCGGGCGGAGCAGATCTCGTTTTGGACGGCCATATCACGGATCATCGAAACCGATGAGTTGCGCCCCGCCGCGCGAAAATCCCTGACGAAGGTCATCGAGGATTTCCGGCGTTGGCGAAGCCTCGCGGAGACCGAGGATCACGCCGATCTCGCGGGCATGGTTCTGGACGAGTCCGGCTATACCGGGATGCTTCAGGCCGACAAGTCACCCGAGGCGCCCGGTCGCCTGGAGAATCTTCGCGAATTGGTAAGCGCCTTGGAGGAGTTCGAAAGTCTCGGAAGCTTCCTTGAGCATATCAGCCTGGTCATGGAGAACGCCGAGACCAATAACGGCGATCAGGTCAGCATCATGACCCTGCACGCGGCCAAGGGCTTGGAGTTCGACGTGGTGTTCCTGCCCGGCTGGGAAGAAGGGGTGTTCCCGAACCAACGTTCGCTGGACGAGAACGGCGCGACCGGGCTGGAGGAAGAACGCCGGCTGGCTTATGTCGGTATCACCCGGGCACGAAAGTCGGTGGAAATCAGCCATGCCGCGAACCGGCGCATGTACGGCACCTGGCAAAGCGCGATCCCCTCGCGTTTCGTCGGCGAGTTGCCCGAGGAACACCTGGAAGTCGTCTCCGAGAGCGGCCTCTACGGCGGACGGGGTCATAATGCCTTTGCCAGCGACAATCTCTGGGATGAGCCGGAGGTTCTGCCACCCGGCGGGGGCGGCGGGCGTGGCGGCGGTCGGTACGGCCCCGGCTATCGCCGACGCGGCGGCGCGAGCAATGCCCGGGCGCCGATCGTCGATGGCGAGGGCTATCTCGTCGACCGCTCCGGCGTCAGCTCCTTTTCCCCGGGAGATCGGGTGTTCCACCAGAAATTCGGCATGGGGACCGTCAGCACAGCCGATGGCGACAAACTCGACATCGCCTTCGACAAGGCCGGCGACAAGAAAGTCATCGCCAGTTTCGTCTCCCGCCCGTAATCCCGCCCGCTTGTAACCAAGGACTATCACACGCATGACCCAACCTTGGCAGATCTCCATGGAGGTCCCGGCGGCGCACGCCTTCGACTTCGGTGAAGCGCTCGAGCCCCTGGTCGACAGTTGTTCCACCTTCGAAATCGAAGGAACGGACCAATGGGCGGTGACCGGGATCAGCCAACATTTTCCCGATCACGCGAGCTTGATACGCGCCGTCAAGGACGCGGCGGGCGCGGCTGGAATCGACGCCCCGGACGTTGAAATTCAACAACTTCCAGATGTCGATTGGCTGGCGCGCAACCGGGAGTCCTTCCCCGCGCTCCACTATGGCCGGTTTCTCATTCACGGCTCGCACCAACCCCCCAAACACCCTACCAGCGCGCTTGCCATCGAAGTGGATGCCGGACGCGCCTTCGGCTCGGGCACCCATGGAAGCACCGAAGGTTGCCTACGGTCCCTCGAATGGATCAGCCGCTCGAAACGCCCGCGCCAAATGCTGGACCTCGGATGCGGCTCGGGCATTCTCGCCATGGCGGCGGCGCGGCTTTGGCGGCGGCTTGCGATCCTGGCCGTGGATATCGACATCCACGCGGTCACCACCACGCGGGAGAATATCAAACGCAACCGGGTCGCCCGGCAAATCCGCGCGGCCCGCGCCGACGGTTATCCGCGAGGCAATAACGGCTTCATTGGACGCTGTGAGCTGATAACCGCGAATATCCTCGCCCCGCCGCTGATCGCCATAGCCACAGACGCGCGCCGCTGGCTGCGTCCGGGCGGCGTGATCATCCTGAGCGGCCTCCTCAACCATCAGGCACAAGAGGTCTTCGCCGCCTATCGCGGCCGAGGCTTCATTATGGTCAAACGCACGCGGGTACAGGGTTGGACCACGCTAGTGCTGCGAAAGCCCGGACCGCGCTGATTGTCGGAGCCGTATCCGTTCCGCGTCGAAATGTCGCGAAGCCGCCCGCTCACCGGCGTGTGACTGGCCCGCGATCGAATCTGTCACCATCATTGAGCTATGACGAAACGCGCACGACTTTCATTCGCGGGAATAACGCTTGCGATCGCGGCGGTGGCCTCGCTGATCTATGTCCAGGACATGGACACCGCCAACGCGAATTCCGGCATCCATAACGGCCATCCGGTCGTGGTGGAGTTGTTTACCAGCCAGGGCTGCTATTCCTGCCCGCCGGCCGACAAATATGTCGGGGTCCTGAAGCAGCGCGAGAATGTCATCGCGCTCGCCTACCACGTGGACTATTGGGATTATATCGGCTGGAAGGATCCCTTCGCGACGCCCGTGAACACTCAGCGCCAGCGTGGCTACAGCAAGGCGATGGGGCTCTGGTCCATCTATACGCCTCAGATGGTGATTGACGGCCGACTAGAAGGCGTTGGCTCAAGGACCCGCGATATCTCCAGCAAGATCGGTCGTGTCGGCGCCATGAGCCTGGCGGACCGGGTATCGATCCCGATCAACCTTGACGCCAAGTCCGACACGCTCTCGGTTCGGGTCGAGGGCGGCGCCGCCCCCGAGAATGGTGACATCTGGCTCATCACCTATGACGAGGAAAAGACGACCTCGATCCCACGCGGCGAGAACGCCGGCAAAACCCTGACCGAATACAACATCGTCCGTGGTGTTTGGCGATTGGGTGCGTGGGATGGACAGCCGTTTTCAACCACGGTTCGCGTCAAGGATCTCGAGGTCCAGGCGGACAAGGCCGTGATCCTCATCCAAGAACGAGGCCAGGGCCCGATTTACGGCGCCGCGTTGGCAAGCCTCCGATAGCTCTTCCGCGCGCCACCTCCTCGGCCATGCTTGACCTGCCGCCGTCGCTATCGCAATTATGGCCGCCACGTATGACCGCCACGGGCCGCGCGGACATCCCCGCGCGCCGGCGGCAAATAATCACCGCGAGACCGAGCCTTGTCAGAGAACGACCCCAGAACGATCCAGATTCATCCCGAGGAAGATTACGAGGGAATGCGCAAGGCCGGCCGTCTTGCGGCGGAAACGCTGGACTATATCACGCCTTTCGTGAAGCCCGGGGTGACGACCGAGGAACTCGATACGCTTTGCCATCGCTTCATTCTCGATCACAAGGCGATTCCGGCGCCGCTGAACTACAAGGGATTTCCCAAGTCGATCTGCACCTCGATCAACCACGTCGTCTGTCACGGCATCCCAGGCCCGCGCAAGCTGGTCGAGGGCGATATACTGAATATCGACATCACGGTGATCCTCGAGGGCTGGTACGGTGATACCAGCCGGATGTTCGGAGTCGGCAAGGTCCCGGTCAAGGCGGCGCGGCTGATGGATATCACCCATGAATGCCTGATGCGCGGGATCGAGGTTGTGAAGCCGGGCGCGACCTTGGGCGACATCGGCCACGCGATTCAAAGTTATGCCGAGAGCGAACGCTGTTCGGTGGTTCGAGACTTTTGCGGCCATGGCCTGGGCCGGGTGTTCCATACCGCGCCGAGCGTTCTCCACTACGGCACGCCGGGAAGCGGCACCGAACTTCGAAAAGGTATGTTCTTCACCATTGAGCCGATGATCAATACCGGGAAATACGCGGTGAAGATCCTGCCCGATGGCTGGACCGCCGTAACCCGCGACCGTTCGCTCTCCGCGCAGTTCGAACATTCAATCGCGGTGACGGAAACCGGGTACGAGATTTTCACCCATTCACCGATGGGTCTTGAGAAACCACCATACGAGATCTGAAAAACCCCTCTCCACCTTCCATAACCCTCTTAAAGGGTGGTCATGGGAGGAGCAGGTGCGAGGTAACGCGAAAACGACCAACGACGATGGCGCTCTCGGCCATCGCCAGCGTCTTCGGCGCAGATTCCTGACCGGCGGCGCTAACGCCGTCGCTGACTACGAATTGTTGGAACTCGTGCTGTTCCTCGCCCAGGGACGCGGCGATGTTAAGCCGTTGGCCAAGGATCTGATCCGTCGTTTTGGGGGCTTCGCCGAGGCGATCAGCGCGCCGGACGCCGATCTGCTCCAGGTCCCCGGCGTCGGAGAAGCCGCCCTCGCCTCGCTCAAGACCGTACGGGAAGCGGCGCTGCGGTTGATGGCCGAGCCGCTGATGAAGAAACCGGTCCTCAGAACCTGGGATCAACTCATCTCCTATTGTCGGGCCAGCATGGGATTCGAAAAGGTCGAGGAGTTTCGAGTCCTCTATCTCGATCGCAAGAACCTGCTGGTGGGCGAGGAGATCCACCAACGCGGCACCGTGGATCACACGCCGGTCTATCCTCGCGAGGTCGTGCGAAAGGCACTTGAGCACGGCGCCTCGGCGCTGATCATGGTGCACAACCATCCGAGCGGCGACACCACGCCGTCGAACGCCGATATAGAAATGACCAAGGAAGTGGCCAAGGCGGCGGCCACATTGGACATCATCCTGCACGATCATGTCATCGTCGGACGGTCCGGCCATACGAGTTTCAAGGCGACGGGACTGCTTTGATCACTCCCGTGGCTTCGCGCCCCCGCGACACGGTGACTATTGGAAGCAATCGACAAGAGGTTTACTCTAGGGGCGAGTGGAAGATCGGGTAACGTGGCTTCATCATTCTCGCGCCACCGATCAGCCGATCGTACTGGGAGAGAACGTCGTGAACGCGAATACTGGTCAGAACCAAAGCGCCGGCCACACGGAACCGCTTCGCGCCAGGATCAACGATTTGTTTTTCGAACTCTGGTCGTTCGGCAGCAATGCCCTGGTCTCCTGGAGCGCCAATCGGCACAGCATCGAGATCCTGTCGATCCCCAAGGTTCGGTTGTTCACCCTGAAGGAAACCCATGACCGGGTGTTCTCCGGGCCGCGTCGCCTGGACGCGAATCAAATGCGCGAGGTCGCCAAATCCCTGGAAGTCCAGCCGGTGGAAATCAGGCTCGATTTCGCGATCGGTGACGAGAAGACCGGCCTTGGTCACGACGACGTGGAAAAGATTTTCCTAAACTATTCGACCATCAAAACGGCGCACCGGGCGGTCGCTCTATTGGATATCGTCGGATTCTCCAAGCATACGCCGGAGGCCCAGGCCAGCCAGCTCTCCACCTTGGAGTTCGCCCTGAATATCGCCGAGGAGAGCTGCCGGCAAAAGCTGCTTCCGATTGATATGAAGCGATCCACCACCGGAGACGGCTTCTATATCTGGAACAGTCAAACCGGGCCAGACGCCGATATTGCCCTGTTCGTGTTGCTGGCGATGTTCGTGACCTATTACAACGCCTTGAAGCGCGTCATTCGGGAAAAGGACGCGACACCGGAATTGCGCGCCGCGGCCACGATCGGAAGCCACTACACCTTCTACAACCCCAGGCGCAAATCCTTCGATAGCGAGGAATACATCGTCGGAGATGTCACCATCTCGGCGGCTCGAATCATCGACAAGACCAAGCCGAACCAGATCGTGGTCGGCGCTTTCTCTCGTCCCGGTCACGACGGCAAGCTGGTGTACTCGCCGGAACACATTGTCGCGCTGGCCGGACGGGAGATGGAGAAGTTTCAAAAGATGCCGCTTTTCGGCAATCCCGTGGATCGCTTTGCCTTTTATCTAACCGGACCGAAGCGCGAAGACGGGAAATACGCCAATCAACGGATGCGTATTATCGACAAGCACGGGTTTGAGCACATCTGCTACAATGCCAAAATCAATGTGTTCGTGGACGGCGCCGCCCCGTACTACGCCGGTCTGAGACACATCGATCTCGCGGGCGGCAGACCGCAAGTGCCGAAAGGCAAGGTCGCGTCGTCTTATTGAGGATCAGCTGTCGAGAACCGCGTCCTGCATGCGGCATTCATTGAACCGCAGCCCCGAAATCTTCGCGGCCACCAGATTGGCCTTCTCGAAATTGGTTTGCTGCAAACGCCCGGTCTCGGAGCCATCCTTCGCGCGGATCGGTATGCCGCCGACCACGGCATTCGCCAGATTGGCGCGGCGCAGATTCGCCCCCGTGAGATTCGCGCCGATCAAGACCGCGTTGCTGAGATCCGCGTCCATGAGGTCCGTTCCCCCGAAATTCGAGAGCACAAGGATACAGGACTTCAAGCGAGCGCCGCGCAACTTCGCCCCGCGCATTCGGATACCCGTCATGTCCCGGCCACTGAGATCATGATACGACAGGTCCAGGCCGTCGAGGATGGCTCGATGCCCGTTTTCACCGTTAGAACTGATCCATTCCTCGTGCTGGTCAAGCTGTTCGCGGACTTTCACCGACATCTCGCGATACTCGACCGGATCCGGCTCATCACCGACATCAAGCTCACTCTTGTCCAAGCCTACCAGAAGATCACTGCTCATCTTGGCGGCGCGTAGGCTGACATTCTGGATCGTGGCGTTGGAGAGTTGCGCGCCGTTCAGGTCACTACCGTTCAGATTGGTATTGTTGAGCCGCGTGTCCGACAGATCGGCGCCCCGCAAGTTGGCGTAAGATAGGTCGACCTCGGACAGGTCGGAGCCGAACATCTTGGCGCCTTCCAAATTCGCGCCGACCATGCTGGAGCCCTGAAAATCCACGTTGGACATCTTCGCCCGGGTACCGAGGGCGTAATCCATCAGACATTGGGTCAGGTCCGTGCGCTCGCTGCCAAAGGAATCCCCGCCAGCGCCCAGCATGACGCCACCACGCAAATCCGCGTCGGTCAGATTGGCCTTGGTGAGATTGGCGCCGCGCAAGGACGCGCCCCGCAACACCGCGCCCGAAAGATTGGCGTCCTGCAAATCCGTTTCGCTTAGGACCGCGCCAAAAAGATCGGCCTCGCTCAAATCGGCGCCACGCAAGGTCGCTTGCGCCAGATTCGTGCCGACCAGCACCGCCTTGGAAAGATTCACCCCGGTGAAATCAATGCCCTCGAGCGACTTTTTCGACAGGTCGGCCTGTTTACCTCCGCTCTTGTTGGCGAGCCATTTACGATGGTCCACCAAGAAGGTTTGGAGATATTCCAGGGCATCGCTATCGATCAGATGTCTGTCGAGTGCGTTGTCCACTTAAAATCACCCTATTTCCGAACCACGCTTGAGTCGTGGCTCAACTCGATCCATACCCTGGGACAATGCAACAGACCGCGACCAGTTGCAAGACCGACAACCGCCCTGGCGCGATCACGTTGTGGCACCCGCCACAAATTCACATTCGTCACGACTGTTGTTTAGCCTTTGTCATCATTGACGTTTCGGCTCACGCATCAGTATCGCCGACACCATGCTGACCGCGCAACAAAGCGGAAGCACCGCAAGGCCGATCCGATAGTCGTCCACCCCATAAACTCGCGCGCCCTCGACGATGGCACCGTCCCATCGCGCGTCCAGAACCAGGCCGACGAGGGGTTGGAGGACCGCGCCGCCGCCAACAGCGAAGGTGTTTATCAGGCCCAGCGACGCGCCGCTCAATTCGGGTGCGTTGCTTTCCTTGGCCACCGCGAAGCACAGGATCATCGACGCGGAGAACCCGCCCTGCACCGCCAGAACCACCATCAGAACCGGTTCCGGCATGGTCGGCCAAAGCAGCAACGCCGCCGTGCCCACCGTCGCGATGGCGGTACCCAGGATGACAAGCGGGCGACGCTTGCCGAGCCGATCGGACACCCATCCGAGCAGCGGCGCGGCGATCGCCCAACCGATGAAGCAGACGGAGACCAGGCCCGCGGCACCCGGCTTATCCAATTCTCGGGCGCTCATCAGATAGGGCACGCCCCAGAGACCGCCAAAAGCCAGTAACGTCCCGGTCAACCCACCGGCGGCGACCGAGGCGAACCATGTCTGCTTGTTCGCGGCGACGACCTTGAGACCGTGCCATATTGGCGCGGGTTCGGGGCGTTCCGCTGTATCCTCGCGCGAGGGATCCCGGACCGTGAAAAACAACAGCACCGCCAGGATCAGACCCGCGATGCCAAGACCGATATTTGTCGACCGCCAGCCGAAAGTGGCGATCGCGAGCCCAAGCGGCGCCTGCCCCGCGAAACCACCAGCCGAGCCCAGCATCTGCGCCCAACCACCGAGAACCGCGAATCGATGCGGGAACCACCGCGCCGCCATGTTCAGCGCGCCGACGAAACTGAACGCCGCTCCGGCGCCGATGAGGAAACGCCCGAGATAGGCCATCGACACCGACTCGGCATAAGCGAAAACCACCGCGCCGATGCCCGTCACCGCGCAGGCGAAGGCGATCAGGTTCTTCAGGCCATGCCGATCGATGAACAATCCCACTGGGATTTGCAGACCCGCGTAAATGTATAGATACACCGCCGACAGGTTTCCCAGAATGGCGGCGCCGACCGAAAACTCCCGCATCAGGTCGTCGACCATCACCGCCGGGGCGACGCGCAGGATGAAGGCGTAGAAGAAGAAAATCGCGCAGAACAACCATCCCGCGGCGGCGATCCGGATTTCGGTTGAGGATCGGCTCTGCATTTCTGTCGAGGATGTCACTATGAGGCCAGTTCAATCGGCGAGAAATGCTAACCTAACGGCATTCGCATGGGGGCAAAACCTCAAACTACCCCGCGCCGCTCTTCGCTTCGGCGGGCCAGCACATAAGCCCGATCACCACGCCGAACCAGGCCACCAAACCCATGACCAGGACGGTTTCCGGCAAACCGAGCGCGTTTCCCAAAAACCCGGCCAACGGATAGGTGATGAGCCAACAGACATGGGTCAACGCGAACTGAGCCGCGAAGATCGACGGGAGATCGTCTTCCGGCGCCGCGCGACGCAACAACCGGCCGATCGGCGTGAGCACCGCCGAGAATCCGACCCCGGCCAGGGCCCATCCGGACAGCAACAGGGTCCAGGACGCGGGGTGCGCGAGCAGGATCGCGCCAAGCCCGCTGAACACCACCGCCGTCAGTATCCCGCCCGCGCTGATCACCGTTCGCTCCAAGTAACGCTTCAATAGCCGGGGCAGGACAAAGGCCGACATCATGGAGCCGGCCCCGAACGCCCCGAGCGCGATCGCAACCTCCCCGTCGTCGCCGTCCAGTAATACGCGCACGAACACGACGGTGTTCACGATCACGAAGGCGCTGGTACCCGAGATTGCGAGATTGAAGCCGAGAAAGCCGCGTAGATAGGGCTTTGAAAAGTAAATCCTGATGCCGCGGGTCGCCCTGTGAAAAAAGCTTTCCTGGCGCTGGGTATCACGCGCTAGCGCCAACCCGGCCGCGCCGAAAAGCGCCGCCGATACCAGAAACCCCAGCGCCGTGCCGGCAAACAACCAGTGAAATGTCATCACCGCGAGCAAGGCCGCCGCCAAAACCGGGCTCAGAAGGTTCTCGAGATCATAGGCGAGACGGGAAAGCGAAAGCGCCTTGGTATAGTCCTCCTCGTCCGGCAGCACCGAGGGGATCGTGGCTTGGAAAGTCGGCGTGAAAGCCGCCGACGCAACCTGAAGCAGCAGTATCAACACATAGATCTGCCAGACCTGGTCCACCCAGGGCAGGGCGAGAATGATCGGTACCCGCGCCAGATCCAGCCAGACCAGAACCCCACGCCGCGGCAATGTCCCGCCATATCCCCCGACAATCGGGGCGACAAAGACATAGGCCACCATCTTGATGAACAGAGCCGTGCCGAGGACGACACCGGCATCGGCGCCCGCCAGGTCGTAGGCAAGCAACCCAAGAGCAACCGTCGCCAGACCACTGCCCATCAGCGACAGGAGCTGGGCGAGAAACAAACACCGGTATGTCCTGTCCGAAGCGGCGTGAGCATCCCCACACCATAGCAGCAGTATTGGCCTCCGGCCATCGCCAAGCCGTGACCTCGGCGTCCGATTCCCTTTAAGATAGCCACGAAACCGTGAGTATCATGGTTTCCATGGTGGAGAGCGCCAGTGAGCAGGCCCCAGAAACAGACAAATGAGGCTTCCCGGGCGAGCGACCCGTCGCGCCAGGAGGCTACCAGACTGCTCGACTCCGTGCTCGAGAACATGAACCACGGCGTGGTGGTCTACGACAAGGACAACCGCCTGCTGGTTCATAACCCCAGATTCGCCGAAATGTACGGGCTTAAACTGGAGGAGCTTGAGCCCGGCACCCATAGAGATCTGGTGGCCGAGAGCGTCATTCGCCACAATTGGCTCGACCGACCGGCGAAGGTTTATGAGTTTCTCGAGGCCGGACCGACACGCGACAGCAAAGCCGCGCCCGAGCGGGCTCAGATAGAACTGAAGGACGGTCGCATCCATGAACGTTCGGCGGTTCGGCTTCCGGACGGCGGGCTGGTCGCTACCCACATCGATATCACCAGTCACAAGCGCAGCGAGCGCGAGGCGCTCAACAAGACGGTGCTGCTCGAGTTGACCTTGGACGCGATGGATCAG
>Ga0181579_10000863_pt1 | contig 25162 bp, 18 predicted proteins | sample 071ome_24_FD_132996 | JGI IMG/M metagenome (GOLD analysis project Ga0181579, IMG submission 132996) | Coastal salt marsh microbial communities from the Groves Creek Marsh, Skidaway Island, Georgia - 071402CT metaG (megahit assembly) | ecosystem: Environmental > Aquatic > Marine > Intertidal... | reverse complement strand
TCGACATTGCCGCAGGTTGAGCAGGTTTGGATCGAAGACGCGGCCGCGTCCAGCGCTTTGGCGAGCGGGTCCATGATCGATTCGCGGCGCTTAATGAGATAGAGTGCCGCCCGGCGCGCCGAGCGCGGCCCCAGTCCCGGCAATTTCGCCAGCAGTTGAATTAACCGTTCGATATCGTTGATGGACGCGTTCATGAAAACGGAAATTGAATCCCCGGCGGCAGCTGCAGCCCGCCGGTTAATTCTTTCATCTTTTCGGCGGCCATATTGTCGGCCTTGGATTTCGCATCATTAATGGCGGCAACCAGTAAATCCTCAAGCACTTCTTTGTCGTCGGCTCCCATCAACGACGGATCGATGGATATTTTCCGGGCCTCGGATTTGCCGGTCAAGGTCACCTGCACCATGCCGCCGCCGGATGAACCCGTGACCTCGACATTGGCGAGCCCTTCTTGCATCTCAGCCAATTTGTTTTGCATTTCCTGAGCCTGTTTCATCATTTGGCCGAGGTTTTTCATATGCCGGTCCTTCTATCGTTCATGAAAATTGTTAAGCCGGGTCGCCGTCGTCATCGCTCGTTGGATCACGAGAAACCACATTTTCGATTTTGGCGCCGGGAAAATTGTCCATCACGGCTTGAACCAACGGATGCTTAGCCGCATCGGCAACGATTTTTTCTTTATCGGCGTTTCGGGTTTGTTGGATCGTCGGCACCCCTTCTTCCTGCGACACCGTGACGACCCAGCGCTCGCCGGTGACCTCTTTCAGGAATTGAATGAGGCGGCTTGCCAGATCACTCGGCGCACCCTCGGCCGGACGAAATTCAATTTGGCCCTGCTCAAACCGCACTAAATGAAGATGGTTTTCAAGATGCGCCAACAACATTCCTTCGCGGCGTTCGGCGACCAATGTAATGAGGTCTTCAAATGACTTTAAGATTGGTTGCGTCGGTAAGGGATCGGCTTGCGGCTGGACACCAGGTTGTGGCGCGTGAGCGTGGGCGTGGGCGTGGGCGGCACCCCCGGAAGACGGCGGCGGTGACGGCGATGTCATGGCCGGAGCCGGTGAGGCGGCAACCGCTGATGCCGATGATGCGGTATTGGACACTGATGCCCCAGTTGATGACGATGAAGATGGCGGTTGTGTGTTGGCTTGTTCCTTGTTGAGGGCCTCCAAGGCCTCCGCCGGGCTCGGCAGTTCGGCGGCATAGGCAAGCCGGATCAGCACCATCTCGAGCGCTTGCACCGGGCGCGGTGCCATCCGGACTTCGTTCAATCCTTTGAGCAGCATCTGCCAGGCGCGGGTCAGCACCGGCATGGAAAGACGTTGCGCCATGTCCGGACCCCGGTTGCGCTCGGCGTCCGACAGGCCCGGCGCGTCCACGGCGGACGGCACGACCCGCAGGCGTGTCAGCCAATGGGTCAACGCCAACAGATCCTCGATGATAAAAGCCGGATCGGCGCCCGCTTCATATTGTACCGCGACCGTCTCGAGGGCCTGGCCGACATCGCCCTTCATAATCGCATCCAGAATATCGAACGTCACCGCGCGGTCGGCGAGGCCGATCATGGCACGGACTTGAACATCCGTGACGGCACCGCCGTCCTGGCCGGCTAAAGCAATAGCCTGATCGAGCAAACTTAAACCGTCGCGCACGGATCCATCGGCGGCGCGCGCCAGCAAGGCTAGCGCTTCCGGTGAAAGTTCGGCTTTTTCTTGCGCCGCAATCGAACCGAGATGCGTCATCAAGGTTTCCATCTCGACCCGGCGTAAATCGAAACGCTGACAACGGGACAATACGGTAATGGGAATCTTGCCGGTCTCGGTCGTGCAAAAAATAAATTTCACATGCTCGGGCGGCTCTTCGAGAGTCTTCAAAAGCGCGTTGAAGGCGTTACGCGACAGCATGTGCACTTCATCGATGATGTAAACTTTATAGCGCGCCGACGTCGGGCGGTAACGCACACCCTCGATCAGCTCGCGAATATCGTCGACACCGGTGCGGCTCGCCGCATCCATCTCCAGCACATCCATGTGACGGTCTTCGCCAATTGCCAAACAATGCTCGCACACCCCGCACGGCTCAGCCGTCGGACCCGTTAAATCGCCGTCGACACCGATACAATTCAATGCCCGCGCAATAATCCGGGCCGTGGTGGTTTTGCCGACGCCACGCACACCGGTCAGCAAAAACGCGTGCACCAAGCGGCCCCGGTGGATAGCATTGGTTAGGGTCCGCACCAACGCATCCTGGCCGACCAGGCCGGTAAAATCATCCGGCCGGTATTTGCGCGCCAAAACACGATAGGCATCGGTTTCGGTCGTTGCGGTTTCCAGTGCGGACACGTCGGTCATTTTATATTGATCATCCTTGATGCAACATTGGCAGGCTGTAATACGATAAAGGAGACTGACAACGACCCGAATCGAATCTCGTTACGGCTGCTTCCTTCCGGACCTGACCGGGTTGGCGAGGGATCCGTCCATCGCCAGCCTCCCGGCGATACTATACCAAGTTCCGTAGCCCATCGGGCAACTTCGATTGCGCCCCGGCGCGCCGTTTTTTGTGGGTAAATTTCGGCTTAATTGAAAAGCGATTGCCAAAATCCGGCTAAACCGCCTTGGTCTTTTGCCACAACCTCACTGGTTTGCGGGTTAGGCTTCTGATTCTGTTGGGGATTTTGTTGCAGCTTCGGTTGGTCTTTGGGTGCCGCCGGCAAATCGAGCGGGGCGGCGGGCAACTCAACCGGCGCCGGCGTAACCGCCGGACGGGGGGACGCGACCGGCGGCGGCGGTTCGGTCCCGCGCGGCGCTCTCGTCTGTGTCCTGATGAACGGCGCCGTCGGCACCCCCTCGGGGACGATGAGATGACTAACCGGTGAAATGTGGCGTGTGCGGGCATAGCTAATGTGGATGACCCCGTTCGCCCCGTTCGAGAACAAGTATGGCACCAATTGGTCTTCGAACTCGTAGCGGCCGTCACGTTTCGCGACAAACCAAATTTCAGCCGTTTGGCGCGGGCCGATCGTGATCGCGCTGAGACACGTCGTGTCGTAGTCCCGCTCACCGACCCTGATCAAACCGACGGCGATCGAATCAAAAAATCCGCTGGCGCGAAATCGTCTGTCGTCATCGTCGGCATTATGGATGCGCAACACATATGGCCGTTCGGCCGTGAACCCGAGCACCATCGGCCAATATTCGCCTTGGCGGATTCGCATATTGACGGGCCGGGCCGTCTCCCAGTTCACCGCGCCGGTTTTGGTTTCCGGATAAAAAGCGCAACCGACCTGGCTGAAGGAAAAGTCCATTCCTTCAAGAAAATTACAGGCCGATAGTCCCAGCGCTACGCACGTGGAGAGAATGGCTTTATGCCCCCAGGCCATTTGGGTTCCTCACCGCCGAGCACAATATCTCGTATTAGGCACTATATGTTGAAGTAAAATGTTGAGCAATTAGCATATATGCCTAGGAATCATTGACTCTTTTGCTGAATCAAGTCCGCTTTCCAATGCGCCGAAATAACGCGGAACACGAATGCAACCCATAACAGACCCCATTGCTGAATGCAACTCATAACGGACCCCATTGCTGAATGCAACTCATAACGGACCCCATTGCTGTCGGCGGGTCCATATGGCAGGTTCAGCGCCATGCCTCAGCAGATTCGCACTACGTTTTCCCTGCATTACACCGGCGGCACCCTGGACCGGGCCACCGAGAAACGCGGCGACACAGACTGGATCGCTGAACGGCTGACCCATTCATCGAGCCTAATTGCACCGGTTTGGCGGAACCGTAACCTGATTCATCATCACGACGAACCGACGGCGGTTCTTACGGTGGGCAATGATGCGCAAAAATTTCTCGAACTGGCCGAGGACATCGTTCTGCTTGGCATCGAACAGGAAAACGGCAACACCATTTTCGCCGCCGATCTTTCCCATCACGATGACGAAGCCATAGCACCGCTCACCAATGGTGCTTCCTTTTTGGATTTGCGCGAAATCGGCCCGATGATGAGCCGCGAAGAAGCAAATTTACTCGCCTTCGCACGCGGCGTGATGTTCTGGCATCGTCGGCAAAAATATTGCGGCATCTGCGGCCATCCGACGGAAAGCCGAAACGCCGGCCACATGCGCCAATGCACCAACCCTGAATGTGGGCGCGAACATTATCCGCGTACCGATCCCGCCGTCATCATGCTGGTCACCCGGGACACACCGAACGGCGAAGTCTGCCTGCTGGCCCATAAGGCGGCCATGCCGGAAGGCTGGTTTTCCGTTCTCGCCGGTTATGTCGATCCGGGTGAAAGCCTAGAAGAAGCGGTCGCGCGCGAAGTGAAAGAGGAAACCGGCGTGATCGTTTCGGATGTTCAATACCGCGCGTCCCAACCGTGGCCGTTCCCCTGCTCGCTGATGCTGGGCTTTCGCGCCCGCGCCATTTCCGAAGAAATTACCTGCGACGATGTCGAAATAGCGGAAGCCTATTGGTTCAGCCGCGACGATTTAAAGCACTTTCCCGAAAAAGGCTATCAGCTGTCGCGGCCCGATTCGATCGCCCGCTGCCTGATTGATGAGTGGCTTAACGAAGGCGATTGAGCACCCTGCGAATATTACTCTTCCGGTGGCGGCGCGTTTTTCAAACGATACGGGTGCGCCGGATACGTTCCCAAAATATGAACCTCATGCGAGAAGAAATTCAACTCTTCAAGCGCATGCTTCATGCCCTGCTCTTCCGGATGCCCCTCGACTTCGGCAAAAAACTGTGCCGCGTGAAAGTGACCGCCGACGAGATAACTTTCGAGCTTGGTCATGTTGATGCCGTTCGAGGCAAATCCGCCCATGGCTTTATATAAAGCGGCGGCGACGTTACGCACCCGAAAGACAAAACTGGTCATCACCGTGCCGGAACCGAGCGGCGGGACAACCGGCTCGCGGGTCATGATCAAAAACCGGGTCGTATTATGATCGGCGTCTTCGATGCTGCCGGCTAGGATATCGAGACCATGTAAATGGGCGGCAAGCTCGGAGGCGATCACCCCTTGGGTTGGATCGCCGGCTTCCGCGATTTCCGCCGCCGCGCCGGCCGTATCGACCCGCACCACCGGCTCGACATTTAGATCCCGGATAAATTTGCGGCACTGGCCGAGCGCATGCACGTGGCTGTGCACGTGAGTGATTTTGTCCAGGCTGGCCCCCTTCACCGCCATCAAATGATGGTTCACCCGTTGAAAATGCTCACCGATAATGTGCAGACCTGAATCGGGCAACAAATGATGAATGTCGGCGACACGACCAGCGATGGAATTTTCGATGGGGATCATGCCCCGTCCCGCTTTACCGTCCCGGATCGCAGCAAAAGCATCTTCGAACGTGCGGCAGGGCAGCGTGACCAGCTCCGGGAACACATCCCTGCACGCCAGATCGGAGTACGCGCCATGGGCTCCTTGAAAAGCGATGATGTTATCGGTATCGGCCATGGTTTAAGGATTCCAATCTATTGCCCGGATTTAAGGATTTGCCGGGCCCGTTCGAGATCGGCGGGAGTATCGACACCGAGCGGAACGGTGTCAACGCGCGCCGCATCGATACGCATGCCTGCTTCGAGGGCGCGAAGTTGTTCCAGTTTTTCACGCCGCTCGAGCACACCCGGTTGGAGCGCTACAAACGCCGCCAAAGCCGCGCGGCGATACGCATAAATGCCGATATGGTGATAGTGCGGCCCCGCACCCGACGGAATGCAGGCGCGAGAAAAATAAAGCGCCCGACCGATGGAACTGTCGCCGTCAAACGATACGGCGGGTTTCACCACATTCGGATTATCCCGTTCCGCTTCATCCGTGATCTCGCACACCAATGTTGCGATATCGACCGCCGGTTCGGCAAGCGGCGCCAACACCGTTCGTACCAACCCAGGATCGAGGGTCGGCAGATCGCCTTGCAGGTTAATAACCGCATCGTATTGACCGGCCGCATCGGTCGTTTCGAGGGCTTCGAAAATCCGGTCCGATCCGGACGGGTGATCCGGTTTGGTTAAAACAGCCGAGCCGCCGGCTTGCTCAATCGCCTCGACGATTTCCGCTTCGGCGGCGGCCACCACGACGGGTCCCACATCGGCCTCCATCGCCCGGCGCCAGACATGAACAATCATTGGGTCGCCGTGGATATCGGCAAGCGGTTTGCCAGGCAGGCGTTCGGATGCCATGCGAGCGGGAATCAGAATGACTGGGTTCCGGGGCAGGCTCATGCTTTCCTCGGCAAATGTGCGCCAGATAGCGTCAAGTTACTGAAAAACCTCATAAAAAATCACCTCATACGCCACTGGACCCGGGCGCTGACCCGCACTATAGTCCCGGCGCAACACCGCACCATACCCTCCGGCCCGCGTGCTCCAAACCAAATTTTCAGCCGATATTGAACGGGACGGACGGCTGGGGCAATATGCGGCGATTCTCCCGGGTTCTCCGGATTGTTGTTGCAGGCAAACGGCTCGGAAGACAGTGATTCCGAAGACAGTGATTCGGAAGACAGTGATCAAGGCGAAAGAGGACACAATTAATGCATTTCTCGTTTTTAGAAAAATTCGGCGCTTCGATACTCATCGTGATGTGGCTGGTATGGGGTTCGCACACGATCGGCAACTTTGTTTCTCCCGAACCCGCCAAAGCGAACGCGATTAAAATTGCCGGTGTCGCTACGACCACAACGGCTAAAGTTGAGAAAAAAGAGCCGCAAGACGCCTTAGTCCTGCTCGCCAAAGCCGATCCGAAAAAGGGTAAAAAAACATTCGGTAAATGCAAAGCCTGCCACACGACCGACAAAGGCGGCAAACACCGCGTTGGCCCGAATTTATGGAACGTCGTCGGTAACAAGATGGCCACCGGCAGCGGGTACAGCTATTCGAACGCCTTGAAAGGAAAAGGCGGCGAGTGGACCTACAAAAATCTGGACGCGTTTCTGAAAAGTCCGCGCCGATTTGCCAAGGGCACCAAAATGACCTTTGCCGGCGTGAGAAAGGCGACCGAACGCGCCGATCTCCTGGTCTTTTTGCGGACCCTGAGCGACTCCCCCAAACCGTTACCGTAAGCTTTTCAGCCATGACCGATAATGGCGCGGCAACTTTCCTCGACCTCGCCATCCGTTTGGCCGATACCGCCGCACCCATCGCGCAGCGGTATTTCCGCACGCCGCTCGAAATCGAAGCCAAGTCAGACGCGTCGCCCGTTACGATTGCCGATAAGGAGATCGAAACGGCATTGCGCGCAGTCTTAAAGGAAGCCGTACCCGATCACGGGATCCTCGGCGAAGAACACGGCGCCGAAAATCTTGATGCGGCATACGTTTGGGTGATCGATCCGATTGACGGCACCCGGTCGTTTTCCATCGGTAAACCGTTATTCGGCACCTTGATCGGTTTAGTTCATAATGGCGTTCCCGTTTTGGGCGTGATCGACAACCCGGCCATTCACGAACGCTGGATCGGCATCAAAGGCAAACCCACAACATTTAACGGCCAACCCGTCGCAACCCGGACCTGCCCGGACATTGCGCAAGCCTGGATGACGTCGACGACGCCGCACATGTTTCTCGGCGACAACGTTAAGGCTTTCGAAAATCTGAAAGGCCAAGTCCGCCACACAATTTACGGCTGCGACTGCAATGCCTACGGCTATCTCGCCAACGGCTATCTCGACCTGGTCTGTGAAGCCGAGCTCAAACCTTACGATTACATCGCCCTGGTGCCTGTCATCGAAGGGGCCGGCGGCATCATCACCGACTGGCAAGGCGGCGCGCTCGGGCTTGATTCGGACGGGCGCACTATCGCCGCGGGGGATGCGAAGGCCCACGGGGCCGCCCTGAAAGCCCTCACGGGCTGATCACGTAAAATTATTTAGCCAGGATTGATCATCAGTTGATCCCGGCGGCTTCCGCCGTCAATATCACCCGTGATATGAAAAACACGATAAAACGCCTCGCCATAATCGGACTTACGGGACTCGTTGTGAGTGCGTTTGGATTTGCGCACCCACCCCTTCTGGCTGCGGAGACGACAAAACCCGCACACGGCATTGCTATTCATGGCGACGTCAAATACCCGCCGGACTTTAAACATTTCGACTACGCCGATCCGAACGCGCCAAAGGGTGGTACCCTAAGCCGTCACACGATTGGCACCTTCGATAGTTTCAATCCGTTTATCATTAAGGGCAATCCCGCCGCCGGCCTCGGCCTGACTTACGATACCCTGATGACATCTTCATTCGATGAGCCCGCTAGTGAATACGGCCTCATTGCCGAGTCGATCGAAACGCCGAAAGACCGTTCCTGGGTGATCTTTACATTGCGCGCCGATGCCCGCTGGCATGACGGCAAACCGATCACGGTCGACGACGTGATTTTCAGCCTCGAAACATTGCGCGCCAAAGGCCAGCCGTTTTACCGTTTTTATTACGCCAATGTCGCTAAGGCCGAACAGGTCGGCCCGCGAAAAGTCAAATTCACATTTAAAGGCGGCGAGAACCGTGAACTACCGGTGATCATGGGTCAATTGACGGTGCTGCCGAAGCACTATTGGCAAAATCGCGATTTTTCCAAAACGACCCTGACACCGCCTTTGGGCAGCGGTGCCTATAAAATCAAAGCGTTTGAACCCGGGCGTTTCATTACCTACGAGCGGGTCAAGGATTACTGGGGGGCGGACGTGCCCGTCAATAAAGGCGCCAATAATTATGACCGCATCCGGTTCGATTACTACCGGGACGCCACCGTGGCTTTGGAAGCCTTTAAGTCGGGCGAATACGATTTTCGCCTTGAGAATTCATCGAAAGCCTGGGCGACGTCTTACGACTCGCCCCCGCTGAAGAACGGCTGGATCAAAAAACAAATGATCCGCCATTACAATGCCGCGGGCATGCAGGGCTTCGCGATGAACCTGCGCCGGGATTTGTTCAAAGACCCCCGTGTGCGCCGCGCGCTGTCCTACGCATTTGATTTCGAGTGGAGCAACAAAAACCTTTTTTACGGCCAGTACACCCGGTCCGTCAGTTACTTCGATAATTCCGATTTGGCATCAACGGGCCTGCCCAGTAAAGACGAGTTAAAAATTCTTGAGCCCTTGCGCGGACAAATTCCCGAGGAAGTGTTTACAAAACCCTATAAAGTCCCGGTTACGGATGGGTCGGGCAACATCCGCCCCAACCTGCGAGAGGCCTTTAAGTTACTTAAAGCCGCCGGGTGGGTTTTCAAAAACCGCAAGCTGGTCAACGGCAAAACCGGCAAACCGTTTCAGTTTGAAATCTTGCTTGTCTCGCCGCTGTTTGAACGGGTCGTGCTGCCCTATATCCAGAATTTGAAACGGCTCGGTATCGATGCCCGGGTGCGCACGGTCGATACATCGCAATACCGCCGCCGCGTTGATGATTTCGATTTCGACGTGATCGTACACGGCGTCGGCCAATCCCTCTCGCCGGGTAACGAGCAGCGGGAATTTTGGGGCTCCGACTCGGCCAAGCGAAAAGGCAGCCGTAATGTTTTCGGTATTCAAAACCCGGCTATCGACAAACTCATCGATTTGCTGATCGCCGCCCCGAACCGAAAGGAACTGATCACACGGGTGCGCGCGCTCGATCGGGTTCTGCTGTGGGGACATTATTTTGTACCCCATTGGCATATCAATAGTTTCCGCATCGCCTATTGGGATGTTTTCGGGCGGCCCAAAACAACGCCGAAGTATAATTTGGGCTTTATGTACTGGTGGGTCGACCGCAAAAAGGCCGATGCCATGGCCGGCCGGCGCAAAATCAAGAAATAACAGAACGCAAAAATGTACGCCTATATTCTCCGCCGGTTGTTTTTGATCATACCGACCCTGCTCGGGATCATGATCATCAACTTCGTGATCGTGCAAGCCGCGCCCGGCGGGCCGGTCGAGCAATTGATCGCGCAAATTAAAGGCACGGCCGTCGAAGCCACGGCACGCATTACCGGCGGTGGCGGTGATGGCGGTGAAGCCGCCGCGGCGCGCGCCAAAGAGTTAACCGGGGCCGCGGCCAGCGTCACATCGAAATACCGCGGCGCGCGTGGCCTCGATCCGGAATTTATTAAAGAGATCGAGCGTATGTACGGTTTCGACAAACCGGCACACGAACGGTTCTTCATGATGCTGAAGAACTATGCGGTGTTTGATTTCGGCAAAAGCTATTTCCGCGACCGCTCCGTCATCGAACTCGTCATCGAGAAAATGCCCGTATCAATCAGCATCGGCCTGTGGACCACACTGTTCGTGTATCTCATCTCCATTCCGCTCGGCGTCGCCAAAGCCGTGCGTGACGGATCGAAATTCGATATTTGGACCAGCGCGGTGGTCATTATCGGCTACGCGATTCCGAGCTTCCTGTTTGCCATTCTGCTGGTCGTGCTGTTTGCCGGCGGCAGTTTCCTCGATTGGTTCCCCTTGCGCGGCCTCACTTCGCCGAATTGGGATCAGTTAAGTTTCTTCGGTAAAATCGCCGATTACTTTTGGCATCTCACCTTACCGATCTTAGCCCTCGTGATCGGCGGGTTTGCCGGCCTCACCATGCTCACCAAAAATTCGTTCCTCGATCAAATCAAGCTGCAGTACGTCACCACCGCGCGCTCCAAAGGTTTGACCGAGAATCGCGTGCTGTACGGCCATGTGTTCCGCAACGCCATGCTGATCGTCATCGCCGGTTTTCCGAGCGCGTTCATCGGTATCTTGTTCACCGGCTCCATGCTGATCGAAATAATTTTCTCCCTCGACGGCCTTGGGCTGCTCGGATTCGAAGCGGTCGTCAACCGGGACTATCCAGTCATGTTTGCGACGCTGTATTTCTTCACCCTGCTCGGGCTCATTATGAATTTGATCGGTGATTTGATGTATCACGTGGTCGATCCGCGCATCGATTTCGAAGCACGGTCGGTGTAGGAGCGGCAGCGGCATGGAACAAAATCGCCTCCTGGGTTTTAAAGTGACACCGCTGACCGCACGCCGGCTGCGCAACTTCTGCGCCAACCGCCGCGGCTTTTGGTCGCTGTGGATTTTTCTTGTTATCTTTATCCTCACTTTGTTTGCCGAATTTATCGCCAACGACAAACCGTTTCTGGTGAAATACGACGGCGATTTTTATTCGCCCGTATTCGTTGATTACGCCGAAACAACCTTCGGCGGCGATTTCCCCACCACAGCCGACTACCGCGATCCGTTTATCAAGAAACAAATCGAATCCAAAGGCTGGATGATTTGGCCGCCCATTCCTTATTCCTACGATACCATCAATTATAAATTGCCCGTGCCGGCCCCGGCACCGCCGTCCGCGCAAAATTGGCTCGGTACGGACGATCAGGGCCGAGACGTTCTGGCCCGGCTGATTTACGGCTTTCGCATTTCCGTTCTGTTCGGCCTGATCCTGACTGCGATCAGTTCGGTCATCGGTGTCGCCGCCGGTGCCGTGCAGGGTTACTTCGGCGGTGTGGTCGATCTATTGTTTCAGCGCTTCATTGAAATTTGGCAGGGCTTGCCGGTCTTGTTCCTGCTGATCATCCTCGCCAGCATCGTCGAGCCCAATTTCTGGTGGCTGCTCGGGTTATTATTGTTGTTCAGTTGGACATCTCTGGTCGGCGTGGTGCGCGCCGAATTTCTGCGCGCGCGCAACCTCGATTATGTCCGCGCCGCCCATGCGCTGGGCGTCAACAACTCGACCATCATGTTTAAACACATCCTGCCGAACGCCATGGTCGCGACCCTGACGTTTCTGCCGTTTATTCTATCCGGTTCCGTGGTCACCCTCACCGCGCTCGATTTTCTCGGGTTCGGCCTGCCGCCGGGCTCGCCGTCGTTGGGTGAATTGCTCAACCAAGGGAAGGCGAATCTGCAAGCCCCCTGGCTCGGCATTACCGCGTTTATCATTTTGGCTACCATGCTGAGTCTGCTGATCTTCATCGGCGAAGCGGTGCGCGATGCGTTCGACCCGCGCAAAAACCAAGGGGCGTAACCGATGGCGAACACCATTCTCACCATCAAGAACCTTGAAGTCTCGTTCGGCCGGGGCGAGCGGGAAGTGAAAGCCGTCAAGGGCGTCTCGTTCGACATCAAGGCGAGTGAAACCGTCGGCCTCGTTGGCGAAAGCGGCTCAGGCAAGTCGGTCACGGCACTCTCGGTGATGCGCCTGCTGCCGTACCCCGCCGCCTGGCACCCCGGCGGCAGCATCAAGTTCAACGGTGAAGAATTGATAAACGCACCGGAAAACATCATGCGGAATCTCCGCGGCAATCAAATCGCGATGATTTTTCAAGAGCCGTTAACGTCACTTAATCCGCTGCACTCGATTGAAAAACAAATCAGCGAAGTTTTGTTCCTGCATAAACACATGAACCCAGAACAGGCGCACGATCGGGTGGTCGAATTGATGCGCCTCGTGGGGCTTAACGATCAGATCAGCCGCTTGAATGCCCTGCCGCACGAATTTTCCGGCGGCCAGCAGCAGCGCATCATGATCGCGATGGCGCTGGCGAACGAGCCTGACTTGCTCATCGCCGATGAGCCGACCACGGCGGTCGACGTCACCATCCAGGCGCAAATCCTGAAACTCTTGCGCGAGCTCCAGGAGAAGCTCGGCATGGCGATGCTGTTCATCACCCATGACCTCGGCATTATCCGCAAGCTCGCCCACCGAGTTTGCGTCATGAAAGACGGCGAAATTGTCGAACAAGGCCCTGTCAAAGACGTGTTCGAGCACCCGCAACACGCCTATAGCCAACAGCTGCTTGCCGCCGAACCGAAAGGCCGGCCCGAGCCGGTATTGGATTCCGCCCCCGATGTCCTCAACGCGACAGATGTGAAGGTCTGGTTTCCGATCCACAAAGGCATCATCAAGCGCACCGTCGGCCACGTGAAAGCCGTCGACGGGGTTACCCTCACCGTGCGCCAGGGCCACACGGTCGGCATCGTCGGCGAAAGCGGTTCGGGCAAGACCACCCTGGGCCGCGCGCTGATCCGCCTGCAATCCAGCGAAGGCAGTATTGTCTTTCAAGGCCGCGAATTGCAGGGCCTCGAAAAGAAAGACCTTCAGCCCTTAAGGCAGAAGATGCAAATCGTGTTTCAAGACCCATTTGGTTCTTTGAGCCCGCGCCTGTCGGTTGCACAAATTATCGAGGAGGGATTGCTGGTTCACCAAAAAGACAGCACCGAAGAAACGCGACGCCAGCTGATCGATGATGTTTTGCGTGAGGTCGGTCTCGACCCTGAGACCCGCGACCGCTACCCGCATGAATTTTCCGGCGGCCAACGCCAACGCATCTCCATCGCCCGCGCGCTCGTTCTTAAACCCGCCTTTATCGTGCTGGACGAGCCGACCAGTGCATTGGATGTCTCGGTACAGGCGCAAATCGTCGAGCTGCTGCGTGATCTGCAAAAACGTTATGCTTTGTCGTATTTGTTCATCAGTCACGATTTGCGTGTGGTGCGTGCGCTCGCGCACGACCTCGTTGTCCTCAAAGACGGCAAGGTCGTCGAACAGGGCCCGGCGCAACAGGTGTTCGACAACCCGGCGCAGCCCTATACCCAGGCCTTAATGAAAGCGGCGTTTGAATTACAAGCTGATGAAACCGGTGTGGTCGGGGTTTAACTCAACCATCCATACGCAATGGCCAGCAAGCCGCCGCCGAGGATCACCCGGTAAATCACGAACGGCGTAAAACTCGCGCGCCTGAGCCAGGCCATCAGAACAGCGATCGTGATCAGGGCGGCGATAAACGCCAACCCGCCGGCCATAAACGCATCGTTGGTCAGTTGCGCATTCCCTTGCACGATCAACTCACGGATTTTAAGCGTGCCCGCGCCCAGGATGACCGGGATCGACATCAGCATCGAAAATCGCGCGGCATCGGGCCGCTCCATGCCGATCAGGCGCGCCGCCGACATGGTAATACCGGACCGGCTCGTGCCCGGAATGAGCGCTAAGACCTGTGCGATGCCGATCAGCAAGGCATCGCCGATGCGCAAATGCTCGACCCGTCGCAGGGTCATGCCGAACTTATCGGCGATAAAGAGTAAAATACCAAAGCCCAGCGTCGTCCAGCCGATCACGGTTATGCTTCTGAAGGCGTCGGGATAGTGTTTGTTGAGATAATAGCCGGCCGCAATGACGGGAATCGTCGACAGCACGATCAAGCCGGCCAGTTTCGCGCCTGGATCCTTGCGGCCACGCAAAAAACGCCATAAGCCCAACGCCATCATCATCATGTCACGCCAGAAATACAGCATGACGGCGAGCAACGTGCCGACATGAACGGCGACATCCATCACCAGACCCTGATCGGGCCATTGCGTGAAGATCGGCACCAGCACGAGATGGCCCGAGGAGCTGACAGGCAAAAACTCGGTGATTCCCTGAACCACCGCCAGAACTACAATATGTAGAACGGTCACGCCGAACCCACCCCCATGCTTAGACAAGCAACAGGCATTCATACCATCCGGGCGGGCCTGAGCCCAAGGATGTTTTCGTCACAATGCGGAATGAAGGTCTTTAGCGCGGCAGATTAGATGTTTTCATTAAGAATTCATCGACGGCGCGGGCCGCTTGGCGGCCTTCGCGAATCGCCCAAACGACAAGCGATTGGCCGCGGCGCATATCACCGGCAGTAAAGATTTTCGGATTCGACGTTTGATAATGATCGGTGTCGGCCAACACATTACCCCGGTCGTCGAGCTTGACCTTCAAGTCCTTGATCAAACCGTCATGGACCGGGTGCACAAACCCCATCGCCAGCAGCACGAGACCGGCTTTCATTTCTTTTTCGCTGCCGGGCACTTCTTCCATGGACATACTGCCATTTTCGCCTTTGGCCCAGCGCACCCGCGCCGTTTGCAGGGCACGGACTTTACCGTTGTCATCGCCGAGAAATGCCTTTGTGGTAATCGACCAATCCCGGTCGGCCCCTTCATCGTGCGACGTCGACGTGCGCAGCTTCATCGGCCAGTTCGGCCAGCTCAGCATTTTATCTTCGCGCGCCGGGGGCTTCGGCATAATTTCGATTTGTGTCACCGATTTCGCTTTATGGCGGAACGACGTGCCGATGCAGTCCGAGCCTGTATCGCCGCCGCCGATCACGACCACATCCTTGCCGGTGGCCCAAATATCTTCAACATTGCCCAGCGGCTCGCTAGAGACCCGTCGATTTTGTTGGGTCAGGAAATCCATAGCGAAATGAACGCCTTCAAGATCGCGGCCCGGCACCGGCAAATCGCGCGGGTGCTCCGCACCACCGGCGAGCACAACCGCATCGAACTCCTCGAGCAGTTTTTCGATCGGCATTTCATAACCGACAAAAGTATTAGGCTTGAATTCAACCCCTTCAGCGGTCATTTGCGCGACCCGCCGGTCGATATGGGATTTCTCCATTTTAAAATCGGGAATACCGTAACGCAGCAGGCCGCCGATCTTCGCATTTTTTTCGTACACCACCACATCATGGCCGGCGCGGGCTAATTGCTGTGCGCACGCCATGCCGGCCGGTCCGGAACCCACCACGGCGACTTTCTTTTCCGTGCGGTGTTTCGGAATCTCCGGCTTCACCCAACCTTTTTCCCAGGCATGATCGATGATCGTACACTCGATGGTTTTGATCGTAACCGGTTCGTCCGTAATGTTGAGCGTACACGCCTCCTCGCACGGCGCGGGACAAATGCGCCCGGTAAATTCGGGGAAGTTGTTGGTCGAGTGCAAGACCTCAATCGCCTCGCGCCACCGATTTTTGTAAACCAGATCGTTCCAATCCGGGATGATGTTATTGACCGGACAACCTTGGTGGCAAAACGGAATGCCGCAGTCCATGCAGCGCGCGCCTTGCTTTTGCAGCTCATCTTCCTCGAGCGGCTTGAAAAATTCGCGGTAATGCTCGATGCGGTCCTTGACCGGTGCATAGCCCCGATCTTGGCGCGGTGTTTCCAGAAATTCCGTGGGTTTACCCATGTTAATCTCCCACGGCCATGCTGACGCCGGCGCTGTTGTCGTCACGCTTTTTATTCTGCATTTCCTGCAGGGCCCGGCGGTAGTCGACCGGCATGACTTTAACGAATTTCGGCAGGTATTGATCCCAATGATCGAGGATGTCGCGCGCACGCCCGGAATTGGTGTAGTGCAAATGCTTCTCGATCAGGCCGCGCAAACGTTTGGCATCGAAACGGGTCATATCGTGACTGACATCGACCCGGCCCGATGTTTCCAGATCGGCTTTTTGATGATGCAGCGTTGCATGCAACCGGTCTTCATCGGCGATCGGCTCCAGATCGACCATGGCCATGTTGCAGCGCTCCTCGAAACCGCCGTCCTCATCAAGCACATAGGCGATACCGCCGCTCATGCCGGCGGCGAAGTTGCGGCCCGTGGGTCCGAGAATAACGGCGATACCGCCGGTCATGTATTCGCAGCCGTGATCCCCGACACCCTCGACGACGGCCGTGGCCCCTGAGTTACGCACGCAGAACCGCTCGCCGGCGACACCACGGAAATAGCATTCCCCATCGATGGCCCCATACAACACCACATTACCGATGATGATGTTTTCTTCCGGCACGAGTTTCGATTCTTTCGACGGGTAAATGATCAAATGACCGCCGGACAATCCTTTGCCGCAATAATCGTTGGCATCGCCTTCAAGCTCAATCGTGATGCCTTTGGCGAGAAACGCGCCGAAGCTTTGCCCGCCGGTGCCTTTCATTTTAATGTGAATGGTGTCATCCGGCAGGCCCGCTTGGCCGTGTTTTTTCACCAGCCGGCCCGACAGCATCGCCCCAACCGTGCGGTTGATATTACGGACTTCAGTTTTGATTTTAACCGGCTCTTTTTTGTTGATTGCGCGGTTAGCCTGAACGATCAACTCGTTATCAAGCGCCTTGTCGAGGCCGTGATCCTGTTCTTCGGTATTATAGATCGCGATGTCGGGTCCGACCTCGGGCTTATGCAGCAGCTTCGTGTAATCGAGGCCCTTGGCTTTCCAGTGATCGATCGCTTTGTTTTTATCCAAGCAGTCCGAGCGGCCGATCATTTCGTTGACCGTGCGGAAACCGAGTTTAGCCATGATTTCGCGCATTTCTTCGGCAACATAGAAGAAATAATTGACGACATGCTCCGGCTGGCCGGTAAACCGTTTTCGCAAAACCGGATCCTGTGTCGCAATCCCGACCGGACACGTGTTCAAGTGACACTTACGCATCATGATACAGCCCGTAGCGATCAAGGCCGCGGTGGCGACACCGAATTCATCGGCACCCAACAAAGCCGCCATAGCGACATCCTTACCGGTCCGTAAACCGCCGTCGACCTGCACGGATATGCGGCCGCGCAGATTGTTCAGCACAAGCGTCTGATGGGTTTCGGCGATGCCGATTTCCCACGGCGATCCGGCGTGCATGATCGAGGTGATGGGGCTTGCGCCGGTACCGCCTTCATGGCCGGCAATGGTGACATGATCGGCATGGGCTTTTGATACGCCGGCGGCAATTGTGCCGACACCGATCACGGAAACTAGTTTGACGCTGATGCGCGCTTCCGGATTGGCGTTTTTCAGATCATGAATCAGCTGCGCCAGATCTTCGATTGAATAAATATCGTGATGCGGTGGCGGCGAAATCAATCCCACACCCGGCGTAGAATGGCGGACCTTGGCGATGATCTCATCGACCTTATGGCCCGGCAGCTGGCCGCCTTCGCCGGGCTTTGCCCCTTGCGCCATTTTGATTTGCAGATCGGTGGCATTCACCAGGTACTCCGTGGTGACGCCGAATCGGCCTGAAGCAACCTGCTTGATCCGCGAGTTCATGGAATCGCCGTTTGGCATGGTTTTATAGCGTTCCGGCAACTCGCCGCCCTCGCCCGTATTGGAGCGTCCGCCGAGCCGGTTCATTGCAATCGCCAGCGTGGAATGTGCTTCAAACGAAATCGAGCCGAATGACATCGCGCCCGTGGAAAACCGCTTAACGATTTCCTTGGCCGGTTCGACTTCTTCAATCGGGACCGGCTTTTTAGACCATTTAAACTCGAACAAGCCGCGCAGATTGTTGAACTCTTTGTTCTGCTCGCTCACCAGGCGGGAGTACTCTTTATATTTCTCATAGCCTTCGCCGCGGACGGCATGCTGAAGCAGTGATACGGATTCCGGCGTCCAAATGTGACGCTCCCCACGTAACCGGAACGCCAATTCGCCACCGACATCGAGCGCATCGCGCAGCACGGGGGAGTCCCCATAAGCATCGTTATGCCGGCGAACGGTTTCCTCGGCGACTTCCTTAAGACCGATACCTTCGATTGCGGTCGCGGTGTTTGTGAAATATTTATCGACGAATTTGCTCGACAAACCGACCGCATCGAAAATTTGCGCGCCGCAATAGGATTGGTACGTCGAGATGCCCATCTTCGCCATGACTTTGAGCATGCCCTTGTTGGCGGCCTTAATGTAACGGCGGTGAATTTCTTCATCGTCGAGATCATCCGGCATTTCTTCTTTTAACGAGGACAGTGTATCGAACGCCAAATACGGATTGATGGCTTCAGCGCCATATCCGGCCAACAAACAAAAATCGTGTACTTGCCGGGCTTCGCCGGTTTCCACGACGAGGCCAACGGACGTGCGCAAACCTTCGCGGATTAGATGATGATGAATGGCGCCCGTTGCCAGCAAGGCCGGGATGGCAATGTGATCGACATCCATCGCTCGATCGGAAAGGATAATAATATTGTGGCCTTCTTTGACGACGTCTTCGGCCTTTTTACACATGTCGTCGATAGCGCGTGCCATGCCTTTGGCACCGTATTTCGTCGGATACGTAATTTTCAGCGTAAAGGAATGAAACGGATGATCCCCTTGGCTGTGAATGTGGCGGATTTTTTCGAGATCCACATTCGATAGGATCGGCTGGCGCACTTCGAGACGCATATGCCGACTGCCTTGATTAAGGTCCAGCAAATTTGGCCGCGGTCCAATCAAGGAAACCAATGACATTACCGATTCTTCGCGAATGGAATCGATCGGCGGATTGGTGACTTGCGCAAAACACTGCTTGAAATAATCGTACAATAACTTCGGCCGGTCCGAGAGTACCGCCGGGGGAATATCCCGGCCCATGGCGCCAACCGGTTCTTCACCCGCCGTACCCATCGGGGCGAGGAAAAACTTCAAATCCTCCTGGGTGTAACCGAATGCTTGTTGACGGTCGAGCAACGTATGATGATCCGGCGTCATCGGCGCGACTTCGGACGGTAAATCTTCGAGAATGATCTGCGTTTTATCGAGCCACTCTTGATAAGGCCGCGCACCCGCAAGCTCATCCTTAATTTCATCATCGTCGATGATACGGCCTTGCTCCAGATCGATCAGGAACATCTTACCCGGCTGCAGGCGCCATTTTTTGATGATTTTCTCTTCCGGAATTTCCAGCACGCCGACTTCCGAGCCCATAACGACAAGGTCATCATCGGTCACCACATAACGCGAGGGCCTTAAACCGTTGCGATCCAATGTCGCACCGATCTGCTTGCCGTCAGTAAAGGCGATCGAGGCCGGACCGTCCCAAGGCTCCATTAAGGCGGCGTGATACTCATAAAAAGCCCGCCGTTTCTCGTTCATCAACGGGTTATCGGACCAAGCTTCAGGAATCATTAGCATGACCGCATGTGCCAGAGAGTAGCCACCGGCAACAAGGAGTTCGAGCGCATTATCGAACGTCGCCGAATCCGAATTGCCATCGCCAATCAGTGGCCAGAGCTTATCGAGATCATCGCCCAGCAAATCCGATTTCATGGCATAACGCCGCGCCGCCATCCAATTGATGTTGCCGCGCAGGGTGTTGATTTCACCGTTATGGCACATATACCGGAATGGCTGCGCCAATTCCCAGGACGGAAATGTATTGGTCGAAAAACGCTGATGCACCAAAGCAAGAGCCGATTCAACCCGTTCGTCATGCAGATCCACCCAATAGAGCGGCACCCGCCCCGCCAGCATCATACCTTTGTAGCAAATGGTCCGCGAAGACATCGTGGTGATATAGAACGTCGCTTGGTATTTGCTGCGCAGTTTGCGGATTTTTAAATGAATCTGCTTGCGAATAACAAACAGCTTGCGCTCAAACGCATCCTGATCTTTGCAATTGCTGCCCCGGCCGATGAACACTTGGCGGATATCGGGTTCCTGTTTGCGGACCGTGTCACTAAGCCATTCGTTGGCGACCAAAACCTTGCGCCAACCCAACAGTTTTTGTCCTTCTTCGGCGACAAACTGCTCGATGATTTCAATGCAGGTTTCGCGCAGCTTTTTTTGCCGCGGCAGAAAAACCATGCCGACGCCATACTCACCAACTTCGGGTAGCGCCATACCCAACTTGGTGCATTCTTCGCGTAAATATTTATCGGGAAGCTGAATCAGAATACCGGCACCGTCACCCGACAACGGGTCGGCCCCCGCTGCGCCGCGGTGTGTCAGATTGTCGAGAATCTGCAATCCCATTTCGACGATCTTGTGGCTTTTACGGTTTTTGATATCCGCGACGAAACCGATGCCACAGGAATCGTGTTCGTTAGCCGGATCGTAAAGGCCTTGTTTTGGCGGTAGTCCTGATGCCGTCATAAATGCCGTTCTTTCTCTTCTTGCCCGTATCTTATTGAAACGGTGATGATTACTAGGCTTCGAGTCATCTGCCAAGCTGGAATTCCCCGGATTCGACGCCTTTTTCCGCCTTTTTCCGGCAATATCATCACCTCAAGGAAATCTCTCTAGATATAGGGATACTTGGTATACTTTTCCCTATATTTTGTAACCGCTTTCGAGGCAGGTCTCATGCGCATTTGGCTTTTTTTAGGCTCTCTCAACGCTTTCATCGCCCTTCTTGCCGGAGCTTATGGCTGGCACAGCTTGGAAGCGACGTCTGCGGGCCGCACCATGTTTCGAATCGCGGTTGAGTATCATATGTGGCATGCACTGGCTCTCCTTGCTGTCGCCTGGCTTTCAAGCATCACCAACGGCACCGGCACCAAGTTGGTGCGTATCGCCGGTTGGGCTTTTCTTGCCGGCATCGTGTTGTTTTGTGGCTCCCTCTATACGATCGGTCTTATCGGTTATCAGCCGCTGCCGGGAACCGCACCAGCAGGCGGCATCAGTCTGATGATCGGCTGGGCAGCTTTAATCACCCTCGCCGTACGCAAGCGCACTTAAATAGTGCACCCTAAATTTTTATTGATCGAGCTCCCAAACCGGCGGCGCATCGTCCAACAGTTTGGATTGTTGCTGACGCTGCACTTCTAATTCCTCGGGCAACCGTTTGCCGAATTTGTCGAAGTGTTTCTTTTGGTCCTCGATTTCGGATTTGCCCTCTTCGCGGTCAACCGACATGAGCTCATAGAACGTTTTCGGATCGTAATCCAAACCGGTCCAATTAATATCCTCATATCGGGGCATAACGCCGAACGGGCTTTCCACACCGTCGACCCGGCCACGGGCCCGGTCAACGATCCATTTCAACACACGCATGTTTTCGCCGAAACCCGGCCAAATGAATTTGCCGTTGTCGTCTTTGCGGAACCAATTGACCCGGAAGATCGGCGGCGGGTTCTTCAGCGTCTTGCCTACTTCAAGCCAATGACGCCAATACTCGCCCATGTTGTAACCGCAGAACGGCAGCATCGCCATCGGATCGCGCCGGATCGCCGCCTGGCCAACCGCGGCCGCAGTGGCTTCGGAGCCCATGGTCGCGGCGAGATAAACGCCGTGTTCCCAATCCCGGCCCTGGAACACCAAGGGGAATGTGCGGCTTAACCGGCCACCGAAGATCATCGCGCTGATCGGCACGCCTTTGGGATCGTCCCACGCCGGATCGAGTGTGGGACACACGGTTAAGGGCGCGGTAAATCGCGAATTCGGGTGTGCCGCCGGCGTACCCTTATCGGGTGTCCAATCCTCACCCTTCCAATCGGTCAAATGGGCCGGCGTTTCGCCGTCCATGCCTTCCCACCACACATCGCCGTCATCGGTTTCGGCGACATTGGTGAAGATGCAGTCCCGGCCCAACATTTTCATGGCCGTTGGATTGGTTTCCATCGACGTGCCGGGTGCGACACCGAAGAAACCGCCCTCGGGGTTAATAGCGCGAAGCTGGCCGTTTTCGTCCTGTTTAATCCAGGCAATATCATCGCCCACGGTCCAGGCTTTCCAGCCTTCGAAACCTTTCGGCGGAATGATCATCGCCATATTGGTTTTGCCGCAGGCACTCGGAAAAGCCGCCGCGATGTAGGTCTTTTCGCCTTCCGGGGATTCGAGCCCCAAAATCAGCATATGCTCGGCAAGCCAGCCTTCCTCGCGCGCCATGGATGATGCGATCCGAAGGGCGAAGCATTTTTTACCCAGCAACGCATTACCACCGTAACCGCTGCCGTAGGACCAGATTTCGCGGTCTTCGGGGAAGTGAACGATATATTTCTTTTCATTTTGCGGCCAGGGAACATCGTTTGTGCCATCATCGCCGATCGGTGCGCCGACGGAATGCCAGCAAGGCACAAAATCGCCGTCACCCAGGACATCCAAAACTTTCGAGCCCATCCGGGTCATCACCTTCATGCTCACCGCGGCATAAGGTGAATCGGTGACCTGCACGCCAATATGAGCAATCGGCGATCCGAGCGGCCCCATTGAAAACGGGCACACATACATTGTGCGCCCTTTCATCGATCCTTTAAACAAACCCTTGAGCAGGGTTTTCATTTCCGCCGGATCCGTCCAATTGTTCGTCGGGCCGGCATCTTCTTCCTTTTTCGTGCAAATAAACGTTCGATCCTCGACGCGCGCAACATCATTGGGATCGGACAGGGCCAAATAGCTATTCGGACGTTTTTCCGGATTGAGCCGTTTCAGCGTCCCCGCATCGACCATTTCTTGGCACAAACGGTCATATTCTTCATCCGTGCCGTCACACCAATGGATTTTATCCGGCGTACAGTGCGCAGCGATCTCGTCAATCCACTGCAGTAGCTTTTTATTGCTGGTCGGCGCGTTCGCAGATGCGCTCATCAATCGTCTCCCCGAATCATGTTTTATTTCCGCCGAACCCGCTTGAAACCATCTAAACGCGGATACCTGGAAATCTTGGTTAGCCTCCAAGCCGTAATCTTAATCAGTGCCGCAAACGAGAAGCGCTTGCAAGAAAAACCCTAATCGCTATGCGAATAGCCCCTATGAATTTTACTCATGGTTCAAGCTCGGGATTGGCTGTCAGGTTTGATCATCCTTTGAAGACACGTCAGCTTTGTTGCCGGTAGCTTCGATAACCGATTGAACGGGCGTGTATTCTTGACGCCTGACCTGATCAATAAGCGCGTCGACGGTCGGTCCGGGAAACCCAAGGCCGGCCAATAATTGCCCGGAAAGCTGCAGGCTCGATTCGATGGTTTCGGGGAACACATGATCGGCCCCGATGTCGCTGAGATTGTCCGAGGCCGCCGAATCCCGAGCCCGGGCATAGATACGGACATCCGGCCAGCGGTGGTGAAAATTCTGCACGGCACGGCTTGCCGCCTGTGGATCGTCCAAGGTGAAGACGACGGCGGCGGCCTGTTCGGCGCCGGCCTTAGCGAACATATCGGCCCGGCGGGCATCACCGTAAAAAACCGGCAGCCCTTCTTGGCGGCAGGCTTTGATACGCTGAGCATCCAAATCAAGGGCCACGAACGGCACTTTTTGGCGCTGTAGCAAGGCTGCCACGGTTTGCCCGACCCGCCCGAACCCTGCAATGATCACATGCCCTTCCAAACCGGCCGTTTCCTGTTCGGCGGTTTTGTCTTGCCCCGATGCAGCCGGGCCCAACTGTCCGGCCAATTCCGCATCCGACAACAACCCGCCCAAGTATTTCGCGCCGGTTGCCAAAAACGGTGTTATGACCATTGTCAGACTCGTCACAATTAACATGAATTGTCCGGTCGCCGAGGGCAGAACATCCAAGACGACGGCCAAACTGACAATGACAAGGGCGAATTCACCGGCTTGGCTTAAATAAAGCCCCACCTGAACGGCCAAGGAACGCGTGAGGCCAAATGTCAGACAAAGCCCCGAAGCCAGTACTGTTTTAATGCCGATGAGACCAGCCACCGAAGCCGCGGTCCAAAAGATTTGATCGGCGACGGCCGATAGATCAATCGCCATCCCAATCGACAAAAAGAAAACCCCCAGCAATAAACCTTTGAAGGGCTGGATATCGATTTCGACTTGATGGCGGAATTCCGTCTCGGCGATCAACAAGCCGGCCAAAAACGCTCCCAGGGCCATCGATAGGCCCGATAGGCCGGTCAAAACCGCCGTGCCGATAATCGCAAGCAATGTGAGTGCAACAAACAATTCGGGGATGCGGGTGCCGGCGACAAGATGAAACAGCGGTCTGAGGATTATCCGGCCCAACACAATAATGGCGGCAATAGCCAGAACCGCCTTACCGGCGGCAAGACCAAGCGATGGTAATAAAGACGCTCCCGTAGCACTGCCGAAGACGGTCACCAAAACAAGAATGGGGACGACGGCCAGGTCCTGAAATAAAAGAACACCGAACACGGTCCGGCCGAGTCGAGAGGTAAATTCGCCGCGTTCACTTAAAAGCTGCATGACCACGGCCGTCGATGACAGCGCCAGGCACGCCCCCAAAACAATTGAAGCCTGGACACTATTGCCCCACAACCAGGCGATGATGCCGATCACCAGAGCCGCCGAGGTAACCTGTGCCGAGCCCAGGCCGAACACCCATCGGCGCATCGTCCACAGCCGCTCAAATGACAGCTCAAGTCCGATTAAGAACAGCAAAAATATGACGCCGAACTCAGCCAGGTCCTTAACGTGTTGGACATTGTCAATCACGGCAAACCCATACGGACCGATGGCTACGCCAGCCAGCAAGAATCCGAGGACCGGGCTCACCTTAAAGCGGTGGAATATCGGTACCACGATGGCGGCAACCACCAGGAATACGATGATATCCAATAAATACGGTAGTCCTACGATATGAGACACGCGGCTTCCTTCTATAATTTTGCGCCTTATACGATGCCCTTGTCGCAGATGTGGCGAATGAGCATAGTATATCCGCTTATCCTCACGATATCGAAGCGGCTA